>Ga0126307_10001830_pt1 | contig 14168 bp, 16 predicted proteins | sample Plot28_FD_89955 | JGI IMG/M metagenome (GOLD analysis project Ga0126307, IMG submission 89955) | Serpentine soil microbial communities from UC McLaughlin Reserve, CA, USA - Plot28 | ecosystem: Environmental > Terrestrial > Soil > Grasslands | place: USA: UC McLaughlin Reserve, Lake County...
GCGTAGCGCGAGTCGACACCACCGGCGTCCGTGTTCAGCAGTTCGTCGATGCGAGGATGGATCATGAGCCGGCCATGGTACCGGCAGCTGCCAGCTCCTGCTCGACGAGCGCTGAGAGCGCGTCTGTGGCCCGCTCGACGTCGTCGTTCCGCACCATGTAGCGGAAGCGGTACGCCTGCTCGAGCTGGTGACGCGCGAGCGCGATCCTGTGACCGATCTCGCCCGAGCTCTCGGTCGCCCGGGCGCGCAGCCGCCGCTCGAGCTCCGGGACGTCGGCTGCGATGAAGAGCGTCACCGCGTCCTCGACCTCGTCCTGCACGGTCAGCGCGCCGTCGATCTCGAGCTCGAGCACACACACCCGCCCCTCAGCTGCGATCCGCTCCATCTCCGAGGCGAGCGTTCCGTAGCGGCCGCCGACGAACTCGACGTGCTCGAGGAACTCACCTGCCCCGATCCGCGCGAGGAATTCCTCCTCGGACAGGAACCAGTACTCGCGCCCGTTCGCCTCGCTCGGGCGCTGCGGCCGCGTCGTCGCGGAGACCGCGACCTCGAGCTCGGGGTGTCGGTCGACCAGCCGCTTGATCAGCGTCCCCTTGCCGGCCCCACTCGGGCCTGTGACCACGAAGACGGGGATCGACTTAGCGGTTGAAGAGGCCAATGAGTTCCGCGCGCTGCCGCTCGGAGAGGCCGCCCACCGTCTTCGACTGGCTGATTCGGCATTGATTCAGGAGCCGGGCCGCCTTCACGCGCCCGAACTTCGGCACCGCCATCAGCATGTCGAAGACCTTCGCGGTCGAGACGTACTCCGGGGGGTCGAGCAGGATCCCCTCGATCAGGACTCGTCCGTCCTTGAGGTCCTTCTTCAGCTGAGCGCGCCTGACGCGGATGTCGTTCGCCCGCTTCAGCGCCTCCATCCGTTGATCCAGCGACCGCAGCGGTGCCTGGGCTTGCGTCTTCGACGACACCATGAGCGCGGGATACTAGCAGCATCGCGGAGGCGGTCAAGCAGGCACTTTTGCCCTGTTTCCAGGCACTTTTTGCATCCTGTTGCCAGAACTGCATACACTCATTTGCAGGGAGGAATGAGCTGACCCGCGCGCGTCCAACGGATGTCCGAGGTCCCGTGCGGCCAGCTCGGCTGCGAGTTCCGCCCTCACCCGAACGGGTGCTTCGGGATCCCCGAACAGGACGGTGCCGAGCGCGACGGCGCTCGCGCCGGCCGCGATCAGCTCGAGCACGTCGAGGCCCGAGCGAACCCCGCCCATGCCGACGATCGGGATCTCGACGCCCTCCGCGCAGGCGTAGACGGCGGCGAGCGCGACCGGCTTCAGCGCCGGCCCGGAGTAGCCGCCCGCGCCTCGCGCCAAGGTCGGACGGAGCGTGCGCGGGTCGAGCGCAAGCCCGCGCAGTGTGTTCACGAGCGAGAGCCCGTCGGCGCCGGCAGCCTCGACCGCGCGCGCCGCCCCGACGATGTCCCAGGACGCGGGCGAGAGCTTCGCGTAGAGCGGCAGCCCCGTCGCCTCGCGGCAGGCAGCGACGATGGCGGCCGCGCTCTCGGGCGCCTCGTCTACGTTCGGGCAGGAGAGGTTCAGCTCGATCGCGGCCACGTCCGTGAGCTGGGTGCACGTCTCGGCGTAGTCGGCTGCCGAGAAGCCGCCGACGGAGATCCAGAGCGGCACGCCCAGCTCGCGCAGCCGCGGCAGGACCTCGGTGAGGAAGCGCTCGCGGCCGGGATTTGCGAGGCCGATCGCGTTCAGCATCCCCGCCTCGGTCTCGGCGATCCGCACGGGCGCGTTCCCATCTCGCGGCTCGGGCGTGATCGTCTTGGACACGAAGGCGTCGAGCGACCGCGCGACATCCGGCGCGGTCAGCGCATCGAGGCAACCGGACGCGTTCAGCAGCATCAGGCGGCACCGGCGAGGACCGGCCCCTCGACGCAGAGCCGCTTCAGCTCCCCGTCTATCTCCACCGCACAGCCGTAGCAGGCGCCGTACCCGCACGCCATCGGCGCCTCCCAGGCGAGCTGCGCGTCGGGGACGAGTCGGCGGAGGGCGTCGAGCATCGGCTCCGGGCCGCACGCGAACACGTCGTGCGGCGCGCCGGGCAGGAGCTCGGTCACATACGCCGGCTCGACGCAGACCTCGGCGCCGGGCAGCAGTGCCGCCGCCTCCGCGTGCCACGGGGTGCGGAAGCCGAGGATCGCCGGCGGCCGGTGGAGCCGCTGCGACAGGTACGGCAGCGGCGCCATCCCGATGCCGCCTCCCACGAGCAGGGGCCGCCCGACGTCGAGGTCGAAGCCGTTGCCGAGCGGGCCGAGTATGTGCAGGCGGTCGCCGGGTTCGAGCTCGCAGAGCGCGCATGTCCCGGGGCCGATTGGGTCGATCAGGAAGCCCAGCTCGCCGGCGGGGGCGATGCAGACGCTCATCGGGCGCGGCAGCACCCGGCCCGGCGCCTCGAGCATGAAGAACTGACCCGGGATGCCCGCATTCAGGTCGCCTCGATCGACCCGCAGGAGCGTGTACGGGCCGACGCGCTCGGCGCCGCGGACGCTACGCAGCTCGCGTCTCATGCTCGATCCGCTCCTGGAGTGAGTGCGCGATCTCCTCGCGGGCGTTCGCGATCGCGTCGACGGCGAGACGGGCGCCGGAGAGCGTCGTGATACAGGGGACGCGCGCCGCCAGCGCCGCCTGGCGGATCAGCGCGCCGTCGCGGCGCGCGCCCGACCCCTGCGGCGTGTTCACGACGAGGTCGCAGCGACCGGCCCGGATCGCGTCGACGACCGCGTCGCCCTTGGCGAGGACGGCGACGTCCAGTCCGTCGAGCACGGCCGCCGTCCCGCCGGTGGCGAGCAAGCGGAAGCCGAGACCGGCGAGCGCCTCCGCGACCGGCCGGATCGCCTGCTTGTCGAGATCGCGGACGGACAGGAACGCCGTGCCGGCGGTCGGCAGCGGCCGCCCCGCGGCGCGCTCGGCTTTCGCGAAGGCGGTGGGCAGGTCGGCGGCGCTCGCCATCACCTCGCCGGTCGAGCGCATCTCCGGCCCGAGCACGGGGTCGGCGCCGGGGAAGCGCGCGAACGGGAGCACCGCCGCCTTGACGCTGACGAGCTCGGGCCGGCGCTCGGCCGGCAGGTCGAGCTCGTGCAGGCGCGCGCCCGCAGCGAGCCTCACCGCCGCCTCGACGAGGTTGACGCCGGTCGCCTTGCTCGCAAAGGGCACCGTCCGGGAGGCGCGCGGATTCACCTCGATCACGCTCACCTCACCGCCGACGAGCGCGAGCTGGACGTTGAGGAGGCCGACGACGCCGAGCGCCGGCCCGAGCCGGCGGACGACGCGGCAGACCTCGGCGTAGCCGTCGTCGTCGAGCGAGATCGCCGGCAGCACGCACGACGAGTCGCCTGAGTGGACGCCCGCCTCCTCGACGTGCTCCATCACTGCACCGACGTGGACGGAGACGCCGTCGCAGAGCGCATCCACGTCGATCTCCACGGCCCCCTCGAGGAACCGGTCGACCAGGACGGCGCCGGCGACGCCCGGCATCGCCTGGCGCACCTGCGTCTCGTCGTAGCAGACGCGCATCGCCCGGCCGCCGAGCACGTAGGAGGGGCGCACGAGCACCGGGTACCCGACCCGCTCCGCGATCTGGACGGCGGCGTCGGGTGCCCCTGCGATCCCCCAGTCCGGGCAGCGGATACCGAGCTCGGCGAGCAGGTGCCCGAAGCGCTCGCGGTCTTCGGCCAGATCGACGGCCTCGTAGGGCGTGCCGAGCACCCTGAACCCGGCGGCCTCGATCGCGCGCGCCAGCTTCAGCGGCGTCTGGCCGCCGAACTGGATCACGACGCCCTCCGGCTGCTCCCGCTCGCACACGGCGAGCACGTGGTCGACGTCGAGCGGCTCGAAGTAGAGCCGGTCGGACGTGTCGTAGTCGGTCGAGACGGTCTCCGGATTGCAGTTGACCATCACCGCCTCGTAGCCGAGCCCGCGGAAGCTCTGGGCGGCATGGACGCAGCAGTAGTCGAACTCGATCCCTTGGCCGATCCGGTTCGGCCCCGACCCGAGGATGACGACGCGCGGCTTGCCACTCTTCGGAATCGGCTCGTCCGCCTCGCCCCGGGTCGAGTAGTAGTAGTTCGAGTCGGCGGCGACCTCGCCGGCGCAGGAGTCGACGCGGCGGTACGCGCGCTCCCCCTGCGGCGGCCCGGCGTCCCGGAGCTGCTCGAGCTCCCGCCGGAACCAGGGATGGATGTCCCCGGGCAGGTCGTCGAGCGCCGACCACGGAGTGGGCGCGCCGGCGTCCAGCTCGCGGCTCGACCAAGCCTTCCAAAACGCCTCCTGAAACGTCCGTCCAATCCCCATCGCTTCGCCGACGGACTTCATCTGCGTGCCGAGGGTCGTGTCTGCGCCCGGGAACTTCTCGAAGGCGAAGCGCGGGAACTTGACGACGACGTAGTCGAGCGTCGGCTCGAAGCTCGCCGGTGTCGTCTTCGTCAGGTCGTTGGGGATCTCGTCGAGCGTGTAGCCGACGGCGAGCTTCGCAGCGACCTTGGCGATCGGGTACCCGGTCGCCTTCGATGCGAGGGCCGAGGAGCGGGAGACGCGGGGGTTCATCTCGATCACGCGGATCTCACCCGTCTCGCGGCTGCGCGCGAACTGGATGTTGGACCCGCCCGTCTCGACGCCGACCGCACGGATCACGGCGGCAGCGGCGTCGCGCAGCTCCTGGTACGCCTCGTCTGAGAGCGTCAGCTGCGGCGCGACGGTGACCGAGTCGCCGGTGTGGACGCCCATCGGGTCGAGGTTCTCAATCGAGCAGACGATGACGACGTTGTCGCGCCGGTCGCGGATCACCTCGAGCTCGAACTCGTCCCAACCCTTGACCGACTCCTCGACGAGCACCTGGCCGATCGGGCTCTCGCTGAGGCCTCGCTCGACCTGCGCCCGCAGCTCGGCCGGCGACGAGACGAAGCCGCCGCCGTGCCCGCCGAGGGTGAACGCCGGCCGGACGACCGCCGGGACGGCGACACCGGCGAGGTCGTCGACGCTCGTAACGATCTTGGAGCTCGGCACTGCGAGCCCGCAGCCCTGCACCGCCTCACGGAACAGCTCACGATCCTCGGCGCGGCGGATCACGTCCACCGGCGCGCCGAGCAGCTCCACGCCCAGATCGCGGAGCACACCCGCCTCGGCGAGCTCGATCGCGAGATTGAGCGCGGTCTGGCCGCCGAGCGTCGGCAGGAGGGCGTCCGGCCGCTCGCGGCCGAGCACGTGGGCGACGCCTTCGAGGTCGAGCGGCTCGAGGTAGGTCGCATCGGCGAAGCCCGGATCGGTCATGATCGTTGCCGGGTTCGAGTTGACGACGATCGTGCGGAAGCGGTCCTCGCGCAACACCTTCAGTGCCTGGCAGCCGGCGTAGTCGAACTCGCACGCCTGGCCGATCACGATCGGGCCGGAGCCGATCAGGCAGATCGACCGGATGTCCTTACGCCGTGGCATCGCGCACCTCCTCGATCCAGCGCTCTAGCAGCGGCCAGGCATCGTGCGGCCCGGGCCCGGCCTCCGGGTGGAACTGCACGGAGCGCGCGCGAAGCTTGGGGAAGTCGAAGCCTTCGACGGTGCCGTCGTAGAGCGAGACGTGCGTCGCCTCGGCGTCGTCGCCGGGCGCAACCGCGAAGCCGTGGTTCTGGCTCGTGACGAGCACACGCCCGCTCCTCCGCTCCAGCACGGGATGGTTGGCGCCGCGATGGCCGAAGGGGAGCTTGTACGTCTCGTGCCCGGTCGCGAGCCCGAGCAGCTGGTGGCCGAGGCAGATCCCCAGGAGCGGCACGCGGCCGAGCAATTCGCGCACGACCTGCACCTCGTACTCGAGTGGCTCCGGGTCGCCCGGGCCGTTCGAGAGCAGGACCGCGTCGTAGGTGAGCAGCTCCTCGGCATCGACGCTGTGCGGGAAGACGGTCACGTGCGCGCCGGCCCTTGCGAGCCGGCGCAGGATCGAGCGCTTGCAGCCGTAGTCGAGGACGGCGACCCGGAGTGAGCCGGCGTCGCAGTGGACGTAGGCGTCCCGTGTGGAGACCTGCGACACGAGCGCGGCGCCCGCCATCGTCGGGCGCTCCCGCACAGCCTCGAGCGCCTCGTTCTCGTCGAGTGTCGTCGCCGCGACCGCGCGCATCGCCCCAGCGTCGCGGAGCCTCAGCACGAGCGAGCGCGTGTCGACGCCGCTGAGCGCGACGATCTCGTGCTCGACGAGCCAGTCCGTCCACTCAGGCCCGCGCGCCTCCCGCATCAGAACGGCCTTCGCGTGCGCGCCGGTGGACTCGGCCCGGCCGGTCGCGACGCCGTAGTTGCCGACCATCGGCGCGGTGAAGCAGACCAGCTGCTCGGCGAAGCTGGGGTCGGTGACGGTCTCCTGGTAGCCAGTCATCGCGGTCGTGAAGACCGCCTCTCCGAAGGCGGCGCCCTCGGCGCCGACCGACTCGCCGTGGAAGACGGTTCCGTCCTCGAGCGCGAGGAAGGCGCTCTTGGGCGCGCGACTCATCCGTGCACCAGCCGTCCGTCGGCGACGGTCTTCAGCACCTTGCCGCGGAGCGTCCTCCCGAGGAGCCAAGAGTTGCTCGAGCGGGAGCGGAAGCAGCTCTCCTCGACCGTCCACTCGGTGTCGAGGTCGAGCAGCACGAGATTGGCGCGCGCGCCGACCTCGATCCGCGGCTCGGGCAGCCCGAGCGCTCGCGCTGGCCCGCCCGACATCCGCTCGACCAGGGTCTCGAGCCGCAGGAGACCGGCCTGGACGAGCTCGGTGTAGAGCACTGCGAACGAGGTCTCGAGGCCGGTGACGCCGAAGGGGGTGTCCTCGAACGGCGCCTCCTTCTCCTCGCGCGAGTGCGGCGCGTGGTCGGTGGCGACGCAGCCGATCGTCCCATCCCGGAGTGCCTCGAGCAGCGCCTTCCGATCCTCGTCCGCGCGCAGCGGCGGGTTCATCTTCACGTTCGGGTCGAGTGTGCGCACGGCCTCGTCGGTGAGAACGAGATGGTGCGGCGTCACCTCCGCTGTCGCGTGGATCCCGCGCTCGTGTGCGCGCCGGAGCGCGGCGATCGACTCCTTCGCCGACAGGTGCATCAGATGCAGGGGCCGCTGCTCGTGACCGGCGAGCGAAAGGTCGCGCTCGACCATCGCACTTTCGGCCAGCGCGGGGTACGGCGCCAAGCCGAGCTCGGCGCAGACAGCGCCCTCGTGCACCTGGCCGTCGCGGGAGAGCGTCGGCTCCTCGCAGTGGAGCGCGAGCGGGCGGCCGGTGATCGCCCCGTACTGGAGCGCGCGGCGCATCAGGCCGGCCGAGACGACCGGATGGCCGTCGTCGGTGAAGGCGGCCGCCCCGGCATCTGTGAGCTCGCCCATCTCCGTCAGCTCGTCGCCCTCCAGGCCCTTCGAGATCGCGGCCATGAAACCGGTCGGGATGCGGGCGTCCCGCCTCGCGGCCGCGACGAGCGAGCCGAGCACCGAGGCCGAGTCGACGACCGGGTCGGTGTTCGGCATCGCGAGAATCGCGCAGTAGCCGCCGGCCGCTGCGGCTGCGGTGCCGCTCGCGATCGTCTCCTCGTCCTCGCGACCCGGCGAGCGCAGGTGGACGTGCGGGTCGACGAAGGCCGGCGCGAGCACGCGCGCGGTCGCGGCGGTCGGCTCGATCGCGGCGATCACGCCGTCCGTGACCGTGACGGCGACGGACTCGCCGCCGCCGAGGCGTCCCTCGAGCACGAGACTGTCGGAGCGGCCGTTGCGGCAGAAGAGCGTGCTCATGCGACCGCCGCCGTTTCGCGGGCGGGCGCCCCGGCGGCGAGCAGCTCGTGTAGGACGGCCATCCGCACCGCGAGCCCGGCGCGTACCTGGGCGAGGATGAGCGAGTCCGGCCCGTCCGCGACGCGTCCGTCGATCTCGAGGCTGCGGTTGACCGGCCCCGGGTGCATCACCTTCTGGCCCGGCCGTACCCGCTCCGGCGTGATCCCCCAGCGCGACGCGTACTCGCGCAGGCTCGGGACGAACGCGGCCTCCATGCGCTCCCGCTGCATCCGGAGCACGTAGACGACGTCGGCGTCTGCGATCGCCTCGATCTCGGTCGCGGTCGAGCAGCCCATTGCCTCGATCCCGCGAGGGATCAGCGTCGGCGGGCCGACCAGCGTCACGTGTGCTCCAACGAGCGCAAGGGCCTGGATCAGCGAGCGGGCCACACGGCTGTGGAGGACGTCGCCGACGATCGCGACGTGCAGGCCGTCGAGCCGGCCGAGCGCGTCACGCATGGTGAAAAGGTCGAGCAGCGCCTGCGTCGGATGCTGGTGCTTGCCGTCGCCCGCGTTCACGACAGCCGCGCCCGAGTAGCGGGCGACCAGCTGCGGCGCGCCGATCCGCGGGTGCCGGACGACGATCGCGTGCGGCTCGTACTGCGCGAGCGTCAGGACGGTGTCCTTGAGCGACTCGCCCTTGTCGACGGACGAACCGGCGGCCTTCAGCGAGATCACGTCGGCCGAGAGCCGCTTCGCGGCGAGCTCGAAGCTGGACGACGTGCGGGTCGAGGACTCGAAGAAGAGGCTGAGCACGAGCTTCCCCCGCAGCGTCGGCAGCTTGCCCTCGAGGCCCCGCAGGGCCGCCGCGGCCTCGAGAATCCGCTCGACGTCGTCCCGGTCGAGATCCGAAACGGAAAGCAGGTGCCTCATCGCGACCCCTCCTCCGGCGCGCCCACCAGGAGGATTCGGTCGGCGCCGTCCGTCTCGGCGAGCTCGACCTGAATCCGCTCGCTGCGAGCTGTCGGCAGGTTCTTGCCGACGTAGTCGGGGCGGATGGGCAGCTCGCGGTGTCCGCGGTCGACGAGGACGGCGAGCTGCACGCGCTCCGGCCGGCCGTGCTCGAACAGCGTCTCGATCGCTGCCCTGATCGTGCGGCCGGTGTAGAGGACGTCGTCGACGAGCACGATCGTCATCCCGCGCAGGTCAAAGTCCAAAGCGGTCGCGTGGACGACCGGCTGCTCGGCGCTGCTGCGAGCGGAGCCGGGTGTCGTGTCGTCGCGGTGGAACGTGATGTCGACGGCGCCGAGGCCGACCTCGTCGCCGCTCCGCTCCTCGATCAGCGCGGCCAGCCGCTCGGCGAGCGGAACGCCGCGGGTGTGGATGCCGACGAGCGCGACCCGCTCGAGGTCATCGTTGCGCTCGATGATCTCGTGCGCGATCCGCGAGAGCGTGCGCTCGAGGCCCTCCCGATCGAGAAGAACCTTGCGCGCCAGAGGCTTGACCGCGTGGCGGTCGGGCACGTGCGTGCTCATGTCGTCGCTCACTCCCATCCTTTCCGGCCTCTCTGGACCGGGTTAAAGGGTCGGATGCGATCCTAGCGGCCCGGGAGGACGGCGCGGGTTAGAGCTCGGGCGTCGCCTCTTCGTCTACCGGTGCGAGCTCGAGCACGTCCTGCGCCGTCTCGACCGCGTTCTCGGGCACGAGGATCTTCAACGAGTCGGAGTCGTCGTCGGGAGCGACCTGCGACTCGATCCCCGCGTCCTCGAGCAGGGCCTGGATCTGCTCCGCTTCGGTTGCGTCGTCCGCGAGGGCGACCTGCACCATCTCGCTCATGGTGCGATTCTCGCAGCATGAGCTTGAGCGGGCTTGGGGGAACTGCGAAGTTCACCCAAAGAGCGGAAGAAGGGGGTTCGTGGGGGAAACATGGTTTCCGCCACGGGAGCGAGCCAAAGGCGAGCGACGCTCATGGGCGGGAGGGTACTTCAGCCCGTGGCATGCGTGCGCCACGCTTCCGCAGCTCCGGTACGCCCCGCTCCGGGAAAGGAACCTCGATCAGGTCGAAGTCGCGAGGGACGACCGTGCCGGGGAAGGCCATCCGTGCCTCGCGTTCGACGTCCGCGCCGCCGTAGCGGCTGGAGAGGTGCGTCAGGGCGAGCAGCCGCACCTGCGCGTCCTGCGCGACTCGGGCGGCATCGAGGGCGGTCGAATGCTCGGTCTCGCGCGCGCGGTCTTCCTCGTCTTGACAGAACGTGGCCTCGTGGACGAGCAGGTCTGCGCCGAAGGCGGCCTCGACGACGTGATCGGACGGCGCCGTATCGCCCGTGAACGCAAGCTTGCGACCGGGGCGCGGCTCGCCGAGCACCTGCTCCGGCAAGACGGTCGTCCCATTCGGAAGCCTGACCGGCTCCCCGCGCTGGAGGACGCCGCGCTCGGGCCCGAACGGCACGCCGAGCGCCGTCGCCGTCTCGACGTCGAACTGTCCCGGGCGTTCGTTCTCGACGAGCGCGTACCCGATCGCGTCCCGCCCGTGGCGCGTCGGAAACGTGCGGAGCTCGTAGCCGTCACGCGGCAGGGCCGCATCCGGCGCCAGCTCGACGACGCCGACGTCGTACGTGAGCCGGCCGACGATGCGGCCGAGAGCCTGCCAAAGGTCGCCGAGCCCGCGCGGCCCGTACACCGTCAGCGGCAGCTCGCGCCCGCGCAGCGCGAACGTCTTCAGCATTCCCGGCAGCCCGAGCACGTGGTCGGCGTGGAAGTGGGTCAGGAAGATCTCGGGCAGGTCCACGAGCCCGATGTCGCTGCGGAGCAGCTGACGCTGTGTGCCCTCGCCGCAGTCGATGAGCAGCCGCTCGCCGCCGCGCCGGATCAGCGTCGCCGACGGGCCGCGCCGCGCTGTCGGCATCGAGCCAGCCGTGCCGAGAAAGACGACGTCGAGATCCACGCCGCCAGTCTAGGAGCCGGGTCGCTGCGTTACGGGAGGACGAGCACCTGGCCCGGGAGGATGGTGGCCCCGATCAGGCCGTTGCGCTGCTTGATCTCCCAGACGCCCTGGCGGGGATCAGCGTAGCCCTCCGACGCGATCGACCAGAGGGTCTCGTACGGCTGCACGACGTGCCGCCGCTCCGGCCCGGAGGCGTCGGACGAGCGGGCGAACGCGGCCCAGACGAGGATCGCCACGGTTGCGAGAATGAGAATGCGACCGAACATGTGTTCGCCAGTCTGCACGAACGCGTGTTCGCTGTCAAGCACACCTGGTAACGCAGAGTAGAAATCGTTGCAAAGCCATGGTCGAGGTGAGAATGTCCGAAGAGCGGGCGCGGTTGTCCCGCTGGGCTGGAGGCTCCCTCAGTCGTTCCCCCGGCCTGACTGGTCCGGCCGCGTCCGCGACGATGCATCGGCCTTGAGGCGCCGCCGCTGCCCTTCGACCACTCAACGGGAGCCGCGCCGCGCCCACAACGTCGCGCCGAGCGCGACCAGCGCGAAGGTCAACGCGGTCGCCGAGATGACAATCGCGAGACCGTCGTGCTCGATTAGCGCGGCAGCGATCAGAAGCGGTACGACGACGAGCGCCACCCGCCGGTGGTTTGTCAGCATCAGGCGACTCTACGCCTGCTCGAGCACGATCAACGACGGGCGGATCTCCCTGCCGGCGATCTCCAGCTCGAGCATCGTGTGTGCCGGCGAGCGCCGCCGCTCGGTCGGGCTGCCCGGGTTGAGGATCCAGACCGACGCGTGGCGCTCGACCTGCGGCTCGTGCGTATGCCCGTAGAGGACGGCGCCGCACGTCGGAAACAGATTGACGAGCCGCTCCTCCCTCCCCACGCGCGGCCCCGGGACGTGTGTGATGCCGATGCGCGCCTCTTCGACCTCGACGACGAGCTGCTCGGGCAGCAGCTGCTGGAGCGCAGGCTCGTCCACATTGCCGAAGACCGCGTGCACCGGCGGGCCAAGCGCGCGGAGCTCCTGAAGCGAGGCAAGCGAGGAGTGATCGCCCGCGTGCAGGATCAGGGCGGCGCGCCGCAGTCGCCGGACGCACTCCTCCGGAAGCCTCCGCGAGCCGCGCGGGAGGTGCGTGTCGCCGATCGCCGCGACGATCAGGGAAGCCGCCGGCTCAGTCGAGGGCCCCGAGCACGGCGTCGAGGAGCCGGTCGGGGCCGAAGCGCACCGGATCGTCGGCGACGAGGCCTGTCTCCGCCTCCGCGCGCGCGACCGCCGCCCGCGCCGCGTCCTCGGAGAGCCCGCGCGTGTTCAGCGCGACCGCCGCCACCCGCGCCTTGCGGGCCGGGAGCGAGATGCGCTCGTGCAGCTCCACCAGCTCCGGCAGCGGCAGCAGCGGATGGCCGGAATAGCCCTCGACCTCGGTCGTCCCGGCGTGATGGCAGAGGACGAACACGTGCGGCGCGGAGCCGTGGATCAGACCGAGCGTGACGCCGGAGTAGGCGGGGTGCGTCAGCGCGCCCTGGCCCTCGACGAAGAGGAGCTCTCCGCCCCGCTCGCGTCCCTCGACGACCAGCCGCTCGGCCGCGCCGGCGATGAAGTCCGAGACGACCGCGTCGACGGCGATCCCCCAGCCGGCGATCGCGATCCCGGTCTGGCCGGTCGGGACGAACCGTGACGCGAGCCCGCGCGCCCTCGCGGCGCGGTCGAGCTCGAGCGAGACGGTCATCTTTCCGATCGCGCAGTCGGAGCCGACGGTGAGGACGTTCCGCGTCGGCTGCTCGAGGTTCGCGCCTGTGGGGACGTTGAGGCCGTCGGGCGGGCGCCGCAGGTCGCGGAGTTCGACCTCGTGGGTGGCCGCGAGTCCCCGCAGTTCCTCGTCGTTGGCGAGGAACTGGTGCAGGCCGTTCTCGATATTGAGGCCGCTCGCGATCGCGCTCTTCAGCAACTCGCGCCACGCCGGCGGGAAGCGGCCCCCCGCAGTCGCCACGCCGACGAGCGCCGTCTCCGGCTCGAGCGCCAGCGCCTCCTCGACGCCGCCGACGATCGGGACGCCATCCTGGCTGTCGCCCGCGCGGGTCGAGTCGAGTAGCGCGACCACGGGCCGCTCGCCGTACGCGAGCACCCCGCGCGCCGTCTTGCCGTAGTGCGGGTCGCCCGAAAACCCCTCTGCGAGGACCAGCAGCCGCTCAGGCCTGCTCGACACCGAGCCCCGGCCTCTCCGACGGGACCTGGACGCCGCGCGTGAACACGATGCCGGGCCACGGGTCGTTCGCGAGTAGGAGGTTGCCGTCGAGATCGACGTGGTCGCAGAGCGGTGCGACGACACAGCCCGCCGCAATCGCGAGTCCGGACTCGATCATGCAGCCGAGCATCACGCCGAGGCCGAGGGCGCGGGCGGCGTGCGCCATCCGGATCGCCTCCCGGATCCCGCCCGACTTGGCCAGCTTGATGTTGATCCCGTGAGCGACCTCGGCGCAGGCGGCGACGTCGGCGAGCCGGTGGCAATCCTCGTCGACGTAGATCGGCAGCGGCGAGCGCTCCTTCAGCGTTCTGCCGGCATCGTCGCCGGCGCGAAGCGGCTGCTCGCAGTACTCGACGCCGAGCTCCGCCAGCTGCGGCAGCGCCTCGAGCGCCTCGTCGACCGACCACCACTCGTTCACGTCGACCATCAGCGGCAGCTCGGTCACCCCGCGCACCGCCCGCACCCGCGCCACGTCGAGGCCGTCGCCCCCGCCGAGCTTCAGCTTCAGGCGGCGGAAGCGCGCCGCAGCCTTCTCTGCACGCCGGGCCATGTCGTCGGGATCGCCGAGCCAGACCGTCCAGGAGGTCGGCGGGCCCGTGCGCGGGAGCCCGAGGAGCTTCCAGACCGGTGCGCGGAGCAGCTTTCCCTGCAGGTCGTGCAGCGCTCCGTCGAGGGCGGCCCTCGCGGCGTTCTCGCCGGGCGGCAGGCGCGCCTCGATCTCCTCGAGCGCAAAGGGATCGTCACCGAGCAGCGGCGCCACTTCTTCGAGGTATGCGAGCGCCGACTCACCCGACTCCGCATACCGCTCGATGGGCGCTCCTTCGCCGAAGCCGCTGACGCCGTCGTGGCGGAGCTCGACCTGGACGACATCGTCTTCGTCGCTCGCCTCGCGGGCGATCACGAACGTCTCGGCCAGGCGCAGCGTCACGATCCGCGCGGTCAGCTCCACGGTCGGAACCCTACGTTGCGAGTTGCGACGTCGTTTTTCACCACCTAACCTGCGACGTTCGTCGACGACACGCCGCCGATGAACGTGTCGACGAGGGGCTGCCCCGAAGGGTCACTGCGGGGCAGGTCTGCTCGCGCGCAGGACGCCTGGCTCTACTTCCGGGCGGCGTAGAGATCGAGCGAGGCGGCGGTGCCGCCCCCGCTACACTCTCTGGTCTCCGGCGCCCGTAGCTCAGGGGATAGAGCGTTCGCCTCCGGAGCGAAAGGTCGCAC
>Ga0126307_10001832_pt1 | contig 14158 bp, 9 predicted proteins | sample Plot28_FD_89955 | JGI IMG/M metagenome (GOLD analysis project Ga0126307, IMG submission 89955) | Serpentine soil microbial communities from UC McLaughlin Reserve, CA, USA - Plot28 | ecosystem: Environmental > Terrestrial > Soil > Grasslands | place: USA: UC McLaughlin Reserve, Lake County...
GCCCGCCGCCGCGGCCGCGGCAGCCGCCGAGTTGGGGTCCGACTCGGCCTCCCACGGCAGCGTCTGCAGTCGCTGGCCGTGCTGCTGCGCCGTGGCCGCCCACATGTCGCCGGTGGGCGTGCGGCGGATGACCAGCTGCGAGAAGAGCCCCAGCGTCTTGTGCTCGTAGCGCTCGATGAGGCCGCGCTGAGCCAGCTCCCACAGGAACCACTCCCGGACCTGGTTCATCAACTGCGGGTTGTAGCGGGCCGCGGTGATGACCTCGGGGAGGTTCGAGGGGGTCCAGGGCCGCAGCCAGCCGTCCAGCGCGGCCAGCGCGTCGGGCAGCGCCACGGGACCGGCGGGGTGCAGCACCACCCACTGCTTACCCCACGCCGGCGACACCTCTGAGACCTCTATGCGGAAGGCGCCGCGCACGAGCAGCTCCTTGAGCCCGAGCTTGAAGGACTCGCCCGGGGCGGGCGCCTGTCTTCCCTTCATCCCGGCCGGCGGTAGCGAGAGCAGCAGCTGGGTCGAGGCGGCCGTGAGCGGCCACTGTGCGGTCTCCATGCGGCGAACCTAGCGGCGCTACCCGCCGCGCCCCGAAAGATCAGCTCCTTCAGCGCAAGCTTGGCCGCCGCCTCCTTGTCGGGCTCCGCGCCCCGCTTGGCGTCGACCGATGGCGTGTCGAACAGGATCTTGGGTGGCGCACGCTCGCGCCGGGCGGCTGGCGCGCCCGGCACCGCTTCCAGAAATCCGTCAGCGCGCTGAGGAATTTCTCGAGCCCCCGCGTCGTGTAACGGCCGCGAGGTCGATCAATTCCTACGTGGCCCCGCGCCGGCTATCCCTCGTCGCGCGGGCCCGACCAGAAGGCGTCACCCACGGTGACCGCGCCGGCGGTCTCCGCCTGGTGGCGCAGCGAGTGCTCGTCCCCGTCCTCGATGGCGAACATGGTCTCGCTGGTGACGCGGCGCACCTCGCCCGAGCCGCCCAGGTGGCGGTCGACCATCCGGGCGCACTTGCGGCCCTCGGCGATCGCCGTCACCACCAGCGACTGGCCGATGCGGGCGTCGCCGCAGGCGAACACGCCGTCCTCGGAGGTCTCGTAGACGCCGGCCTTGACGTTGCCGCGCCTGTCTGTGGCCAGCCCCAGATCCTCGATCGGCCCGTGGGTCTCGGGGCCGGTGAAGCCGATCGCGATGAGCACCAGGTCCGCGGGCTCCTCCCAGTCGCTGCCGGGCACGGGCTCCACGTCGCGCGAGGAGGTGCCGGACACCTGCCGCGCGCGCACCGTGATCACGCAGCCGTCCTCGCCGCCCACGAGCTCGGTGACCTGCGAGCCGAACTGGCGCTCGCCGCCTTCCTCGAGCGCGTAGGTCATGGTGGTGCGCTTGGGCGGAAGCGGCCACGGCGTGCCGGGCGGGCGGCCCTGCGCGGGGAGCTCGGGGTAGACGTCGAGTATGCGCGCGCTCGTCGCGCCCTCGCGCAGGGCGTTGGAGATGCAGTCCATGCCGGTGTCGCCGCCGCCTACGACCACCACGCGCCTGCCCTCGGCGCTGATCACCTGGTCGGGGGGCGTCTGGCGCGCCGGGCGGCCCTCGCCGGCCGCCACGCAGCGGTTGCGCTGGTAGAGGTAGTCCATCGCGAAGTGCACGCCGCCGAGCTCGCGCCCGGGGGCCTCGAGGTCGCGGTGCACGCGCGAGCCGATCGCGATGACCACGGCGTCGTGCCGGGCGCGCAGCTGCTCGGTGGTCACGTCCGTGCCGACGTCCACGCCGGTGACGAACTCGATGCCTTCGGCAGCCAACAGGCCGGCCCGGCGGTCGATGATCCACTTCTCGAGCTTGGCGTCGGGCACGCCGTAGCGCATGAGCCCGCCGACCGCCTCGTCGCGCTCGAACACCGTGACCCTGTGGCCGAACCTGTTCAGCTCCGCGGCCACCGCCATGCCCGCCGGGCCCGAGCCGACGACCGCGACCGTCTTACCCGAGCGCTCGTCGGGCGGCTCGGGGACGATCCATCCCTCCGCCCACCCGCGCTCGGCGATCGAGCCCTCGATCTGCTCGATCGTCACCGGGTCGTCGTTGATGTCCAGCACGCATGCCGACTCGCACGGCGCCGGGCAAATCAGGCCGGTGAACTCGGGGAAGTTGTTGGTGGCGTGCAGCCGGTTCAGAGCCGCGCGCCAGCGCCCCTGGTGGACCAGGTCGTTCCACTCGGGGATGAGGTTGCCGAGCGGGCAGCCCTCGTGGCAGAACGGAATGCCGCAGCTCATGCAGCGCCCGCCCTGGTCGCGAAGGGTCTGCTCCTCGGGGAACGCGAAGTACTGGTGGTAGTCGTGGATGCGCTCGCGCGGGTCCCGCTTGCGCGGGCCGACGCGCTCGACCTTCAGAAAGCCCTTGGGGTCTGCCATATGGCGTCAGGCCCCCACTGCGGGAACGGCGGTGGCCTCCTGGCGCGCCTCCTCGGCCAGCGCGCGCTCGTAGTCGAAGGGGAGCACCTTCACGAAGCGGCCGACCGCGTCGGCCCAGTCGCCGACCAGCCCCTCGGCCACGGGCGAGCCGGTGCGGTCGCGGTGCTCCTCGATCAGGGCGAGCAGCTCCTTGGACTCGGCCTCGGAGATCTCGGCGAAGCGAACCATCTCGGTGTTGCAGCGCCCCCGGAAGCCGCCGTCGTCGTCCAGGACGTAGGCGATGCCGCCGCTCATCCCCGCGGCGAAGTTGATGCCGGTGGGGCCGAGCACCACGACGCGGCCGCCGGTCATGTACTCGCACCCGTGGTCGCCGATGCCCTCGACCACGGTGACCGCGCCGGAGTTGCGCACGGCGAAACGCTCGCCGGCCAAGCCGCGGAAGAAGGCGCGGCCCTGGGTTGCGCCGTAGAGCGCCACGTTGCCGATCACGACGTTGTCCTCGGCGGGGTAGGTGGCGCCGCGGTGGGGGCGCACGATCAGCGTGCCTCCGGACAGGCCCTTGCCGATGTAGTCGTTGGCGTCGCCTTCGAGCGAGAGGCAGACGCCCGGCGCCAGCCAGGCTCCGAAGCTCTGGCCGGCGGAGCCGCGCAGCTCGACCTCGATCGAGCCCTCGGGCAGGCCCTCCGTGCCGTGGATGCGGGCGATCTCGCTCGACAGCAGGCCGCCGACGGCTCGGTTCTTGTTCGCGATCGGGATCTCGAGCGCCACTCGCTCGCCACGCTCGATGGCGGGCCGGCAGCGCTGCAGCAGGTCGACGTCTATCGAGTCGTGAAGCACGGGATCAGGCGGAGTGGTGAAGTGCCGCGGCGCATTGAGAGCCGGGCGGGCGGGCTCTACCAGCAGGGCGCTCAGGTCGAGCGAAGAGGCCTTCCAGTGGTCGATGTCCTCGTCCTGCACCAGCAGGTCGGTGCGGCCGATCAGCTCGTCGACCGTGCGGACGCCGAGGCGGGCCATGATCGCCCGGGCCTCCTCGGCCACCATGAACAGGTAGTTGACGACGTGCTCCGGCTGGCCGGCGAACTTCGCGCGCAGCACGGGGTCCTGCGTCGCCACCCCGACCGGGCAGGTGTTGAGGTGGCAGACGCGCATCATGATGCAGCCCAGCGCGATCAACGGGGCGGTCGAGAAGCCGAACTCGTCGGCGCCTAGGATCGCGCCCACCACCATGTCGCGGCCGGTGCGCATCTGGCCGTCTACCTCAACCACGATGCGCGAGCGCAGGTCGTTGTCCAGCAGGGTCTGCTGAGTCTCGGCCAGGCCGATCTCCCACGGCACGCCGGCGTGCTGAATGGAGGCGGCGGGCGAGGCGCCCGTGCCGCCGTCGTGCCCGGCTATCACCACGTGGTCGGCGTTGGCCTTCGCCACGCCGGCCGCGACCGTGCCGACGCCGACCTCGCTCACGAGCTTCACCGAGATGCGCGCGCGCGGGTTACCGCAGCGCAGGTCGTAGATCAGCTGTTTGAGGTCCTCGATGGAGTAGATGTCATGGTGCGGCGGCGGGGAGATGAGCCCGACGCCCGGCGTGGAGTAGCGCAGGCCGGCGATGTAGCCGTCGACCTTGTGGCCGGGGAGCTGGCCGCCCTCCCCGGGCTTGGCGCCCTGGGCCACCTTGATCTGGAGCTCGTCGGAGTTGACGAGGTAGTCGATCGTGACGCCGAAGCGGCCCGAGGCCACCTGCTTGATCGAGGAGCGCCGCTCGTCGAAGAAGCGCGCGCGATCCTCCCCGCCCTCGCCGGTGTTCGACTTGCCGCCGAGGCGGTTCATGCCCACCGCGAGTATCTCGTGAGCCTCCGGTGAGAGCGCACCCAGCGACATCCCGCCGGACTTGAAGCGCTTGACGATCTCCTTTGCCGGCTCCACATCGTCGATCTCGATCGGCTCGACGTCGTCGGAGTAGCGCAGCAGCCCGCGCAGCGCGGACTTGCGCACCGCCTCCTCGTTGACGTAGCGGGCGAAGCGCTCGTAGTCCGCGGCGGAGTTGCCATTGTCGCCTCGCGCGGCGTGCTGGAGCGTCGCGACCGTCTCCGGGTTCCAGCCGTGGAACTCACCATCGCGCCGCCAGGCGTAGATGCCGCCCGAGGGAAGCAGCTGCGACTCGGCCGCCGGGTAGGCACGGGAGTGGCGGTCCAGCGCCTCGCGCGCGAGGTGGTCCAGTCCGACACCGCCCACGCGCGAAGTCGTGCCCGTGAAGTGCCGGTCCACGACGGCCTTGTCGACGCCGACGGCCTCGAAGATCTGTGCCCCGCAGTAGGAGCGGATGGTCGAGATCCCCATCTTGGAGAGGATTTTCAGCAGGCCCTTGCCGATCGCCCTGACCACCCGCCGATGGGCCTCGTCGTTGGTCATGTCCTCGGGCAGCATCCCGTCGCGGTGCAGCCCGGTGAGGGACTCGAACATCACGTACGGGTTCACCGCCGAGGCCCCGTAGGCGATCAGGCAGGCGATGTGGTGGACCTCGCGCGCCTCTCCGGTCTCGACCACCAGGCCGATCTTCAGGCGCGTGCCCTCGCGGACCAGGTGGTGGTGCACGGCCGCGGTGACCAGCAGCGACGGGATCGGCGCCCGCTCGGCCCCCAGGTTGCGGTCGGACAGGATGATGATGTTCACGCCGCCGGCCACCAGCTCGGAGGCGTGCTGGCAGATCTCGTCCAGGCGGCGTTCCATGCCGTCCGGGCCCTCCTCGACGGGCCAGGTCATGTCGATGGTGCGCGCCTCGAAGACGGAGTGATCGACCTGGCGCAGCCGCTCGCACTCGTTGTTGAACAGCAGCGGCTGAGGCATCACCAGCTGATGGCAGTGCTCGGAGGTCTCGTCGAGCAGGTTGACCTCGGGGCCGATGGTGGCCTGGAGGCTCATGACCACGGACTCGCGGATCGGGTCGACCGCCGGGTTGGTGACCTGCGCGAACAGCTGCTTGAAGTAGGAGAACAGCGGCGGCCGGCGGTCGGAGAGCGCGGCCAGCGAGGCGTCGTTGCCCATCGAGGCGGTGGGCTCGGCAGCGGCATGGGCCATGGGTGCGAGCAGCACCCGCAGGTCCTCCTCGCTCCAGCCGAAGGCCAGCTGCTTGGCCCGAAGGGGCTCGACGCGCGGGACGCGGGGCGTCTTGGGCGGCAGGTCCTCGAGGTGGACGACCCGGTCGTCGAGCCACTGGCCGTACGGCCGGCGCTCGGCCAGGTTGCGCTTGACCGCCCCGTCGGACAGCACGCGGCCGTTCTCGACGTCGACCAGGAACAGCTTGCCGGGGCGCAGCCGGCCCTTGGCCTGCACGTCCTCGGCTTCCACGTCGAGCACGCCTGTTTCCGAGGCCAATGCCACCCAGCCGTCGCGGGTCACCAGCCAGCGGCCGGGGCGCAGGCCGTTGCGATCCAGCGTGGCGCCGATCACGCGGCCGTCCGAGAAGGCCACGGCCGCCGGACCGTCCCACGGCTCGATCAGCGACGAGTGGTAGGCGTAGAAGTCGCGCACCCGCTGGTGCAGCTCCGGGCGGCCGGAGTAGGCCTCGGGGATCATCATCGAGATCGCATGGGCCGGCGAGCGCCCGCCCATGACCAGCAGCTCCATCACCCGGTCCAGGGACGCCGAGTCGGAGATGTCGTCGGACAGCAGCGGCAGCAGCTTCTGGAGGTCGTCGCCGAACAGGGGCGAGGCGAGCTGCATCTCGCGCGCCTGCATCCAGTTGCGGTTGCCGCGCAGCGTGTTGATCTCGCCGTTGTGAGCGAGCATCCGGTACGGGTGCGCGAGCTCCCAGCTCGGGAAGGTGTTGGTGGAGAAGCGCGAGTGGACCAGCGCCAGCGCGCTCTTGAAGCGCTCGTCGCGCAGATCGGGGTAGTAGCGCGGCAGCTGCGGCGCAGAGAGCATTCCCTTGTAGACCACGGTGCGGCTCGAGAAGCTGGCCAGGTTCAGCCCGTCCAGCCCGGAGTGGTCGACCACCTGGCGGATCACGTAGAGCTTGCGCTCGAACGCATCCTGGTCGGGCAGCTCGTCGGCCGCGCCCACGAACAGCTCGGCGATGTAGGGGGCGGCCTCGCCGGCGACGCGGCCGCACTCGCTCTTGACCACCGGGACGTCGCGCCAGCCCAGGACCCGTTGGCCTTCGGCCTCGACGTTGCGCTCGATCAGCCTGATCGCGTGCTCGCGCTCGGCCTCGCGCTGGGGCAGGAAACACATGGCCACGCCGTAGCGGCCCGGCTCGGGCAGCTCCACGCCCGACTCGGCGGCGAAGAACTCGTGCGGAAGCTGGATGAGGATGCCTGCGCCGTCGCCCGTGTCGGCGTCGGCGCCCTCGGCGCCGCGGTGCTCCAGACGCTCCAGAGCGAGCAACCCGCGCTGCAGGACCTCGTGCGAGGCCGGGCGCCCCAGGCGCGCGACGAACGCGACGCCGCAGGCATCGTGCTCGAACTGCGGGTCATGGAGACCGGCGGACGGCTTCACGGCGTTGAGGTTCTCCTCGGGGTACCACGCCTTCTCCGAGCGGGCGTGCGACGGGACGGGGAGACAGAGACTTTACCCCGGGCTGCAATACGGTTGCGGCTGATGTCCTCCACCGTGACTGTGATGTCCCAGAAGGGCGGGACCGGCAAGACCACGACGGTCCGCACGCTGGCCGACGTGTTGAGGCGGGTCGGGCTCGATGTCCTCTGCGTCGACCTCGACCCTCAGGGCAACCTCTCCGACTACTTCGACGTCCCCGCCGACGCCGATCCCACGGTCGCCGACGTGCTCGCCGGGCGGGCCAAGGCGGCGGATGCCATCCACGGCGGGATCCTCCCGGCCAACCTCGGACTCGCCGAGGCGGAGCTCGTCCTGGCGGGCAAGATGGGCCGCGAGATGACCCTGCGTCGGGCGCTGCGCGACGTCAAGCGCCGCCACGACCTGGTGCTGATCGACTGCCCGCCGGCCCTGGGGCTGCTCACCGTGAACGCCCTGGTGGCCGCGGACTACGCGCTGATCTCCTCCGAGGCCGAGTACTTCTCGCTCCAGGGGGTCGAGCAGGCGCTGGAAGTGGTGGAGCTGGCCAAGGAGTCACTGCACCCCGACCTGGAGTGGCTCGGCGTGGTGCTCAACCTGGCCGACATGCGTACGGTCCACGCGCGCGAGGCCCACCAGCAGCTGAGCGAGCGCTTCGGCAGCAAGGTCTTCGGCAGCGTGGTGCGTCGCTCGGTGCGCTACGCCGAATCCTCCGAGCGCGGCGTGTCGATCCTGGACTACCGGCCCGAGCTCGGAGCCGACTACGTGGACCTCGCCGTCGAGCTGCTGGAGCGGCTCGACATGGGCGAGGAGCGCGAGCGCGTCCGGACGCTGCGCGACGAGCTGGTCCCCGCTTGAGCGACCCCCTGGCGGAGCCGGCCCTCGAGCAGGCCCGCCTCGTGCGCGACGGCGAGGTGTCCTCGCGCGAGCTGGTCGAGGCCTCCCTGCGGTGCGCCGAGGAGCTCCAGGAGCGGCTGAACTGCTTCGTGTCGATCGACGGCGAGCGCGCGCTCGAGGCGGCGTCGGAGCTCAAGGCCGGCGACCCGCGCCCGTTCGCCGGGGTGCCCAGCGCGGTGAAGGACATCACCGCCTCCAAGCACCACACCTTGAGCATGGGGTCGGACCTCTTCGCCGACTTCGCTCCCGGCTTCCACTCCCACGCGCTGCGCCGCCTGGAGGAGTCGGGTCTGGTGTCGATCGGCCAGACCACGGTTCCCGAGCTGGGGATCGTCAACGTAACCGAGGGGCGCCGGTACGGGCCCACCCGCAACCCCTGGGACCCCGAGCGCACCCCCGGCGGCTCGAGCGGGGGCGCGGCCGCCGCCGTGGCGGGGGGCGCCTTCTCGATCGGCCACGGCTCCGATGGCGGCGGCTCGCTGCGGATTCCCGCGGCCTGCTGCGGGCTCGTCGGGCTCAAGCCGAGCCGCGGGCGGGTGTCCTCGGGCCCGATCCTGGGTGAGTCGTTGCTGGTACAGGACGGGGTGCTGACGCGGACCGTGGCCGACACCGCCGCGGCCCTCGACGTGCTGGCCGGCTACGAGCCGGGAGACGCGAACTGGGCGCCGCCGCCATCCGAGCCGTTCGCCGACTCGGCGCGGCGCGATCCCGGAGAGCTGCGCATAGGGGTGGCCCTCGACGGCCCCATCGACACTCCGCTCGACCGCGAGAGCGAGCGCGGCGTGCGCGAGGCGGCCGAGCTGCTCGCCTCGCTGGGGCACTCCGTGGAGGAGGTCGACCCGCCGTGGGTGGGCGGCGACCTGCTCCCGACGTTCACGAAGCTGTGGGCGGTCAACATCGGCGTGGGCGTCGTTCGCGGCGCCCAGGCGACCGGCCGCGAGCCCGCGCCCGAGCTCGTCGAGCGCCTGACGTGGTGGCTCTATGAGCAGGGCCGCTCGCTGAGCGCGATCGACTTCGCGCTGGCCGTGGGCGAGCTACAGGGCTGGGCGCGCTCGATCATCAGCACCCTGTGGGCGGCCCACGACGTGCTCCTTCTCCCCGCGCTCGCGCGGCGGCCCCTGCGCATCGGTGAGCTCGACACCGAAAGCGACGATCCCGCCGCGGCCTTCAGGCTCTCGGGCGAGTTCACGCCGCACACCGCACTGTTCAACATCAGCGGCCAGCCGGCGGTCTCGCTGCCGCTCTTCCACGGCGAGGACGGCCTGCCCACCGCGGTGCAGCTGGCCGGCCCGCCCGCCGGCGAGGCCGTGCTGCTCTCGCTGTCCTCGCAGCTGGAGGCGGCGCGTCCGTGGGCCGACCGCCGCCCGTCCCTCGCCTGAGGCGCCGGCCCGATGTGCGAGGTCGGCCGGGCGGGATGACGCGTCTAGGCTCGCCGCGTGCGCGAGTTCTGGGGACGGCTCTCCCGCGGCGAAGCGATGATCCTGGTGGTCGCGGCCCTGGCCGTGATCGTCTGGGCCGCGATCGGCCCGCCGGGTGTGCTGGCAGGCGTGCTGCCCGCCCTGGTCCTGGGCCTGCTGTGCGGGGCGCTGATCGCGCTCAACCGGCGTCGCTCAGCGCGCTGACCGCCTCCCCGACGAGCGAGCGGTCGCGCTCGTAGCTCAGCTTGGCCGCGGCCCCGTCGGGCTCGAGCCAGCGCAGCTGGTCCACCTCGTCGTTGGGCTCGAAGGGCACCTCCTCGGCGATCTCCATCGCCCACCAGCGCACGATCTTCGGGCGGTCCTTGTTGTCGCGGTAGCGGGTCGGACTCAGCTCGGGCCCGAGGCGACAGCGGAGGCTCGTCTCCTCCTCGACCTCGCGGATGGCTGCCTCCTCGAAGCTCTCGCCGGGGTCGAGCTTGCCCTTGGGCAGGGTCCAGTCGTCGTACTTGGGGCGGTGCACCACCACCACCAGCCCGTCCCGCACGGGGACGCCGCCTGCCGCCTTGACCTCGTCGCTCATGGGTGGGCCAGGGTAAGCCTTCTCTCAGCCGCCGGGAGCGCGGCGCCCACCGGCTTCGCACGCCCGCCTGTCGGACAACTGCCCGGTCGCCTGAGCGATTTTCGAGGGGCGTGCGCGATCCGCGCCTGCCGGCGTGCGGCTTACAGCTCGCTCACGTCGGCGCCGCCCGGGCTGAACTGGACCCTGCGGATCTGGCAGTCGGGCGCCTCGGCGCGCAGGGCCTCCATCAGGGCGCCGGTCTGCTGCCAGTGGGCCCAGTAGAGCACGCTCGGGCCGGCGCCCGAGATGCTCGCCCCGACCGCCCCGAGGTCGGCCGCGCGCTCCAGCAGCTCCATCGAGCGCGGATAGAGGGCCGCGCGGCGCGGCTGATGGATGCGGTCGGACAAGCCGCGGCCGATGAGCGAGAAGTCGTCGCGTGCGAGACCCAGTACCAGCAGCGACGCACGGGCCACGTTGTGCACGGCGTCACCCATCGGCAACTCGGCCGGCAGCGCCGCCCGCGCCTGCGCGGTGGGCACCGGGTCGGGCGGTATGGCCAGCAGGCCCTCCAGGCCCTGCGGCGGGTCGAGCCGGGTCACGCCCTCGCTGTCGCAGATCACGAAGCCGCCGAGCAGCGCGGCGGCGGCGTTGTCCGGGTGCCCCTCGAGCTCGCGGGCCATCTCGAACACGGACGCGTCGAGCTCGTACATGTGGTCGGCGGCGGCCAATCCCGCCACGGTCGCGGCCGCGCTCGAGCCCAACCCCGCGCCCACCGGGATCTCCGAGCGGATCTGAAAGGTCAGCCCGTCGGCCGGGTGGAGCCTCTCGAAGGCGCGCACGCAGAGGTTGGTGCGGTCGCAGGGGATGCCGGGCGTCTCGCAGTGGACGAAGAACTCGCCGGTCTCCTCCACCTCCAGCTCGAGCGAGAGGTCCAGCGCGGCCGCGAGGACGTCGTAGCCGGGGCCCAGGTTCGCCGTCGAGGCGGGCACGCTCACCACCCGTCGGCGCCTCATCCGAGCACCGCCTGCTCGACCGCCGCCTGATCGGGCTCGCAGGGCACCACCGAAGACGCGCTGTTCATGGCCGTCTGCGGGTCCTTGAGCCCGTGGCCGGTGAGCACGCAGACCACCCGGCCCTGGGCGCCGTGCTTGAGCAGCCCCGCCACCGACGCGGCCGAGGCGGGCTCGCAGAACACGCCTTCGCGTGCGCCGAGCAGCGTGTAGGCCTCGAGGATCTCGGCGTCGGAGACTGCGCGCACCGCGCCGCGGGAGGCGGTGAAGGCGCCCATGGCGTCCTCCCAGCGGGCGGGGTTGCCGATGCGGATCGCAGAGGCAACCGTCTCCGGCTGGGCCACGGGAGAGCCGTGCACCAGCGGCGCGGCGCCCTCGGCCTGGTAGCCGTGCAGCTGGGGCAGCGCTTCGACCTCGCTGAACCCGCGCCACCACGCGGTGACGTTGCCCGCGTTGCCGACCGGGATGCACAGGACGTCCGGCGCCTCCCCGCCGAAGGCGTCCACCACCTCGAAGGCCGCGGTCTTCTGACCCTCGATGCGGAACTCGTTGACCGAGTTGACCAGTGAGACCGGGTGCGCCGAGGCCAGCTTGCGGACCACCGCCAGCGCCTCGTCGAAGTTGCCGCGCAGGGCTACCACGCGGGCGCCGTGCATGAGCGCCTGGGCCAGCTTGCCGGTGGCGATCTTGCCCTCCGGAACTATCACGGCGCCGCGCAGCCCGGCCCGGGCGGCGTAGGCGGCGGCGCTCGCCGCGGTGTTGCCCGTGGAGGCACACACCACGACCTCGGCCCCCTCCTTCACGGCGGCCGAGGCGGCCACGGTCATGCCGCGATCCTTGAACGAGCCGGTCGGGTTGGCGCCTTCCACCTTCAGCCACACCTCGCAGCCGGTGAGCTGGGACAAGTGGGGCGCCGGGACCAGCGGCGTGTCGCCCTCGTCGAGCGTCACCAGGGGCTCGACCGGCAGCCGGTCGGCGTAGCGCCAGAGGCTCACGCAGGCCTCACGGCTCGAACGACTCTTCGAGCACGCGGATGACCCGCGGCGCCGAGCGCACGAAGTCGAGCCGGTTGATCATGTCCACCGCCGCCCGGAAGCGCGACTCGGGCACGGGGTGCATCACCATCACCAGCCGGGCGTCGTCGCCGATGCCGCGCTGGACCACCGAGCGCACCGACACCCCCTGAAGGCCCAGGATCTCCGCGACCTGGGCCAGCACGCCGGGGCGGTCGGCCACCTCGAGGTGCATGTAGAAGGAGGACTCGGTCTCCTCCAGGAGGGGCAGGTCGACGGCGGCAGGGATCGTCGAGGGCGGCGGGATCATCGCCGAGACCACGTCGCCCAGGACCGCGGAGGCCGTCTGCGAGCCGCCGGCGCCCGGGCCGCTCAGGGTGATCTCGGTGATGGCCGGAGACTCGATGGTCACAGCGTTGAACGCCCCGTTCACCGAGGCCAGCGGGTGGTCGCCGTAGAGGAAGACCGGGTGCACGTCCACGGCGATGCCCTCGCCGATGCGCTCCGCGGTGCCCACCAGCTTCAGCGACAGGCCGAGCTCCTTCGCGTAGGCGATGTCCTCGGCGGTCAGGTGCTCGATCCCCTCGTAGGGCACCTGGTTCAGATGCACCGCGGCGCCGAAGGCCAGCCGGGCCAGGATCGCCATCTTGGCCGCCGCGTCCCTGCCGCTCACGTCCTCGGTCGGGTCGGACTCCGCGTAGCCCAGGTCCTGGGCCTCGCGCAGGCAGTCCTCGTACGACGCGCCCGTGCGGGCCATCTCGCTCAGGATGAAGTTGGTGGTGCCGTTGACGATCCCGTGCACGCGCTCGATGTGCGCGGCGGCCAGCGTCTCGGCCATCACCCGGATGGCCGGCACCACGCCCGCCACCGCCGCCTCGAAACGCAGCTGCACGCCGTTGTCCCGCGCGGCGTCGTAGAGCTCCTCGCCGAACTGCGACAGGAGCTGCTTGTTGGCCGTCACCACGTGCCGGCCCTTCCCCATCGCACGCAGCACGTACTCGCGGGCGGGCTCGGTGCCGCCCATCAGCTCCACGACCAGGTCGCTGCGGGCCAGGATGTCGTCGAAGTCCCCGCGGCTGCGGGTCAGTACGCCGGAGATCTCCGGGCGGAGGCCGACCTCGGCCGCGATCGCCTCAGCCCGTTGCTCGAGAAGCTCGTGGAAGGCGCTGCCGACCGTGCCGTGCCCCAGGAGGCCGACGCGAAATATCGATGGATCCGGTGCACGCGCGGCCGGCGCTCCCGCTGCGCTCCGGTCCCGCGGATCAGCGGTCACGCAGTGTCAGATCTTCGTAGGTCTCGCGGCGCACCGCGACCCGGGCGTGCCCGTCGCGGCACATGATCACCGGGGGGCGCGGGATGGCGTTGTAGTTGTTGGCCATGGCGTGGCCGTAGGCGCCGGTGGCCGGGACGACCAGGACGTCACCTGGCCGAGGGCTCTCCAGCTTGGCGTCGCGTATGAGGATGTCGCCCGACTCGCAGTGCATGCCGGCGACCGTGCAGAGGTCCGAGCCGCCGAAGCGGTCGGCGATCTGCGCCTCGTAGCGCGCGGCGTAGAGCATGGGCCGCAGGTTGTCGCTCATGCCGCCGTCCACCGCGACGTAGGTGCGCACGTCCGGAATGCGCTTCACCGTGCCGACGGTGTAGATCGTGACGCCGGCGTTGCCCACCAGCGAGCGGCCGGGCTCGCAGAGCACCGTTACGCCCTCGGGCACCCGCGCCAGCAGGGCCTCGGCGTACCCGTCGACCGAGGGTGGCCGGTCGTCGGCCGTGTAGGCGATGGCCAGCCCGCCGCCCAGGTTCAGCAGCGGGTAGTCGCCCATGCCCCCCAGCACCTCGGCCAGCCGCTCGAGCACCGACAGCTCGTAGATCTGCGAGCCGATGTGGGCGTGCAGGCCGCGCAGCGTCAGCCCCGCGGCGTCGCAGGCCTCGACCGCGCGCGGGACGTCGTCCAGCCCAAAGCCGAACTTCGAGTCCTCCTGCCCCGTCGCGATCTTCTCGTGGGTCTGCGGCTTGATGCCGGGCGTCACGCGCAGCATCACCTGCTGGCCGGGCGCGATCCGGCGCAGGCGCTCGATCTCGTCGAACGAGTCGGCGACGATGGTGCCCACGCGTTGCTCCACGGCGTAGCCCAGCTCTGCCTCGGTCTTGTTGTTGCCGTGCATGTACAGCCGTTCCGGCGCGAAGCCGCCGGCCAGCGCCAGGTGGAGCTCGCCGCCGGAGGCGACGTCGCACGAGAGGCCCTCGTCGGCCAGCAGCCGGTAGATCGCGGTGATCGGCGCCGCCTTGCTGGCGTAGACGATCTCGAAGCGGTCGGTCCGCGTCGCGAAGGCCTCGCGGTAGGC
>Ga0126307_10001834_pt1 | contig 14154 bp, 16 predicted proteins | sample Plot28_FD_89955 | JGI IMG/M metagenome (GOLD analysis project Ga0126307, IMG submission 89955) | Serpentine soil microbial communities from UC McLaughlin Reserve, CA, USA - Plot28 | ecosystem: Environmental > Terrestrial > Soil > Grasslands | place: USA: UC McLaughlin Reserve, Lake County...
GCCAGCGCCTCGTCTATGGAGTTGTCTACGATCTCCCAAACGAGGTGATGCAGCCCCCTGGGTCCGGTCGAGCCGATGTACATCCCTGGCCGCCGCTTGACGGCCTCGAGGCCCTCCAAGACTTGGATAGAACTTGCATCGTAACCACTCTTGCCATTCTTGTTAATGGGGTTAGCCGCCAAAGAACCAAACCCTCCTCGTAACGTCGCCAGCGCCTCTTCCGGGACTAGACTCTCTCAGATAAATTAGCACCCGAAGATTGTAACACAAAACGGTCGTTTTCCAAGCATAAAACGACCGTTTTGCGGCTTAAATAAGCGGTTCGACGAGTACCCAGTCTACTCTCCAGCACAACTCCTGGTAGCATCGTATACCGAGCCCCCAGATATGCGTATGACCCGGGTCGTTTCGAGGACTTTGGGGTCGAAATATTCGAGGTTCGTGGTAGAGATGACTGCCTGGGTACTCTCCAGAAAGTACTCGGAGAGATACCCCCGGCGGCGTTCGTCGAGCTCGCTCATCACGTCGTCGAAGAGCAGGATCGGGTCCTGGCCCGTCTCGTTACGCAGGTACTCCCTCGCGGCGAACTTCAACGCCAGCGTCATGAGCCGCTGCTGCCCCTGAGAACCATAGGTCGTCATGCTCGCCTCGTCGAAGAGCACTACGAAGTCGTCCCGGTGTGGTCCGACAGAGGTGACCCCACGCTCTATGTCGTTACTACGCGCCTCTCTGAGCGCCGCTGCGTAATCTTCTAGGGGTGCACTATAGGAATACCGCAGCGCGGCCTTCTCGGGGCCATACAGAGCCCTCACAGCGTACCCGAAGAGGGAGGTCAGAGGTCTTATAGCGGCGGAGCGGCCCTCGAGGACTACCATCCCGAGATCTACGACCTTCCGATCCCAGGTCGAGAGGGTCCTCTCGGAGGAGAGACCATCCCGGATGCGCCGTAAGAGCTGGTTACGCTGCTGGACGGCGCGAGCGTATTCCGTAACGGCGTGGGCATAGGTCGGGCGCAGGGAGGAGAGTAGACCGTCGAGAAACTCACGACGGTCGGCGGGGGCACCCTTGACGATGCGGATGTCGTCCGGGAAGAAGGTTACGACCCTCACCCCCGCACCACCGGCGGCGTAAGCGGTGAGGGAGGGCGCGGGAGCGCCGTTTACGGCAAGCCGCTTCTTTTGGCCGGGGGCGTAGCCGACGGCGACCTTACGCTCCTCGCCCCCGTCCAGGCTCACGCGCACCTCGGTGCGGGTGAAGTCCTGGCTCCAGCGAACGACCTCCGGGTCGTTCGGGGTACGGAGCGAAGAGCCGGTGACTGCGAAGGAGACGGCTTCGAGCAGGTTCGTCTTGCCCTGGGCGTTCTCGCCGACAACGATATTGAGGCCCGGCGCAAGGAGTACGGTGGCGTCGGCGTAGTTGCGGAAGTTGACGAGCCTCAAAGCGCGGAGGTACGGGCTCAACGGACCTCCAACAACGCATCTCCCACCTCGACGACGTCTCCCTCGCGCAGCCTACGGCCGCGGCGGGTTTCGACCTCGCCGTTAATCCGAACCTCTCCGGCCTGGATCAGGATCTTTGCCTCTCCACCGGTCCCGACAACGTTCGCGGCCTTTAGAGCCTGTCCCAAAGTTATGCCGGGAGGAAGATCCAAAAAGTAGTGAACTCCTAGCTTCGAGCTGGATCTCGCATCGGCATAATTAGGTACAAAAAGTCCGGTTCTTCCCCATCAGTCTTTGGCACTATGAGCCCAGGTTTTAAGGACTCGTTGAGCTTGAAGAGGATCTCCTCCGAGTCTACAGCCGAGACGCCATCCAAGAGGTAGCTTGGGTTGAAAGAGATATGGAAGTCGTCTTCGCTAGTGGCGGGCAATCTCTCGCGGGCCTCCCCCACCTCGCCGTTCCTCACCGTTACCTCAACGGCACCGTTCGAGAAGTCCAAGCTCACCGGTACGGGTGGTGTCTGGCGCTGGGTAAAGAGGCTTACGCGGCGCAGAGAATCGACCAGATCTTCTTTGGAGACGGAGATCTCGCGCTCGAAGGCGTTGGGCAACAGGCGCTTGTACTCGGGAAAGTTACCTTCAATGAGGCGCGTACCGAAGAGGACGTCCCCGACCCTGAACAAAGCCTGGTTCTCGGAGAGCGAGACCTCGATCTGCTCTTCGTCCGAGGACGCATAGATGCGACTTACCTCCTGCATCGCACGGGCGGGGATGATCGCCTCCCGTGAGCCGTCGAAGGTTGTCGCGAGCTCGGTCTCCTTTATACTGAGGCGGTAGGAGTCGGTCGTTACCATCCTGACACGAGACTCCTCGAAGGAGATCAAGATACCCGTCAACACCGGTCGCGTCTCGTCTCTGGAGTATGATCGTGCGACCTTCTCGACGGTCTCGACGAGCGCCTCGCCGCTCATCGTGAATGCTCCCGCCTCGTCGAACCTCGGCAGCTGCGGAAAGTCCTCGGCCGCGTATGCCCGAATGCGATACTCGTTCTCGCGCGCCGAGAGCCGCACTACACCCTCCGAGCGGTCGTGTACCAGCGAGATCTCGCCCTCCTTTAGCGAGCGCACCACGTCGTTAAAGATGCGGGCCGGTATGACCACCCTCCCCCCCTCCTCGACCTGCCCCACCGACGAGGTCTGGATCGAGATCTCCATGTCCGTCGCCGAGAGCCGCACTGTTGTCTCCTCTTCCGCCTCCAACAAGATCCCACCCAAAAGTTGGATCGTCGAACGCGCCGATACCCCACGTGATACCAGCGCAAGCTTTCTGCTGAATAAATCCGTGTTACAAACGGCCCTCATCGCTCTTCCTCCTTCCTTTACTACTATTATTTAAACCAATTTATTAATTAGAATAATAATAGTAATAAGGCCTGTGGATATGTGGATAACCGCCCTGATTCCTTTTACTTAGGCCAAAAACTTGCTCGCCTTCCTGTGGACAAAATTGTGGATAAATAGCGATTCCTTGTGGAAAGAATGTGGATAAGTGGGGTGTTTATCCACAGCTCCCTCTTGTCCACAAAATTATCCACAGAGTTATCCACAATTTCTACCCCTCTTATCCACAGAATTATCCACAGCATACATTCGAATCTCACGATATAACAATCCCATATACTCGTTTATAGACAAAACTATCCACAAACTGCATTGGTTATCCACAGTTTTTGTGGATAACTCGGGAGAGTTGTGGATAAAATTCGACACTTATCCACAGAGGAGAGTAAGGCTGCGGGCGCCCTGTGGACGAATTTTTCCCTTGTATGCTTATCAAATGCTACAAGGCCCCCCCCATGAGGGGAGGGGATAAACCATTTGGGGACTTTTGACGTATGTCGCTGAGCATTGGATTTTTCACTGATCGCTGAAGGCTATCTCAGCGTTTACTTTTGATATGGTAGGTGATTTCGTGGATCTGGTTAAAGACGTCGCGGTCGCTATTTATGAGGTTGGAGATCTTGGCAGTAGCGTGCATAACGGTAGAGTGGTCCCGGCCGCCGAAGGCGCGTCCGATCTTGGGTAGTGACTCGTCGGTTAGCTCGCGGCAGAGGTACATGGCAACTTGACGGGGATAGGCGAAGGGCTTGGTGCGGCTCGAGCCGACAAGGTCTCCCTTTGAGATGCCGAAGTAGCGGCAGACCTCATGTTGGATAAGCTCGACTGGGATCTCTCGGTACGCTGCGTCCGTTAGGATATCCTTTAAGACCTCTTCGGCGAGGGCCACGCTCACGGTGCGTCCATAGAGCGAGGCGTAGGCCAAGATGCGCACTAGCGCCCCCTCGAGCTCTCGGATGTTAGTTGAGACCTTCGAAGCTATAAACGTCAAAACCTCGTCGTCTACCTCCAGCTGGTCCATAAGCGCCTTTTTACGCAAGATGGCGATCCTGGTCTCGAGGTCCGGCGGTTGAATATCGGTGACGAGGCCCCACTCGAAGCGAGAGACCAAACGGTTCTCTAAGGTCGGAATATATTTCGGGTGCCTGTCGGAGGTTATGACGATCTGTTTGTTCTCCTCGTAGAGGGCATTGAAGGTGTGGAAGAACGCCTCCTGGGTCTCGATCTTGCCTTCCAAGAACTGTATGTCGTCAATGAGCAATACATCGTTCTCCCGATAGCGCTTCTGAAAACCCAGGGGAGCGTTATCCCTAACAGAGTTTATGAAGTCGTTAGTAAAGTTTTCGCAGGTCACATACTTGACACGCATGCTCGGATCCTGCTCCTCAACGTACTGGCCCACAGCATGCAATAAATGAGTCTTTCCCAGGCCTACGCCCCCGTAGATGAAGAGGGGGTTGTAGACGACTCCCGGGGTTTCTGAGACTGCCAGGGCAGCTGCGTGGGCGAACCGGTTACCAGCACCGATGACGAAGGTGTCGAAAGTGTACTTAGCCTTGAAAGGACGGGGCGTGCGGGCGTTACGGACGAACTCAGCCCCGTTCGAGGCTTGGCCGTTACCCCTCTGAGAGCCCGCGCCCTCGATGCTGACGACGAGGTTTGTATTCTCGCGTTCTAAAGCTGAGGCGAGGGCCTCCTCCAGAAGAGGTTTGAAGCGGCTCTCGATGTACTCTTTAGCGAAAGAGTTGGGGACAGAGATCTCTAACCTGTCGTCGTAGAGGTCTACCGGCCTCGTCCCCTCGAACCAAACCCGTAAGGACGGCGCGTTGATGTGCTCGGAGACGCGGTCGAGCACCTCCGTCCAAACTTCTTCGACCGAGCGAGGCACCTTCTACTGCACCCAGGTGTTAACTATAGCTTCAATCAGGTCCCGACCAAGCGGTGTGGTCTCCCGCTTCCCCGACTCGGTGCCGACGATGAGCCCGTGCTCCTCCAAAACTGATAAGTCTCGGTACGCGGTACTGACGCTGATCTCTAATTTTTCGGCCACTGTAGAAGGCCCCACTTCCCCACACTCGAGTACCGTGATCAACACCTTCTGCTGCCTCTCAGATATGTTCATCTTGGGTACAGCATCAGGGTACTTTTTCTGCGGTACTGAGCTTAGAGCCGGCTTTTCAACGTTCGGGGAGTGAGTGTCCTCCCCCACTGAGACAGTCGCTACTGAGACAGTCGCTACGGTACCGCCCCCGAGGTTGTCTTCTATAATGACCGTACCTCCCGCTTTCTCAGCAGCTGCTCGGGCGATGCCCAGTCCTGCGCCGATCCCCCGGATCTCCTGAACCACCTCCGGCGCGGCGCCAGAAAAACCAAACTCGAACGCCCGTTCTTTGTACTCTATGCCCGGGCCCTTATCCGAAATCCTTACGACGTTGCCTTCTTCTAACACAGAGATAACCACACCCTTGAACTCAGCATGGATAAGGTTCTCGATCAGCTCTCGCAAAGCCTCCTCAGGTACACGCCCCCCGAGTGCTTTGACCTTCTCCATCACCAGCTTCGAGAACTTTGCGCTGGCCGCCTGCGGAGAAGCCGCCGAAACCTCGCTGACCTCCGGCTGCCCACTTCTTAGGTACACTGCTACTTTGACACCGAGTTCGGCATCTCCTGAAACATCCCTCTCTGTGCGGTTCGCGTACATCCCCATCGGGATTATTGCGTACCCCTTCTCATGATGCTAGTAGCAGTGAGCAGAAAAACAAGATTTTGCGGCTAATTACAGGGTTTATCCACACTTTTGTCCACAGCTTGTGGATAAAAGTGTACGATATTGCTGCCGTGCTGGACCATATGTTATGAAAGTGGTTTGATAGACGGCCCTAATCCTCTGTAAGGAAGCCTCTTTGCGCTTACGTAAAAGGCGGTTTTGCGGCTCTTTTTATCTCTGCTTGAGAGGAGTGCTTTTGCCCAGGTATCTTTTGGTATTTTACAGGTGGTGTTGGACGGATTTCCCGGTTCGGATATACTGGTCTAGCCTAATTAATAGTGGTAACGAGTTACGTGAGGTAGTTTCATGAAGCGCACCTACCAGCCGAATCGTCGTAAAAGGGCCAAAAGCCATGGTTTCCGCAAGCGCATGAGCACTGCAGGCGGGCGCAGAATCATCGCGGCGCGGCGGCGCCAGGGGCGTAAACGACTGGCCGCATAGGTTTTGTACCAGCGAAAGAGCACGAGCCTTACTACTTCGTCCGAGTTTGAGAGGGTCTATCGTGGTGGAGCGGTCTACAGGGGGAAGTTGTTCTCCGTTCATATGCTGCCCAACACGGTAGGCAAACCGAGGTTAGGCCTTTCGGTCTCCAAAAAGGTCGGGACTGCGGTGAAGCGCAACAAGGTAAGGCGGCGTTTAAAAGAGATCTTCCGCTCTTCTTTGGCTGGGCTTCCGGGTGAGTTGGATCTGGTGATATCAGCCCGACCAGCTGCCGCGGAGGCCTCGTTCGAGGAGCTGAGCGAGGAGTTTTTGTGGGGCATGAGTAAGTTGAACAAAGACAGCGTTACCCAAGGTCTCGAGGAATGTTCTTAATGCTGCCTCGGAGGATCGTCACGGGTGCCATACAAGGGTATCAAAACCTTGTATCTCCCTTGCTACCGCCTTCTTGCAGGTTTTCACCTAGTTGCTCTCAATACACGCTGCTTGCTATACAAAAGTATGGCGTTCTGAAAGGGGGCCTTATGGGGGCCCTGCGGGTAGTTCGTTGCAACCCTTTTTCGAAGGGGGGCTTTGACCCGGTAAAATGAAGAGGCACTTATGGAACGCTTGATAGAGTTTTTGGAGAACCTTTTTAGTCCTTTGACCAATATTCTGGGCAGCAGCCTGGAGTTTTTTCACTATTCATGGGGCACGCCGTGGTGGCTGAGCATCGTTATTTTGACAGTGCTTGTGCGTTCTTTACTTTTTCCGTTGACGATCAAGCAGGTCAAGAGCATGCGGGCTATGCAGGACCTTAAGCCTGAGATGGACAAGATACGGGCCAAATACAAGGACAATCGCCAAAAGCAGCAGGAAGAGCTCATGAAGCTGTATCAGGAGCGCCGGGTGAACCCGTTGGGTGGATGCTTACCGCTCCTGGTCCAGATGCCGATATTTATCGCTATCTTTTACGTCATAAGAAGTTTTGGCGAGACGCATTCGAGCTTCAATACAGGCGGTATATTATGGTTCCAAGATCTGTCGGCGATGGACCCTTACTATATACTGCCGGTTCTCTCCGCCGTTACCATGCTGGCGGCCTCTGAGATTACCTCGAAGCATGTGGATGCTCAACAGCGCTGGTTGATGCGACTCGCACCCGTAGTTATTACCGTGTTCCTTTTTTCGTTCCCTGCTGGGTTGTTTATGTACTGGATCGCCTCGAATCTCGTTACCCTGGTCCAGAATTACGTCATCTACAACTACGGCCCAGGTAGAAAATCCTCTGCTGACAATATAAAAAACACCTCTACTAAGGCGCGCAGTTCTGAAGAAGCGGGCGTGAGAGGAGACGCCTCCGCTCCACGAGCGAAAAGATCACGCTCAAAAGCGCGCCGGCGCCGCCGTCGTTGAAAGACTGTGCCGGAGGCCAAATGTATAAACAAGAGGAGGAGAAGGAAGAGATGAGTGACCAACAAGAGTTTTATGCTGCTACGGTCGAGCAGGCTCTGGACAGAGCCTCTGAGACTCTGGGCGTCGCTCGAGACAGACTCGATTTTGAGGTTCTAGATGAGGGGAGCACGGGTTTCTTAGGTATCGGTACCCGGGACGCTCGTATCTTGATCAGAGGCTCCGACCCTCAGGAGAACACGGTTGTAGCGTCCCCTAACCACGCTGTACAGTTCGAGGCTCCTGAAGAGGAACAACAGGTGTCATCGGCTGAGACATGGCAAGGAACCGAGCAATTGATGGAAGAAACGGTTACTTCTCCGGCCCTCGAGACGCCGCATAGCCTGATTTTAGCGGTGGACGAGTTTATGACTACTCTGATAGATGCAATGGGGTTGGATGCTACGGTGGACGCACATGACGTGGGAGATGCGGTAGTCGTAGATGTGGCTACGGAGCAAACGGGCCTTTTTATCGGCCAGAAAGGTGAGACTATCGATGCCATACAGTACTTGTTGAACGTCGCTGTTTATAAAGATCGCCCTTTTGTAAAGAGGCTCGTCGTCGATTCCGAGGGCTACAGGCAACGTCGCGTTGAGGCCATCCAGGGGATGGCCCACCGTACCGCCCGTCGTGCTGTGCGTGAGAGACGCCCCCTCAGCCTTCCTCCAATGTCTGCTGCGGAACGCCGCGTAGTGCATCTATTTCTTAAAGAAAACCCGAAGGTTACGACTTCTAGCGACGGTAAAGACGAAAATCGAAGGGTTGTTGTAAGCCCCGTCTAGTATTAGCTGTTTCACGTGAAACAGCTATCGTGCCAATCGTGGATATTTGCATACTTTTGTCACCAACAGGGATAGTCTTCATCGGCATATATATGTTTCACGTGAAACGTTACCTGAAGTGCTGACGCCCGTCGAGTTACTAGGATTACAGGCTAGAGATTGGGGTCTTGAGTTAGACTCGGCCAGGTTACAGTCGTTAAGCGCCTATGCCAACCTCCTAGCCAGCTACAAATTAGGCAACGTGATAGGTACCAAAGAGCGAGAGAAGATTGTCCTCGAACACTTGGTAGATGCGCTAAGTTGCTGTCTATTAGAAGATCTATACCAAGGAGGTTCCCTTATAGACGTAGGCTCCGGAGCAGGCTTACCAGGCATACCGTTGAGTATTGCTCAGCCGGAACTCCAGGTCACTCTATTAGAAGCTACCGAGAAGAAGGTGAGCTTCCTCCGCCACGCCCGAGAGATTTGTAGCCTCCCGAACGTGCAGATCCTCCACGCCCGCGTAGAGGAAGTTCCGAGGAAGACGTATAACGAGGCCTTTAACCTTGCTACTGCTCGCGCGTTGGCATCCTTGCCAGTGGTCCTCGAGTACTGTGCACCATTGATAAACGTGCGAGGCACAATCATCGCTATGAAGGGGCTCCTGCCTGAGCAGGAGCTGTTTGAGGGAGTAGTAGCAGCAGGCGAGCTACGACTGAAGTTGCGTGAGGTACGACAAGTAGAGTTCCGTTCGCAAATGCCACTCAAAGAGCGCGCGCTGGCTGTATTCGACAAGCCTACTACAACCCCAAGTAGGTTCCCACGAAGGGTAGGTCTGGCGAAAAAACGGCCGTTAGGTGCCTAAATAGGGCAAGCCAACCAGGGTGCCCCTACATAGGTCTACCCGGTGTTGTACCGCCAAACGGTTGCCAAACGAAATTGCGCTCTAGCGGGACTTTTCCTGCATAGGCAGGGCACCCTTCAAAGGAGACATGCTAAGATTCCGTCGATGACTACAATCGTAGCCATAGTGAACCAGAAAGGTGGGGTAGGTAAGAGCACCACCGCAATTAATCTCGCCGCCTATCTTGCGAAGTTGAGGAAGAAGATACTTATCGTGGATATAGATCCCCAGGGCAACGCGACCAGCGGCCTGGGTGTCTCAGCGAGCAGCCACGGTTGTATGTACGACGTGCTGCTCGAGGGCAAGTCCCTCAAGCAGGTCGCCGTGAAGACCGAGATCGAGGGCCTTGAGGTTGCGCCCGCTACCATCAACCTTGTGGGTGCGGAAGTAGAGCTTGTCTCCGCTCTAGCCCGCGAGTTTAAGTTGAAGCGAGCTTTAGATAAGCTACCCCCTGGCGCCTACGATCGAGTACTCGTAGATTGTCCTCCCTCCCTCGACCTTCTTACGCTAAATGCTTTAACTGCAGCGGATGAGGTGTTGATCCCTATACAATGCGAGTACTACGCTCTCGAGGGCCTTACACAGCTGATGAGGAGCATAAGGATGGTTCGGGAAGAACTCAACCCAAATCTAAAAATTGGCGGGGTGTTGCTCACCATGTTCGATACCCGTACCAACCTGGCCCATCAGATAGTCGAGGAAGTGCGTTCGTTCTTCGGCGACCGCGTGTTTCATACGGTGGTACCCCGTAATGTGAGGCTCAGTGAGGCACCAAGTTTCGGCTTGCCGGTTACCTTATATGCTCCGAAGAGCACCGGAGCGGAGGCCTATGCCGCCGTTGCCGAGGAGGTCCTAAGCCGTGGGTAGACGAGGGTTGGGAAGAGGGCTTTCCGCGCTCATCTCGGCCGGGGACAGCGTTGGGGGGCTACGGTTCGAGGAGGTGCCGGTGTCGGCGATACGGCCGAACACCCATCAGCCGCGCCGTAACTTCTCTGATGAGAGCATAAAGGAGCTCGCGGCCTCTATACGCGAGGTGGGGATCTTGCAACCGCTCGTGATCCGCTCCACCGAAACTGGTTTCGAATTGATAGCGGGGGAGAGGAGGCTCAGGGCCGCCAAGGAAGCAGGCCTGGACCGTGTGCCCGTCCTGATAAGACAAGCCGCGGAGAGCGAATCCATGGAGATGGCGCTTGTGGAGAACCTCCAGCGAGAAGATCTTAACCCTTTAGAGACCGCAGCCGCATATCAGGCCCTCATGGATAGCTTCGGGCTGACCAAAGATCAACTCGCTCACCGCCTAGGCAAAAGCCGGGCCGCAATAACAAACACCTTGCGCCTCGCTCGGCTGCCAGAGCCTATCCGCGATATGGTGCTCGAAGAGAAGCTGTCAGAGGGACACGCTCGTGCCTTGCTTCGCTTAGAGGCAGAAGAGCATATGCTACGCGTAGCCCAACAGGTGCGGGCCGAGGAGCTCTCAGTTCGAAAGACCGAAGAGCTAGTGCGTGAGGAATTCGTAACGTCGCAAACTACCCCAGGAACCGAAGAGCAGCCGCAACAAGACCAAGAGAACGCTGACGAACACCATGAAGCTTCCCGTCTAATTCAGGAGGCCCTAGCTCTACCGACTCGAGTGCGTAGCTTGCGAAAGGGAGGTAGGGTCGAAATACGCTTCCGCGAAAAGGAGGAGCTGGAGGCCATAGTCGCCCTGCTTACCGCTAGCAGCTCAGGAGAAGACTAGAGGATCATGAGACTTATCTTACATAGATCGGTACATGGAGATCGGTACATGGCCGCCTATACCGATATGGTCGTGCTCTAGGAGGAGCAGGTTCGTCCGGGAAACAAAATTAGTAGGCTTTCCAGCAGCCTCGATAACATGGTCCAAGCCGCGGCCGCAGATACCGAAAGTGTGAAAGTTCCGAAAGCTCAAGAAGCTGACAACACAAAATATGTAACGCCGCTTGAGATGTCCGTCGCAAAAAATTTGGTAGCCTGCACCAGGTCACCCCGGTGCTCCCGCGCATACGCCAGAAGAGATTCGTCAAGCCCCTAGAAAGAGTCGAGATCCGGAACCAAGGCAGCTCCTTGAGCAAAAACACTTCTTCGTCCACGGTCCAACCGTTTTAGCAGGCGAGTGAATCCTGTGCTAAAAAGACGAGAAGCAGGAGGTGCGTATGGAAGCCTCACGGGCCAAGATGTTCAGTAAACTCCTCGAGACGGACCCGAACAACCCTATGGTTCTGTATTCCTTGGGAAACGAGCTGTTCAAAGAAAAGAGGTATCTCGAAGCCCGGGAATACCTGAGCCGGGCTATCCAGAATAAACCAGATTACTCGGTGGCTTACCGGGTTTTGGGCCGGACGTTCTACGAGCTTGGTGAAGACGCGGAGGCCCGCGGGGTCTTCGACGAGGGGCGCGAGGTGGCGGAGAGGAACGGAGACCTCCAGACCGTCAAGGAGATAGACGTCTTCGTCCGTCGGCTACAGAAGCGCGAGGCTGGTTCATAAGGGCACCGCCTCGCGATCTTTTCGGTTGCTAACCTTCGAGGGGTGTTTACCGACCTGATCTTCGCCTTTTTGATGACCGGAGCCTTCACCGGACTCGCGTATGCGTTTGGAATAGTGAGTCCGAGCGGGGCCTTTGGAGGGTTCTTGGTTGGGCTCGTGATCTACCTGTTCCTAGGACTACCCGGATTCGCGCTCCTCGCGCTTTTCGTGGTCGGCAGCTCCATCCTTACCCGGCTCGGCTACCATAACAAAGAGCTGAGAGGAACGGCGGAGGCCCGCGGCGGGCGGCGAGGGGCTAAAAACGCCCTCGCCAATTGTGGAGTCGCGCTCCTGTGCGCCTTTCTCGCCGCACTCGTGTCCTCGGAGGCCCTTTACGCAGCTTTCGTCGCTGCTTTAGGCGCGGCCTTCGCCGACACCGCAGAATCGGAGGTGGGGCAGCTCGCCCCGAGCATCCCGCGTCTCATCACCACCCTCCAGAAAGTTCCGCCCGGTACCGATGGCGCGGTATCGGTACCGGGGACGCTCGCTGGGCTCGCCGTTGCAGTTCTCACCGCCCTCTTCGGACTGTGGCTCGGGCTTTTAGAGAGCCCGGGCGTAGCTCTGCTCGTGGCAGGCGCGTCGTTCTCAGGGACCGTAGCGGACAGCCTACTGGGGGCGCTAGCGCCGCGCTTGGGTAACGAGGCCACGAACGTCCTCTGCACGCTCGTCGCGGCCGTACTAGCTTTCGTCTTACATTAGCTCCGATGTTCGAAATCCATGGTCGGACTTTGCACCTATTTGTCAATAAAGTGCACTGTATAAAGTAAAGAACTGATGAAGTAAGGAGAATCGCCTTGCCGCGTGGAAGACTGAACGAATACACGGCAGCGTTGAATGCGAAATCGGCACAGACATTACTGAACGTACGCCCATGGTACGACGACAACCTTTGACTGCTGCATGCACTTATTGCGGGTGCGCTCGGACTGCTACCGGCCGGGCTAGTAGGTTGGTCCGTGGGCACGTGATTTTGATGTGAGTCTTTCCCATCTTAGCATCCTGCGGGGTGGGCATTGCGTATCTACTCCTGACGCGAGAACACAGCCGGTACCAACCGATTGATGTCGCGCAAAGAGAAATGGATCGCCATTTCTGCCGACGTCTACAATTTGCTCGACATCGAAGGGCAAGGATCCTTATACTCTGCTTGTCGAAGAGAAAGCCTTAGTCTACTACGGGTACCACCTACCGTGCACTATGCGATCTTCTAGAAACGTCACAGCATCGAAGGGCATCGAAGGGTTACACCGGTTTCTAGCGTGCTACCACGGTCGAATGATGTACGGTGAAACCTATGTGCCAGAATCTACGAGAACGTGCAGCGGTAAACACCGCTGTGCATCGTCTTCTATCCGCTCGTCGCGCCCATGCCGGTTTTCTTTCTCGCATGGTCTCCAGGTGATATATTAATTGAGCGTATGTATACCAGGGATTACAAGGGCTGGAACGCAACACCCCGACTATAAAGCCTTACGCTTTCTCCCAATTTTAGAACTATCGAAGCTCGTACCCGAAGGAGTCTCTTGTGAGCGAGACATCTACAAACAGAGATTACCACCCGAGCATGCTGGAGCATCGTTGGCAGCGGCAGTGGGCCGAAAGCGGCCTGTACAAGACCGAAGAAGATCTGAATGAGCCCAAGCACTACGCGCTCACGATGCTACCTTACCCGAGCGGAGATTTGCACGTGGGGCACTGGTATGCGATGACACCCTCGGATACGCGGGCTCGCTTTACGCGTATGCGAGGATACCGGGTCTTTTTCCCCATAGGCTTCGACGCCTTCGGGCTGCCGGCAGAGAACGCGGCCATAAACAGAGGAATTCATCCTCACAAGTGGACGATGTCGAACATAGAAAATATGCGTGCTCAACTCAAGCAGATGGGAACGATGTTCGACTTCGACTCGGAGATCGTCACCTGCGACCCCGAGTACTACCGCTGGAACCAGTGGTTTTTCCTGAAATTTTTGGAGAAGGGCCTCGCGTACCGCCAAGAGGCGCCGGTGGACTGGTGCCCGAGGGATAACACCACGCTCGCCCGCGAGCAGGTCGTCGGGCCGGAGAGGCGCTGCGAGCGGTGCGGGACGCCGGTCATAAAGAAGCATTTGGCGCAGTGGTTGTTCAGGATCACGGACTACGCCGAGGAGCTCCTGGACTTCTCCAAGATCGAATGGCCTGAGCGCGTTGAGACGCTACAGAGGAATTGGATCGGGCGTTCTGAAGGAGCCGAGATCCTCTTCGACGTCCCTAGCTACGGTCCCGTCAAAGTTTTCACGACACGGCCTGACACGCTCTTCGGGGCAACGTTCTTCGTAATGGCGCCCGAGCACCCAGCGGTCGAGAAGATAACTACGCCGGAGCAGGCCGAAGAGGTGCGCGCCTACGTCGTGAGGGCCGGCAGGATGGCCGAGATCGAGCGCATGGACGCAACGCGCGAAAAGACCGGCGTCTTTACCGGGGCCTACGC
>Ga0126307_10001835_pt1 | contig 14154 bp, 12 predicted proteins | sample Plot28_FD_89955 | JGI IMG/M metagenome (GOLD analysis project Ga0126307, IMG submission 89955) | Serpentine soil microbial communities from UC McLaughlin Reserve, CA, USA - Plot28 | ecosystem: Environmental > Terrestrial > Soil > Grasslands | place: USA: UC McLaughlin Reserve, Lake County...
GCGATGTCGTGCGGCTGCGGCCCGCGGTCCGTCGTCGGCGCGTCCACTTCGCCGCGGCGTGCCCGTAGATAGCCACCGAGGAAGAAGTGCGCCTCCAGCGCGAGCGCGGCGAGGAACGGAAGCCATGGTGAGATCGACCCCCGTAGGTCGTACGGGAGGAAGAAGTAGCCGATCACGAGTGCGATCACGACGAAGCGCGCGCGGCGGTAGGCGCGCGCGCGACGATCGGCGTCGTGGTGGACGTCGGTCGGCTCCGGCTGCTCGGCGAGGCTCATGCGGCGAAGGTAGCGTGGCCCGCCCGTGGGTCGGTTCCAGCGCGATCTCGAGGCCGGCGAGCAGCAACGCGCGACGACGCTGCACCTCGCCGCGGTGATCGCGGCCGAGCACCTCGCCGCGGCGCGGCGCGAGGGCGGGGAGCCGTCGCCGCTCGAATGCCTCGAGGCGTCGGCGTGACGCGCCGCATCGCTACGAGAACGTGAACAGCGCCCGCTTCGACCGGCTTGCGCCGCGTGCGCATGCTTGCCGTGCGGGAGTCGCAGCCGACGCACACCGGAAGCGACCATCCGTGACGACGGCGAGCGTCCGGCCGAGCCAGGCGTAGCAGTCGGCGCGCGCCGCGCGCGGGAAGCGCGTGCACGCGCGCACAAGCCGCGCCTGTGCACGCCGCCGGCCCGCGACGGCCTGCACCGCGGCACCGCGGACGCAACTCGAGGCGTCGACCGCGCGGAGGCGCCTGCAGATCCCCAGCTGGACGAACGGGTCGCCTCCGATCGTCACCGCGACCGCTGCGATGCAGCCGGACCGTTGGAGCGGACGCAGGCCGCCGCACGGACGCACCACGTCGGCCGGCGTCTCCGCCGCGGGACGTCCCGGCAGCTCCAGGAAATAGCGGTACCAGCATGGGCGCACGTAGAACAGGTGCCCGTTGCAGATCGCGCGCGGCGACGTCTCGACGTCGTTCAGCTTCTCGGTGCCGTCGGCGCCGCGGAGCGCGATCCAGTAGTCGTGGAAGACGCCCTGGGCGCAGTCGGCGGCGTAGATGCGGAGCTTCCGGCACCCGGCCACGCCGCTCGCAAGGTCGCCGTGAAAGCCGCGCATCAGCGCGTGGCCGATGCCGTGCACGCACGTGTACGTGCGATAGCGCGTCGGCAGGGCGAGGCACGTCCGCAGCGCGCCCGCGCCGCCGTCGCGGATCAGCTCGGGGCCGAGCGCCATCACGAGGCCCATCCCGAAGCCGGCGGAGCAGGTCGGGTCGTTCGAGCGCGGGATGTACTGCTGGAGCGTGGAGAGCGTGACGCCGTGCTGCCGCGCGAACCGGCGGCCGACCTCGTGCATGAGCGCGTGACAGCTTCCCTCGAGCGCGTCCCCGGCGGTGCGAGCCTTCACGTCCATCAGCGGCAGCTCGCGCGACGGGTCGCCGGAGCGATCGACCTCCTCGAGCAGCAGGCGAACGTCGCAGTCGAACTTCGCGACGGCGAGATGGATCTGCGCGCACTGCCACAGCCACGGCTTCGGGGGCGCCGCGGATCCGTGGACCGCGCCTGCGGAGAGAATCGCCCCTGCGACGAGAGCGGCGACGACGAGCCGTCTCATCCCGCAAAGCGTACGCGAGGCTGCGTTGCTCGCGGCCTCGCGCTCAGACGTGCGCGAGCACCCGATCGAGCGGCCGGGGCATTCGGTCGAGGTCGAGCGCCTCCACGAGGAGGCGCGCGTACCGAACCTTCCGGTTGCCACCGCTGCCCATGAAGCGCCGAAGCTGCTCGTGTTCCGGACGCCCTCGCCATGCGGCCTGTTTCTGAAGCGTGTGAAAGGAGCCGAGGTCGCCGTGATCGGCGGCAATCGCTTTCACGCCGGCGACGCCGACTGCGCGGATCAGCTCGTCCTCCAGGTCGGCGACGCAGACGTAGAAGCCGAGTCGCTCCATCTTCGCGCGCGTGAGGTCGGAGCCGAGGCCGGCGCGTTCGACTCCACGGCGGAAATCGTCCTCCTCCCCTGCATCGCAGAGCCCCGCGAGCCTGAGATCGAGCCCCTGCGAGCCGTAGAGGTTCAGGAAGCGCGCGATCGCCTGGGCGCCGCCGATCGGCACGACGGCAATCCGCTCAGCCTCGAGCTGCCGCCCGCGGCGCGCGGCGAGCGCGTGGACCGCCGCCTGGTCCGAGATCCCTTCGACGAGGACGACGGCCCGCGCGCCGGCCGCCAAGGCCGGCGCGGTCGCTGCGCCGCCTGGGACATGGAATCGCTGCTGCTCGTTCATCGTGATTGTGGAAAAACCACGATCCGATCTACGGTCGTGGCCAGATTCGGTTCGAGACCTTCCCTCGTAGCCTCGGTTGAGGCTATCTCGGAGGAGGTTCGAGCAGGAAATGGTCATCAAAGGGTTTTTCGCGATCATGGTCGTCGCGCTCGTGGCGTCGTTCGCGGCAGTCGTGTTTGCGCTCGATTCGCTGGCGACGGCGCGGAACGACGACAACGGCGGGGCGGCAGCTCCGGCCGCGGCGACGGCGCACGCGGCGCACGGCGGGCAAGCGCTGCCTCTCGCCAGCTTCGCCGGGAACGTGCCGGAGGACGCTGATGCGCTCGCCAAGGCGCACGTTGCCGCCGACGCGAAGCTCCCGCCGCTGCAGGCCGGGCCGCTCGTGAAGGTACACATGACGCTGAAGGACATGACGGTGCAGATCGCACCCGGCGTTCGCTACCGCACGTGGGCGTTCGACGGGCACGGCGCACCGGGGCCGATCGTCCACGTCCGTGAGGGCCAGACGGTGCAGATGACGCTGACGAACGGCGGGTCGATCCCGCACTCGATCGACTTCCACGCAGCGCGCATCGCACCGAACGTCGCCTTCCGGGACGTCATGCCGGGCGATTCGTTCACGTTCCGCTTCAAGGCGAGCGACCCGGGCGTCTTCATGTACCACTGTGGCACCAAGCCCGTGCTCGCGCACATTGCGAACGGGATGTACGGCGCGATCGTCGTCGATCCGGCGACGCCGCTGCCGAAGGCAGATCACGCGTACGTGCTCGTGGCGAGCGAGTGGTACATGGACGGCGACGGCATCACACAGCCGGCGTCGCTCAACATGACAAAAGCGCGCGCGATGCTTCCCGACTGGACGACGTTCAACGGGTACGCGAACCAGTACGTCACCCATCCGCTCACCGCGGATCCCGGCGAGACCGTCCGCTTCTACGTCGTCGCGGCGGGGCCGACGCTGGACACCAACTTCCACGTCGTCGGCACGATCTTCGACCGCGCGTGGGTGAACAGCGACATGTCGACGTACCAGCGCGGCGTGCAGACCGTCCTCGTCCCGGCGGGTGGCGGCGCCGTCTTCGACGTGAAGATCGCCGACGAGGGGCTGTTCCCCTTCGTCAGCCACGCGTTCGCGCATGTCGACCTCGGACAGGTCGGTCTGCTCAAGATCGGCAATCCCGACGGGACGATGAGCCATTGAGGTCGACGGTACAGCGTACGCGGCTCACGCCGGTGCCTGCCGCCCCGGGATGAAGCGGTCGCTCGTCAGCCAGAGGCTCCCGATCGCGAGCGCCGCGCCGACGATCGACGTGACGACGGCCGCGAATCCGGGCACGACGAGCTCGAAGAAGTCCCGCACCGCCGGCGTCACGAGCACGAGCGCGTACAGCCCGAGCAGGGCGCCCGCAAGGATCGAGACCGCCGCGCCGCGTCGCGGTGCCGACGCCTCGAGCGCGACCACGAGGTAGAGCCCGACCAGGACGAGCACGGTTGTTGCGACGGTTCGCGCCTCGACCAGACCGATGTCCGCCACGTTGAGCGCGAACAGATAGCTCGACAGGACGCCGAGGGCGGCCGCGACGCCCGCCGGCCAGGCGAAGCGCGCGACGTCGAAGAGGAATCCCTCGACGCGGAAGCGCCCCTCGCTCGGCGCCAGCGCGAGGAAAAACGCTGGAATTCCGATCGTCAGCGCCGCCGCAAGCGTGAGGTGGCGCGGCAGCAGCGGGTACGCCGTCGGCGTCAGGCCGACCGAGAGGATGAGGACGCAGGCGAACGCCGACTTCGTTACGAACAGCTTCGCGACGCGCTGCAGGTTCCGCAGGATCTTGCGGCCCTCGGCCACCATCTCGGGCACGGCGCCGAACTCGCCCTTCACGAGGACGAGGTCGGCGACGCTGCGCGCCATTTCCGTGCCGGAGCCCTGCGCGATCGCCAGCCGCGAGGACTTCAGCGCCGGGACGTCGTTGACGCCGTCGCCGATCATGGCGACGTACTTCCCGGCGTCGCGCAGCGCCTCGACGACGCGTTTCTTGCCCTCCGGCGAGATCCGGCCGATCACCGACGACTCGAGCGCCACGCGGCGGAGCGAGGCTGCATCCTCGGGCAGCTCGCGGCCGTCGACCGGATCGGGGGACGGCACCCCCGCGTCCCCCGCGATCGCGGCCACCGTCTGCGGACGATCGCCCGAGAGCACTTTCAGTTCGACGCCCTGCGCGAGCAGGAATGCCACCGTCTCGGACGCTTGCGGCCGAAGCTCCTCCGCGATCACGACCAGGCCGAGCGGCGACAGCTCCGCCGGAACTCCGTCGGCCTCGGCGTCGAGCGTCGAACCGGTGCGGCCGAGCGCGACGACTCGGCGGCCGTCGGCGGCCGCGGCCACGGCGCGCTCCTCGAGCGGGCCGAGGGGGAACAGCTCCGGCGCGCCGAGCACGTAGGCGTCGCCGTCGAGCGCGAGAGCGCCGAAGCGCCGTCGCGACGAGAACGGCACGAGCGCCTCAGGGTGCACGCCTTCTGCCGGATACGCGGCGGCGATCGCATCGAGCGTCGCGTTCCGCACCGGCGCCGACGCGGCGTACCGCCCCACGGCGTCTGCGAGCGCGTCTTCGGCGACGCCTTCCGCGGGAACGAGCTCGAGCACGCGCAGGCGCGGCTCGGTGAGCGTCCCGGTCTTGTCGAGGCAGACGACGTCGACCGACGAGAGGGACTCGATCGCGTTCAGCTGTTGCGCGAGCGCGCCCCTGCGGGACATGCGGAGCGCAGCCACCGCGTACGTCAGGCTGGCGAGCAGGATCAGCCCTTCCGGGACGAGCGTGACGACGGCGGCGACGGACGTCGGAACGGCTTCGGAGAACGGCGTACGCCGCTCCCAGAGCGCCGCGCCGAGGATCAGGCCAAGCGGCACGATGATCGCGACGAGCACGAGCAGCAGGCGGTTGAGCGCGTGCTCGAGCGGCGACCGAGGGTGGCGGAACGCGCGCGCCTCGCCTGCGACCTGCATCGCGTGGCTGTCCGCTCCCACCGCTGTCACCACGTAGTCGCCGTTTCCCTCGACGACGAAGGAGCCCGAAAGCACGCGCTCGCCGGCAAAGCGCGCCGCCGCGCGCGACTCGCCCGTGAGGTTCGATTCGTCGAGGGCAAGTGCGTTCGCCGACACGACCTCGCCGTCCGCGACGATTTGGTCGCCCGGCTGGACCCGAACGAGGTCGTCCACCAGGACATCGTCGACCTCGACGCGGCGCGCCTCACCGTCACGGACGACGTTCGCGCTCGGCGCCACGAGCGCGGCGAGGCGGTCGAGGGCGCGCTTCGCGCGAACTTCCTGTGCGATCCCGATCCCCGAGTTCGCGATCAGGATCGCGAGGAACAAGGCGTCCTGCCATTCGCCGAACGCGAGCGTGACGATTCCCGCGACGAGCAGGATGAGGTTGAAGATCGTGAAGACGTTGGCGCGGACGATGCTCGCGTAGGAGCGGCTCGTCTGCGCCGGCTCGACCGGTCCGCGTTCGACGAGACGTCGCTGCGCCTCCGCCTGCGTGAGGCCGGGGCGCGATGCCGAGGCCGTCGCCGACACGCGTCAAGTATCGCGGCGCAGGTCGGAAACGCGTGCGGCATTTGCGTTTTGCGGACACTCGAGCCGGTCGCGGTCGCACCTAGTACGCGCTGTTGCGCATCGAGCGCGCGAAGCGGCGACGCTCCTTCCTCGCCTCCGAGAGCAGGCGCGCGTCCTGCCGGATCCGCAGCGCCTCGAGCTCGCGCTGCAGCTTCCGCCAGCTGTCGAAGCGCTCGCGTTCGAGCGAGCCGTCGGCGAGCGCCGCGCGGACGGCGCAGCCCGGCTCGCGCTCATGCGCGCAGTCGTTGAACCGGCACTGCGTCGCCAGGTCGTCGATCTCCGCGAATGCGGAGCTGAGGCCCTCGTCGGCGTCCCAGAGCTGGAGCTCGCGCATGCCCGGCGTGTCCAGCATCACACCGCCCTGCGGCAGGACGACGAGCTGACGGTGCGTCGTGGTGTGACGCCCGCGGCCGTCGCCTTCGCGGACCTCGCGCGTGAGCAACAGCTCCTCGCCCGCGAGCGCGTTGACGAGCGTCGACTTGCCGACCCCGGAAGAGCCGAGCAGCGCCGCCGTCCGCCCTTCGCCGAGGTGCGAGGCGACGGCCTCCAGCCCCTCGCCCGTCGGAGCGCTGACGGTGTGAACCGGGACGCCGATCGCGACCGCCTCGACCTCCCAGCGCCGCGAGTCGACGTCGTCGCAGAGGTCCGCCTTCGTCAGCAGGACGACGGGCTCGGCGCCCGATTCCCAGGCGAGCGTGATGTAGCGCTCGATCCGACGGACGTTGAAGTTCGCGTCCAGGCCGCAGACGACGAAGACGACGTCGACGTTGGCGGCGATGACCTGCGCCTTCGTCTCCAGCCAGGGCGCCTTGCGGACGAACGCCGTCCTGCGAGGCAGCACCGCCTGGATCGTCGCTCGCTCCTCGTCCGGCCGGGCAGCGACCGCAACCCAGTCGCCGACCGCGGGGTGCTCGCCGTCGAACCGCAGCCTGCCGGCGGCCCCGGCACGAAGCTCGCCGAGGACGGAGTAGACGACGTACTCGCTTCGATGTTCCACGGCCACGCGCGCGGGCGTGAGATCGTCCTGCTCGTGGGGCTGGAACGCCTCCGCATACGAGGCGTCCCACCCCAGGGACTCCAGATTCAACGTGGGTTCCTCCTGAGGAGTGGGTTACCGGGACGTGCGGCGCGCTAGAGGCGCGCGCGAACGGAGGCGGTGAATGCAGTCTCTGTCATCTGACACGCCTCCTTTCGTCGCGGGAACCCGGCCAGAGTACGGACGCGCGGCTCCGACGTCAACTAAGCCCGCTACCTACGCACCTGCAGCGACCGGCGGTCGCAGCACCGCGAACTGGTCCGTGATCGCCAGCTCCCGCGACCGAAAGCGGAACACCGTTGCCGGACGTCCGCCCGACGGGCCGGACGCCCGAACCTCGCCCGTGTCGTCGAGCAGTCGCCGTCGCAGGAGCACGCGCTGGAGGTTCGTCGCGCTGACGTCGTGCCCGAGCGCGGCCGCGTAGAGCTCGCGCAACTCGGAGATCGTGAAGGTTTCCGGAGCGAGGGCGAAGCCCGCGTTCGTGTACGAAAGCTTTGCCCGAAGGCGCTCGCGGCCGCCGAGGACGATCGCGCGGTGGTCGAACGCCGTCGCGGGCAGGGCATCGACCGGGTGCCAGCGTGTGTCTGCCGGCACGGCAGGATCGACGTCGCGAGGCACGAGCCCCAGGTACGCGGTCGCGAGCTGCCACTCCAGGGGATGCCGCTCCGGGTCGCTCCACGTCCCGAGCTGCTCGAGATGCGCCAGCTCGCGCACGTCCACCTTCGCGGCCAGGTGGCGGCGGATCGATTCCTCGAGCGTCTCGCCCGGGGCGAGGAAGCCGCCCGGAAGCGACCACGCGCCGGAGTCGGGCTCCTTCGCCCGCTCCCACAGCAGCACCTGGAGTGCGCCTTCGCGCACCTGGAGCACAACCGCGAGCGACACCTGCGTCGGCGCGGTTTTCGCCCCACGGTCGCGAACCTCTGTAGAATGCCCCGGAGTTTTCAACTCTAAGTCGAAAACCTAGCGCAGATGGACAGGACATACGACCTCGTCGTCGTCGGCAGCGGTGTCGCCGGCCTCTACGGCGCGCTGTGCGCAGCCGCCGAGGCGCGCGTGCTCGTCGTCTCGAAGGGGCCGGTGCTGACGTCGTCGAGCTGGCTCGCGCAGGGCGGGGTTGCGGGCGCAACGGAAGCCGGCGACTCGCCCGACCTCCATCATGAGGACACGCTTGCAGCGGGTCGCGCGCTCTGTCGCGAGAGCGCCGTGCGCGTGCTGACGGAGGAGGCGCCCGCACGCCTCGTCGATCTGGCTGACCTCGGCGTCTGCTTCGACCACGACCTCGGCCTCGAGGGCGGCCATTCGCGCCGCCGCGTCCACAGCGTCGGCGGAGCCCAGACCGGCCGCGAGATTTCCCGCGTGCTCGCGCGTGCGGTCCTCGCGCACCCGCGGATCGACGTGAGCGAGGGCGAGCGCGCGCTCGAGCTGTCGGTCGAGGAGGGGCGCGTTACGGGACTCGTCACGGATCAGCGCGCAGTCGCCGCACCCGCGGTGCTGCTCGCCACGGGCGGTTACGCGGCGCTCTGGGGACGGACGACCAATCCGCCCGGCTCGGTCGGCGAGGGGATCGCAATGGCCTATCGCGCGGGCGCCACCGTCGCCGACCTCGAGTTCGTCCAGTTCCATCCGACGGCCCTCGCGGGCTCGTCGCTGCTCCTCTCGGAAGCGCTGCGCGGCGATGGGGCGCTCCTGCTCGATGCCGCGGGCGAGCGCTTCGTGGACGAGCTGGCGCCGCGCGACGTCGTCGCCCGCGCGATCAAGGCCCGTGGGTCGGCAATGCTCGACCTCCGCCCAATCGATCGCTCACGCTTCCCGAGCCTGATGCAGCGGCTGGCCGAGGCCGGCTTCGACCCCAACGCGCATCCGGTGCCGGTGGCGCCGGCGGCGCACTACACGATGGGCGGCGTGCTGACCGAGCTCGACGGGACGACGACCGTGGCCGGGCTGTACGCCGCCGGCGAGTGCGCGTGCACCGGAGTCCACGGCGCGAACCGTCTCGCCTCGAACTCGATGCTCGAGTGCCTCGTCTTCGGCCGCCGCGCTGCACTGGCCGCTCTGGACGTGTCCGTGCGTACACCCGTACCGGGTACGTACCCGGTACGTACCGGGTACAGCGGTACGTCCAAAGAAGACATGCCCGTGACTCCACATCTGCGCGAAGCGATGTGGGAGGACGCGGGGGTGATCCGCACCGCAGACGGCCTCGGCCGGCTCGCCGGCTCGCCGCACCTCCTCGCCTCGCTGGTCGCGCGCTCGGCCGTCGCGCGGGAGGAGTCGCGCGGCGGACATTTCCGCGCCGACTTTCGAAACACGGACACTGCGTTCGACGGGCTGCACACGGTGATCCGTCCGGGGCGCGAGCCGGAGCTCGAGCCGTGGAGCTGACGGCGTACGACATCTCGTCGTTTCTCGCCGAGGACGTAGGAGACGGCGACGTGACGACGCAGGCGGTGATCGTCGCCGACGCCCGCCTGTCAGCGTCACTCCTCCTCAAGGAGGAAGGCGTGCTTTGCGGGCTCGAGGTCGCCGAAGCCGTTTTCCGCGAGCTCGACCCCAACCTGGACTTCGAGGCGTTCGCCGGCGAAGGTGAGGTGACGCGCGGCGCCGTCGCGCGTCTCAGCGGGAACGCGTGCGCGCTGCTCACCGGCGAGCGCACGGCGCTGAACCTGCTCGGCCGCCTCTCCGGAATCGCGACGCTGACGCGCCGCTACGTCGACGCGATCGACGGCACGGGGGCGCAGATCCTGGACACCCGGAAGACGACGCCCGGGCTGCGGGCGCTGGAGAAGCTCGCGGTGCGCACCGGGGGTGGGAGCAACCACCGCTTCGGCCTCTTCGACGCGATCCTGATCAAGGACAACCACGTGCGGCTCGCCGGCGGCGTGGCCGAGGCCGTTCGGCGCGCGCAGGGACACGGGCTGCCGGTCGAGGTCGAGTGCGAGACGCTCGACGAGGTGCGCGACGCGATCGCCGTGGCCGCCGACTCGATCCTGCTCGACAACATGTCCCCGGCTGAGCTCCGCGAGGCGGTCGCGCTCGTCGGTGGACGCGCGACGACCGAGGCGTCGGGAGGCGTCACGCTCGAGACCGTCCGTGCGATCGCCGAGACGGGCGTCGACTTCGTCTCCGTCGGCGCGCTCACCCATTCCGCCCGCTCCCTCGACGTCTCGCTGGAGGTTCGATGACAACCGCTGAGCGCACGACGACGCTGCACGAGGAGGTGCGCGCCCTCGCGGCAGAACGCGGCGCGGTCATCCTCGCCCACAACTACCAGGTGCCGGAGGTGCAGGACGTCGCGGACTTCGTCGGCGACTCGCTCGGCCTCTCGCGGCAGGCCGCGGCGACCGACGCCGAGGCGATCATCTTCTGCGGCGTCCACTTCATGGCCGAGACCGCGAAGATCCTCTCGCCGGACAAGACCGTCCTCCTGCCCGACCTCGACGCCGGCTGCTCGCTCGCCGCCTCCATTACTGGCGACCAGCTGCGGCAATGGAAGGCCGAGAATCCCGGCGCCGTCGTCGTGTCGTACGTGAACACGACCGCCGAGGTGAAGGCCGAGACGGACTACTGCTGTACGTCCGGCAACGCGAAAGCGGTGATCGAGGCGATCCCGCGCGACCGGGAGATCCTGTTCCTGCCGGACCTGTACCTCGGCCTCTGGCTGGAGAAGGTCACCGGCCGCAAGCTGAACATCTGGATGGGCGAGTGCCACGTCCACGCAGGCATCCGCCCCGCCGACATCGAGCGCTGGCAGGCCGAGGCGCCGGACGCCGAGCTGCTGGTACACCCGGAGTGCGGCTGTGCGTCGCAGGCGATGGCGTTCGGCAACGAACGGACGCACATCCTGTCGACGGAGGGGATGATCAACTTCGCCAAGGAGTCGCCGAAGCCGCGGTTCATGATCGCGACCGAGATCGGGATCATCCACCGCCTCGAGAAGGAGGCGCCGGGCAAGCGCTTCGAACCGGTGAATCGCAAGGCGTTCTGCAAGTACATGAAGATGATCACGCTCGAGAAGGTCCGCGACTCGCTCCGCGACTGGAAGTACGAGATCGAGGTCGATCCCGAGCTCGCCGCCAAGGCCCGCGGCGCGATCGACCGCATGGTTTCGCTCGGCTGACGCACGCTGTTGTGCCCGGGCCAAGCGCGCTGCGCGCGCGGCCCTCTGTGGGGTCTTCGCGAAGTCGCTGCGCCTGCCCGATCGATTGCCCGCCGTCGCTACGGCTGAGCGCCCGCCGTCGCTACGGCTGAACGCGGGCTGGGGCGGCGCGGCGGAGCCGCGCCTTGTTCGGGCGTCTTCGCTTCGCCTTGAGGCGGTGTAGATCGCGCTCTCGCGGGCACGACGTGGAAACAACGAAAGAAGGAGTCGTCGCGATGGAGCTGACCGAAGGACAGGCGAAGTTTCTCAAGGAGGGTCACCTCGCGATCGTGGCGACGATCCGCGCGGACGGGACGCCGCAGCAGACGCCGACCTGGATCGACGCCGACCACGGGCAGGTGATGTTCAACACTGCCGAGGGCCGCGCGAAGCCGAAGAACCTGCGCCGCGACCCCCGCGTGAGCATCTGTGTCGTCGACCGGCAGAACCCGTATCGCTGGCTGAGCATCACCGGCACGGCCGACCTCGAGCACGAGGGCGCGGACGAGCACATCGACGTGCTCGCGCATCGCTACACCGGCCGCGAGACGTACGGCGTCGGCCCCGACGAGGAGCGCGTGATCGTCCGCGTGCAGCCGGAGCGGGTTCGAGCGTCCCAGATCGACTAGGTCGCGTTCGCGAACAACGTCGCTGTACCGTGCCCCCCGTGAGGGTGACGGTATGCGACGTCGGCCCGCGTGACGGCCTGCAGAATGAGCCGGACGTCCTGCCGGCGCCGACGCGGGCCGCGCTCGTCAACCGGCTCGCGGGGGCGCGAGTGCCGCGCATCGAGGCGGCGTCATTTGTTCGCGCCGACCGCGTTCCGCAGATGGCGGACGCTGAGGAGGTGGTCGCCGCGATCGAGCGGCGCGACGGCAGCGAGTATGCCGGGCTCGTCCTGAACCGGAAGGGCTACGAGCGCCTGCGAGCGAGCGGCCTCGACCGCGTCAACTGCACCCTCGCGGCGACCGAGGCGTTCAACCGGCGGAACGGCAACATGTCGCTCGAGGAGGCGACGACGCAGGTGCGCGAGATCGTCGCCGCGTCCGACCTCCCCACGACAGTGACCGTCAGCGTCGCGTTCGGCTGTCCGTTCGAGGGCCGTGTCGACCCCGCGCGGGTCGAGGAGCTGTGCGAGCAGCTGGACGGCGCCTGCGAGCTCGTCCTGGCGGACACGATCGGCGTTGCGACGCCGACTCGGGTACGCAGGCTCGTCGAACGCGTGTCGATCCTCGGCCGCCCGGTAGGCGTCCACCTCCACAACACCCGCAACACCGGCTACGCGAACGCCGTCGCCGCGCTCGAGGCGGGTGCCACCGTCTTCGACGCTTCGCTCGGCGGGGTGGGCGGATGCCCGTACGCGCCGAAGGCGACCGGCAACATCGCGACCGAGGATCTCGTGTACGTGCTCGAGGGGGAGGGCGTCGACACCGGCATCGACCTCGAGAAGCTGATTTTCGCGTCACAGTGGCTCGAGGAGGTGCTCGGGCGGCGGCTCGAAGGCTACGTCTACCGCGCCGGCGCGTGGCCCGCGGCCTGAGCCGTCGCTCCGCCGCTGCGCGCGAGTACGCGGGCGTCGCCGATCTCCGGCGCATGCAGCGTCTCGTGCAAGACGCGTGGGCGCTGCGCGGCCCGCAGTGGGCGCAGCACGTCGGCGACCTCGCCTGGGCGCGCTTTCAGCACGTCGGCCGCGAGCCGGGGTGGAGGACCAGCCTTTGGGAAGAGGACGGTCGCGTGGTCGCGTACGGCTGGGTGTTCGAGGACGGCGTGCTCGACTTCTGCGTGCATCCAACCCGTCCCGAGCTGCTCGACGCCGTGCTCGAGTGGGCGGACGCGCGCGAGACGGACGCGCTCGACGCGAACGTCGACGCGATCGCGACGCTGGAGCGCCGCGGCTTCGCGCGTGCGGCCGACGCGCCGTTCATGGTGCACCTCGCCCGAGACCTCGATGCACTCCCGGACGCGCGTGCTCCGAAGGGATTCCTGCTGCGGACGGTGCGCGAGGAGGACGTGGGCTCCCGCGTCGCGGCGCACCGCAGCGCGTTCCGCCCCTCACGCGTCACCGTCGAGAGCTACCGGAACGTGATCGAGGCCTGGCCCTACCGAAGCGACCTCGACTGCATCGCCGTCGCGTCGGACGGCAGTGTCGCCGCGTATTGCCTCGGGTGGCTGGACGACGAGAACCGGGTCGGCGAACTCGAACCGGTGGGGACGCACGCCGACTCCCGGCGCCGCGGCCTCGCCGCCGCAGTGTGCGCATTCGCGTTACGCCGGCTGAGCGAGGAGGGTGCGGCGCGCGCCGTCGTCTACGCGCGCGGCGACGCGGCGTATCCGGCGCCGAAGCTGCTCTACGAGTCGCTCGGATTCCGCGCGCACGCGCGCACGATCCCGTTCGTGAGGCCTTAGCTCGTCGGCACCGGCGCGCCGACGGCGCGTGCGAACTGCGCCACCGCGAGCTCGACGTCCTCCCGCGTCGTCTGCCAGTTCGAGACGGAGAGTCGGACCGCTTTCCGCCCGTCCCAGGTCGTGCCGCTCATCCAGACGCGGCTCTCCCGCTGCACGCCAGCCAGCACCTCGTCGGTCCGCTCGTCGTCCTCGAAGCGGAACAGCACCTGGTTGAGCACGACCTCGTTCAGCACCTCGACGCCCGGCAGTTCGACGATCAGCTCCGCGAACGTCCGCGCGCACGCGCAGCACCGCTCGACGAGCTCGCGGACGCCCGAGCGGCCGAGCGAGCGCAGGGCGGCGTAGACGGCGAAGCCGCGCGCACGCCGCGAGAACTCCGGCACCCAGTCCATCTGCTCGCGCACGCGCCGCGCGCCCTCGTCCTGGATCAAGTACTCGGCCTGGATCGTCATCGCCGCCCGGTGCGCCTCGGGATGCGCGCAGAGGACGATGCCGGAGTCGTACGGCACGTTGAGCCACTTGTGCGCGTCGGTCGTCCACGAGTCGGCGCGCTCGATCCCTGCGACGAGGTGCCGGAGCTCCGGCGAGACCGCGGCCCAGATCCCGAAGGCGCCGTCGACGTGCAGCCACGCGCCGGCTTCCTGTGCGGCGTCGGCGATCTCGGGAAGAGGATCGAAGACGCCGGTGTTCACTTCGCCCGCCTGTGCACACAC
>Ga0126307_10001837_pt1 | contig 14144 bp, 13 predicted proteins | sample Plot28_FD_89955 | JGI IMG/M metagenome (GOLD analysis project Ga0126307, IMG submission 89955) | Serpentine soil microbial communities from UC McLaughlin Reserve, CA, USA - Plot28 | ecosystem: Environmental > Terrestrial > Soil > Grasslands | place: USA: UC McLaughlin Reserve, Lake County...
GTCTTGGCAAGCAGGGCAAGCGTTGGCCGCTACCCGGCCGGTGGCCCCGTTCGGGCCTTGACCAGCGCGGTCGCCAGCCGGGCCAGGATGGTCAGGTCGGCGTGCAGCCGAACCCGCTCGATGTGCCGGACCCGCAGGGGTAGCAGTGCCCACTCGTTCTTGAGCCGGCCGAACTCGCGTTCAACCGACCCGCGCTGGCGGTAGAGCTTCTTCCAGCGGGCCGTCCCCCGGGGGATCAGGGTGTGCAGCCGGCTCGCCCCGATCCACCGGCTGGCCGGGGAGCACTCAGCCGTGGGGCACCGCCACTTGGCGGCCCGGCGCTTAGCATCGGCTCCGGCAAAGGTCCACTCGCCGTGCTCACAGACGGGCGGGCGGTGCTTGCCGGCCTTCACGGCGGGGGTCTCGCGCAGGGGGATGATCGGGTGACTGCCGCGCTGCTCGCAGTCGGCGTAGATCGCCTCGTGGTCATAGCCCATATCCATGATGGCGATCTCGGCCCGGAACCCCCGGGCCGTCACGGCGTCCAGCAGCGGCATGGCGAAAGTGGACTCGGAGTCCTTGGCCGTCTCCACCCGCCAAGCCAGCGGCAGGCCGGTAATGGCGCAGACCACCTGATGCAACTTGTAGCCGTAGAACGAACCAGCCGCCCGAGTCGAGACCGCTGAGCGGTGGCCCCAGGTGGCGTCCGGGTCAGAGTAGGTCTTGCGCTCGGGGCCACCCTTGTAGAGGTATCGCTGGCCGTTGGCATACGCGGGCATGTCTGAGGCGTCGATGGCCACGGTGCTGCCAAGGTCGGGCATCTGCTCGTGCAGGGCGGCGGTCACGCGGTCAAGGCAGGCGTCCAGCAGCGGCTTGAACGCCCGCAGCTTGGCGGTGAAGCGGTAGCAGGCGTGCACGCTCGGGACGCTGGCCAGGTTGTTACAACCGATGGCGGTGCGGAGGGCGGCATGCTCGCTGACCAGGGCAACGGTACGCGTCCAGGTCGGCAGGGTGTAGAGCGATTTCGCCAGTGCCATACCGACCATGCTGCGGATCGGGTAGCCGGGTCGGCCCGTCCAGCGGGTCACCTCCAGTTCCCCCACAAGCTGGGCGACCTCCGGGCTGTCGAGCAGCGCCGCAAGCTGTACCGCGTCTGAGCGCGGTGGTACCTTCAGTCCGACCACGGAGGTCACATCTCCTGGTCCAGACCCCCGGAGGTTCCCGCCTCGCGGGGGTCACTCTTAATTCCTCCTCTCAATTTTAGGGTAAGGGTGTGACAGTCTAGTGCGGCAGCAGGCTTCGCTATTCCTGCTGACCTTTGGCCCCGGATGGTGGCCCCACTACATGGAACTTGGCCTCCCACTCCGGCTTGGCAGTGTCATCGATTTCAACGTGCCAGCGGTACTGCCTGTTAGTGGCTAGCGGAATGCCAGTGGGAAAGTTCAGGATGGCCTGAATTCTTGCCGGAACATCTGGAGGCATGTTCTCGTCGGGAGTCCCGGGCTGTTCCAGGCGGAAAACCTGTTGCAGGCGCAGCGGTTGTCGTTCGCCTGCAGGACTCGGCGCATCTACCGGGTTCCCTACCTGGTCCAGCAGAGCGACGGATAGTGTGAAGTCTTTTCCTTGGAAACGAGAAGGCAATTCTACGAAGATCACAACTGCCTGGGGAAAAGTCGCTCCGTTCGGCTGGACTCCGGTGATGTTCCAGTGTGCCCCGAGGAGATTGATCTTGTTCGCCGGGTCCTGATTCGCGAAGTCCGCTAGTAGGACTACGACGCGAGCGTTCTCCGATATCTCAGTCACTACGCCTGACCTACAAGGACTTGGCTTCCGCTGCCCCTTGTCTGAGGAGCCTTAGTCACCAGCGTGTAAAGCGATCGTGGTTCTGATCCAAGCGGCACGTTGCGAACCATCGACCTGCCGGTGCCTTGTGCGCTACCGACCTCACGCGGAGATCGCAGAGTGGCCCAAAGCGCCTGTGCCTCTTCATAGGTCAAGTAGATGTCAGCGCCTGGTGCCACGCTGGCTTCCAGCGCGCGGCGACGGGCCTCGCTGATCTCACCGCTCATATCCTCGTTCGACATGGCTATCGTCTCCTCCAAGCTGAGCGGAGGACCCACACATCCTCCTCATCCTCTACCTCGGCCATGATCACCAGCAGCCGAAGGCCAGATTCCGCAGCAACTTCGACGAACACGCGCCATCCAAGCTCGTCATGCCAATGCCAGTCGTACGGACCAAGCCGTCGAAGCCTGACAGCATTCCGAACCTCGGAGTAGCTGGTGCCGTGCTTGTCATCGCTGATCTTCGCCTTGACTTTCGGATGGGCCAGGAGTTCCGCCACCCATGGTCGGTGTCGGGTCACCTCTCGGCCTGGTTGTCGCGAGAGTCCGTCTTGAAGGGTCGAACAGACACCTTCCTACCCTAACGCGACACCGCCTCTTCCTGTAGGCCTGATCCGCTGGAACCGAACCGGCCCCCGTGGCAGCATGAAACGCCGGCCCGGGGTCGGGGTCGGGGTCGCTCGGCGGAAGGGCGATCAGACCCAGATCAGGTCGATGAGGATGACGGCCCTTAGATCTTCGCGGACCTGGTAGATCAACATCGCATCCCCGTCGTCGAAGGTCACCGTGTAGCCGTTGGCGAGCCGATGGTCGATCAGGGGTAGCGCGCGAAGCTCCTCAGTGTCCGGCATTGGGTCCTGAGCAAGTTGGTTCAGAACCGATCCGAGCTTGAGCTGGAGGCTGATCGAGGCAGCGCGCTGCTTGGCGAAGAAGCCTGGGGCGGGGTCCCCGAACTTGTACGGCGGCGGCATGGGGAGTGCCGCTAAATGCCCATGCGCCCGCGAAGTTCCTGAACGTCTACGAGGTCATCGGGCGATGGTTCATGCTCGCGTGCCCATGCGATGCCTGCTTCGTAGTCGGGGCTACGACGGGCGACCAAGGTTCGGTACCACGTCTCGACCACATCTTGCAGCGGTCGGAGGTTGTCCGTGCTCCGCGCCTCATACAGCGCTTGGACGAACTCGCTGATGAACCGCGTTCGGCCGCTCGGGGAAAGGCTGGCGAACACTTCGTCCGCGCGCTCTAGGCGGGATGGCAGCCAAAGCTCAGCCGGATGCGTGATCCTCTCGGCGGGCGATGAAGTCATGACCTCTCCGATCGATGCCGTGGAGCAGGTATCGGCATGATGGGCTGAGGGCTAGATGGCCCTCCTCGCTCCTCGTTCCTCCATCTTGCCCATCTTGACGGATTGACTAGTTTCGTCAATGGGAGCTTGGCGACGGCCCGTCCACCAGTAGCAAACGACGCAGAGTCGGTACGCATTACAACTCGTCGTACGCGGCGCTCCCTTGGACCCCAACCTCCCAGCGTGGCAGCATGCCAAGGCCGGCGCGGGGTCGGGGTCGCTTGGGCGGCGCTCGTCATCACCCTCGTCGGCCTGGCGGGCCGAACAGCGTCCGTAGCCGTCTGCGCCACTTGCTTCTCGGCTTGCTTGCCGATGCTTGGAACGCCGCGTACAGGGCCGACCAGGCGAGGAAGTCTTCCGTCTGGCGCACCTCGCCATCCTTATGGAAGACGTCACGGAAGGCGTCGGCCAACCGCTCGGATGGCACGCCGTAGCGCCGCTCATACTCGGATAGCTGCGCCTGTGGTTCCGCCTTCACTCTGGACTGCCGCCGCAAGTGCATCGCGCCCTACCCCGCGGACGAAGGACAATACCCCGGCCCGTGTCAGAAACGACACAGACCCGGCATCGTTACAGACACGGCCTTATCTCGGGGTAAGACCAGCCCGATCTTGGGGTAACTTCCTCATCGGCAGGTCCGGTTCTAGCCCCTGACCTGCGGTTCCACGTTTCGCAGTTCTCTCCTAGGACCGTGGAACGATTCGGCGGCCGCCATTGCGCTGTGGCCCCGGGGCCAGGGGATGCCTCCCCGGGGCCGCAGCCTGGGCCAGCTTTGCTGGGAAGCCCGACCCGCGGGCCGACGGGCCGTCCCGGAGGGCGCCAGGGAAGGGCGCACCTCGCCCACCGGCTTCCCGAGGAACGCCAACGGCCCTGCCGGCGTTACGGGCCAGCAACAACCACCGCGACCGCCAACCCCTGGGGTCGAGCGGGGGGCAGCTGGTTGCGCGATGGCCGTGCGCCGCCAAGGTGCAGCAGGGGCAGCGACGTTTGAGAGTGGAGGGCCACAGAGACGGTCCTTTCACGCCGCCGGGGGGTGGCGCAACCCTATGGCCCTCCTGGTCGCCGCTGGTGCGGTCTGCCGGTTCGGCCGCCGCACGATTCGGCGAATATGGGACACTTTGGGCGATCCGGAAGTTCCCGTCAATCGTGCATGAGTACCAAAGTCCCATCCCGCGATTGGCAAGAACTGCAGTAGGCGTGCCGACGAACCGGCCGAGATCCATCGACGCGGCCCATGACCTCGAAGACGACGTCTCCGCGCGCCTCCGGGGTTCTGGCCGGGACCAGACTGTGACGGCAGCTCGGTCCAGGACCGATCGCCAGCCCGGTTGGTTGGACGGTGAGCCCCCCTTGAAGCCACCGGCCAACCGAAGCACGCTAGCTACCACACTCGGGTTGCCGAGAACCTGGCGGACGCCCCGGCCGTGGTAGCGACCAAGGGCGTTCGCGCCCGATGGCACGCGTACGCCAGCGGCACAGCCCCGACCGTATGGCTACCGATCAATCATCGGGGTCCGCAGGAGCCTGATCAGGCGCCGCAGGCAGTCTTCAAGGCTCAGGTCGCCCCAGCGCAGGGTCAGCAGCAGGCCGCGCAACTGATGCAACTGCCAGCGCTGCTCGCGCTCGGTAGGGCGAGCAGCGCCTGCTCCAGGGCCTCATCGATAGCGTCCACGGCCGCATACACGCTCTGTTCGTCGACCAGACCGTAGAGTCGCCCGCCATCAGTTCCCGCCATCTGGTGGCCCCCCCTGCTCCAATCCTGCTTACAGCAGCATGGTCGCACGCTGGAGCCGAGCGTTACCGGCGACCTGCTTACTTTTCAATCGTCATCCGCGCCATCCCAGACCGATCTGCCTCTGAACACGCTACGACCCCGGGGTGTCCTCTTGCCCCGGGGTCGTAGCCGGACCGGGCCGGGCGCGCTCGTCCAGCCTGGTCTCCGGGCCGATGGCATCCCACCCAAGGTGCTCGGGGGGCCACACCCCCAACCACCGACTTACCAAGGAACGCCCGCGATGCTGCCGGCGTTACATCGCAGGTGGCAGCCGAACCATGATGGCAGTCAATGTGACAAGCGGCCCCGGGGCGCCTTCTTCCCCGGGGCCGCACCCGAACCGGGCTGGAGGTGGAGACAACAACCCGGTCCATGGGGCCGATGGCCAACAAGGAGGTGCCCGGGTGAGGAGCACCTGACCACCGACCTACCGGAAAACGCCAGCCGCGCAGCCGGCGTTACGTCTGATGGAGAGATGGGAAGACCTGAACGGCCCCGGGGCCTGGCCGAGACACTAGACGTCCTGACCACGAGCTGGCCAGCCAGCCATGTCCGGGCCACGGCAAGCTGGGTGCTGTTGCGCCGAAGAGGTCGAAGACGAGGAGGCCCAGTGACCCCAGACCAGGCTCGCGAATTCGTGACCAACAACCACCAGGCGGTAATGATCACCCACCGAGCCGCCGGCGGCCTCCAAACCTCCCCGGTCACCGTCGGCATCGACAGCGACGGCAAGGTGGTCATCAGCAGCAGAGAAAGCGCCTACAAGGTCCGCAACCTCCGCCGCCAGCCCACCGCCACCCTGTGCGTCTTCACCGACCACTTCTTCGGCCCCTGGATCCAGATCGACGGCACCACAGAGATCGTGCCGCTGCCACAAGCCATGGACGGGCTGATCGACTACTACCGCCGCATCTCGGGCGAGCACCCCGACTGGGACGACTACCGGCGCGCCATGGTCGACCAGCGGCGGGTCCTCATCCGACTGGCCATCGACCACGCCGGCCCCACCCACGCCGGCTAGTGCGCCACCCCACCAGGGTCAGGACTGACGTAGTCGGCTGACGTCACTCCGTGGCGAGGCTTGACCGGTGAATCAGGGGGCCGCGTTTGCGGTTATGAGGAGGGAAGGGTGCTTCGACCCTCAGGGAGGCAGCATGCCCGCTCCAACCGGTCCATCGTCCCGCCGTCGTCCGAGCAGGTTCGGCTTGGTCTTGGGCGTATTCGCCCTCGCCCTGGCGACCGCGCTGGTCGCGCTGGCCCCGGCGGCGCCCGCCGCCGCATCGCATTCGGCCAATGCCTATCACCAGACCAACCTGGTCTCGGACCTGCCCGGCCTGGCCCAGCTGACCGACCCCGACCTGGTCAACCCCTGGGGGCTGGCGGCCGGCCCCACGACCCCGATGTGGGTCGCCGACAACGGCACCGACAAGGCCACCATCTACCCCGGCTTCGTCAACGGCAGCCCCATCCAGAAGGCCCCGCTAGTGGTGAACATCCCGGGCGGCGCCCCCACCGGGCAGGTCTTCAACGGGACAGCCGGATTCGAGGTCCAGGATGGCGCGGCCAGCGGGCCGGCGCTGTTCCTGTTCGACTCCGAGGCCGGGCTGGTCACCGGCTGGAACCCGGGCGTGCCCCCGCCCCCGCCCTCAACCCAGGCCCAGGTCGGCGCCAGCGTCCCGCGCGCCATCTACAAGGGCCTGACCATCGCCACCACCTCGGCCGGCACCTTCCTGTACGGGGCCGACTTCCACCACGCACGCATCGACGTCTTCGACACCGACTTCAACCGGGTCCACCTGTCGGGCCGGTTCCGTGACCCCAAGCTGCCGCCCGGCTATGCACCCTTCAACATCCAGGAGCTGGGCGGGCGGCTGTACGTCGCCTACGCCAAGCAGGACGCCGACCGCGAAGACGAGCTGGCCGGCCCGGGACGCGGCTTCGTGGACGTCTACAGCACCCGCGGCCACCTGCTGCGCCGCCTGCTCCGCCGGGGCCAGCTGAACGCCCCCTGGGGGCTGGTCCAGGCCCCCGCCGGGTTCGGTCGCTTCAGCGGAGCGCTGCTGGTGGGCAACTTCGGCGACGGCCGCATCAACGCCTACGACCCCGAGACGGGCGCGTTCCGGGGCCGGCTGCGGCATGAGGACGGCAGCCCGATCGAGATCGAGGGCCTGTGGGCGCTGCGCTTCGGCAACGGCGTCACCGGCACCCCAACGACCCTGTTGTTCACCGCCGGCATCGACGACGAAGCCCACGGCCTGTTCGGCGCCATCCAGGCAGCCGGCTAGCCCTCGCTGAAGTTCTCCCGAGGTCAGGTCCGGTGCCGCCACGGCGACCGCGGCACCGGACCCAACCTGGCCAGCGGTACAGCGCCCGGCCAATCCCCACAACGGGACGAGCGTAAAGGGGTGCAACAGCCCGAGGCGAAAGGCCAGGCCGCTCCTCCCGCCGAACATCCAGCACAGAGAGCACGGCTGAAGAGGGTAACCGCCCTGTCGCCTTGCTGTCGTGCTGGCTGCCCGAGCACCCGACCCATGGCCTCAACCGCCATGGCGTACATGGTGGCAGTGATATGCGAGTAGATATCCAGGGTGATGCCGATCTGGCTGTGGCCGCCGTAGTGCACGGACAAGGCCCGGCAACCGAACGTCGACGAAAGGTGCGGAGGGGAAGCGAGAACAGGACCGCGAACGCTCGACCCCAAATCCGCGCCAGTCGGTAAGCTCCGAGCGGCCCCGGGTGGGCGGAAGCGGATTCAAGAACGCCCCCGGGGCCACCCCGGACGCCGCTATCGTTCTCTGATCACCGCAGCCGAAACGCGGGCATCTTCGGCAAAACTTCGGAGGTTCCGCCCCACTCCGCAAGAACGACCCAGTGGCTCTAACCGCCGTCTGCCTTGCTCACCAAGCGGCCCCCTGCAACGGCACTACCACGTTCACCGTATATTCCTAGTGAAATCCACCGTGAGGTTACGGCACTCGCAGGGTTGACCCGACCTGGCAGGAGGCAGAGGGTACAGCGAGCCCGGGCCGGCGCCTGGAAGTTCCCCTCGGACCTCGGCGCCGGCCTGGCCGCCCACCCTGACCGCGACCCAGGATGGTCGCCATGGCCGACTCCCCGCAGCCCGACCCTAATGATTGCTTCCACTGCCCCCAGGGCGACAAGCCCTGCCCGGTCACCTACCAGCCCGGCGCATGGCTCGCCCAGCCACCTGCCGAGCCAACCGCTGCAGGCCAAGGCCACCCCCAGCGTCCTGACGAGATCGACGCCAGCATCCAACAGGCCCTCCGCAGACTGTACGAGGCCATATCCGGCGACCCCCGGCGACCTGGCCAGCCTGCCAGCTGACATCGAGCGCATGGGTAGTTGTTGGCGGAGCTGGTTGGCGCCTATACGACCAGAAGGGTTGCTGCCGACCCAGACCCCGCCAGAATCACTGCCGCGCTCGCCCGGCCTCTCGGTGGGCGACCACGATGCGGCAAGGTAAGCCGGTTCCACGGCAACCGCCGTGTCGTCGCCGGCGCGACGAAGCTGTAACGAGCCAGAACGATCGGCGGATCGACCGTCCGCTGGCTCGGGGAGTAGCCCAACGATCCAAGTGGGTCAAATAGCGCATTGTTGGCCGTCCAGCCTGGACGTTTCTCCGTCAGCCCATCGAAGGCACAGGCGTACCCGGGGTGGTTGTGGGGTAGGGAGGCCGATGGCGTCACCTACTGCCCGATCCGATGTCCACTCCCGCTCCGCCGCCGCTAGAGATCCCGTTCCAGGCACTGAGACGATTATGAAGTTTGGCTGTCCCTGATCGATGTCTATAGGGGCTCGGCCAGCTTAGAGGGGGTATCGTGCGCTGCCGTACCGGCCTGACCGCTCTGGTCACCTTCGTCCTTGCCGCCGCGGTCGCCTGCGGCCCCGGCACGGCCAGCCACCCCGGCTCGTCGACCGCTCCACCAGCGGCGGACCATCACGCCATGCGGCTGACGGCCGCCACCGCCGCCCCGGCGTCGCCGAAGCAGGTGCGGGCCCAGTTCGAGCAGCTCCTGGGGCTGCATGCGCTGCTCGCGGTGCGGGGGATGCGCAGCGTGGTGGCGTCAGCGCCGGACCTCGGGCAGGCGGCCGGCGCATCGCTGCAGCAGAACACCGACGCCCTGAGCAGCCTCGTCGCCGCCGCCTACGGCGGCGCCCAAGCCGACCGCTTCACCCCGCTGTGGCAGCGGCACCTTGGTGACCTGGTGGCCTATGCCAAGGCCGTGGCCGGCAAGGACACCTCGGCCAGGAAGACCGCGCGGGCGGCCCTGTTGGCCGATGCCAACGCCTACGGGTCCTGGCTGGCGCAGGCGAGCAAGGGCCAAGTGAAGGCGAGCGACGCGGCGGCCGGGGTGCGGATGCATGTCCAGGAGCTCATGGATCAGGCCGACGCCTACGCCGCCCGCGACTACGCCCGGGCCTACGGGATCGAGCGCCAGGCGTACGAGCACATGTTCACCGCCGGCGCTGGGCTGGCTAAGGCCAGCGTGACCCCCGAGGTGGCCGTCGGCCTGGACACGCCGCCAGAGCGGCTGCGGTCAGCCTTCTCGATGCTGCTGGGCGAGCACCTGGAGCTGATCGTGGCCGCCCAGCGGGCCACCTTCGCCGGCTCCCAGGAGTTCGAGGCCGCGGCCGCTCAGGTTAACGCCAACACCACCGCCCTCACCAAGGCCATGGGCGGGATTGTCGGCCCCACCAAGGCGGCCGAGTTCCAGACGGCCTGGGCCAACCACGTCGAGGGGCTGCTGGCCTACACCGCCGCCGTCGCCGGCAACGACGAGGCGGCCAAGACGGTGGCCAAGCAGAACCTGGAGGGGTTCGCCGAGCGGCTTGGCCTGTACTTCAGCGACATCGTCAAGAACCTGCTCGCCGCCGATCCCCTCACCGAGGCCATCACCCCCCACGACGCCCACCTGATCAACCACGTCGACGCCTACGCGGCCAAGGACTACCCCAAGGCCCAGCAGCTGGAGCGGGAGGGCTACCTGCAGATGCTCGGGGTGGCCAACACCCTGGTCGGTGCGATCCAGCGGACGGTCAAGCCCCGGCTGCCGGTGGGGGGCTCCAAGACCGGCGGCGGCGGAATGGCCTGCCGGCGGCGATGACCAGCGGGAGGCGTCGGCTGGCAGCCACCACGGCGGCGTTGGCGCTGCTGGTGGGCTGCTCGCAGGCGGGTGCCCGCCACCCTGAGCCATCCTCGGTGACCAGCACACCGGCACGGGACCGCACCGCCGGCGGGGTCGACGCCGCTCGCGGTTTCCGCTCGACCCGCGACTATCGGGCGACCCCGATGCCGGTGCGGGTGGAGATCCCCAGCATCGGCGTGACCAGCTCCCTGGACCGGCTCGGGCGAGCGCCAGACGGAACCGTCGAGGTCCCAAGCAACTGGGAGGTGGCCGGCTGGTACGCGCCCGGCCCACGACCGGGCGACCCAGGGTCGGCGGTGATCCTAGGCCACGTCGACTCCAAGCGCGGCCCGGCAGTGTTCTACCGGTTGCCCCAGCTGCGCCGGGGCGACCAGATCAAGATCGCGCGCGCCGACGGCTCCTCGGTGCGGTTCGCCGTCCAGCGGACCGCGCAGTATCCCAAGGACCGGTTCCCAACCGACGACGTCTACTACCCCACCCTGACCCCGGCGCTGCGGCTGGTGACCTGCGGCGGGGACTTCGACGCCACCGCTGGCCACTACCGGTCCAATGTGATCGTCTTTGCCACCATGCACAGCTGACCTGCCCGGCCTAGTTCAGGGCTTGCAGCTTGCCCTGGCCCACGACCTGCCGGTAGTCGGCAGAGGGCGGTCGAACCGGTCTGACTCGCTGGCCCGGCCCGCAGAAGACACTACCCGTCGCCGGCACGCGCTGGTCGACGACGTCACCTAGGCGGCCAGCCAAGTCAGCCGCCCAATCCACGAAGCCTGCAACCTCAACCTCCCCGTCGACCCCGCCCTCAGGGACGGGCGAAACGCGCTCCTCCACTGGGTCGTTCTTCTCGAAGGGTGATTCGGTGACCGAGCCGCGCGACCTGACCGACCTGGTGCCGGCCGACGTCCGGACCGAGCTCGCCGCCGCGATCGCCGCGCTCGAACTGCACGGGCCGGCGGTCACCAACGCACTGCGGCGACTCGACCAGGCGACCACCGCGGCGTGGAACGCCGTGCACCCGGTCGACCCGACCGAGGACGAGTGGCGGCTCGTCGAGCGCACGGTCGGGATCAACTGTGGCTGGAATGCGGCCTACCAGCTGGTCTCCACCCTCGAACCGCCCGGGCAGAGCCGCTCACCAACCTAACGCCTGACGGCTCGCAAGCGCTCTTCTACTACAACTAGGAACCTGGCCGAGTCGTAAGATCGGAGCGGCCCCAGCGGTGCGGAAGCGAATTCAAGAACCCCCCGGGGCCACCCGGACCCCGCCATCGTCCCCCGGAGCCAATGGCCCCAACACCTACCGGCATCACACCCGGGCCAGCAAGCCGCCCATATCCGCCACAGTCGGTGACTCAAGAACATCGCCGCCCAACAAGCGACCCGACCACCTCAAGTGCAATCATCCCAGCTCGCCGCAGCCCCCGCTCCAGACCGTCAGACAGGCCCCAGCTACAACCGCCGGCAACAGCCCTACTCCCGGACCATCAACAGTCACCCGCTACCGTCCTGGTCACTCAGCAGCCGCCCCATCGCCTCAGCCGCCACCGCCTGCATCGTCACCGTGACATGAGAGTACAAATCCAAGGTGATACCGATCTGGCTGTGGCCAAGCAGGTCACTCACAATCTTGGGATGCACCCCCTCGCCCAGCAGCAGAGTGGCGCAGCTATGACGCAAGTCATGAAAACGGATACGGGGCAGACCAGCCCCATCAAGCAGCGGAAAGAAGCTCCGCTGCCGCAGATTGTGCGGGTCCAGCGGCCCACCTACGGTGTTGGGAAAGACCAGGCCCTGCTCCTGCCAGCCGGCCCCCTGCTGCTCACGCTCGGCGGCCTGCCGCTCGCGATGCTCCATCAGCGCCGTTACGGCTAGCTCCGACAGCACCACCGCCCGGCGTGACTGGCGGGTCTTGAGCTGCCGGACCAGCTGCAGCCGGCCGCGCTCCAGATCTACGTCCTGCCAGCGCAGCCCAAGCAACTCCCCCTGCCGTATCCCGGTGGTAATGGCCAGCACATACAGCGCTTTCAGCCGGTCACCCTGAGCCGCCTTGAGGAAGCTGCGCGCCTGCTCAGCCGTAAAGGTGTCGAACTCATGGCGCTGCCCGGTGGGTGGGGCAAGCACCAGCTCGGTGACGTTATGGGGCATGGCATTCCAGCGGACCGCCAGCTTGAAGGCGCTGTGCAGCATCCGGTGCACCTTGAGCACGGTCGCGGGACTCCGGCTCGCCTGCAGCTCGCTATAGAAGGCCTGCAGCTGGTCCGGCTTCAGCCTGGCCAGCCGACGCTTGCCAATCCTCGGATTGACATGCAGCCGGACCAGCTCCTCATACCGCGTCCAGGTCCCCGAACGAACCGTGCCCCGCTTGGCCTCTAGCCACCGCCCCAGAAACTGCGCCACCGTCAGCTGCTCGTTGGCGAACTCATAGCCCTGCTGGTGTTGCGCCAGCGCGCGGGCGAGCTTTCGTGCCACCTGATCCCGAGTCCTGGCATAGAAGTACTTGCGGGTGCGCTTGCCGTCGCGCCAGCCGAGATCCAGCACGGCGACCCAGCGGCCATCCGACCGCCGGTAGATCGAACCTTCACCGTGGCCGCGTCGACGCCCGGTCATGCGATGGCCTCTTGCCGTAGCCGCTCGACGTACTCGACCATGGCCGCCACCGGGATGCGTCGGCTGGCGCCGATGTGGACCGACTCGATCATGCCTGCCTGCAGCAACTCATAGAGCTTGCTGCGACAGATACCGAGCGCCGCAGCCGCCTCCTCAGGGGTCAGCAACAGCTTCTCCATAACTTCCCTCCCTTCAGCAGTCGTCTCCTGCCCACTCGTCATGCAGCGATCGTTCCGGTATGTAGTTCCTCCCTGGCGATCCAGCGCGCTTCCCGAGCCCGAGCCGCCGCTGAGGCAGCCAGCCACGCCTCCCCGGTCGTCTGATGGCCCGAGCCGACGCAGGTGCCGCCGCAGGCGCGCCTCTGCGGCTTGGAGTGTCCGTGGGCTGTGGTCGGGGTTGGCGGACCAGCCTTCCCACCACTCGCGCGCCCAGGCCTCGAAGGTCTGCCTGCCAAGGCGCGGGTCGACCCAGCTGCCGCGGGCCAGCCGGGCGAGCTGGTCGTGCTTGAAGTCGCGGGCTTGGTCGCGGGTGTTGAGGGTCTGGCTGCCTGGCTGGCGTCGTCCAGCCGCCACCAGACCTTGTAGCGGCCGGTCGACGTCTTGCGGATGCCGGCTGAGGCCATCGTCACACCTGCCTCTGGACGGCCGTGAGCGGCCCGATGCGGCCCGGAGCCGGGCTGGTGCGGGGTTGGAGAGATGCCCGGAAACGGCTGAGGGCGTTCTAGTCGGATAACGTGACAGCCCCGACAGGGGAGGGCGGTGCGGTCCTTGGACGCTGATCCAGCCCACCGCCGGCAGCGGACCACCCGCCCCTGGGAAGCCTCTGTGCACCGCGCCGCGATGGGGCCAGCTGCCCGCTCATCCGCACTGCAGGAACCCCGCGAGCGCCGCTCGGCTACCGCCCGGCCTCGCGAGGCTGCGGCGGCCAGCCCGCCAGACCCCGCGCGCGACCCCGCGCCCCTAAAGGGGGGCGCGGGGTTCGCGGGGTGCGCGGGGTCCTTCCCCGAGGGGGCCACGCGACCCCGCGCGACCCCGCGCTCGCGGGGTTCGCGCGGTCCCCCCGCGAGGTGCTCGGCGGCGTTCACGGATCGGCTCCGTCCGTGCCGTCGACCGGTCGGCTGTCGGGCTCTGCGGGTGACCAGTAGCGGGCCAGGCCGGCGCCCGGGTCGGTGCCGGCGGCCAGGCCGGCGGCCTCCAGGTCGTTGAGGGCTTCTTGGATGGTGCGGGCCTTGAGTTGGTGGCCGTCAGCGGCGGTGCGGTCCCCCAACTGGGCGACGGTCTGCATCGCTCCCCCAGCCCGCAAGGCCTGCAGGACCCAGCGGCGCGACGGCTTCAGCTCGGCCGCCGGCCCGTCATCGGCGGGGTCCTCAGGCAGTACCTCCACCGCGCAGTGCAGGGGTGAGGCCAGGTCGGTCGGGTCCTCGGCCCGGA
>Ga0126307_10001838_pt1 | contig 14142 bp, 11 predicted proteins | sample Plot28_FD_89955 | JGI IMG/M metagenome (GOLD analysis project Ga0126307, IMG submission 89955) | Serpentine soil microbial communities from UC McLaughlin Reserve, CA, USA - Plot28 | ecosystem: Environmental > Terrestrial > Soil > Grasslands | place: USA: UC McLaughlin Reserve, Lake County...
ACAACCAGCACGTCCACGGCCCCTTCCACGAAGGTCGAACAGGCGGAGAGGCCGGCGAGCAGACGGAGGCTCGGGTCGCGAGCGACGGTTCGGAAGCCCGACGCCAGCTCCTCGAACGCCTGCTCGACCTCTTCCTCCTGCTCGCGGTGGAGCGGGATCGGGTCGCGCGCGATCCGGGCGAGCGGCCAGGCCGCCACCGCGAACACGCCGGCGGTGACGAGGAACGCCGTCTCGATGCTCGCGGCGGCGACCAGGAGGCCGCCGAGCAGGGACCCCGCCAGGAAACCGGCGCTGTCCACGGCGGTGAGGACCGCGTTCGACGCGGCGATCTGCCGCGGGGTCTCGGCTAGCGCCGGCAACAAACCGGCCTGAGCTGGCTTGTGCGCGGTGGCGAGCGCCGTGAACCCGGCGCCGAGCGCAAGGACCGCGGCGAGCGGCGCGTCCACCGCCACGGCCGCCCCGGTGCCAGCGAGCGCCAGCGAGCGCGCAACCGTGATCGCGACCAGGACGTCGCGACGCGAGCGCCGGTCCACGATCACCCCGGCTAGGGGCGCCGCCAGCCCCGCCGGCACCATGCGCGCCACCGCCGCAACCCCGACCGCGGCCGCGCCCCCCTCGTTGTACGCGTAGACGGCGAGCACGATGAAGAAGGCCCAGCCGCCGACGGACGCGCCGGTCCAGCCGAGCTGTACCCGCCGAAGCTCCGGGGTGGCGAGCGCATCGGCCAGCGATTGCCGGAACGACGCCCGGCGCTGCGAGTCGGCCATCGGGCCAGCCTAACCGGGCCACGGACCCCGCACGCGATCGCGTAGCGTTGACGCGATGGCGAGTTGGTCCGAGTTCGAGGCCGAGGCGCCGGAGCTGGCCGCGCGCGTGCGGGAGCGGTTCGACGCGCACAAGCACAAGACGATTGCCACGCTCCGGCGCGACGGGTGGCCGCGCATCTCCGGGACGGAGACGCAGTTCGAGGACGGCGAGCTGTGGATCGGCTCGATGGCGAACGCGCTGAAGGCCCGCGACCTCCAGCGCGACCCGCGCTTCGCGCTGCACAGCGGGTCAGACGAGCCCGACGACGACTGGGCCGGCGACGCGAAGCTCGCCGGCGTGGCGGAGGAGGTCGAGTCGCCGTACGGGCCCGGCTCGCATCGCTTTCGCCTCGACATCCACGAGGCATCGACAGTCCGGGTCGACGACGCCCGCAAGCACCTCGTGATCACAGTCTGGACGCCGGAGGGCGGGATCCGCACGATGAAGCGCGACTAGGCGGCAGGGACGGGGTCGACAGACCACCTCACCGCCCCTCGCGGTGAAGGGCTAGGGATTTTCCCTTGTCAGGGAACGAGAATCGCGCTATCCCCGCCCCCGAGCCGGGGTGGCCCGAGTTTCCCACCCCCGGCGAGGCGGCTAGTGCCAGGTCTCCATGTGCTTCGCGTGGGTCTCGAGGTAGGAGCCCGGGCGCAACTTCTGGTCGTAGAAGTCCAGGTCCAGGTGGTGCGCCTGGAGGTAGTTCAGGATCATCAGCGACGGTACCGTGGCCGGGAACTTCCCGAAGGTGTCGAAGATGTACTGGGCCTGGATCGCCACGCACTCGCGGAAGCGCTCGTCGTGCACCTGGGCGCTCGAGCGCACCAGCGCCGACTCGGTCCACGCGCCCGGCGTGTTTGCGTTGTGCGGGCCGCCCTTGCCGAACTTCCGCTCGCTGAGCGCCTCGACGGCGGCGTACATGTCCGGGTAGTGCGGCGGGCAGTACGCCTCGAATACGCCCTCGCGGCCGGTGGGGTGCGGCACGGACCAGCGCTCGTCCTCGTCGTACCGGAAGCCGAGGCCGGGGATGTCCGGGTCGCCCGAGGCGCCCAGCATCGAGAAGCGGTCGATGCCGTCGAACATCCAGCCGCCCAGGCCCATCGCCTGGAGCACGAGCATCCCGGCGTAGCAGGAGGTGGCCAGCTCGGCGGTGATCTCGGCGAGCATGTACTGGTCGAAGAACGTGAGCGGGAAGGTGTCATCCACGTCCACGAGCCCGCGGAACTTCGCCATGCCCGGGATCGGCCGGCCGTTCACGTCGTCGCCGAGGCAGTAGCCGTTCTGGGTCAGGAACATGATCCCCGCGATCGCATGCTGGGCCAGGTCGCCGACCGGGAAGGCCAGCAGCGAGCCCGGCACGTTCACGCACCAGGTGTTGTGGCCCTCGTAGTAGGGCTCCTCGCGCGGGAACTCGATGCGTCTGTCGTCGAGCTTCACGATCTTCGACGCGTGACGCTCGAGCATCAGCTCGATGCTCACGTCGTCGTCGGCGGGGTCCACGAGCGCGCCCGCGTCGCGCGTGGGGAACATGTAGGTGCCGGAGTCGTCGGTGAAGAACAGCTCGCTCGTGTGAAAGCCGGCGGCGGACGGGAACGTGCGGCCCGCGGCGCCGGCGGCGTAGTTCGCCATGTGCCCGGCGTAGTGGGCGTTCCGAGTGATCGAGTAGTGCCAGCCCGTGGTGCCGGCCATCGACGTGAGCACCACCATGCGCTCCAGCTCCGACAGCGGCACCGGCTCGTGCGGCGACTCGTACGCCAGCGGCCCGTCCGGGATCGTGGATCCGAGCGAGATGCGGCGCGCCCGGCGCCCGTAGAGGGCGTCCATGAGCGGGTACTGGCCCAGCTCGCGAAGCGCGGCGGCCTGACGTTCGGTGCGGGAATCGGTATCGATGCTCATGTCCCGTACGCGTGAGGTTGCGCCTCACAGCGTGAGCGACGAACATCGGCCTTGACTCGTGGTGACGCTCGCACGGACCACTTTCTTCGGCAGGACGCGCGAGAAGGAGCGCCTCGCCGAGCTGCTCGACAGCGTGCCTCTGGTGACCCTAACCGGGGTCGGCGGGGCGGGCAAGACCAGGCTCGCCGCGGAATTGGCGGGCGAGTTCGCCGGCGAGGTGCGCTGGTGCGAGCTGGCCGCGCTGCGCTCCGGCGACGCCGTGGCGCCCGCCGTGGCGTCCGTTCTGGGACGAGACGACGCCGAGGCCGATCCGGCGATGGCCGTGGCCGAGGCGCTCGAAGGCAGCGACGTGCTGCTCGTGCTCGACAATTGCGAGCACGTGCTCGAGGGCGCGGCGGATCTGGTGGACCGGGTGATCCAGACGGTGCCCGACGCGCGGATCGTCGCCACCAGCCGCGAGCCGCTCGGCGTCGAGGGCGAGCAGGTGATCGCGCTCGGCCCGCTGGGGCCCGAGGCGGTCGAGCTGTTCGCCGACCGTGCGCGGCTCGCCGTCTGGGACTTCGAGCTCGGGGACGGGAACGCCGACGCCGTGGCCCACATCTGCGAGCGGCTCGACGGCCTGCCGCTGGCGATCGAGCTCGCCGCCGCGCGAATCCGTTCGCTCTCGCCCGGCGAGATAGCCCAGCACCTCGACAGGCGCTTTGAGCTGCTGGCCCGCCCGCGGGCACGCGGCACCGAGCGGCACCGGACGCTGCGGGCCACCGTGGACTGGTCATACCGTCTGCTCGAGGAGGACGAGCGGCTCGTGTTCGAGCGGCTGTCCGTGGTCGCGTCGCGCTGCGACGCCGAGGCGGCTCGCGCGATCTGCGGCGGCGGCGGGGTGCCGCCCGAGAGCGTGCTCGACGTGCTTCACCGTCTCGTGGAGCGCTCGCTCGTCACGACCCGGACCGATAGCGGCGTGACGCTCTTCGGGATGCTCGAGACGCTCCGCGAGTACGCGCGCGACCGCCTGCGCGACCGCGGCGAGCTCGAGCACATGCGCGACCTCCACGCCGACTGGTACGCGCTGCTGGCCGACCGCCAGGCGCGTGATGTGGAGAGCGACTGGACGCTCGAGATCTTCAACCAGGGGATGGCGGCCTTCGAGGAGGTCCGGACCGCCTGTGCGTGGGCCGTCGAGCACGACTCGTCTCCGCTTCGCGCCTTCCGCCTCGTCCGCCCGCTCTGGGCGCTCGCGCACTCCAGCCACGCCCGCGAGATCGCGACCATGTGCGAGGAGGCCCTCCGGCGCTGGCCCGAGGGCGGCGGCGAGATGCGGCAGGTGGCGCTGGGGGCCGCGGCGGTCGCCCACCTCGTGGCCGGCGACGCGGAGGCGTCGAGGGCGCGGTCGGCCGAGGCGGAGCGAGCCGAGGCGGAGGGCGCCGGGCCGGCTCTCCTGGCCCACCGCGCCGCGGCGCTCGTGTCCTACGTCTTCGACGCGGACCCCGAGGCGACGCTGGAGCGCATCGAGCACGTGGTGGCGCTGGCGGGCAAGCTCGGCGTGCGGACAATCGAGGCCGAGATGTCCGTGCTCAGCGCGCAGGCGATGGCGGCGAGCGGCCGGCGCGAGGAGGCGGTAGCCGCCGCGGAGGCCGTGCGTGACCGGGCGCGGGAGCTCGGCAGCCCCTTCCTCGAGGCTTGGGCCGTGTACATCATCGGCACGATCGTCATCGACGAGCCCGAGCGCGCCGAGGTGTGCTTCCGGGAGAGCCTCGCCACCGCGTCGACGACGAAGTACTCGCTCACGGTGGGCAACAGCATGCGGCAGCTCGCGCGGTTGGCGGCGCGGGCCGGGCGCGACGAGGAGGCGGCCGGTCTGTTCGCGGACGCGATCGCGCACTTCGCCGGCACCGAGGACCACTCGCAGACCTGGGACGCGCTGCGCTCCGCCTCGCTGCTGCTGGCGGCTCGCGGCCGGCGCGAGCTGGCGGCGCGCGTCCTCGCGAGCTCCCATCGTGACCCGCGTGCGCGCGCGGTGCCGCCGCTCGAGGCCGCCGAGATCAACGGCCTGGCGGACGAGCTCGACGCCGAGATGCGCGCCGCCGTGCCGGTGCGGCTCGGCGAGCTCGTGCAGCTCGTGACGGCCGAGCTGCGCGGCAATGTCCATCCGACCTCCGCACCAGTCACTCCAGAAGCGCAGCCAGGCGCAGACAACGAGTTCCGGAGGGACGGCGAGATGTGGCGGCTGGCCTTCGACGGCGAGTCCGTGCACATGCCCGACCTCAAGGGCCTTCACGACCTGGCCCGGCTACTCGCCGCGCCGGGCGAGGAGATCCACGTGCTCGACCTCGGCGCAGCCGTGGACGGCGTGTCGCCGCAGGGGCACGCCGGGGAGCTGCTCGACGCCGAGGCCCGGGCCGCGTACAAGGCGCGGATAGACGAGCTGGGTGAGGAGCGCGAGCTCGCCGAGGCGGCCAACGACACCGTGCGCGCCGAGCGCGCCCGCGAGGAGCTGGACGCGATCGGCGAGGCGCTCACGTCGGCCTACGGGCTGGGCGGAAGGGCCCGCAAGGCGGGCGACCAGGCCGAGCGGGCGCGCTCCGCCGTCACGTGGCGGATCCGCAGCGCGATCTCCCGCGTGGATGCGGTCCACCCCACCCTCGGGCGGCATCTCAAGAACTCGGTCCGGACGGGCACGTTCTGCTCGTACGCGCCGGAGCAGCCCGTGGACTGGCAACTCACGCAATAAGCCGCCCCCTCACGCCTCCGGGGCATGAACGAAACCAGCCTGCCCTACGTCGAACAGGGGGACGCGTCCGGCGTCCCTGTCCTGATGCTGCACGGCGCCACCGACTCGTGGCGCTCATTCGAGCCGGTGCTGCCGCACCTGCCCGACGACATCCGTGCCGTCGCGGTCACCATGCGCGGCCACGGCGACGCCCCCAAGCCCGAGACCGGCTACCGAGTCGAGGACCTCGCCGGCGACGTGATCGCCCTGATGGAGGAGCTCGACCTGGGCCCTGCAGTCCTCGTCGGCCACTCGATGGGGACGATGGTGGCGCAGCGGATCGCCATCGAGGCGCCCGAGCGCGTGCTCGGCCTCGTCCTCGGCGGAGCGTTCGGGCAGCCTCAGGCGAACAGCCCGGGGCTCCTCGAGCTCCGGGCCGAGTTCGGCGAGATCCAGGACCCCATCGCGCGCGAGCTCGCGCACGAGTTCCAGGCGAGCACCACCGCCCGGCCGCTGGATCCCGACCAGCTCGCCGTCTTCGTCGACGAGACCCAGAAGGTGCCGGCGCGCGTCTGGACGGAGACGTTCAGCGTGTTCCCGGAGGTCGACTACGCCGCCGAGCTGGCCGCGCTCGCGCCTCCGGCCCTGATCGTGCAGGGCGGGCGGGACGAGCTGATCCCGCGCGGCGAGCGAAATGCCCTGCTCGGGCTCCTGCCCGGCGCGCGCGTGATCGTCTACGAGGGCGCCGGGCACGCGCTGCACTGGGAAGAGCCGGAGCGCTTCGCCGCGGACGTCGTGGAGTTCAGCCGCCTCGCGTCCTCACGGAGTAAGCCCCGGCCTCACGCCTCAGCAGCATGAACAACATCAGCCTCCCATACGTCGAACAGGGAGACGCCTCAGGCGTCCCCGTACTCCTGCTCCATGGCGCCACCGACTCGTGGCGCGCGTTCGAGCCGGTGCTGCGGCATCTGCCCGACGACATCCACGGCGTCGCGGTAACTCTCCGCGGCCACGGCGACGCGCCGAAGCCGGACAGCGGCTACGCGCTCGACGACTTCGCGGGCGACGTCGCGGCCCTGATCGACGAGCTCGGACTCGGCCCGGTCGTGCTCGCCGGCCACTCGCTGGGCTCGCTCGTCGCGTCTCGTGTGGCAATCGACCACCCCGAGCGGCTCGCGGGGCTGGTTCTGGCCGGCGCCTTCGGGCACCCGCTGAGCGCGAACCCGACCATGGACGAAGTGCGGCCGTTCACCGAGCTCGAGGACCCGGTCCGGCGCGAGGTGCCGTACGAGTTCCAATCGAGCACGCTGACTCGGCAGTTGCCTGACGGCATGCTTGACGGCTTCGTCGACGAGAGCATGAAGGTGCCGGCCCACGTGTGGCGCGGGATCTTCAGCAACGTCCCCCGGGTCGACCTGTCCGGCGAGCTGGGCGCGATCACCGCCCCCACGCTGATCGTCCAGGGCAGCGCCGACATGTACGTCTCGCAGTCGGACAGCGACATGCTGCTCGACGCGATCCCCGACTCGCGGCTGATCGTCTACGAGGGGGCCGGCCACGCGTTCCACTGGGAGCAGCCGGAGCGCTTCGCCGCCGACCTCGTGGCGTTCAGCCGGTATTCCGCAGGCCTGCCGCTATCCCGTTGACGGTCAGGAGCAGCGCGCGTGCCAGGTCGGGGTCGGATTCGGTCCCGGCCTGGCGCTCGGCGCGGCTCCGCTCGGTGAGCGCCACCTGGAGCAGGTGGAGCGGTGCGAGGTAGCCGTCGCGCACGCGAAGCGTGCGCTGGAGCACCGGGTCGGCGCCCAGCAGCTCGTCCTCGCCGCGCAGCCTGAGCAGCTCGGACATCGTGAGCCCGTACTCCGCGCTGATGTCGCCGAACAGGCGCCTCAGCTCCGGCGGCACGAGCCGCTCCACGTAGTGGCCCGCGATCTCCAGGTCCGTCTTGGCGAGCGTCATCGCCACGTTCGAGAGGAAGTTCCGGAAGAACCACCATCCCTCGTGCATCTCGCCGAGCCGCTCCTCGAGACCGGCCTCTCGCGCGGCGGCGAGCCCGCTCCCCACCCCGTACCACCCGGGCACGATCTGGCGCGACTGCGTCCAGCCGAACACCCACGGGATCGCCCGCAGCGCCCCGATGCCGCCGCCCGAGTCCGGCCGGCGCGACGGCCGCGAGCCGAGGTGGAGCTCGGCGAGGAGCTCGACCGGCGTCGAGGCCAGGTAGTAGTCGGGCAGAAGCGGGTCCTCGACGAGCGCGCGATAGCGACGGAAGGACGCGTCCGACACGAGGTCCATCGCCTCGACCCAGCTCGCGAGCGCCTCCGGCGACATGCGCGGGCGACGGTGCAGCACGGTCGCCTCGAGCGCCGCCGCCAGCATCAGCTCCAGGTTCTCGCGCGCGAGGCTCGGCACGAGGTACTTGTCGGAGATGACCTCGCCCTGCTCCGTGACCTTGATCTCGCCGTCGAGTGTGCGCGGCGGCTGGGCGAGGATGGCGTCGTGGGCCGGCCCACCGCCGCGGCCGACCGTGCCGCCACGGCCGTGGAACAGCCGCAGCCGGACGCCGAACTCGGCGGCCCCGTCGCGGAGGCGCTGCTGCGCACGGTGGATCTCCCACTGACTTGCGGTGATCCCGGCCTCCTTGTTCGAGTCCGAGTAGCCGAGCATCACCTCCTGCACGTCGTCCCGATCGGCCACGAGCGCTCGGTAGGCCGGGTCCGAGAGGAGCTCGCGGAGCACGCGGTCCGCCTCGCGCAGCTCGTCCATTGTCTCGAGCAGCGGCACGAAGCCCAGGTTCGTCGCACCGGCCTCGCGGGCGAGGACGGCCGCGGCGAAGACGTCGTCCGCGCCGCGGCACATCGAGACGATGTACGACTCGATCGTCTCGCTGCCGTAACGCTCGTGCGACTCCCGTATCGCTTCGAAGCTGGCGAGAGTGCGCAGGCCGGCCTCGTCGAGCGGCGGCGGCGAGAAGGCGAGAGGACGGCGCGAGGCGAGCTCCCGCGAAAGGAGCGCGCGGCGCTCGTCACGGTCGAGCTCCCCGTAGGAGGTGGCGCACGGATTGGGCGTATAGCGCCCAATCGATGCGCCACCAGCGGAGGGGCCGCCTTTGGTGCCCGCCGCCTCCCCGCCGGGAGCCGCGCCCAGCGCGTCGATCAGCTGGCCCAGGGCGTGGTGGTGCGCGTCCGCGTGTTCGCGCACGTCGACTGTCGCGAGATGCAGGCCGAAGGCCGACAGCGTGCGCATCGCGCGCTCGATCCGGCCCTCGGCGATCAGGCGCCCGCGGTGCTCCATCAGCGAGTCGCGCACGAGCCGCAGGTCGGCGTGGAGCTCCGCGACGCCGCGGTAGTCGCGCCCGGGCTCGTGCGGCAGCCCGCTCGCGAGCCGGCGGCGCGTGTTCACGAGCTTCTGCTGGATGCAGGTGAGCTTCAGCCGGTACGGCTCCTCTGCGTTCAGCCGGAGGAAGCGCGGTTCCACCTCGGGGAGCAGCTCGAGGTCGCGCACGAGGGACGCCTGGAGCTCCGGCGTGGCCCCCGCGATCCGGACGGAGCTCGACAGGTCGCGCCGGAGCACGTCCACGACGCGGATCGCGTCGCGGACGCCGTGGTCGTACTGCAGGCCGAGCACGCGGCCGAGGCTGTCCGGGCCGACGTTCGGGTTCCCGTCGCGGTCGCCGCCGATCCAGCTGCCGAACGCGAGCGGCCGCGCTGTGGGGTCCGGCTCGAGCTCGAGCCGCCGCAGCTCGTCGGTGAGCTGGTCGAGCACGTGCGGCGCCGCGTCCGCGTGCAGGTTGTCGAGGTACCAGACCGCGTTGCGCGCCTCGTCTACGACGTCGGGCCGTGCGATGCGCAGCTCATCGGTCTGCCACAGGAGGTCGATCGTCTCCTCGAGGCGCGCGGGCGCGCGCGGCTCGCCGCCCTCGAGCAGCTCGGCGATCTGGCGCAGCTTGTAGAGCACGGTCCTGCGCGCGGCCTCCGTCGGGTGCGCGGTGAACACGGGCCGTACGCCGAGCCGCGCCACCTCCGCCGCCAGCTCCTCGCGCGGGATGCCGGCCGCCTCGATGCGGTCCACCGCCTGCGTCAGCCAGCTTCCGTCGCGGGCGCGGAGCGCGGCCAGCTCGCGGCCGCGATGAACCTGCTCGGCGACGTTTGCGAGGTGGAAGTACGTGGTGAACGCGCGCACGAGCCGGATCGCGGTGACGGGCTCGACGTCCGCGAGCAGCGCGCCGGCGGCATCGCGGTCCGACCGGATCAACCCGCGGATGCGCTCCACCAGCTCAAGCAGGGGCTCCCCCTCCTGGCGCACGAGCGTGCGCCCGAGCATCGCGCCCAGCTCACGGATGTCGCGCCGGAGGCCGGCGTCCCGCTCAGTCGCGGGCGCTGCGATAGCTGCGTCCGCCGGCATACGAGGCGAGGTCGGCGAGGAAGGCGAGGATCACGATGAACCACTCGACGCCATCGACCGTCCTCGTACCCGTGTCCCACATCACGGCATAGGCGAGCGTCGTCCACGGCAGCAGGAAGAAGCCGAGCACCGGCAGCAGCCAGCCGTCGTATGCGCGGTCGAGCAGGTTCGAGAACAGCCACAGCGCGAACAGTGCGAGTCGAGGCGAGATCAGTGCCAGCAGCGCGACGAGGCAGGGCATAGGCCGACTCTAACCCTCCCGCGCGGACCCCTGCCGGAATCCCTCCGCCAAGACGCTGGCGCGACGGCCGGGATTCATCAGGTCCGTGCCCATCGCCCGCGCCGAGCCGGCGTCGGGTGCCACGATCTCGACTTCCGCGCCGCGCCGCCGCGCCGCGGCCGCCTCAACCGAGGTCGCGAGGCGCCAGCCGGCCGCCAGGCCTCGCAGCGCGACCGCCGGGCCCGTGCCCATGACGGCCGTGGGGACCAGGCAGAGCACACAGTCGCCGCTGCCCGCACTTGCCAGGTCGAGGTTCGTGGGGCTCCAGACGCCCCCGTCCACGTATTCGCGGCCAGCGATGTCCACGGGCGCGAACAGCCCCGGGACGGCACAGGAGGCCGCAACGGCCTCGGCGACGCTCGCGTCGGGCGCCGAGTCGCTCCCGAACACCACGCGCCGGCCGGAGCCGCGGTCCACCGCGACGATGTTGAGGCGGCCGTCGTCGAACGTCGGGCCGAGCGCCTCGACCCGTGAGCGAAGCTCGCGCAGCTCGATCCGCCCGGACGGCACGCGCGCGAGCACGGCCGCCCGCGCCAGCGCCCCGCCGGGCGTCGCCGCCATGAGCGCGGGCGCCGCGAGTGGCGAGAGGGCGCCCATCGAGATGCGCGTCGCGCCCTCGATTGCCGCCCGCAGGGCACTCGTCCGGCGCTCCGGCTCCGCCTCGCCGTCCCAGCGCACGCGCTCCTCGCCACGCCCGGGGTCCTCGCCGCCGGCCAGGCGCGCGGCGACAATGGAGCCGGCGGACGTCCCGATCAGCTGCTTGGCGCGCCGGGGATCCTGACCGCCGCCCCGCCGCAGGCCTCCGAGGTACCCCCACATCCAAGCCTCGCCGAGGACGCCGCCGACGCCGAGCACGAGCACCGTGGCCACCGCGGCAGTGTGGCAGTCAGCGCGCGTTGCCGAACGTGACGTGCACGAGCCCTCCGCCGCCGGGTGCGTTCGACGCGCGCGCCTCGCCGCCGTGCGCCTCGGCCGCCTGGCACACGATCGCGAGGCCCAGGCCCGACCCCGGCATCGAGCGCGCGGCGTCGGCGCGGTAGAAGCGCTCGAAGACGTGCGGCAGGTCGGTCTCGGCGAAGCCGGGCCCGTGATCGCGCACGCTGAGGCCGCCGTCCGCCACGTCGATCTCGATCGTGCTGCCGCCGGGGCTCCACTTGACCGCGTTGTCCACGAGGTTCGAGACGGCACGCTGGATGCGGGCAGGCTCGCCGCGCAAGACGGTCGGCTCGGCCGCGACCTCGATCGCCACGCCGTTCGAGCGCGCCCGCGCACGGGCGGCCACGTCGCGCACGATCTCGTCGAGCCGCACCTCGTCCGCCAGCTCGGCCGGCTTCGTCCCGCGCGCGAGCTCGACGATGTCGGCAACGAGCGCGGTGAGCTCGTCCAGCTCCGCGACTATGTCCGCGCGCAGGCTCTCGCGTTCACGCGGCGGCAGGCGCTCGTCGTGCTCGAGCGTCTGGATGTTGGCCCGCAGGCTGGCGATCGGCGTGCGGAGCTCGTGACTGGCGTCGGCCACGAGCTGACGCTGCGCCTCCACCGAGCGCTCCAGCGAGTCGAGGGTGGAGTTGAAGCTGCGCGCCAGGCGGCCAAGCTCGTCGTCGCGGTCCGCGTCCATGCGCTGGGATGGGTCGGGCGCGTCGGCCAGCTCCTCCGTGCGCCGCGTGAAGCTGCCGATGGGCGCGAGCGCGGTGCGCGCCACCACCGCGGCGAGCCCAGCGCCGAGCGCGGCCCCGGCCGCGCCCACGATAAGCAGCACGAGCAGCACCCTGTCGAGCTGGCGGTCCACCTCGTCCAGCGGGCGCGCGAGCTGGATCGCCCCGCCGCCGGACAGCGCGCGGGTGAGTACGCGGAGATGGGTTCCGGCGACCTCCGTGTCGGCGAGCGACTCGCCGGCACCGTCCCCCCGCGCGATCTCCCGTGCGCGGGCATCCACGGGCACCCTTTCGGTGGCGCCGGGCCGCCGGAGCACGTCTCCCGACGGCAGGACCACCTGCACGGAGCCCTCCGGGCCGCCAAAGGGCTCTGGCGGTGGGGCGGGGAAGCGGCGGCCCCCTTCCGCGCCCGGGCGATCGGCCGGGGCCATCCCGAACGGGCGGCCGTCCGCCACGCGCCCCGCGAGCTCCGCGCGCTCACGCAGCGAGTCGTCCACCTCGCCGCGGAGCTGCGAGCGCACTCCCAGGTAGATCGCCACCGCCGCGATCACGACCACCAGCGCAACCGCCAGGGCGGCGGTCGCCGCGATCCGCGCCCGCAGGCTCACGGCTCCCTCAGGGCGTAGCCCACGCCGCGGACCGTGTGGATCAGCGGACGGGCGCCCGCCTCCTCGAGCTTGCGGCGGAGGTACCCGATGTACACCCGCAGCGAGTTCGAGGCGGGCCCGAAGTCGTACCCCCAGACGCGCTCGTAGATGACCGAGTGCGTGAGCAGCCGCCGCGCGTTCGTGATCAGCAGCTCGAGCAGCTGGTACTCCGTGCGCGTCAGCTCCACGAACGTCTCCCCCACGCGGACGCCGTGGCGGTCGCCGTCGAGGTGGAGCTCCTCGAACGAGAGGTCGCCGGACGCGTCGCCGTTGAGAGCCGAGCGCCGCAGGAGCGCGCGCAGCCGGGCCTGGAGCTCGCCGACGTCGAACGGCTTCACGAGGTAGTCGTCGGCGCCCGCGTCGAGGCCGTCGATGCGGTCCTCCACGGCGTCACGCGCGGTGAGCATCAGCACCGGCACCCGCTCGCCGGCCGCGCGCAGACGGCGACAGACCTCCAGGCCGTCGAGGTCCGGGAGCCCGATATCGAGCACCACGGCGTCCGGCGGCCGACTGGCGATCTCGGCCAGCGCGCCTTCGCCGTCCTCGACCTGAACCGTGTCGTAGCCGGCGAGCGCAAGCGCGCGGCGGAGCGCGTCACGCAGCGCGCGGTCGTCGTCGACGATCAGGATCCTCACGGGGACCATTCTGGCTGGCCCCGGCGCACTCTTCCGCGATTCCTACACCGCGCTTACGTTCGTCCTACACAGGCCCGCAAGCCTCGCCGCATGCAACGGAACAGACGGACCTCCATCATCGTCGTGGGCGGCGCGCTGGCGATCGCCTCCATCGGCTACGGCCTCGGCACCCAGGCGGACGACGGCACCGCCGTCGCGGGCAGCGACAGCGACCGCAGCGCCGCGCGCGGCCTCGCCTTCGAGCACGGTCCACCGCCCGGCTTCAGCAACCTCGCCGAGACGCTCGGCGTGGACACGGGCCAGCTCGAGGACGCGCTCGGCGACTTCCACAAGCAGGAGCACGCGGAACGGCGTGACGAGCTCGCGGCGGCACTCGCGAAGGCCCTCGACGTGCCCGTGGACAGGGTGAAGACGGCGCTCAAGCAGACCCACGACAGGCTCGAGCGGCGCTTCGAGGCGCGCGGCGAGCGCGGCGACAACGGCCCGCGCGGCCGCGTCATGGTCCGCCACGCGCTGCCGCTGCGGCAGCTCGCCGCCGCGCTTGACGTGACGCCGGCGGAGCTCCGTAGGGCGTTCGAGGAGATCCGGCCCGACCGGCCCAAGATGGAGACCGAGTGGAAGCAGCATCAGCAAGAGCTCGCCGAGTTCCTCGCGGAGCGCTTCGACCTCGACGTGGAGAAGGTCACGGACGCACTCGCCGACCTTCCCCGCCCGGCCCCGCACCCGCACGACGGCCGACCCGGGCCCGGTGGGCCCGGACCCTTCGGCCCGGCGCACTAGCGGGTCCCCGCACGAGGGCCCCGGGCGCCTTTCGGCTCGGGGCCCTCGCTTGCGTATCGTCCGGGCATCGCGGAGTACCGGACGATTCCCGACCTCTTCGAGGACGCCGTCGCCGCCGTCCCCGACAAGACCTGGCTGCTGTTCGAGGACGACGCCTACACCTATGCGGAGGCGCACGGCCGCATCGCCGCCGGGGCGGCGGGCCTGCGCCGGCACCGCCTGGCGAAGGGCGACATCGTCCTGGCCGCGGCCCGCAACGACCCGCGCTATGTGTTCCTCTGGCTGGCCGCGGCCTACAGCGGCGTGATCTACCTCGGCGTGGACCCGCGCCAGACGGACA
>Ga0126307_10001839_pt1 | contig 14138 bp, 11 predicted proteins | sample Plot28_FD_89955 | JGI IMG/M metagenome (GOLD analysis project Ga0126307, IMG submission 89955) | Serpentine soil microbial communities from UC McLaughlin Reserve, CA, USA - Plot28 | ecosystem: Environmental > Terrestrial > Soil > Grasslands | place: USA: UC McLaughlin Reserve, Lake County...
GAAGCGGACGTCCTCGTTGACGGTCCGCAGCTCGGAGACGTCGGTGGCGCCCCGCTCCTCGAAGAAGGTGACGAGCTTCTCGACCAGCTCCTCGGGGGCGCTAGCGCCCGAGGTGATGCCGACCGTCTCGACCTCCTCGAGCCAGGCGTCGTCGACCTGGAGGTGGTTGTCGATCAGGTAGGAGGCCGCGCCGTGCTCGCGGGCGACCTCGACGAGGCGGTTGGAGTTCGAGGAGTTGGTCGACCCGATCACGAGGACCAGGTCGCTGTGCCTGGCGAGCTCCTTGACCGCGTGCTGGCGGTTGGTGGTCGCGTAACAGATGTCGTCCGTCTTCGGCCCGATCGCGCTCGGGAACTTCTCCTTGAGGCGAGCGATGATCGAGGTCGTCTCATCGACGGAGAGGGTGGTCTGGGTGATGTAGGCGATCCGATCGGGGTCCTCGACCTCGAGCTCGTCGACGTCCGCCTCGGTCTGAACCAGAACGGTCTGGGCCGGCGCCTCGCCGGTGGTCCCCTCGACCTCCTCGTGGCCCTCGTGGCCGATCAACACGATCGTGTAGCCGTCGGCGGCGAACTTCCGCGCCTCGACGTGGACCTTGGTGACCAGCGGGCAGGTCGCGTCGATCGTGCGGAGCTGGCGCTTCGCGGCGTTGGCGTGGACGCTCGGGGCGACGCCATGTGCCGAGAAGACCACCATCTCTCCCTCCGGAACCTCCGTTTCCTGGTCGACGAAGATCGCGCCCCTCTTCTCGAGCTCGTGCACGACGTGCTTGTTGTGCACGATCTCCTTGCGCACATAGATCGGCTCGCCGTAGAGATCGAGCGCGTGCTCGACCGTCTCCACGGCGCGATCGACGCCGGCGCAATAGCCACGCGGGGCGGCCAGAAGGACCCGCGAGGGGCCCCTTAGGGATTGTGCGGAGGAGGACGCCACGGCCGCGCCAAGGGTAGCGGCCGCACCCCTGGACGAAGGGTTTAGGCTTGCCGCGATGGCCCAGGGGCACATGGACAGACTGAGCTCGATCGACGCCTCGTTCCTCACGAATGAGACCTCGAGCGCGCACATGCATGTGGGCGCGATCCTGATCTTCGAGGGGCCGCCGCCCGGCTACGAGGACTTTCTCGCGCACGTCGAGAGCCGTCTCCACTTGGTGCCGCGCTTCCGGCAGAAGCTCGCCTTCCCGCCCGTCGAGACGGGACGGCCGTTCTGGGTCGACGACCCGAACTTCAACCTCGCCTACCACGTCCGTCACTCGGCCCTGCCGGCGCCGGGGTCCGAGGAGCAGCTGCGGAACATCGCGGGCCGCCTCTTCTCGCAGGCCCTCGACCGCTCGAAGCCGCTCTGGGAGCTGTGGCTGGTCCAGGGTCTCGAGCGGAACCGCTTCGGGCTGATCACCAAGACGCACCATGCGCTCGTGGACGGGGTCTCGGGCGTCGACATCGGCACCGTCCTGTTCGACCTCAAGCCAGTGCCCGAGCCGATCGAGCCCGATCGCGATTGGGTACCTCGGCCGACGCCGTCCTCTGCGGAGCTCGCGGCGCGAGGCGTCGTTGCCGCGGCCGAGACGCCGTTCAAGCTCGCCCGGCGGGTGATGCGGGCGGCCGGCGACCCATCGCGCACGGCGGAGCGCGTGGTCGAGGCGGGCGAGGCCCTCGCCGAGGTCGCCTGGAACCTGACGAACCCGGCGCCGGAGCTGCCCCTCAATGTGGAAATCGGCTCTCACCGCCGGTTCGCCTGGACCCGAGCTGAGCTGGGTGACTTCAAGAAGATCAAGGACGTCCTCGGCGGCACCGTCAATGACGTGGTGCTCACGGTCGTCAGCGGAGCGCTCCGCAGCTGGTTGCGGAGCCGCGGGGTGAAGCTCGCGGGCCTGGAGCTCCGGGCCTTGGTGCCGGTCTCGATCCGAAGCGATGACGAGCAGGGTCAACTGGGCAACCGGATCGCGGCGATGCGCGGCCCACTCCCCGTCTACATCGAGGATCCCGTGAAGCGGCTCGAGGTCGTCCGCCGGGCCATGGACGGCCTGAAGGAGTCCAAGCAGGCGCTCGGAGCCGAGGTGATCTCGCGCTTCAACGACTTCGCTCCGCCCACCCTGCTCGCCCAGGCCTCCCGGCTCAACTTCTCGACGCGGCTATTCAACCTGATCGTCACCAACGTGCCCGGCCCGCAGATCCCGCTATACGTGCTCGGCCGAGAGCTCCAGGACGTCTTCCCCGTCGCCTTCCTGCCCGAGAATCACGCCTTGGCGATCGCGATCATGAGCTACAACGGCGGCATCGACTTCGGCCTGCTCGGCGACTACGACGCGATGGAGGACATCGACACGATCGCCACCGGCCTCTCGGAGTCGCTCGCCGACCTGCGCTCCGCCGCCGAGTCGATCGAGGCGACGCAGCAGAGTCTGGCCACCGGCGCCGATCTGCCCAGCTAGGGACCTGACTCGGCGCGACCTAAGTCGCCGAGACCTGGGACCGCTGGCGCCGCGTCACGGCGTCGAGCGTCACGGCGGCGAGCAGGACTCCGCCGGTGATCATGAACTTGACCGACGACTCGAGGCCGAGCAGGTCCATGCCGTTCGAGATCGACCCGATCACGAGCGCGCCGAGAAGCGCTGACCAGACCGTTCCGCGACCGCCGAACAGGCTGGTGCCGGCAATCACCGGTCCGGCGATCGCGTTGAGCAGGATGTCGCCCGAGCCCGATGACTGGTTGACGGCGATCAGCCGCGACGCGGCCATGATCCCGCCGGCGGCGGCCATCGTCGAGGCGATCGCGAAGACGGCGATCCGGATCCGGGTGATCGGGATGCCGGCGCGCCGCGCGGCCTCGGCGTTACCGCCCACCGCGTAGATATGGCGCCCGAACCTCGTGCGGCCGGTGATGAACGCGAACAGCGCGGTCAGCCCGAGCAGGATGAGGACAGCCAGGGGCACCCCGCGATCGGAGAGCAGGATCGCGACGCCGATGAACATCGCCGCTCCCACGAGCACTGTTCGGAACACGATCCCGGCGAGCGCCGGTGGCTCCAGACCGGCCTTCTCGCGCCGCCGTCGTCCCAGCAGCCCGGCGCCCAGGGTGCCGCCCGTCACGACGACTGCGAGCGTCCAGCCGACGCCGGCGCCGTAGAACGTGCTGGTCAGGTCGGTGATCGAGCTCGGCGGCAGATTGATCGTGCCGGTGCTTCCCAGCACCTGGAGTAATGCCCCCTGCCAGGCGATCAATCCCGCGAGCGTCACCACGAACGACGGGATGCCGAAGAAGGTGTTGAAGAACCCGTTGATCAGACCGATTGCCGTCCCGGTCAAAAGCCCGGCGAGAATCGCGAGCTCCGGCGACCAGCCGTGCTGCACGGTGAGCACGGCCATCACCCCAGCGGCAAGGCCGCTGACTGCGCCAATCGAGAGATCGATCTCGCCGAGCAGCAGGACGAGCACGACGCCGATCGAGATGATCCCGACGGCGGTGACCTGAAGCATCAGGTTGGTGAGGTTGACCGCGGTGAGGAAGCGGTCGTTCGCGAGCTGGAAGATGGTCCAGATCAGGGCCAGCGCGATGAAGACCTGCAGCACGCCCATCTCGCCCCGGGCGATCCGCCCGAAGAGACCGCTGCGGGCCTCCTTGCCGAAAGTTCTCAGCTGAGCGGCTACGCCTTCCACGGGCTCACCTCCTCAGTCTCCCTCCTGTCTCTGCTGCGATTCCTCCTCGAGCCTTCTCATCTCGGCCGTGTCCGCCCCGGTGATCGCTCCGACGACCTGCTCCGGAGTCGTCTGTTCGCGGTCGAAGGTCGCGACCCGCTCTCCCAGGCGCAGCACGATGATCCGGTCCGCGACCTGGAAGACGTCCTCGAGGTTGTGGCTGATCATCACGATGCCGAGCCCCTCGTCAGCGAGCCTCTTCACCAGGCCCAGCACCTGAGCCGTCTGGGCAACTCCGAGCGCGGCGGTCGGCTCATCGAAGAGCACCACCTTCGGCTCGCCGATCAGGGTCCGGGCGATCGCCACCGACTGGCGCTGGCCGCCAGAGAGGCTGCCGACCTCGGTGCGGACGCTGCCGAGCGTCGTCACCGAGAGATCGCTCAGCAGCTGCTTGGAGCGCTGCTCCATGTCAACCTCGTCCAGGACGTGGACCGGGACACCGTCAACGACCTCCTTGCCGAGGAAGAGGTTCGCGACCACGTCGAGGTTGTCGCATAGCGCCAGGTCCTGGAAGACGGTGGCGATGCCCAGGCGCTCCGCGGTCTGGGGATCGCTGATCCGCACCCGCTTGCCGTCGAAATAGGCCTCCCCGCGATCCGGGGGCTGGACTCCGTCGATCGCCTTGATCAGCGTGCTCTTGCCCGCGCCGTTGTCGCCCACGAGAGCCACAATCTCGCCGGAGTCGACCTCGAAATCCACTTCGTGCAAGGCCCGGACGGGCCCGAAGCTCTTTGAGAATCCCCGCAGCGCGAGGAGGTGCTCGGTCGCGGCACCGTTGCCGTTACCAGCCGACTTTGCCTCTCCTCGCGCCATTCGGGGACTCATTCTTCTATTCCACCTCTCCTAGCTGATCCCGGCCGCCTGGCAGGCGGACTGGAACTGGGAGGTGCATACCTCTTCTGGGGTCCAGTAACCATCCGCTGCGATCAGCGGCTGGCCGCCGTAGGTCACCGACTTGATGTTGTCCTTGGTGGCCGCTTGCGGCGTCAACAGGACCGACGGCACATCCGTCGAGCCGTTATTGGTCTTGGTCGTGATCATGCCGGCCGGAATCGGCTTGCCCTGAGCCAGGGCGACCGCGATGTCAGCCGCGGCCTTGGCCTCCGGCTTCGTCGCCTTGTAGACCGTCATGTACTGGGTTCCAGCGAGGATCCGCTGGACCGCCTCCAGCTCGGCGTCCTGACCGGTCGTCGGAACGCTCGACGGATCGACGCCCGCGGCCTGCATCGCCGCGATCGCACCGCCGGCCGTGCCGTCGTTCATGGCATAGACGCCCTTGAATCCCGTCTTGCCGAGCGCCGTGATCGCCTGGTCCATCTCGGTCTGGGCCTGGTCGGGGCTCCAGTCAGGAGTGTCGTACTCCTTGGCGACCTGAACACCGGCCTGGCTGAAGGCCGAGGCAGCGCCCTGGCCGAACAGCTTGGCGTTGTTGTCCGTCGGCGACCCGTTGATCCGGACGATCGGACCGTTCGGGTTTCCGTCAGACGCCAGCTTCTTGGACAGGGACTCGCCCTGGAGCTGGCCGACCCTGACGTTGTCGAATGAGACATACGCGTTCACGTCGGGCGTATCCAGGATCAGCCGGTCGTAGCTGACCACCGGGACGTTCTGCTGCTTTGCCAGCTGGACCATCGACGCCGCCGAGGAGGAGTCGACTGGGTCGAGAACGACCACGTCGGCGCCATCGGTCAGCGCCGCCTCCATCTGGCTCTGCTGCTGAGCAGCGTCCTGGTTGGCGTTGCTGTAGATCAGATCGCAGTCCGAGCAGGCGGCATTCACCGCGTCCTCGAACTCCGGGTGATCATGAGCCTCGTACCTGGTCGTCTTCGACTCCGGCAGGAGCAGGGCGATCTTCGGCCCCCCTCCGCCGCTGTCGCTTCCGCAGGCGGCCAGGCCGAGCCCAATCACGAGCGCCGCTACAGACAACACGGCGCCGCGAGCCCAGCTTTTGGATCTAGACATCAAGCACCTCCTCCGATCGTTGTCCTCTCTATCACTTCGGTTCCTCTCTGTGTTGATTTCAAGACCGGCTGCGACCTCGCTCTCACGCCGCGACCTGCTGGGCTGAGCCGGCCGAGGCAAGCAGCCCATCGCCCGCGTGCAGGACGAGGGCGAGCGCGCCGAGGAGCTCGGCCCGGTCTCCGAGTACGCCAGCCACAACGCGGACCTGCTCCGCCGCGCTCGTGATCGCATAGCGGCGAATCGACTCGAAGACCGGCTCGGTGATCAGCTCGCCGGCGGCACTCAGGTCGCCGCCGATGATCACGCAGTCGGGGTTGATCAGATTGCAGAGCCAGGCGAGGGCCACCCCGATCTCTCTGCCGGCCTCTGCGATCAGCCGAGCCGCGGCCGGATCGCCGGCCGCAGTCAGATCGAGGAGCTGCTGGGTCGAGACGGGCTCTCCGCGGCTGTCCCCGAGCTGCTCGGCGATGGCGCGGGCTGAGGCGACCGTCTCGAGGCAGCCGCGGCTGCCGCAGCGGCAGATCGCGGTGCCCTGCTGGGTCGGGGTGTGGCCGATCTCGCCCGCGGTGCCACCGGCCCCCTCGTGGAGACGGCCGCCGAGCAGCAGGCCGGCACCGACGCCGGAGGAGAGCTTGATGTAGATGACGTCGGAGTGGCCCTTGCCGGCGCCCCAGACGTACTCAGCGAGAGCCCCGAGGTTGGCGTCGTTCTCGACATGGACCGGCAATCCGAGGCGGCGTCCCATCTCCTCGGCTGCGTCGACACCGACCCATCCTGGGAGGATCGAGGACGATCCGACCTGGCCGGTGGCCCGGTTGATCGGGCCCGGAAGCCCCATGCCGACTCCAAGCACGCCGTTGCGGTCGACCTTCGCCTCCTTCAGAACCTGCTCGACCAGCTGGGCCGCGGCGTCCAGGCCCTGGTCGGCCGAGTGGTCGACGTCGAGCTCACGCCGGCTCTCGGCGAGGACCTCGTGGGAGAGGTCGGAAACCGCCACACGCAGATGGGTGTGGCCGAAGTCGATGCCCACGGCGAGCCCGGCCGACGGGTTCAGGGAGAGGAGTACCGGCGGCCGGCCGCCCGCCTCGCCGTGGGCAACTCCGGTCTCCTCGCCGTGCTCAGTGAGCACGGCGGACTCGATCAGGTCCGAGACGATGCTCGAAACCGTCGAGCGGGAGAGCCCCGTAGCGCGCGCGATCTCAGCACGGCTGGCGCGGCCACGGTCGCGAAGCGCGTCGATGACGCGGCCGCGGTTCAGCTCCCTGAGTGACCGAAGCGATCCGGAATCCGACGATTCCACCGGGCCGGACCCTTACCGACCGCGAAGTGTTTGTCAAGAGTGCGGAGTAACTCCTTCAGGAAATCCCAACAATTGTCAGGACTCAGGACAAAGCCGAGAGACCGACTGCGGGCTTGCTCACGGGCGGTGAGAGCTCGACCCCCGGAGCGTCGTCAGGGGACGGAGCTCAGGCGGGCGCCCGCTCCGGAGTCGAGTCGGTGGGACTTTCACTCGGGGGGGAGGCAGTCGGCTGCAGCTGCTCTGACTTTCTGCCGAGCCTCTGCTTAGCCCAGATCGCAGTGGCTGCTCCCGCCACTCCGAGTCCCGCGATCGCCGCCAAACGCGGCCCCCAGCGACGTTCCGGCTTCCGTCGGCGGCTGCGGAGCGCACGGCCCGCCTCAGCGAGCGACTGCGCACCTGATCGAACCTGCTGCCGTAGCCGCTCGTCGCGGGTCGGCTCGACCCCTTGTTTGCGCGCACGCTTGTATGCCGCCTGGAGCCTCTCGACCCCGTCGCGAAGGTTCTCCCGGGCGTAGGCATTCTCCAAGAGCTCCTGCGCATACGGGCCGAGTCGTGCTTTCTGGTCGTTTCTGCCCATCTCTCGCCCTCCTCAGCTTGTTCTCTGTTCCTTGGGCTCGGAGCGCGGCTCCAGCTGGAGCTCGCGGTCGGCCCGGGGCTTACCCTCTTCGATCTCGGCGCTCCGCTCGCGCTCGGCGTTCAGCTCGTGGCCGAAGAGGATCGCAAGGTTGGTGATCCAGAGCCAGATCAGCAGAACGACGAGGCCGGCGAGTGTGCCGTACGTCTTGTCGTACGAGCCGAAGTTCGAGACGTAGAACGCGAACCCGGCCGAGGCGAAGACCCAGACCACCAGCGCGACGAGGCTCCCTGGCGTGACCCATCTGAAGCCGCGCAGCTTCACGTTCGGCGAGGCGTAGTAGAGGATCGAGATCATCGTCACGAAGAGGGCTGCCAGCACGGGCCATTTCGCGATGTCCCAGATCGTCGTCGCGGTGCTGGAGATGCCGATTGGCTCCGCGACGGCATCGACGATCGGACCGGTCAGAACGAGGCCCAGGGCGACGAGCGCCAGCATGATCACCAGCACCAGGGTGACGAGGATCTGCAACGGCCGGAGCTTCCAGATCGGCCTGCCCTCCGGTGTCTCGTAGATCACGTTGGAGGCCCGCATGAACGCCCCGACGTAGCCCGACGCAGACCAGAGGGCGACGAGCAGCCCTGCGATCAGGGCGATGCCCGCCGCGCTCCGGTTGGAGGTGATCGACTCGATCGGACTGGAAAAGGTCTGCGCCGCCGATTCGGGGCCGATCCGCGTGACGATGTCGGTGATCGTGCTGGCGGTCGACTGCGGATCGCCGAACAGCCCGACGAGGGAGACGAGCGCGATCAGTGCCGGGAACATCGACAGCAAGCCGTAGTAGGTCAGGGCGGCGGCCCAGTCCATGAGGTTGTCCTCGCTGAACTCGGTCGCCGTGCGCTTCAGGGTCGCGAACCAACCGGTCTTCGCCTCGGCGCCGGTGGGCCGGTAGTCGCGCCGGACCTCATCCTCGCCCTGCCGTCTCCCGTTGGTGCCGGCGTCGTCTCGCCGCTGTCGGGCTCTCGTTTCCACTGGACTCCCTTCCTCAAGTGGGTCGCTCAGCGCGACCTCAGCTTCGCGATCGCGTAGCCCGCGACGAACGCACCCGCAATCGCGATCGGAACCGGGTTCTCGCGGGTGAACTGCTGGACCCGCTGCGCCGCATCGCCGGCCGACTCCGATGCGACCTGCTGGGCCTTGTCGGCGACGTCGTCCTTCTTGGCGGCCGCGGTCTCCTTGACCTCGCCCGCTTTCGCGGACGCCTTCTCCTTGACCTCGCTCACCTTCGTCTTGGCCTGCTTCTTGACGTCCGCCTTCTCAGCCACGGCGGCGGCGGTCTCGCCAAGCTCCTCGCGAGTCTGCTCGATGTCCTCGCGGATCTCCTCCGGTGAACGCTGCTCCGGGTTTGCGTCGCTCATGACCTCGCCTCCTTCGCGCGCTGCGTGGTGTGCCGTACGTCGGTCTTCGTACTCTCGATCGCCTCCTCGGGGACCGGGGGAGTCGCCTGCTCGACCTTCTGCTTTCCGGTCAGGGCGAGGATGCCCGCGATGGCCCCGTAGACGAGCGCCACGATCACTGCGGCCAACCAGGCGTCCAGGACGATCGCCAGGGCGAGAATCGCCGCGGCCGTCAGCGCTCCGAGCGCGAAGAGCCCGATCACTCCCGCCGCGCCAAACGCGCCGACGCCGATCCCGAGCCGCTTGCCCTTCTGAGCGAGCTCGACCCTCGCCAGCTCGATCTCCTTCTGGGCAAGGGTCGCGGATTGGTTGGCGAGATCCCGGCTGAGCTCGGAGAGCGAGCGCTCGTCGTCGCTACCGGGTGCCCGCTGTGCTCCCGCGTTGGAATTCATCTTCCTCGCCTCCTCTGGATCGGCGATGCCCGATCCGTCGTCCGTGCTTCTCGAGCGGTGCGAGTGGTTTTCCCCGGTCTGTCAACGCGAACCCTGAGGAGCGAACTGCGACAGCAAGGCAGAACAAGTTGTGCCGGTTAGGCGCAATCCGGTCCGGGAGCGGGTAGAACCGCGACATGGCTTCGAACAGTCGGCGCGAGGACGCGCGACGGAACCGCGAGCGGATCGTCAGCGCCGCAGGCCGTCTGCTCGCTCAGTCGCCCTCGGCCTCGCTCGAGGACGTCGCGGCCGCGGCCGGTGTCTCCCGGACCACGATCTACCGCCACTTCCGTGACCGGGACACCCTGGTTGCCGCATCCGAGGCTGAACCGCGAAGCGCGCCGGCCGATGCCGATGGGCTGATGCCACCCGGCGAGCTCGGACGGGAGCGGCCAGTCCCGCTGGATCCGATCCACGTCCTGGATCTCGTGGCGCCCGCGGTCCTGCCCGAACAACTCGTGGCCGAGGCGCAGAGGCTCGCTCAGCGACCGCTCGCGCTGTACGTCGTCGACATCGACGGATCCCACCTGCTTCGTATCGCGGGGCCCGACCGGTTCCCGGATCGGATCGAGGCGCCGCTCGCGGTCGGCCCGGAGCTGGACCCCGACGGCCTCAGGCTCCTCTCCGACCACCTCGCTCGCTACCCCGGCCTGGAGGTGGTGCCCATCTCCCTGCGGGGCCGGGCGACCGGGATCCTGCTCAGCGCCGGACGCCCGCGCGAGTCACTCACCGAGCTGGCGCGGCAGGCCGCGGCGGCGGTCGCGCTCGCGGACCGCTACACCGACGCATTCGCCCGGGCCCAGCGGCGCAAGCATCCGACGGCGGCCGCCGAGATCCAGCAGAGCCTCCTCCCGCCGCGGATCATGGGAGTCACCGGCGGTGACATTGCGGGGAACGTGCTGCCCAGCTACGAGGTCGCGGGCGACTTCTTCGACGCGGTAGAGAACGCCGACGGGATCTGGCTCTCGGTCGCCGACGGCTTGCGTGGCTCGACACTCGCCACGGCGAGCAGCGCGGTGGCGCTCGGTGCGCTCCGTGCCAGTCGGCGCAGCGACGGAACGATCACGGAAGCCCTCATGGTCATGCACCGGGCACTGAAGGAGATGCCGGGGCCACGGGCCGAGATGAGCGCGGTGATCGCGCATTGGGACCCCGCCACCCACGAATTGCTCGCCGCGAACTGTGGCCATGTGCCACCCGTCGTGATCCGAAAGTCGGGCGACGTTGAGCAACTACGCGTGGCGGAGGGCCGGGGACTCGGCGGGCGGTCGCGCCCCGCGCCGGCCACGCGCCGCACCCAGCTCGAGCCCGGCGACAGGCTGTTGATGGTCTCCGACGGCGTAATGGTGAGGGGCGAGGGCAAAGCCGGCCTAAGGATTGACGGCGTAATCGCCGCTGCATTTCGCTCTGAGCGGGGCACCGCTGCCGACACGATCCGCCACGTGCACACGGCGGTCCTCGATGCCACCGACGGAGAGCTCCAGGACGATGCAACCGCGGTCTGCCTCGCGGTATCCGTCAACTGACCTAGCTCGGCTGATCGCCTACCGAGGAACTCCGACAGGGGCGCCCGGCCGCAAGCCTTCTCGAGATCGACGATGCTCCGCCGGATCACCTGGTCGAGCTCGCGGATCTCGGTGCACTTCTCGTCCAGATGGTGCGCCGCGGGAGTCCCACGCCTGCGCAGCGAGCTTCTTTACTCCCGCAGCCCAGCGCCGAAGGAAGCGGGCTAGCTAGCGCCTTCTGTGGGATTGCGGCTACTACAGCCGTGACTTCCGTGAGATAGTCGAGCGAGAGGGAGACAACGGCATCAATCTCACCAGGACCTGAGGTTCGGCGACTCTGGCATTTGGATCCCCCCTAGACGAGAGGCACACTCCTGGGCGATGCCCGGCCCTCGAGGGGTCGCCCTCGGCTCAGCTCATTTGTACCCGCGTAGTACCCCGAGCCAACCCGAAGATGCGCTTCCACTTGTGTGCGACATAGATTTCCCGGATGCCCGGTCGCGCCCGCCGTCCCGCGCAGGACCCGGTCCTGGCACTGCTCGGCGCCGCCCTGCTGGCCGCGGCGCTGCTGCTGCTCCACTGGGGGTCCCGGCTGACCTTCCTGCTAGACGACTGGGAGTTCCTGCTCTACCGGCAGGGGTTCACCGCCCACTCGATCCTCTCCCCGCATGGCGAGCATATCTCGATCGCGCCGGTCCTGATCTACAAAGGGCTGCTGGCGACCGTCGGCATGGACTCGTCGTTGCCATTCCTGGCGGTCGAGAACGCGTTCTTCCTGGCTTCGGCTGCTCTCCTCTTCGTCTACCTGCACCGCCGGGTGGACGGCTTCCTGGCGCTGCTGGCGGCCGTGATCGTGCTCTTCCTGGGCCCGGCCTACGACGACCTGCTGTGGATAGCCAGCTGGAGCTTCACGGGCTCGCTCGCGTGCGGACTAGGGGCCCTGCTCCTGCTCGAGCGCGGCGACCGTCGCGGCGACGTGCTGGCCTGCGTCCTGCTCAGCGTCGGGATGACCTTCGGAAGCCTCGGCCTGGCCTTCATCGCGGCCGCATCCGTGGACGTCGGCCTGCGTGGGGACCGCCTGCGGCGGCTTTATGTCGTCGCCTTGCCGGCCCTGCTCTACGCGGTCTGGTGGGCCGGGTGGGGACACGCTGCGGACACTGCGCTCTCCTTCCACAACGCGGCGACGACGCCCAACTTCGTGCTCGACGCCGCGTCGGCCGTCTTGGCCTCGCTGTTCGGGCTCGTCCAGACCAACCAGAGCGTGGTCGCTGACAAGTTCACCTGGGGGCAGCCGCTGTTGCTCGCGGGGGTCGGGCTCGCCGTATGGCGGGTGTACCAAATTGGGCGCGTACCCCGGGAGCTGTGGGTCGCACTGGCCCTCGCCGGCACCTTCTGGGTGTTGGCCGGCCTCAACGTGAAGCCGGGCCGTGGGCCAACCGAGAGCCGCTATCTGCTGCCGGGGGCGGTCTTCGTGCTGATGATCGCCGGCGAGTTGCTGCGCGGCGTCCGCGTGCCACGGCCCGCGATCGTTCTTGCCTATCTGGGCGGGGTCGCGATCCTGATCGCCAACGTCTCAGTGCTACGCGATGCCTATCTCGCCTACCGCGGCACCAGCGACCTGATCAAGGCCGACCTCGGCGCCCTCGAGATCTCCCGTGACGACCTCGCCGCTCCGCTCTTCCTCTCGGAGGACATCGCCGACACCGCTTACGTCCCAGTTCTCAGCGGCCTGTATCTCCCGGCCGCGGATCGGTATGGCTCGCCGGCGGACTCTCCCGATCAGATCGCCGCCGCGCCCGAGCCCGCGCGAGTCGCCGCCGACAAAGTGCTGGGACGTGCCCTCGCGGTCAGCTTCCGTCCCGTGCGGAGGCCTCCGCGCGCCTCGGGACCGCCGCCCCAGGTGACCGTCCCGCCAGCGGCCGGGGCACGCCGCCACGGCAGCTGCGTTGAGCTCGGCGCTGGCTCGTCCGAAGCCATCCTGCGCCTGCCCCCTGGCGGGGCGATCGTTCACGCTTCGCGGCAAGCCGGCGTGATCGTCGGTCTGCGCCGCTTCGCCACCGCGTCCTTCCCGCTGTCCGGGTTACCGATCGCGGCCGGTGAGATCGGCCTCGCCCGCATCCCCACCGACCTGGCGACGCGGCCGTGGGAGATGGAGCTCAGCTCGCCGGCTCTGACCACGGTCTGTGGCGGGGTCAGCCCGCAGTGACGCTCGAGCTCGCCCGCTCAAGGTGGAATGGGAATGGAGGACGGCTCGTCGCGGCCGCTAGTCAAATCTGTTCCTGGCTCAGAGATGTGGCGGAAACCGTATGGTGAAGAAGCGCACCGACGTCGACAACTGATGCTGTAATCGGGGAGAAGCTGAACCAGTCCTCCACCTGCGGCGGATTTCTCCGAGGCCGTGCAAGCCGCCCTCTGTGGCGGCGATGCGCGAAACGACCTCCACGTCCCGTCGGTCGATGGCCTCAACTGCTCGGTAAGCCAACTCCACATTCTCCGCCAACACTAGGCGACCTTAAAGATCCCCTCCGTAGCTGAGGTGTGCGGGTTTTACCGGATTGACGGGGGCAGTGGGCCGGGCATACTTCTGATTGAACTCGTTTTGGGCCGGGCAGATCGCCCTTTCCCTCCTTGAAAACATGTCCCGACGCGGTGCCGCATTCGTCTTCTCTGCCGTCCTCGCGGCGTCAATCTTCGCCGCCGGAGCCCCTACAGCGGCCTTCGCTCACGACACGAGCACCCCTCAAGGCCACTCTCAGGAGGACCTCGTTCCGCCGCACGACCGGGCCACGGAACGGCGGCTCGAGCAGCACACGATGGCGGTCACCGCAACGGACTCGGCCGCGGCGGCGGCGGCGGTCACCGGCAGCACCAGCCAAGTGGGACAGTGGGGCCCCGTCGTCGACTGGCCGGTGGTGGGTGTGCACGTTGCGCTGCTCGGGAACGGAAAGGTGCTCGCCTATGACTCGATCGGCGACAAAGCGACCGAGACCTATCAGATCCAAGACCACACCCGCGCCACGGTGTGGGACCCCGCCACCGGCGTCCAGACGCCCGTGGACGTGACCACGGGCTACAACATCTTCTGCAGCGGCCTGGCCCACCTCATGGATGGAACCCTGTTCGTCGCCGGTGGGAACAAGGACACCCAGCTCAACGGCATCGTCCAGACGCACATCTTCAACTCGAACACCAATACGTGGAGCCTTGGGCCGAA
>Ga0126307_10001840_pt1 | contig 14138 bp, 15 predicted proteins | sample Plot28_FD_89955 | JGI IMG/M metagenome (GOLD analysis project Ga0126307, IMG submission 89955) | Serpentine soil microbial communities from UC McLaughlin Reserve, CA, USA - Plot28 | ecosystem: Environmental > Terrestrial > Soil > Grasslands | place: USA: UC McLaughlin Reserve, Lake County...
CGACCTCGACGAGTGGCCCGACCAGCGGATCTGGGCTGCGCTCGCAAGGCGGCTCGGCGCCGGCCTGGAGGGCTGGGACCTCACCCCGGGCCCGATCACCGAGAAGAGCGTGCTGCCCATGCGGAGCTTCGTGATGGCGCCGATGCGGTACGGGCGGTTGTTCCTCGCCGGCGACGCGGCGCACATCGTCCCCCCGACCGGCGCCAAGGGCCTCAACCTGGCCGTGGCCGACGTCGCCCTGCTGGCGCCCGCCCTCGTCGCGCTCGTGCAGAAGAACGACGGGAGGCTGGCGGAGGCGTACTCCGAGGCCGCGTTGCGTCGCGTCTGGCGGTCCACCCACTTCTCCTGGTGGATGACGACGATGCTGCACCCCAACGGCGACCCTTTCGACACCCAGTTGCAGCGCTCGCAGCTGCGGTGGGTCACCAGCAGCAGGGCGGCCGCGACCGGGCTCGCCGAGAACTACGCCGGGCTGCCCATCGGCTGCTGAGCCGGCCCCGAACCTGCCGCGCCGCAGGTAGGTGATCCTCGCCGGGTCTGCCGTCGGCGCGGCCGGCGGGCCCGGAATCGTCAGACCCTCCAGTCAGGATGCCGGCCATGGAGATCTCGCGGACGATCATCGTGTTGGACGCAGCCGACCTGGACGAGGTCAGCTCTTTCTGGGCCCGGCTGCTCGGCGGCACCGTCGACCCGGAGGAGGACTGGCACACCGTCCGGGTCAACGGCGAGGCCCGGCTGGGCATCCAACTCGCGCCGGACCACGTACCGCCGCGTTGGCCGACTGAGCCCGGTCACCCGCAGCAGCAGATCCACCTGGACCTCTTCGTGACCGACCCGCCGGTCGCGCACGAGCACGCGCTGGCCGTGGGAGCCCGGCTGGTGCAGCCGGCCGACCTGTCCTCGGTGGCGGGCTTCGAGGTCTACACCGACCCGGCCGGGCATCCGTTCTGCCTCTGCTGGGGCTGATCGCCGCGCGCCAGTAAGCGCATCCGCCGGGCCTCTGTTGGGAGGCGGCGGCCACGCCCGGCCTCTGTTGGGAGGCGGCGGCCACGTCGACGTTGCCCGCCTCGAGCTGGGTCGCCAGGGCGTCGGTCGGCGCCGTGCGCCCTGGCAGCGTGAAACCCGTTCGGACCGGTCACCCGACGCAGTTGAGGAAGGCGAACTCCTGGCCCGCGTCGTCCACTTGGAGTAGAACCTCGTGGGACAGATAGTCGCTGTCAGCGCTGAGGCTGATCTCCAGGTACGCGTTGGTGAACACGTACACGCGCATTACCGGAGAATCGAGCACCATCTCGTGGTAGGCGCTGGTCTGGAGATATCTCTGGCCGGTGTCGAGGCCGACTCCGGTAAGGTGCTGAACATAGGTCAGGCTCCGATGCCAGGCGCCCGAGGCGTCCTGGACGGACGTGATGGTGAGATCGTACGAACCGGTCCAGTGCACCGGCTCGTCGATGCAGTCGTGGTGCGGCGGCGCGAGCAGGTCCACCGGCACGGTGAACCTTTCGACGACCGGAGCCGCCGCGGCCGACGCCGGTGAGCCGGCGAACAGCACGCCGAGTGCGGACAGCAAGGACACCAGCGCGAGCCGCCATTTCCTCGCCGAGCCATGGGATCGAATAAGAATCACGGGATGCCCCCTTCTCCCGAACGACGCGAACTCGGCTTCCGTCGCGCTCCGGACGGATGCCTCTACGCCTGCCTACTCCTGAACCCGGTTCCGCGCATCTGCCATCCGGCCGATCCGGCGCCGGCACGGTGCCAGGGCTAGCAGCTAGCACCGCCGGCTGATGGCGCAGGACGAGGATCTCGGTGGTCTTGCGCCGAGCCGAGAGCTGGATGATCCGCTCTTCCAGTGGCCGGATGCGTCCGTCCCGCATTGGTGAGATCCCAGCGTAGGTCGTGCAGCTCGGATGACTACGGACCGGCTTCGATCCGCCTGCGCATTGGTGTGAGCGGCCAATCTTCGCCGTCGCGGTAGCCGTAGCGCCAGGGGTGGATTGCTTCGATCCACCACGTGGCTCCTGCGGCCTCGTGTTCGGCGTACCAGCCCAGTCGGGAGCCTTCGGCGGCATCGCTCTCGCCCGGTACGGCGACGTCAAACGACCCGTTGGCGCTCCGTAGCGAGCGGATCCGCTGCACGACGGCGGCCGTGTCGGCGACGTCCCACCGGCCATCGACCCGCATCGGAACAACACCGTCCCACCGGGCGGCCCGGACGAACGGCGCGGTGCCCGGCCAGGTGCCGCCGACCCAGATCGGGACGCGCGGACGTTGCCGCGGCGGCGGATAGCAGACCGCCGACCACTGCGGCCCGGCGAGCCGGTAGTGAGCGCCACTGTGCTGGACCGGTTCCCCGCTCCACAGCCGGTCCAGCAGCCCGAGATGCTCGTCCAGCATCTCGCCACGCACGCGGGGGTCGGCTTCCTCGCCGCAGTAGTCCCACTCCCACGGTCCGGCGCCGCTGCCGACGCCGAGCACGAGGCGGCCGCCGCTCAGCCGGTCCAAGGTGGCGGTCTGCCGGGCCACGACTACTGGTCGGCGCCGGGGGAGCGGCGTGACCAACGTTCCCAGCCGGATCCTAGTCGTGCCGCACGCCGCCGCCGTCAAGGCGATCCAGGGGTCGACCAGATCGACCGGGCCAGCGGGAAAGGCGAACAGGTGATCCCACAGGAAGAAGCCGTCCCAACCGGCGACATCCGCCGCCCTGGCCCACTCCGCGACCAGGCCGGCGTCAACGCCGTTGCCGAAGCACGGCACAGAGACCCCGAAGCGCACCCGGCAACCCTACGACCACCAGCCACGCCGGTCTCGGGCCTCGCCAGCAACAGGCTCCCGGCGGGCTTCGGCAGGACCCGCAGCGAAGAAGTGATGTGAGGCAACCGATGTCGACAGCGGCCATGAACGTGCGACGGAGGTCGCCGTCAGAATTCTCCCGGCCGAGTGTCGGATTCGGAGCGAGGCGTTCGTAGAGCAGGTGAGAGGCGGCCGGAGGAGGCCCGCCGGGACAAGGAGTCGTGGGATGACGCGGTATCTGATCTCGTTCGACGACGGCGCGATGACCTTCCCCGAGGAGGAGCTGCCCGACGTGGCCAAGGCCGCGCACGAGGTGGTCCAGGAGGCCCAGAACGCCGGCGTGTGGGTGTTCGGCGGCGGACTGGAGAGCCAGAGAGCGAGCGTCGTGGCCACCGACGGGACCGTCACCGACGGCCCGTACCCGGAGACCAAGGAGGTCCTCGGCGGGTTCGCGGTCGTCGACGTGCCCTCACGCGAGGAGGCGCTGGAGTGGGCGGCCAAGATCGCCGTCGCCTGCCGCTGTACACAAGAGGTACGGGAGCTCCTGCCCGACCCGACCGTCTGATCGAAGGAGCACCGGCGGCACACTGGTCGCTGACCCAGCCGCCCCTCGCCGGCCGGGCCCTCCGGGGCACCGGCCCCGCCGGCGGGCCTGACCGTGGAACGGAGACTGCCGGTCCGCCGCCGGACGGGGTCGGGTGTATCGAGGATCTCGGCTCGCGGCGCGGTCAGCCCTTGGCGAAGAAGCGGTATTCCGCCGTGTACGGAACCCCCTGGGTCTGCCCGTCCCGGCACGTCGTCGTCGGCGCGACGCCGCCGGCGGTGTCGAGCCGCTGGACGAAGGTGACATCGCCGAAGATCCCGGTGCCCCGGGTCCTGGTCGCCTGCAGCAGCAGCTGCGCGATGGCGCCGTCGACGGGGGAGGAGGCCACCGTCTTGGCCTCGACGAGCGATCCGTCCCGGATCGACTGCCAGCTCGGACCGCGGAAGTGGATCACGGTCGTGGCCTCGTCGCGGAGTGCCGCGACCGGCTCCAGGAACGTCCAGGCACCGGCGGTGCACTGGTACACCTGCACCCCTTGGGCGTCCATCGCGGCGATCAGCCGGTTGCCGGGCGGCACCTGGATCGCCACCGGCACCGGGTCGTCGCCGGTGTTGTCGGCACCGGCGACGGCCGCCGGTGCGGCGCTGCTGGCGCCGGCGGTGCCGACCAGGGCGGCGCCGAGCAGCGCGGCCGTGCCGAGGCCGAGCAGGAATTTCCGCCGGCCGGGAATTCGTGCGAGCATTTCTGGTCTCCTTGGATCGGTGTCATCGGCTTCGGGCGGCCCGGTCGGCCGCTCCGTGCGCAAAACGTATGGTGGGGCGACGGGCCGGACATCGGACGATGTGCCGATTCCGCGGTGCCCGGGACTCCTATTTCGCACCGCCGAGTTCCCTAGGTGCCGGCTCCTGACGGTCGGCCGGGGCTGGAAAACCTGTCCGGCCGGACGCGGGGAAGCGCATACTCGTCGGTATGGGCGGGGCGGCCGTGACCTCGCAGTTCGTCGGTCGTGGAGCTGAACTGGGCCGTCTCGAGGCGGCGTTCAGGTCCGTCGACCGGGGCGAGCCGGCGGCGGTGTGCGTGGGCGGTGAGGCCGGCGTCGGCAAGACGCGGCTCGTCGGACGGTTTCTCGATCGGGTCCGCGAGCGGGGCGGGACGGTGCTGCTCGGCGGTTGCGTCGAGCTGGGCGAGGCGTCGCTGCCGTACGCACCTGTGGTCGAGGCGCTGCGCGGTCTCGGCCGGGGCCTGGATCCCACGACACTCGCCGACCTCGTGGGACCCGGACGGCCGCTGTTGGCCCGCCTGCTGCCGGAGCTGGAGCAGGGCGAGGAATCTGCCGCCGTCGCGGTCGGCCCGTTGGCGCAGGCGAGGCTGTTCGAGGCGTTCCTCGGGCTGCTGGAGCGACTCGCGGACCGGTCCCCGACCGTGCTGGTGGTGGAGGACCTGCACTGGGCCGATCGCTCGACCCTGGACCTGCTCGCCTTCCTCGTCCGCAACCTGCCGGCCCGACTGCTGCTGGTGCTGACGTACCGCAGCGACGAGCTGCACCGGCAGCATCCCCTGCGGCCGTTCCTGGCCGGGCTCGACCGCAGCGGACGCGTCCAGCGGCTGGACCTCGGTCGCCTCGACCTTGCCGGCATCGCCGACCTGCTGACCGGCATCCTCGGCATGAGGCCCGACGACCAGCTCGTCGAGCGGATCTTCCTCCGCTCCGAGGGCAACGCCTTCTTCGCGGAGGAGCTGCTCGCGGTCGCGGACGGCGGCGACTGGGGGAGCCTGCCGCCCAACCTGGCGAACGTCCTGCTGAGCCGCATCCAGGTCCTTCCCGAGGACACCCAGGCGACGCTCCGGGTGGTGGCCGCGGCCTGCGGCCGGGTGGAGCCGGAGCTCCTCGCGGCGGTCAGCGAACTGTCCCAAGTGGACCTTCTCGCTGCGTTGCGCGCCGCGGTCGCCCACCAGGTGCTCGTACCCGACCCCGCCACAGAGACCTACGCCTTCCGGCACGCCCTCACCCAGGAGGCGCTGTACGCGGAGCTCCTGCCGGGCGAGCGGGCCCGGCTGCACGCCACCTTCGCGCGTGTGCTCACCCAGCAGCCGGAGCTCGCCGGACCCGGCCGGCGCGCCGAGCCGGCGCTGCTGGCGTACCACTGGGGCCGGGCCCGCGACCCGGCCCGCGCCCTGCCGGCCGCGGTGGAGGCAGGGTTGCGGTCCGTGGCGACCTACGGGTTCGCCGACGCGCAGGAGCACTTCGAGACCGCGCTCGCGCTGTGGGACCAGGTCGCCGACCCCGGAGCCGAACTCGGCCTCGATCATGCGGGGCTGCTCCAGCACTCCGCCGAGTCGGCCTACCTGGCCGGCGACCCGAATCGCGCCATCGCCCAGACCCGGGCCGCGCTTCTCCACATCGACGCGGCCCAGGACCCGGTGCGGGCGGGGCTCCTGCACGGGCGGCTCGGCGGCTACCTTCGGGCGACGGGCGGCGAAGGCGCCTTCGAGCACTACCAGACCGCGGTACGACTGGTGCCAACCAGCCCGCCGCTGGCCGAGCGGGCCCAGGTCCTGGCCGCCTACGGCGAGGCACTGATGGGCCAGGGTCGGTACCGCGAGTCCCGGCATCTGTGTACGGAGGCGATCGAGGTGGCCCGCCAGATCGGCGCCCTCGCCGAGGAGGGGGACGCCCGCCGGGCACTCGGCGTGGATCTCGCCTTCCTGGGCGACCTCGACGCGGGCGTCGAGGAGCTGCGGGAGGCTCGCAGGATCGCCGAAGCGGTCGGCAAGGTGGATGAGGTCGCGCGCTCCTTCGCTGTGCTGTCGGGTCTGCTGGAGTCGTTCGGTGAGCTGGAGGCGGCGACCGCCGTCGCGCTGGACGGTGCCGACCTTGCGGCCAGCCAAGGCCTCGGGCGGTGGCACGGCCCCTTCATGACGGCCACCGCCGCCCGGGCGCTGTTCGCGCTCGGCCGCTGGGACGAGGCCGAGCGGCTGCTGCACCGTGCGGCCGCTCGGGTCGCCCCGGAGCTTGCCGCCACCCGCGTGCTCATCCACGCCGCCCACAGCCAGCTTGCCCTCCTCCGGGGCAGTGCCGCCTCGGCCGCGCAGCACCTGGCGGCGGCCCGTGAGGCCTACGCCCGCACCGTCACGCAGTCCTGGTTCGCGACGCCGCTGTTCATCGCCACGGCGGAGCTGGCTCTCGCCGAGGGCCGCCCCCGGGACGCCGACGCCGCCGTGACCGAAGGGCTCCGGGTCGCCGGCGCGGACGTCGTCTTCGCCGCCCCGCTGTGCGCGCTGGGGTTGCGCGCCGCTGCCGACCGCGCCGAGCTGGCCCGCGCCGCGCGCAGTGAGGACGAGGTGCTGGACGCGCGACGGGTCGGCGGCGCCCTGGCCGACCTGCTGCGCGCACGGATGGCGCCCGAGGGAGCCGACGGCGCGGTGCCCACCCCCCGCACCGACGCGCATGCGCTGGCGGGCGAGGCCGAGCTGGCCCGGCTCGACGGGCACAGCGACCCTTACCGGTGGGCGGCCGCCGCAAGGGCCTGGGAACTGCTCGGCGAGCCGTACCCCACCGCCTACACGCGGTGGCGCGAGGCCGAGGCGCAACTGCTTGGCGGCGGAGTCCGCGACCAGGCGGAGTCGTCCTTGCGAGCCGCGTACGCGACCGCGGTCAAGCTGGGCGCGGCGCCGCTGCGGACCGAGATCGAGGCCCTGACGCGCCGGGGCCGCCTGACCCTGGGACCGGCTCCGGGGACCACCCCGCCGGCACCGCAGTCACCGTCACCCCTCGACCGACTCGGCCTCACCGCCCGCGAGCGGGAAGTGCTCGCGCTGATCGCGATCGGCCGGACCAACCGCGAGATCGCCCAGAGGCTGTTCATCAGTCCCAAGACGGCCACCGTGCATGTCTCCAACATCCTCGGCAAGCTCGGGGTGCGGAGCCGGGTCGAGGCGGCCACGATGGCCCACCGGCTCGGAATGGTGGAGCCGGGATCCTGACCCGCCGTGGCCGGTCAGGGCAGCTGGAAACCGGCGAAGTACCACAGCGCCGCCGAGTACCACAGGACGATGATCAGCGTCACCAGCAGGCCACCGGCGACCGGCAACGCCCACCGCGGCAGCCGACGGCTCCGTACGACCAGCACCTTCGCGGCGAACGCGCCGTAGAAGAAGCACCCGGCCAGCGAGTGCACCGCCACCCGCGGGCTCGACAGCTGCACACCGTAGGCGAGGACGCAGTGCACGGCGACGGGCAGCGACAGCAGGAACGCCGTCGCGCCGCCGAGCCGGTGCAGCATCGGCACCGGCCTGGGCGGCGCGCCGGCGCCCGGGAGCCGCCGGTACATCCACAGCGCCGATCCGAGCTGCGCCACGGCGAGCCCGAGGATCCCGGTCGCGAGCTGCGCCTTGAGCCGGATGCCCGCGAGGCCGGACCGGCCGAACAGCCCCATCGTGTAGTCCGGACTGTGCACCCGGCTCACGGCGTACACGGCCACGGCCACGGCGACGGCCAGGCCGCCGGCCAGCGCCAGGCGGGCACGCGCCGGCGGGATCTCGTGCGTGCTCTCGTGCAGAGTCACGGCTGTCCCCTTCTCCACGGCCGCCCGGGCCCCGCGTGGGCCCGTCACTCTGTGTCGATCTTGGCGCCGTCCAGGCCCAGCACATACCACTTGGCACCGAAGTCGTCCAGGCCCTGACCGGCGTGGTCGCCCGGCTCCGCGTCGCCGGCGTAGTAGTACAGCGGGTGGCCGCCATAGGTCACCTGCCTGCCACCGTCGTCCCGGGTGGTCGTTCCGAGCAGGGATCCCCCCACGCCGGTCCCCGCCTGCGGACTGCCGCCGCCGACATAGGGAGGCCAGGCGCTGGCGCAGCCACCGTTGCACTCGGACTTGCCGGCCTCGTCCGCCTCGAACAGGTAGAGCGTGCGTCCCTGCCCGTCAACCAGCGTCCGGCCCAGGGCGGAAGCGCGGACGTCGACGACGGCGGCCGGGTGTGGACCGCTCGAGGCGCTCGGCGCGGCGCCGTACGGGTCGGCGCCAGCGGAGCCGGCGTAGGCGCCACCGTCGCTACACGCGGCGGCGAGCACGAAGAGGGCCACACCGGAGAGTGCCCAGCCGAGCCGGACGAACCGCGGCGAACGAGCCCGCGGATTCCCAGCCGGGCCGGGACTCGGATGGGTCGATTGCGCCGGGCCTCGCCCCCGCAGGCTCCGGCGTCGGAGGCCGAGGGCCGTTGCGGCGGGGTTTCCGCCGGCCCTGGCGGTCGTCCTGGTGGTGTTCACGTCGCGCTCTCCTTCGGACGATGCGGTCGGGCCCGTCTGGACCGTCCGGCGATCCGAACGGCAGGGACGGCGGCCTGATCGGCCGGTCCGCAGGACGACCGTACGGAGCGCGGGCCGCCGCCGGCATCGGACAATGCGCCGATCTCCGGCCGCCGGCCAGACCTATCTCTCGCCCGCAACCCCGTTCGCCGGCCCGCTTCCTCGCGGACGATCGCGGTCGGACGGTCACATGCGACCGCGGTGGTGCGCCGCGTCAGTCACCCGGCGGCCCGTCGAGGTCAGCGTCGACCCGGCCAGCGCGACCAACCCTCCGGTGGCAGGCGACGTCGTGGGGGGTCTAGGAGGATCGCCGCCCGGAGATAGGGTCGGCCAGGACTCGGGGATGGGGCCATTGTCCGATGCCGAGGGCGCCCGCGGCGACATAGCGTCGCAGCGGAGACCGGCCGATCAGGCCGTCGCCTCGACCGCCGTTCGGACCACCGGGACTCCGAGGTACGGCGGCATTGTTCCGGGGAGTGCGATGTGAAGGCAGCCAGGAAGGCCTGTGGCGCGGGAGTGGTCACCAGCAGTCCGGTGAGTCGACGACAAGCGAGCAGCTGGCGGGACTCGAGGATCCAGGACATCTCCGACCGGCTGGTCGAGGACGCCCGGATCTTTCTGCTGATCGTCCAGCGGCAGCAGACCAGCTACGACGGTGCGCTCGACGGGCTGGTCCGGGACGCCTTTGGCAGCGCCGACCGACTGCGGGCGGCGGCGGCCGCGGCACGGTCGTGCGGACGGCCGACAGCTGAGGCCGACCTGCTGGAGCGGGCCGCCGACCGAGCCGAGCACTTCACTGCGTTGCCGCCCGCCCGCCCTGAGGAGGCCTGCTGGACCGGGTGAGCCGCCGCCGACAGCTACGGCCGGCCCGATCCTCGATCCGGGTGGGGCGCTGGCAGCCTCTGTGCCTCGGTGACCGGATCCGCGGTGAGCAGGCGGGCGCCGATCTGCTGCGCCGTGGTGTCGGTGGCACCGGCGCCGGCCAGTGCGAGCGGCACGGTGCCGGCGAGGCGGGAGAGGTCCGCGGTCAGCCCGACGAGCCGATCCGACGAGGTCGCGGCGAGGACGACGAGGTCAGCTGAGATGTCCACGGCGGTGTTGATCAGCTCCTCGAGAGGGGTGTCGGCACCGAGGTAGCCGATGCGCCAACCGTTGCGATTCAGCGCGATGCCGAAGATCAGCAATGCGAGGTCATGCGACTCGCCCGGCGGGCAGGCGAGAACCGCGCGTGGCCCATGGCCGTGACCCCAGCCGCGGGCGAGGCCGGCCAGCCGGCCCCGCAGCACGTTGCTGGCGAAGTGCTCCTGGCCGATGCTGACATCTCCCCGTCCCCATCGCTCGCCCAACTCGTGCAGATACGGCATCAGCACATCCCGTAGCACCGTCTCCACCGTGAAGTCAGCCAGCAGCCGATCGAGCACCGCCTGCGCGGCCGGTTCGTTGAGCTCGTCCAGTGCTCGTGCGAGAGTGCGAGCCCTGTCGGCAAGGACCGCGTGGCGTTCGGCCACCCCGGACTGTGGTCCATCGGCGGGGCCGGCTGCGGTCGCCTGCTCCGCGGCAAGCGCCGCACGTGCTGCCTCGCCGGCCGACAGCCCGCGGGCCAGCTGAGCCTGCATGCGCCGCACCCGACCCTCGTCGCCCGGCGAGTACAGCCGGAAGCCGCCGGCTGATCGCGCCGGCTTCAGCAGGCCGTACCGGCGCTCCCAGGCACGGAGGACGTGGTCGCTGACACCGGTACGGCGGCTGAGCTCCCCGATCCGCACCAGACCGTCCGCAGTTTCCGTGTCCACACAAGACACTGTACGACTTCTAGACGCACCCTGGACAGGCGCAACCTCCACCACACCTGCAAGGTTCGCGAACTCACCGCTGTCGCCACCCTCGATCACCGGCGCGGCCCGCGCTGCGCGGAGGGACGTCGACAGGTTCGTGGCGGCGATGGCTGTACAAATCCTCGACGGACTCTTGACAAGATGTCGCGCATCGCTTCTACTAGCTCTACCTAGACGGACTCTTGACAGAAGTGGGACAGGTGGGAGAGGGCAGGTTCCTGACGGTGGGCCCGGTTGCGGCCGGCCGGACCGGGGCGCCTGCGCACCTGCTCTTGGTCCGCCCCCGAGACCTGGCCGGGGAGCGCTTTGACCTCGCGGAGGAGGAGGAACGTCGGCGTGCGAGCCCCAGGTGAGTCCGCCGCCCGCAGTGGCACCGAGTCAGGCCCAAGTCAGGCCCAAGTCACGATCGAAGAAAGGAACTACCATGAGGAAGAAGATGGCCGCCGGCGGCATCGCCATTACCGCACTCGCGGCAAGCATCGCCGTCGCAACGCCGGCCTCAGCCGCCGAATCTCCCCGCAACGAGGGCGCCGCCTGCGTCCAGGCTGGCATCGGCACGCTGAAGAGCCTCGGCCTGCTCAATGCCGCCGCGCAGCGGACAATAGACTACTCGACGCTCGCCGACCCGGTGACCGGTCCGATCTTCGCCGACCTTCCGGCCGGTTCCTACCTCTCGCTTGGCCAGGTCGTCCGGCTGCACGCCGAACAGCCCGCCCTATTCGCCTGGTGCCGCTGACCGCACGCCGCCGGCAGACCGGCAGCCCGTTTGGGCGCCGAGGGCTACCGTCCCGCGCAGGACTATCGACTCCTCGGGTCGGCGGGAGGACGAGGTCGGGTCGGCGGCGGTCAGCTCGGCGGTGGCCGAGCTGACCGCCACGTCCCAAGACCGGCGACCCCCTCTCTCCGAGGCGGGTGGACGCACGTGGATGGCGCGTAGCGCTGCCTGGTCTGGCTGAAGCGGCCGGAACCGGGTTGCGGTCGAAGATCGGCGGTGGCGAGGCTGTGGGCGTGCCGATGCATGTGGACCAGCTGACCGTCACGGTCGAGACGGTCCGGGCGCTGGTCGATCAGCAGTTTCCCGAGTGGAGGGTTCTGCCGGTCGAACGTGTCGAGTCCGAGGGGACAGTCAACGCGATCTTCCGGATCGGTCCCGGGCTGGCAGCACGGTTCCCGCTCCAGCGCGGCGACGTCGAAGCGACGCGGCGGTGGCTGGAGTCCGAGGCCGCCGCCGCCCGCGAGCTGCTCGGGCGCACCCGGTTCCCGGTACCGGAGCCGGTGGCGCTGGGCGAGCCGGGGCCGGGCTACCCACTGCCCTGGTCGGTGCAGACCTGGCTGCCCGGGAACACCGCCACCCAGGAGGATCCCGCGAGATCGGCCGGGTTCGCCCACGACCTGGCCGAGTTCATCGCGAACGTCCGTACGCTCGACACGCGTCAGCGGACGTTCGCCAGCCACGGCCACGGCCGCGGAGGCGATCTGCGGTCCCACGACGAGTGGATGAAGACCTGCTTCGAGAACAGCGAGCAGCTGCTCGACGTCTCCCGACTACGCCGACTCTGGCGACATCTGCGCGAGCTGCCGCGCAACACCCCGGATGTAATGGCCCACGGAGACTTGATCCCCGGCAACGTGCTGGTGTCCCGCGGGCGGCTCGCCGGGATTCTCGACGTCGGCGGCCTCGGACCGGCTGATCCCGCCCTCGACCTCGTGGGCGCCTGGCACCTGCTCGAGACAGGTCCTCGACAGCTCCTGCGGAACGATCTCGACTGCGACGACCTCCAATGGGAACGCGGAAAGGCCTGGGCCTTCGAGCAAGCCATGGGCGCAGTCTGGTACTACGCCGAGAGCAACCCCACCATGAGCCGGATGGGCCGCCGCACCCTCGACCGCATCATCACCTGCGCACTGACATAGGACAAGCGGGCTTGCACACCGCCATCGGCAACATCCACCTCGCCACCGCCGCACTCGACATTGTCTCCATCGTCCGATGACCCCGGACCAGCGATCCGTACGGCCGTCCTCATCGGCCCAGGAACCGTCCATCACCAAAGGTGGCCTCAGCCTCCGCGGTCTGAGCGGCGGGCACGGTCGATCGCGGACTCGGTCGCATGGGCCGCCTCGCGGCACCGGCGGCCGGGGTGTCGTCGCGATCGTTTCGAAGCCGTGGTGGCCGCCAGGCACGTCGATCACCGAGACGTCCGGACAGGCGGTCACGAACTTCTGCTGTCCCGGCAGTGCCACCTCCAGCTCGTGCTCGACCCGTACCAGCAGCACCGGCGTCCTGACGTCCGCCGCGACCGAGATCGGTGTCGCCACCTGACTCGGGACGCCGGGCAGGTGGTCCAGGACCCTAGGACCGCCCGCAGCCGAGATCGCCAGGAGCTCTCCATCGCCGACGGCTTCGACGCCGCCGGCGGCCGTCCCGTCTCAACAGCCGGCCGGTGCTGCCGACCGTCGAGACGAGCCACGGCGAGCAAGTCGAGAAGGCGGCAGAGGCGGGTCCCGCGCGCGGTGCGGCAGGTCAGGACGTCGCACGGCGTCTCGGTACACGACGAGCCACAAGTTGCCGTCGATCTCCGGTCGACAGCGGCCAAGGCCTTCACCGGCTCGTGTCGAGCTCGAGGTAGTCGCGGACGCCGATGAGCCGCAAAATCGCCCCGACCGGAGCGGGGATCGACGGGTGGCGTTGTGTATGGACCAGGCGGGGGCCGGTGAGCGGCACGGCAGTGCCGCGGGTCAGCAGAATGCAGCCGCCGGCGGCGAGGACGTTCTTCGGCCAGTCGGAGTCCGGCCCGTACGTCAGCGCGATGACGTAGCCGTCCGGCGCTCGGAACGCGTTGACCGGCGTGCGGTAGGAGCGCCCGGACCGGCGCCCGGTGTGCAGGACGACCGCGAACCCCGGCACCCGCCGCGCCACCGGGAACGCGACCCGATTTGTGATCACGCGGTTGAACCGGGCCAGCCGCTTGGGTAGGGGCACGTGGTACACCTCCAATCTGTAGGTTGGTCCTGTCCGCCGGGGCACCCTTTCGTGGGCCGCCGCCATCGTGATCGCCGCCGGGCGGAGTCAGTCGAGGTTGCTATCGCGGCCGGCCAGGTAGTGGGCCAGGCCGGGATCGGTGGATGTCAGGCGACCGACCTCCTCACCGCCGTCGCATTGGCACAACGCGACCGTCACGGCCTCGCCCTGGCGGGCGACCACCCGCCACACCGCGCCGGCCTCCTCCCATCGGGTCAACACGGCGACCGGGTCCTCGCCGGCGGCGGTCACCGACCGTCCTCCGCCGCATCGCAGTCCGGCGGCGCCAGCACCACGCAGCAGCGGCCCGGTCCGGTTCGACCAGGACACCAGTAGGATTCGGTCGCCGTCGGGCCGAGGTTTGTAGCTGTGCTCGGCCAGACCCGCACCGCCCGGGTCAGGGCCAGCACCGCCAGGGTCAGGGCCAGCCAGTACGCGTGCCAGGTCATCCGTCTCCGATCCGAGCCTAACCCGGCGGTCCGGGTAAGGCAGATTGCCTACGTACGACCTCAGGCGCTCGGGGACTCGCCGGGCGGGGCGTCGAGAACCGTCGGGACGTACTCAAGCAGCTGCAGCTTCCCGCCGAAGGTGCGGTGATCGATCAGCTCGAGGATGACGTCGGGGTATCCGTCGAAGATCCGA
>Ga0126307_10001841_pt1 | contig 14136 bp, 16 predicted proteins | sample Plot28_FD_89955 | JGI IMG/M metagenome (GOLD analysis project Ga0126307, IMG submission 89955) | Serpentine soil microbial communities from UC McLaughlin Reserve, CA, USA - Plot28 | ecosystem: Environmental > Terrestrial > Soil > Grasslands | place: USA: UC McLaughlin Reserve, Lake County...
AGGGCAACTGCTTCTTGTAAGGTGACCCTTACACCGAACGGGAGGCACGCCACACTTGTCGACAACTCAGACGCTGCTGCTCGGCGCGATCGCCGGCTCCACGATCTTCCTCGGGCTCCCGCTCGGGCGTCTACGGACGCGAAATCCTGCGCTCCAGGTCGGACTCACGGCCTTGGCCGCCGGCGTGCTTCTCTTCCTCCTGATCGAGGTGTTCGAGCACGCGTTCGTGCCGGTCGAGGAGGCGAGCGAGGAGCACGAGTGGGGCGAGCTCGTCGCGTTCGGCGCGCTCTTCGCCGGCGGCGTGGTCGCGGGTCTGATGTCGCTCGTCTACTACGACCGCTGGATGCTCAAGCAGCGCGGCCGCGCGATGCTCGGCCCGGGCGCCGCCGCGACGGCGGAGTTCGAGCGGACGTGGATCGGCCGCCTGACGGCGGGGCAGTGGCTAGGCCTGCTGATCGCGACGGGCATCGGCGTCCACAACTTCGCGGAGGGCCTCGCGATCGGGCAGGAGGCCGCGAACGACGAGCTCAAGCTCGCACTCGCGCTCGTGATCGGCTTCGGCCTCCACAACGCGACCGAGGGCTTCGGCATCGTCGGCCCGATGGCGGGAGATCGCGAGCGGCCGTCGTGGGGCTTTCTCGCGCTGCTCGGCCTGATCGGCGGCGGGCCGACGTTCCTGGGTACCGCCCTCGGGCAGGCATGGGTGAACGAGTGGATCGAGACGGCGTTCCTCGCCGTCGCGGGCGGCTCGATCCTCTACGTGATCATCGAGCTGCTCGCGGTGATGCGGCGCTCCGAGCGCAAGATCCTGGTCACGTGGTGGCTGCTCGGCGGGCTCTTCCTCGGGTTCGCCACCGAGCTCGTGCTCGAAGCCGCCGGGGCCTGAGCCCTCCGCACGCTGGCGTAGCCTGGCCGCGATGAGTCGGCTCGCTTCGGTGTACCCGCTCGTGACGGCGCGTGCCGTCGCCCGGCCGTTCACGTACCGCGTGGACGACGACGTTCCCCTCGGCGCCGTCGTCGAGGTCCAGTTCGGAAACGCGAAGCGGCGCGGTCTCGTCGTCGAGCTCGACGTCGACGCGCCGGCCGGTGTCGACGTCGCGCCCGTCGACCGCGTCCTCGGCCAGTTGCCGCCGACGCTCATCAGGCTCGCGCTCTGGATCGCCGACTACTACGGCTCGACGCCCGCGCGCGCGCTCGCGCTGATCGCGCCGCGCCACCGCAAGCCGCGCGGCGAGCGGCCGCAGCCGTCGGAGCGAGAGGCGCTCCCCGGCGAGGCGGAGCCGGTGCGGCTCTCGGACCGGCAGGACGCCGCGGTTGAGCGGATCGTCCGCGCTATCGACGCCCGCGAACCGGCGAACCTCCTCCTCTACGGCGCGACCGGGAGCGGGAAGACCGAGGTCTATCTGCAGGCGTGTGCGGCCGCGCTCGAGCGCGGGCTCGGCGCAATCGTGCTCGTGCCCGAGATCGCGTTGACGCCGCAGGCGGTCGGCCGCTTCCGTGCTCGCTTCGGCGACCGCGTCGCGCTGCTGCACTCGGCGCTGACCGAGGCGGAGAGGCGTGACGAGCGAGACCGCATCCTGAGCGACGACGCGCGAGTCGTCGTCGGCGCACGTAGCGCGATCTTCGCCCCGGTCCGCGGGCTCGCGCTGATCTGCGTCGACGAGGAGCACGACCCCTCGTACAAGCAGGAGTCCGACCCGCGCTACGACGCGCGAACCGTGGCGGCGAAGCGCGCGTCGCTCGAGCGCGCGGTCGCGGTCTTCGGTTCGGCGACGCCGCGGCCGGAGTCGTGGGCGCGCCTCGAGCGCATCGACCTCGGTGCGCGGATCACCGGCAAGCTGCCGCCGGTCCGCATCGTCGACCTGCGTCACGAGGCCGGCTATCCGCTGTCGGCGCCGCTGCTCGCGGCGCTCGGCGCGCTCGCGGAACGCGGCGGCAAGGCGATCCTGCTCCTCAACCGCCGCGGTGTCGCACCCGCCCTGCACTGCCGTGCGTGCGGCACGACCCTCCGCTGCGTCAACTGCGACGTCGCGCTCGTGCTGCATCGCGACGCCACGCTCCGCTGCCACCACTGCGGCCACGCCGAGCCCGAGCCGGCACTCTGCCCCGTCTGCGCGTCCGCCGAGCTGGTGCGGCTCGGCGCGGGTACGCAGCGGCTCGAGCGCGAACTCGCGGAGGCGGTCCCGACGCTGGAGCGGTTCCGCCTCGACGCCGACGCCGTCGAGCGGCGAGACGTCGCAGGCGTCCTCTCACGCTTCGCCGCCGCCGAGCGCGCGGTGCTCGTCGGCACCCAGATGGTCGCGAAGGGCCATCACTTCGCCGGCGTCGCACTCGCCGCGGTTGTCGACGCCGACACGGGCCTCGGGCTACCCGACTTTCGGGCCGAGGAGCGGACGTTCCAGCTCCTGACGCAGCTCGCGGGAAGGAGCGGCCGCGATGCGCCTGGGCGCGTGCTCGTCCAGACGTTCCAGCCGGAGGCGCGCGCGATCGGCCTGGCCGCGCGGCACGACGTGGAGACGTTCCTCACCGGCGAGCTCGAGCGCCGCCGAGAGCTCGGCTATCCGCCCTTCCGCCACCTCGTGCGCATCGTCGTCGCGGGGCCCGAGCCGGGCGCGCCGGAGCAGGTTCTCGCCGAGCTGAAGCCGGGACTTCCAGGCGACGTGCTCGGCCCGGCGCCGCTGCTCCGCCTGCGCGGGAGGTTCAGGGCGCAGCTGGTGGCGAAATCCGAGCGACCGCGTGCCGTCGCCACCGCGGCCGCGCGCCTGCTGGCCGCCGCCGCGCCCGCGATGCGTCGCGACGGCCTGACGGCGGTCGTGGACGTCGATCCGCAGGATGTCTGACGCCCTCGAGGAGCGAATGGGACCGGACCACCGCGGCGCGAATCTAGACTTGCGCCATGGACGAGGAAGTCACGGGCGAAGTCGTCGACGACAAGACCGAGCTCGACGCCGAGCAACAGCTTCGGCGGCGGCTCGCGCTCGCGCAGATCCGCCACTATCCCGACCCGGTGCTGCGGATGCGGGCGCGCGAGGTGACGGAGTTCGGGCCGGAGCTCGAAGGTCTAGCAACCCGAATGAAGCAGCTCATGCACGACGCGCACGGTGTCGGCCTCGCCGGCAACCAGGTCGGAATCATCCAGCGCGTCTTCGTCTTCCTGCGCGGTGAGGACGACGTCGTCGCGGTCGTGAATCCTGTCATCTCCGAACGCGGCGAGGAGCTGGAGACCGACGACGAGGGCTGCCTGTCGATGCAAGGCGCGACGGTGCCGGTCGAGCGCGCGCTCCGGCTGACGCTCGAAGGGCGTGACGAGAAGGGCGCGGAACTGCGGCTCGAGCTCGAGGGGCTGCCCGCGCGCGTCGTCCAACACGAGCTCGACCACCTCGACGGGACCCTGATCCTCGACCGGACGACGGACGAGGCGCGCAAGGCCGCGCTCGCGGTGCTCCGCCCACGGCCCGTTCTCGCGACCCGGTAGCACGCCGCCGGATCGCCGTCGCGGCGACGGCACCGTTCGGAGCGGACGTCCTCGAGCGCCTCGCGGCGCGGCACGACGTCGCTTTCGTCCTGACGCGCCCTGACGCGCCCGCAGGCCGCGGGCGCAGGCTCGTTCCGCCGCCGGCGAAGGTGACCGCCGAGCGACTCGGGCTGCGCGTGCTGCAACCGGAGCGTCCGGAGATCGGAGACGTCGACGTCGTCGTCCTCGCCGCCTACGGGCTGCTGATCCCGCGCTCGCTCCTCGAGCGCGCGCTGTGGCTGAACGTCCACCCGTCGCTGCTCCCGCGCTGGCGCGGCGCCGCGCCGGTGGAGCGCTCGATCATCGCCGGCGACGATGAGACCGGGGTGACGATCCACGAGACGGTTGCTGCGCTCGATGCCGGCCCGATCGCCGCGCAGGCGGCCTTCGCGATCGCACCCGAAGACGACGCGGGCGCCGTTTTCTCGCGCGCAGCGGCGCGCGCCTCCGACCTGCTCGACGGTGTCCTGGCGCAGCCGGAGCCTCGCTTCGAGCCGCAGCCCCAGGAAGGCGTCACCTACGCCGAGAAGATCGAAGCGGCGGACCGCGTCCTCGACCTGTCCGACCCGGAGCACGCGGTGCGCGTCGTCCGCGCGCTCTCGCCGCACATCGGCGCCCGCACGACGCTCGAAGGGCGCGACGTCACCGTCTGGCGCGCGCGCGTCGCGGGCGGCGATTTCGTTCCGCTCGAGGTGCAGCCGGCCGGCAAGCGCCGGATGACCTACGACGAGTTCCTGCGCGGCATCCGATGAACTACGACGACTGGATCGAGGTCGCCCACCGCGAGCCGCGGATCGTCGGCGTTGTCGTCACCGGCTCGCGCGGGCGCGGCGCGCTGGTGCATGAGCGGTCCGACTGGGATCTGCGCGTACTCGTACGCGACGGCGAAGAGGCGTTCGCAGACTCCCTCTACACGCCGCACGGCAGCGGCGTCGAGGTCTCGGCGTCGACCGTCAGCGCGTTCCGCGAAGCACCGGCGTGGGACCGCTACAGCTACGCGCACGTGCAGGTTCCGGTTGACAAGCTCGACGGTGGCGTCGAGCGGCTCGTCGCGAAGCGGGGAACACTTGCGCCCGACGAGGCCGAAGAGCTCGCGCGCGAGTCGCTGGGCGCGTACACGAACTCGCTCTATCGCTCCCTGCGCGACGCCGAGCTCGGGCTTGCGCTCGCGGCGCGGCTCGACGCAGCCGACGCCGTGTCCGCGCTGCTGACGGCGCTCTTCGCCTTCGAGCGGCGCGTCCGTCCGTTCAACAAGTACGCGCGCTGGGAGCTCGAGGCGCACCCCTTGCGCGACTGGCGCGCCGACGAGCTGCTGGCGCTCGTCGAAGCTTCGCTTGCCGGGGGTGCGGCACCGCAGCGGGCGCTCCTGCGCGCGGTCGAGCCGAGCGTTCGCGCGCACGGCTACGGAAGAGCGATCGACGACTGGGAGCCGCACGTCGCGTTCCTCCGCGGCGACTCGTGAAGGACTGGAGCCGGTACTACGCCGCTTCGGGCGACTCTCCGCGCGAGACGCTGGTCGAAGCCGCCACGCGTTTCGACGCGCCCGGGCTCGCGGTCGACCTCGGCTGCGGCAACGGACGCGACACCGTCGAGCTCCTGCGCCGGGGCTGGCGCGTGATCGCGATCGACGCCGAGCCGCAGGCGATCGAGCTGCTGCGGTCGCGGGCCGGCGACGATCCACGGCTGGAGACGCAGGTCGCGAGGTTCGCCGATGCGACCTGGCCCGACGTCGAGCTCGTCACCGCGAGCTGGTCGCTGCCGTTCTGTCCGCCGCCGCGCTTCCCGGGTTTCTGGCGACGGATCGTCTCGTCGCTCCGCGAGGGAGGGCGGTTCTGCGGACAGCTCTTCGGCGACCGCGACGGCTGGGCTCCGACCGAGGACATCACCTTCCTTCCGCGCGACCGCGCAGAGGCGCTGTTCGAGGAGTTCGAGCTCGAACGATTCGAGGAGGTCGAGGAGGACTCGCACACTGCGACCGGCGAGCCGAAGCACTGGCACGTCTTCCACGTCGTCGCGCGCAAAGCATGACCGCGGTCTCGCCGGCGCGTCGCGTTGCCTACGAGGTCGTCCGCCGCGTGTTCGAGGAGGAGGCGTACGCCGACCGTGCGTTCCGCAGCGTCGCGCGCGATCTCGACGAGCGCGAGCGCGCGTTTGCACAGCGACTCGCCTACGGAACCGTTCAGCGCGTGCGCCCGCTCGACCACGCGATCGACGCGCTCGGCCGCCGGCCGGTGCGGAAGCTCGATCCGCCGGTGCGGGCCGCGCTCAGACTGGGTGCGTACCAGCTCGCCTACCTCGACGTGCCGCCGCACGCCGCCGCGAACGAGACCGTCGAGCTCGTGCGGGAGGCACGGCTCGAGCGGGCGGTGCCGTTCACGAACGCCGTGATGCGCCGGCTCGCCGAGGGCATCCACGCGCTCCTCGCCACGCTGCCGGAGGGGCCCCTCAAACACTCGTATCCCGACTGGGTCTGGGACGTCTGGCGCCGCGACTTCGGCGACGACGCCGCGCTCGCGCTGATGCGAGCGCAGAACGAGCCGCTCGAGACGGTCGTGCGTCGCGTGCGGGGCGACGTCGCTGGTGAGGAGACGGACGTTCCGGGCGCGTATCGCGTCGCCCGCGTCGACGAGCGCGCGCTCGCCGACGGAAGCATCTGGCCGCAGAGCCGCTCGTCGCAGCTCGCCGCGCTCGCGCTCCGGTCGGCGGACGGCGAACGCGTGCTCGACTCATGCGCCGCGCCCGGAGGGAAGGCGACGATGCTTCACGGCCAAATCACAGCGGTCGAGCTCCACGAGGACCGGGCGCGCGAGCTCGAGGAGAACGCGCGGCGACTCGGCGCGGCGAACGTCTCCGTCGTCCGTGCCGATGCGACCGAGCTTCCGCCTGAGCTCGACGGCTTCGACCGCGCGCTCGTCGATGCGCCGTGCTCTGGCCTGGGCGTTCTCGGTCGGCGGCCGGACCTCCGGTGGCGTGCCCGGCCGCTGCCGGAGCTCCAGCTCAGGCTGCTCGAGTCGGCGGCGGAGCGTGTGCGTCCGGGCGGCACCGTCCTCTATTCGGTCTGCACGCTGAACGCGGACGAGAACGAGGCGGTGATCGACCAGTCGGGGCTGCGCGTCGACGCGACGCTTGCGGACGAGTGGCCGGGCTACCGGCATCCGCACCGGCCGGAGTTCCTCCTGACGCGGCCCGACCTTCACGGCACGAGCGGGTTCTTCGTCGCCCGCCTCACCATTTAGAGTCCGCCGCCTGTGGCTTGGCGCGACTGGATCCGGACGGTGGAGGTCGAGCCGTCCGTGTACGCCGCCGACTTCGCGCGGCTCGGTGAGCAGATCGAGGTCCTGCTCCGCGCAGGCGCCCGTGTCTTCCATTTCGACGTCGGTGACGGCCACTTCGTCCCGCCGGTCACGATCGGCCCGGTCGTGCTGCGCTCGATCGCGCCGCTCGTCCACGACGCCGGCGGCACGATGGACTGCCACCTCATGGTCGACAACCCGAGTCACCACTTCCAGGAGATCGCCGAGTCGGGCGGCGACAGCGTCACGTTCCACTACGAGGTCGTGGAAGACCCGCAGGCGACGCTCGCAGTGGCGCGCGAGCACGGGCTCGGCGCCGGGATCGCGTTCAACCCGGCGAGCGAGCCGGACGAAGTCGCGGCGGTCGCCGACGGATTCGACCTCGTCCTCTGCATGAGCATCAACCCTGGCTATTCCGGCCAGGACTTCATGCCCGAGGCGCTCGAGCGCGTCCGCCGCTTGCGCACCGCTCTCCCCGACGAGACGCACATCCAGGTCGACGGAGGGATCGGCTCGGACAACGTGCGCGAGGTCTACGATGCCGGCGCTCGACTGCTCGTCGCGGGGTCGAGCATCTTCGCCCGCGAGGACCTCACCCGCGCCTATCGCCGCCTGATCCAAGCTCTGGCATGAGCTTCCTCGAGCGGGCGCTCGCGCTCGCGGAGCGAGGACGAGGGACGACCTATCCGAACCCGCTCGTCGGCGCGGTGATCGTTCGCGGCGGCGACGTCGTCGGCGAGGGATGGCACGAGCGGCCGGGTGAGCCGCACGCCGAGGTGCACGCGCTTCGCGGCGCCGGCGACCGCGCCCGCGGCGCGACGATGTACGTGACGCTCGAGCCCTGCGCGCACCACGGCCGCACGCCGCCGTGTACCGACGCGCTGATCGCCGCGGGCATCGTCCGCGTCGTGATCGGCACACGCGACACGAATCCAACCGCCGGAGGCGGCGCGGACCGGCTCGGTGCCGCAGGGGTCGAGGTCGAGCTCGCGGGCTCGCAGGCGGCGCGCGCGCAGAACGCCGGCTACTTCTCCGTGCACGAGCGCGGACGGCCGTGGGTGATCCTCAAGCTCGCGACGACGCTCGACGGCCGTGCGGCAGTTCCAGGCGCGCGCTGGACTACGGGCGACGAGTCGCGCCGCCGCGTCCACGAGCTACGGGCGTGGGTCGATGCAGTCGCCGTCGGGATGGGAACCGTCCGCGCCGACCAGCCCCGTCTCGACGCTCGCGGCGTCGGCGCCGAGCGCCAGCCACGGCGGCTCGCATTCGGCCGCGGGCCGCTTCCTCCCGAATCGTCGCTCGAGCTGCGGACGCAGCCGCTCGCGGACGAGCTGTCGGCGCTCGCCGCGGAAGGCGTGCAGACGCTGTTGCTCGAGGGTGGGCCGACGCTCGCGCGGTCGTTCTTTGCGGGCGACCTCGTCGACGAGCTCCACGTCTACGTCGCGCGCCGGCTCGGCGGGAGCGGGCCGAGCTGGCTCGACTCGGTCGCCGGCGACCTCCCGTTGCGGCACGTCGCCGTGAGCGGCGTCGGCGACGACCTCCTGCTCACGGCCGAGATCCACGATCCGTGACGACGGGACTAGCCTTCGGCGATGTTCACCGGGATCATTCGCGAGCGCGGCACGATCGCCGGCGTCGAGGGGGCGGGCGGCGGTGTCCGGCTCGTGGTCGAGGCGCCCGAGACCGCGGCCTCGTCCACCGTCGGCGATTCCGTGTCCGTCAACGGCGTCTGCCTCACCGCGGTCGACGTCGCCGACGGCCGCGTCGCGTTCGACGCCGTGCCCGAGACGCTCGGGCGGACGACACTCGGGGCAGCGACGGCGGGGACGGAGGTGAACGTCGAGCCGGCACTCCGCGCCGGCGAGCCGCTCGGTGGCCACTACGTCCAGGGCCACGTCGACGGCGTCGGCTCCGTCCGTACGATCGCGCGGGAGGGCGAAGGCCTGCGGGTGACGATCGAGGCGCCGCGCGACCTTCTTCGCTACTGCGTCGTCAAGGGCTCGGTCGCCGTCGACGGCGTCTCGCTGACCGTCGCCGTGCTCGAGGACGCCGCGTTCGCCGTCGCGCTCGTGCCGCACACGCTCGAGGTGACGACGCTCGGAACGCTCGCGATCGGCGACCGCGTGAACCTCGAGGTGGACGTGCTCGCGAAGTACGTCGAGCGCCTGACGCAGCGTTGACGCAGTCAGGAGTGGAACCGGCCGCCGGTACGATCACCCGCGTGAAGACCGCGACGCAAACGCCGTTCGCGACGATCGACGAGGCGATCGAGGACATCCGCGAAGGGCGGTTCGTCGTCGTCGTCGACGACCCGGATCGCGAGAACGAGGGCGACCTCGTGATCGCGGCGCAGTTCGCGACGCCCGAGGCGATCAACTTCATGGCGACGCACGCCCGCGGCCTGATCTGCCTTTGCCTGACAGAGGAGCGCGCCGACGAGCTCGACCTCCGCCCGATGACCGAGCGAAACGAGGCGCCGCTCCGGACCGCGTTCACGGTGTCGATTGAGGCGCGCGAGGGCGTGACGACGGGAATTTCCGCGCACGACCGCTCGCACACGATCCAGGTCGCGATCCATCCCGGCTCGACCCCTGCCGACCTCGTCCAGCCGGGACACGTATTCCCGCTCCGCGCGAAGCGCGGCGGCGTGCTCGAGCGAACCGGCCAGACCGAGGCCGCGGTCGACCTCGCGCGCCTCGCCGGCCTGACGTCGGCCGGCGTCGTGTGTGAGGTGATGAACGAGGACGGGACGATGGCACGGGTTCCCGACCTTGTGCCGTACTGCCGCCGGCACGGCCTCAAGCTCGTCACGGTTGCCGACCTCGTCGAGTACCGGCGCCGCCGCGAGAAGCTCGTCGAGCGAACCGCCCAGGTGCGCCTGCCGACGGAGTACGGCGACTTCAGCGCGATCGCATACAAGGAGAAGCTCACGGGCCGCCCGCACGTCGCGCTCGTGCGCGGTGACATCGACGGCGCCGAGGACGTGCTCGTGCGCGTCCACTCCGAGTGCCTCACCGGCGACGTCTTCCATTCGCTCCGCTGCGATTGCGGCGAGCAGCTCGACCTCGCGCTGCGCCGGATCGCACACGAGGAGCGCGGCGTCCTGCTCTACATGTCGCAGGAGGGGCGCGGGATCGGGCTCCTGAACAAGCTGAAGGCCTACGAGCTGCAGGAGCAGGGGCTCGACACGGTCGAAGCGAACCTCGAGCTCGGCTTCCCGGCCGACGCGCGTGAGTGGGGGATCGGCAACCAGATCCTCCACGACCTGGGGTTGACGACGATCCGGATCCTCACGAACAACCCGCGCAAGGCCGCGGGGATCGAGGGCTTCGGCCTGACGATCGTCGAGCACGTTCCGATCGAGGTCGCGCCGAACGAGGAGAACGAGCGGTACCTCGCGGCGAAGCGCGAGAAGCTCGGGCACCGCCTGCACCACCAAGGTGTGAGAATCGGCGACGAATGACGCGTGGCACCGATGACTGACCGCTGGCCGGAGGAGCTCCGGGACAGGGAGGGGGACGGGACCGTCGAGGGGGACGGGACCGTCGACGGCGACGGCCCGGCCGAAGAGCCCGACGCGCCCGATCGTGTCGCGGCCGTTCCCGCTTCGGACGAGGTCGTGGCCGCGGAGGCGCCGCCGCCGCAGCATGCAGGCGGCGAGCTCGACATCCCAGACGACGTCGATGTCATGGAAGGAGAGGCGCGCCCGATCCGCTCGGTGGCGATCGTCGTCTCGAGGTTCAACGGCGAGATCACGTCGGCGCTGCTCGCGTCGGCGCTGGACGAGCTCGACCGGCTCGAGATCGACCGCGGGCGCATCGTCGTCGTCCCCGTCCCCGGCGCGTTCGAGCTGCCGCTCGCGGCGATGGCGCTTGCGAAGACGAGGCGCTACACCTGCATCCTCGCGCTCGGCTGCGTGATCCGCGGCGAGACGCCGCATTCCGAGTACATCGCGTCGGAAGCCGCGAGCGGCCTGCAGCTTGCGGCGCTCGAGACAGGCGTGCCGGTGGCGTTCGGCGTCCTCACGACAGAGAACGCCGAGCAGGCCGAAGCCCGCACCGGGAAGGGCGCCGAAGCCGTCCGCACGGCCCTCGAGATGGCCGACTTGTTCGCGCACCTGCGCCGTTCGGCCACCGCGTCGGCGTAGCGGCGCGCCCGCGCTCGCTACACTGGCCGCCGTCATGTCGAAGGTCTGCGCAGTCTGCGGGAAGAAGCCGTCGTTCGGCCACAACCGCAGCCACTCGATGGTCGCAACCAAGCGGCGCTTCAACCCGAACCTGCAGCGCGTCCGCGTCCTTCTGAACGGCAAGGCCACGCGCGCCTACGTCTGCACCCGCTGCCTGAAGAAGAGCGGGCGTGTCGACAAGGCGCTGCCCTCTTAGCCTGGCGCGACGGCTCGCCGGCACGTAGCGTCCCGCGACGTGGGCGTTCGATACGACGACCCGGCGACCGCCTCGGCGACGCTCGACCGCGCACGCGAGCTCGGCCGCGGCGCTCTGTCGAGCCTCGAGCGGAACCGCAAGCGGATCGACGACTTGAACGTCTACCCGGTGCCGGACGGGGACACCGGCACGAACATGACGCTGACCGTGAGGGCGGTTGTGGAGCAGCTCGAGCGGAGCGAGGCGGACGATGCCGCGACGCTCGCCCGCGAGCTGACGCGCGCTGCGCTGATGGGCGGGCGTGGCAACTCCGGCGTGATCTTCTCGCAGATGCTGCGCGGGTTCGCCGCAGTGGCCGGATCCGCGGAGACGCTGGACGGCGACGCGCTCGCTCGTGCGTTCCGCTCTGCGAGCGACACCGCGTACGCGCAGGTCGCGAATCCCGTCGAAGGCACGATGTTGACCGTCGTTCGCGAGCTCGCCGAGGAGGCGGAGCGGCATACCGGCGAGTCCCCGAGCGACGTGCTTCGGGCCGTCGTCGCGCGCGGCGAGGAGGCGCTCGCGCGAACGCAGGAGCTGCTGCCGGTGCTGCGCGACGCGCAAGTCGTGGACGCAGGCGGCGCCGCGCTGCTCGAGCTCGTGCGCGGCCTTGCCGCCGTCGCCGCCGGCGAGCCGATTCCCGAGGCAGGCGAGGCCGAGGCGCTCGGCTTCGACGCGATTCACCAGGAGCTGTCCGCGTTTCGGTACTGCACGAGCTTCGTCGTCGAGGGCGAGGGTCTCGATCGGGCGATGCTCGAGGCGCATCTCGGGCAGATGGGCGACTCGCTGCTCGTCGTGGGCGACTCGAGCGCGCTGAAGATCCACGTGCACACGAACGACCCCGGGAGGCCGCTGTCGCTGGCGGCGGGCCTCGGCGTCGTCGACCGCGTCGAGATCGCGAATATGCACGCGCAGACGGAACAGCGCGAGGCGCGGCTGCTGCAGGCTGCCCCTGACGCACCGGCGACGGCGTGCTCCGTGGTTGCGGTCGCGGCGGGTGCCGGGAACCTCGCGCTCTTCGAGAGCTTCGTCGCCACCGACGTCGTCGAGGGCGGCCAGTCGATGAACCCGGCAGCAGCCGACATCCTCGCCGCCATCGACCGCGCCGCGTCGACGGACGTGATCGTCCTCCCGAACAACTCGAACGTGATCCTCGCGGCGGAACAGGCCGCCGAGCTCTCGACGAAGAACGTCCGTGTCGTCGGCACGCGTTCGATTCCCGCGGGACTTGCCGCGATCGTGTCGTTCGATCCCGGACGCGACGGGCGGGAGAACGCGGAGGCGATGGAGGAGACCCTGCGGAACGTCGCGACGGGAGCAGTCACCCGCGCGTCGCGCGACGCGCAGTTCGCGGGCCTGACGGTCCGCGAAGGCGAGTATCTCGCGCTCCTCGAGGGCGACCCGTTCGCCGTGGCGCCCACGCTCGAGGAAGCCGCGCACGCCGTCGTGACGCGACTGCTCGATGAGCCGCGCGACGTCATCACGCTCGTCACCGGCGACGTCGAAGTGGAACTCGGCGCGTTCGTCGCCGCGCTCGAGCTCGAGCATCCGGGCGTCGAGCTGGCCGTCCACGAGGGCGGTCAGCCGCACTATCCGCTGCTGGTCGGCGCGGAGTAGTCTCCGCGCGATGTCCAGGCCGGAACCGGTACGCGTACTGATCGTCGAGGACAATCGTGTGTTCCGCGAGGCGCTCGAGCTCCTGCTCGCGTTGCGGACCGACCTTAACGTCGTCGGCTCCGTGGGCGGCGGCGAGGAGGCGTTGCCGGCGTGCCGCGAGCACAACCCCGACGTCGCGCTGATGGACTACCGGCTGCCCGGGCTCGACGGCGTGGAGACGACGCGGCTGCTGCGCGACGAGTGCCCGACCGTGGCGGTCGTCGCGCTGACGGCGTCCGCCAACAACGAGGAGATGCACGCGCTCGAGGAGGCCGGAGCCGTCGCGTCGCTCACGAAGGACCAGGACCTCGAGGCCATCGTCGCAGCGATTCACCGTGCCGCCGCAACCGTGCGCGCGTGAGGCTCGACGCATCGAACACAGCGGTGGTCGTCGACTCGACCGCCGACTTCCCTGAGGCTTCGCAGCGGTTCGCCAACTGGCGAATGGTCCCGCTCTACGTCCGCTTCGGCGACGAGAGCCGCAAGGACTACGTCGAGATGACGCCCGACGAGTTCTACGCGCGGCTGCGGACCGCACCCGAGCTGCCGACCACGTCGCAGCCGACGCCCGGAGACTTCGCGGCGACGTACGAGGAGCTTTCGCGTTACGAGCGCGTCTACGTGCTCACGATCGCCGCGAACCTGAGCGGAACGAACCAGAGCGCGCGCCTCGCCGCGGCAGAGCACGGCGAGCGGGTCCGGGTCGTCGACACCGAGACGGCCTCCGCGGGGGTCGCGATGCTCGGCCTCGCGATACAGCGGCGCCTCGAGCGCGGGACGAGCGACGAAGAGATCGACGAGCTCACGGCGCGCTTCAAGCAGCAGGCCGGGCTCCTCTTCACCGTCGACACGCTCGAGTTCCTCCAGCGCGGGGGACGGATCGGGCGCGCAGCGGCGTTCGCCGGCAACCTGCTGCACATCAAGCCGATCCTCACGATCTCCGCCGGCGAGGTCGTCCCGCTGAAACGCGTCCGTGGGAACCAGAAGGCCGTGCAGGAGTTCCGGCGGACGTTTGAGGAGGCGACGCAGGACGTTCCTACCCTCCGCGTCGGCATCGCCGCCGCCGAGGCTCCCGAGCGAGTCGAGGCGGTTCACGCGCTCGTCCGCGACGTCCGCCCGCGAGCCGAGATCGAGCTGTCGACCACGCTCGGTCCCGTCGTCGGGACGCACGCGGGGCCGGGGACGATCGGCTTCTTCTGGTTCGACGACGACGCGTAACGCAGCGGCCACGTGGGGGACAGCATCCGCGGGC
>Ga0126307_10001842_pt1 | contig 14135 bp, 13 predicted proteins | sample Plot28_FD_89955 | JGI IMG/M metagenome (GOLD analysis project Ga0126307, IMG submission 89955) | Serpentine soil microbial communities from UC McLaughlin Reserve, CA, USA - Plot28 | ecosystem: Environmental > Terrestrial > Soil > Grasslands | place: USA: UC McLaughlin Reserve, Lake County...
CGAGGATCGAGTTCTGGTCCGACAGCTTCGAGATCACCGTCGAGTAGTGCAGCAGCACCGCGAGGATGAACAGCGTGCCGACCGCGAACAGCACGGCGGGCGGGTACGTCTCGACGCCCGCCCAGTCGGCCATGGTGTTCAGCCCGCCTCGCCAGAGGCTGAGAACGAGCAGCACGAGCCCGGTCAGCAGCCACAGCAGCGCGTAACGCTCCCGCAGCCGCCGCGAGCGGATCAGCTCGAACACGACGAGCAACAGGATGAGCGACGCGATCGCGGCGGCGATCGAGATCGTCCAGGGCGTCATCGTGAGCCTCCTCGGGTCGTTGGCGCGCGTTCGCCGCGCAAGAACGACAAGGTGCGGCTTCCGCTCTCGCTCATCGGTCCTCGAGCGGGACGACGTCGCGGCGGAATGAGCCGACGAACAGCGCGAGCAGCACCTTGACCATGTAGTAGACCGAGCCGAAGTTCCGGATCGACGAACGGCCTCCGGCCCGCGGGCGCATCTCCACGGACACCTCCTGCACGCGCAGCTTGTGCCGGATCAGGAGGACGAGCGCCTCGACCTCCGGGTAGTCGTGCGGGTAGTCGGCCGCGAAGAGTCGAATCGCCTTGCCGTTGAGCGCCTGAAACCCCGACGTCGGATCCGTCAGCCGCTGCCGCGTGAGTGCGGACACGGTCGCCGCCAGGATCCGAATCCCGAGCCGCCGTGTCACGGACGACTGATAGCCGCTCCGCTCGTGGTAGCGCGACCCGACGCAGATGTCCGCCTCGCCGGCCAGGACCGGTGCGAGCACCGCGCCGAGCTGCGACGCGTCGTGTTGACCGTCCCCGTCGACGCGCACGGCGATGTCGTAGCCGCGCTCGTCCGCGTAGCGGAAGCCGGTCTGGACGCAGCCGCCGATGCCGAGGTTGTACGGCAGCCGCAGGACCACCGCGCCGCGCGCACGCGCCACGTCGGCCGTGCGATCGGAGGAGCCGTCGTCGACCACCACGATCGCCAGGCCGTCGTCGAACGCGCGCAACTCGTCGACGACGCCGGCGATGCACTCCTCCTCGTTGTACGCCGGGACGATCGCGACGCGGCGCAGCTCGCGCAGGTCAGCCACCGGCCGCGACCGGCTGCGTCACCCCGGCGAGCTCGAGCAGGCGCCGCGCGCGGTGCGCGTACGTGTGCTCGTCGAGCACGCGCTCTCGCGCGCGGCGGCCAAGCTCCTCGGCCTGTCCCGGATCGTCGAGCAGCTCGCGATACGCGGCGAGCGCCTCGTCGGCCGATTCGACGACGACGAGCTCGCTCCCCGGATCGAACCAGCGATCGACGCCCTCGTAGGGGTTCGAGACGATCGCGGCGCCGCTCGCGGCGAGCTCGAACGGGCGCGCAGTCGACGAGGCACGCACGGACGCGTGCGGGCGGCGCGTGATGTTCAGGTTGATCCTCGCCGCAGAGATCGTTCGCGAGAAGACGTTGAACGCGACATCACCGATCGCGCGCGCGTTTCCGGTGTCGCCGCGGAAGTCGCGCCCGCCGAGCACGAAGTCGACCTCGGGCACGCGGCGCGAAGGCTGGCCGACCATCGCCTCGATCCACTCGCGGCGGAACTTGTCGCCGTACCCGTAGAAGAAGACGTCGTATTCCTTCTCGACGTCGTGCGGGCGGAACAGATCGGGATCGGCGCCCCAGAAGACGGATTCCGCCCGGCGCGCGCCCAGCTCGCGCAGGCGGTCGAGGCCACCTTCCGAGTTCGACACGACGAGGTCGTACTCCGATGGATCAGCGCCGTGGTAGTAGTTGAAGCCGGTGTCCATGCCGCCGAACTCCGGCAGGCTCATCGGCACGTCTCCGTCGTAGAAGATCACCGGAACGTCGAAGCGCTCGCGCAGCCGGGACGCGATACCGCGGAAGTGCGACATCGGAACCGTGAAGACGACGATCGCGTCGACGTCGCGCTCGCGCTCGAGCAACCGCTCGAGGTGCGCCTGCCAGCGGGGCGTCACATAGCGCCAGATCACCTCGCGCACGGCTCGGTCCGCGCGGCTGTCCTCCGGGCTCTCCTCGGCACGCCGCAGGTACCGGTCGCCCTTCAGCCGTGCGAGCGCGGAGCGTGCCGCGGCGAACGCCTCCGCCTCGGCGTAGAGCGGATTCGACGCGGTCCGCCACCACGGCGACTCGACCGCGCGCCCGCGGTACGGCGTCACGATCAGGTCGATGCCGACGTCGTACATCCCCTTCCAGAGCTGCCACCACGCCGGCGTGCAGCCGTAGCGGAAGTCGAGGTCGACCGCCGACGCGACCGCGACGATCTTCGGCGTCTTCACGCGGCCAGTATGCCGCGGCCGCTGGTCGTGTCAGCCCTCGAGCCCGTCGAGCGCCTGCGAGATCCGTTGATGCGTCGCGGCGTCGCCGGCCGCGGTCTCGACCGCCACGTTGCCGCGGTGCATCGAGCCGTCGGGTGCGACGTCTTCCGCGTCGCCCTCCGTGTCACAGACCGAGACGGCGATCAGCGACCCGCGCGAACGGACGAGGTAGCGCGTGCCGCAGCTCGACGTCTCGCCCATCGCCGGCTGCTCCGCCCCCGCCGAGGGCACGCGCCGGAGCGGCAAACCGGCTTCGCGGAACGCCCGCTCGACCTCGTCGGGGTCGTAGCTCGCGGAGGAAGACGTCCCGGACCCACCGCACCCTGCCAAGGCCACGGCGAGCGCAGCGATCCACGCGACTAGCGAAACGCGCGTAGCGCGTTGCGCGGTCAATACGCGCCGCGACTCGAGACGACCGCGGGGAGCGTCTTCGCGAGGATCGTGATGTCGAGCCAGATCGACCAGTTCTCGAGGTAGTAGAAGTCGAGGCGCACGAGGTCGTCGAACGTGAGCGACGATCGACCCGAGATCTGCCAGAGGCCCGTCATCCCGGGCAGAACGAGGTAGCGCTTGCGATGCCACGACTCGAGCAGCGTGTGGTCGCGCACGGGCAGCGGGCGCGGTCCGACGAGGCTCATCTGGCCCGACATCACGTTCAGCACCTGAGGGATCTCGTCGATCGAGAAGCGGCGCAGAAAGCGCCCGACGGGGGTCACGCGCGGGTCGTCACGAATCTTGAAGAGCGCGCCCGAAGCCTCGTTCTGCGCCTCGAGCTCGCTCTGGCGGACGGGTGCGTCCTCGTACATCGTCCGGAACTTGAGCATCCCGAACTCGCCCTCGCCGAGGCCGATGCGCCGGTCCCGGTAGAAGACGGGGCCGCGCGACGTCAGCTTGATCGCCGCCGCAATCAGCAGCCAGAACGGCGCGCCGAGCACGATCACGAGCAGGCTCACGAAGAGGTCGAACGCGCGCTTCGTCGCCCAGTCGGCGCCCGCGAACACCGGCGGCCGCAGCTCGAACAGCGGCACTCCCTGTCCCGGGACGAACTCCGCGCGCTGGACGAGCAGCTCGGTCGTCTTCGGCGCGACGCGGACCTTCACGCCCGAGCGGTGCGCCTCGTCGACGATCCGGAGCAACTCGTGCTCGTCGAAGTCGTCGGTGACGATCAACTCGTCCGCGCGCTGCCCCGGGAGCACCGCGGGCAGGTCGTCGAGCGTCCCGAGCACCGGCAGCGCGACACGGTCCTGCGGCGGCGCGATCGCTCCGACGAACTCGTACCGGATCCCGCCGCGGCCTTCGCCGAGCGAGTCGTGCAGGTGCGCGAGGCTCTCTCCCTCGCCGACGAGCACGGCGCGGCGGCGAATTCCGGCGATCCGGAAGATGTCCCGGGTGACCACGTCGTAGCTCGACCGCAGCAGCCCGATCAGGAACACGGTGAAGAGCAACCCCGTCGGGAAGATCGCGTACGTCGAGAAGTGGTAGCCGGTACCGATGCCGAACGCGAGCGCGATCGCGGCGACGAGGACGAGCGAGGCCACGATCCGGCCGAGCCCGCCGCGATACTCGCGCTCCCCGTAGAGGCCGTTCCGCCAGAACACGAGCACGAGCACGAGCACGAGGAACGGCAGCCATTCCGACTCGGCCTCGCGCCAGAGGAAGCCCCAGAGGATCGGCCGCGTACCGATGACGTACTCGCGGACGATCAGCGCGACGTAGAGGCCGAGCGCCAGGCCGAGGACGTCCAGGAAGACGAGCGAGGCGACGCTCACGAGACGGCGCGCGATCGCGTGGAGCCGGCCGGCGGCGAGGATGTATGGCCGGCGGGCGCGAACGTCGTCTGCGACCTGCTGCGGCGGCGGCCGCGACGTGTCGATTTCTTTCGTAGCCAGAGTCACGATTGTACGGAGTCGACCTCCAGGAGCCGCCGCCGGCGCGCCAGCAGCGGCAGGGTTGCGCGCAACGCGAGCCGGCGCCGGATATCGACGAGGTCGGTGTCGTGAAAGTACGCGTGGACGAACTCCGGCAGCGGGCCGAGGACGCCACGCGTCAGCATCCCGAGCGAGTGGGTCGCGGGCAGAAGGCCTGGCGACGGCCCGTCGACCCGCCGGTACGGCTGCGGCACGGGCGGCGCGAAGGTCGTCGCGGTGCAGTCGACGAGGCCGGCGTCCGCCACGGCCTCCGCCACGGCCGCGTCCGTGTACCAGCCGCCGCCGCAGAAGAACCGCGGCTCGAGGTGGTGCTCGCGCAGCCACGCGATGTCGGTGCGGACGCGCATGGCCGGAACGCCGTCCGTCGGGCGCGCGTGCGTCGGGCTCGTCCAGTGCGTGTGCAGGCCGATCGGGCCGAGCGTCCCGAGCTCGCGCGCGCGCGTCAACCACTCGGCCTCGTCCTCGCCGAAGGCGCGATCGGGAGGACGCAGCAGCGGCACGATCGCGAAGCCGCCCGGCCGCCGGCGCACGACCTCGCGAAGGCGACGCCACACCTCGTCGTCCAGAGGTCGCTCCGCATGACAGGTGACGAGGGCAGACTTAACCTTCATGTGCGGGATCTGCGGGCTGGTAACGCTAGACGGCGCGCCTGAATCGGCCGCCGTCGACCGTATGCGCGCCGCGATCGTGCACCGCGGCCCCGACGACGGCTCGACCGACTCGTACGGCCGCTGCCTCCTCGGTCACCAGCGCCTGATCGTCGTCGATCCCGAGGCCGGCTACCAGCCGGTGCAGAACGAGCGCGGCGACGTCACCGCCGTGTTCAACGGCGAGCTCTACAACTTCCCGGAGCTTCGCGCATCGCTCAGCGGACACAAGGTGCGCGGACGTGGCGACACGCCCGTCATCCCGCATCTGTACGAGGAGCACGGCCCGGCATTCGTCAAGCGGCTGCACGGGATGTTCGCGCTCGCACTGTGGGACGCGCCGAGGGCGCGGCTCGTGCTCGCGCGCGACCGCGTCGGCAAGAAGCCGCTTCTCTACACGCGCCTCGCCGACGGGACGTTCGCGTTCGCGTCGGAGCTGAAGGCGCTGCTGCAGCTTCCGGTGGCGCGCGAGCTCGACCGCGCCGCCGTCGACGCATACCTTGCGCTCGGCTACGTCCCCGGAGACGGCACCGGTCTGGTCGGCGTCCGCCGCCTGCCGCCGGGCCACCTGCTCGTCCTGGAAGCCGGGAGTGAGCGGGTCGAGCGGTACTGGCAGCCCGAGCCGCGCGACGAGGAGCTCGCCGACGATGAATGGCTCGAGCGCGTGCGCGAGACGGTTCGCGGAGCGGTGCGGCGGCGGCTCGTCGCAGACGTTCCTCTCGGCGCGCTCGTCTCGGGCGGAATCGACTCCACCATCGTCACCGCGCTCATGGCAGAGGCCTCGGGCGAGCCCGTGCGGACGTTCACGGTCGGCTTCGCGGACGCCGCGTACGACGAACGTCGCTGGGCCCGAGTCGCCGCGGAGCGGTTCGGCACGCGGCACGAGGAAGTGGTTCTCGACGCGGACGTGCCGGCGACGCTCGAGCGCCTGGTCGCGACGCTGGACGAGCCGCTCGGCGACGAGGCCGTGCTGCCGCTCTACTTGATCTGCGAGGTCGCGCGCGAGCACGTCACGGTGGCGCTGACCGGCGACGGCGGCGACGAGTCATTCGGCGGGTACGAGCGCTACGCGGCGATCGCGCTCGCGTCGCGCGTCCCCCGAGCGGCCGGCGCGGCGGCGCGCGTGCTGCCGCGCGGCGAGCGACGGTCGCGTCTCGCGCGTGCGGCCCGGTTCCTCGACCTCGCCGCGCACGAGCCGCAGGAGCGGTACGCGGCGCTGATGGAGGTGTTCCCGCGCGACCTGCGCGCGCAGTTGTGGGACCCCGACCCACGGCCCACGTCCGACGTGCTCGGCCCCGCGGCCGTGGGCGTCCGGGGTCTCCAGGAGCTCGACATCTCGACCTACCTCGCGAGCGACCTGCTCCCGAAAGCCGATCTCGCGTCGATGGCGCACTCGCTCGAGCTCCGGTCGCCGTTCCTCGACCACGAGGTGATCGAGCTCGGCCTCTCGCTGCCGGATCGCCTCAAGGTCCGTGGCCTCCGCGGCAAGGTCGCGCTGCGCCGAGCGTTCGCCGACCTGCTACCGCCCGAGCTCGCGACGCGGCCGAAAGCGGGATTCGGGCTGCCGCTCGCTCGCTGGTTCCGCGACGACCTTCGCGACCAGGCGCACGACATGCTTCTCTCGGACGGCCTGTTCCGCCGCGCGCCCGTCGAGCGCCTGCTCGCCGAGCACGACGACGGCCGCGTCGACCACGGGCACCGGCTGTGGTGCCTGCTCGTGCTCGAGCTCTGGCGCCGCGCGTGGGTCGAGTCGCCGGCGCACAAGCCCGTCGCCGCGTGACCCGTCGCCGCGCGTGGGCGCTCGCGGCCGCCGTTGCCGCGACACCCCGCCTGATCGCGCTCGCCGTCGAGCGCGGAGACGTCCTCGAGGCGTTCACCGAGAAGAGCGACGACTTCGCGCGCGCGTTCGCCGCGACCGGGACGTTCGGGATGGTCCCAGGCGTCCCGTCGGGGTACACGCAGCCGCTGTACGGCTTCTTCCTCGTTCCCGTCTACTGGATCTTCGGCCGCAACTGGCTCGCCCTCGGCCTCACGCAGATCGCGCTCGCCTGCGTCACCGCGGTGCTCGTCTACGAGGTGGCGCGGCGCGTTCGGCTTACGCCCGTGTTCGCGTTGCTCGCTGCAGCCGCGACGACGCTCGCGCCGTACCTCGTCTGGCACGACATCCACGTCAACCGCGAGATCGTCGACCAGCCGCTCGCGGCCGGCGTGGTGCTGGCGACACTCGTCGCTGCGGAACGGCGCTCGTGGCGGATCGCCGCCCTGGCGGGCGCCCTGTGCGGCCTTGCGATCCTCGGGAACACCCGCCTGCTCTTGCTCCCGCTGATCCTCGGTGCGTGGGTCCTCTTCCAGCCAGGCAACAGACCGTTCCTCGGCCGGACGTGGCTGGCCCCGGCCGCGGTGCTCGTCGCGAGCGCCGTGGTGGTTGCGCCGTGGGTCGCCCGAAACAAGGCAGAGGTTGGCTGCTTCGCGCTCACGACGGATGGGCGCGCGCTCTGGAAGGCGAACAACCCGCAGACGTACGAGCTCCTCACGAGCGGCAAGTGGATCGACGACGTCCGCCGGATCCCGCACTCGGAGTACAACCCCGAGGAGGCGCTCGCGCTGTACCGGCAGCGCGGCGTCGTCTACCGCCCGCATGAGTGCGATCAGATGCGCTTCTACACGCGCCTCGCGCGGACCTGGGTCAAGGATCACCCGGGCGAGAAGGCGAAGCTCGCGCAGCTCGCGGTCCGAATGGAGTGGGACCCGCGACCGACGAAGACCGAGGGCCGGCCGAGTCGCGGCGGCGCCGTCGACGCCGCACGCGGCTTCGTGCAGCCGCTCTACACGGGCGTGCTGTTTGCGCTCGGAATCGCCGGGCTGTGGCTCGCGCCGCGGCCGTTCGTCGTCCTCGCGCTCGCGTTGCTCGCGTACAACACGATCACGGCGATGGCTTTCGTCGGCGCCACGCGGTACCGCGTGTCGTGGGACTTCCTCGTCGCCGTGCTCGGCGCCTGCGCCGTGCAGGCGCTCTGGGAGCGGCGCCGCGCGTGAAGGTCGTCCACGTCCACCGCATGCGGGGAATCGGCGGCTCCGAGCGGCATCTGCTGACGCTGCTGCCCGCGCTGCGCGAGCATGGCATCGACGCGCGCTTCGCCGGCCTCGACGACGCGCGCGGCTGGGATCCCGATCCGTTCTACGACGCGCTCGAGCGCGTCGGCGTGCCGTACGTCCGCCTGAGCGGGCCGAGGCGGCTCGGGCGAGTGCTCCGCGGCGCGGGCGCGGTGCACACGCATCTGGCGCATGCAGACGCCTACGGCGCGGTGCTCGCGCACGGAACGCGGCTCTTCTCGACGAAGCACAACGACGACCGCTTCCGGACGGGCCCGTGGCGCTTCGTGGAGCGCGCGCTGACGCGGCGCGTGGAGAGGGTCGTCGCGATCACGCATGCGCTCGCGCGCTTCCAGATCGAACGCGTGGGCCTGCCGGCGGCGAAGGTCGAGGTCATCCACTACGGCCTCGACGAGCCGCCGGAGCCGTGGGGTGCGAATCCGCCGCTCGAGCTCGGCCACGGCCCGATCGTGGCCGCGACCTCGCGGCTCGTGCCGCAGAAGGGCGTCGACGTCGCTGTGCGCGCCGCGGCGGGTCTCGACGTGACGCTGATCGTCCTCGGTGAGGGGCCGGAACGCGAGCCGCTCGAAAGGCTGGCGCGCGAGCTGGGCGTCCGGCTGCTGCTCCCGGGGCGGGTTCCGGATGTGGCGGCGGTGCTTCGCCGCGCCGACGTGTTCGTTCACCCCGCGCGCTGGGAGGGATTCGGCCTCGCAGTGCTCGAGGCGATGCTCTGCTCGCTGCCCGTGGTGGCGACGAACGTCAGCTCGCTGCCGGAGCTCGTCGCCGTCGGCGAGAACGGAGTGCTCGTGCCACCCGACGACCCCGAAGCGCTCCGCGCGGCACTCGCGCGGGTGCTCGCCGACCCCGGCAAGCTGGGCGCGAGCGGCTACGACCGCGCGCGGCGCGAGTTCAGCGTCGAGCGGATGGCAAGGAAGACGGCGGCGATCTACGCGCCGTTCAGCGACGCGCGGTAGAGCAGTTCGGTCCGGTCGGTACAACGGTTCTGTGGAAAGTGCTTCACGGCGCGCGTTCGGCCGGCCTCGCCCATCGCGGCGGCTCGTGCGCGATCCGACGCCAGCTCGACGATCGCGGCTGCGAGCGGCTCGGCCTCCCCAGGCGGGACGAGCAGGCCGGTTTCCGCGTGCTGAACGAGCTCGCCGAGGCCGCCGATCTCCGCCGCGATCACGGGGCGCGCGCGCTCCATCGCCTCCAGCGCGACCATCCCGAACCCCTCCCCGAGCGACGGTACGACGACGATCGAGCTGCGGTCGATCGCGTCCGCGACCGGCGCGACGTAGCCGAGGAACGTGACCGCGTCGTCGATGTCCAGCTCCTTCGCGAGCGCACGCAGCGCCGGCTCGAGCGGCCCCCGGCCCGCGACCTCGAGGCGGAGCTCCGGCACCCGGCGCCGCGCCTCGGCGAATGCACGCAGAAGGACGATGTGCCCCTTGATCGGGATCAGGCGGCCGACGCAAAGCAAGCGCGCCTCAGTCGGGTAGGCGCGGAGCGAGTCGCGCGCGACGATGCCGTAGTGGACGACATGGAACGCGCTCTCGTCGAAGCCCTCCGTCTCGTCGAGGTAGCGCGCGAGGCCGCGCGAGATCGCGATGTGCACGTGCGCCAGCGATGCGACAGCGCGATCGGCGTACCCGAAGGCACGGCCCTCGCGGAACTCGTTGAAGCCGTGCTTGGTCGAGATACGCACGGGGACCCCCGCGACGATGCCCGCGATCTGGCCGTACGCGTCAGCGTGCACGAGATGCGTGTGCAGGATCGTCGGCCGGTGACGGGCGAGGTACGCCGCCAGCCGCACGTACGCGAGCGGGTCCACGTCGGCGCGGATCGGGATCGTGTCGAGGGGCACGCCGCGCGTCTCGACCTCGCGCGCGAAGTCCCACGCGCCCGGCTCGTCGCCGTGGAGCATGAGCATGCGAATGTCCCAGCCGCGCTCGCGGAGCCGCGGGAGCAGCGAGAGCAGGTGCGCCTCGGAGCCCGAGATGCCCGCGACCTTCTGGACGTGGACGACCTTGGTCATCGCGCCAGACGAATGATCGCGTCCGCCCACGAGTCGACGGAGTGGGAACGCTCGACGCGCCGGCGGAGGTCGCGGCCCAGCTCGTCGCGCGCGGCGGCATCGAGCGCGGCGAGGTCGCCGATGCGCCTCCGCAGCTCCCGCGGGCCGTCGAACGCGAGCCCGAGGCCGTCGACGAGCGACGCGAACGAGCGCGACGACGTGAGCGCCGGCCGGCACGCCGCGGCGGCTTCGAGCACGACCTTGTCCGCGCCGCCGCGCGTGTTCGAGACGAGCGCGTCGTGGGCCGCGAGCAGCTCCGGCACCTGGGCGCGCGGCACCGGACCCTCGAGCTGAACGTCGGCCCCGAGCTCTCGCGCACGCCGCTCGAGCTCGTCGCGGTAGGCGCGGTCGTCGGGGGTCAGCGTTGAACCGTGGACGGTCAGCGCGACACCGTCCGGCAGCGCCTCGAGCACCTCGTCGAGCCGCTTCACGCGCGAATAGCGCCCGAGCGCGAGCAGGCGGGGCGGCCCGTTCCGGGCGGGCGCGCAGGCGAACGACGCGACGTCGATCCCGTGCCCGATCGGCTCGAGCTTCGGCGTCGCGATCGGAAAGCTCTCGCGGTCGACGCTCGCGATCCGCGTCGACAGGCGCGTGGCGAGCCGGAGGGTCGGCGAGACCTTGTGGTGCACGTACCAGAGCTGTACCGGGATCCGCAGGGGGCGCACGACCGGAGCTGCGAGCACCGCGTAGATCGGGCACATGTGCGCGAGAACCGCGGCCGGCCGAGGCCGGAGCTCTCGCGCCAGCGCCGCCTCGAACCGCGCGCCGCGCAATGCCTTCGAGCCCGCGGCGAAGTGGCGCACGCGGACGTTCGCCGGGAGCGCTCCGGGCACGGAGGACGCCGCGAGCACCACCAGCTCGTCGACGTGCGCAGCGAGCGCTCGCAGCTTCGGCACGGTCGCGCCGAGAACGGAGTCCTCGGGATCGGCCTTCTGCGTGACCACGATCAGCTTCTTCACGGTCAGAAGAAGTCGAGATCGCCGAGCGTGAAACGCCACGCGTCGCGGCGAGCCGGGAGGTCGAAGCCGTCGCGCAACGGCTTGCCGATGAAGCGGATCGACTCCGGCGTCGGCAGGAACCCGGCGGCGGCGTAGTGACGCTCCTCGCCGCGGTTCACGAATGCGATCACCAGATCGGCGTCGATCGCGCGCACGAGCCGGCGCAGCAGCCGCGTCCGCCCACCGCCCGCGAGCTCGCAGACAAGGCCGGCGGCGAAGCCCTTGTGCACCGTGTGGCCCACGACCGCGAAGCCGCGCGAGCCGTCGATGAGGCGATACGCCCGCGGCGACTCCTCGTAGCGCCAGCGGAGATACGCCTCGTCCTTGACGATCCTGTTGCCGAGCGTGCCGTCCATCGCCGCATGCCCCTCACCGAACCGCGCGTCCGCGCCGGATCTCAGCCCGCCCCGTCCGGTCCGCCGTAGGCGCTTCGGCCGCGCCCAGATTCTCAGGCGGCAGAGGTCGCGCCAGCCGAGCTTGCCGACGAGGATCGGGCCGGCCGCCGGGTTCGTGAAACCCAGGACGCACGGAGCGCCCGCGCGGCGCGCCTGGTCCTCGTTGTGCAGCTCGAGCGCCGACCAGACTCCCTTGCCGCGCGCACCGGGCAGAGTCGCCGCGTGCACTGCGAACGCGACGTCGTGAAGCTCGCCGCCGAGACGCATCCGGAAGAACGACATCGCCGAGACGCCGAGCGTCGCGCCTTCTTCCTCCGACTCCGTGACGAGTCGCGGCCCGACCGGATTGCGGTCGAACCACCAGTCGAACTCCGCCTCAGACATCGCGCTGCCGTAGACCTCCCGCAGAACGCGGAGGAACGGCTCCCGCTGCGCCGCGATCACTTGGTAGAGGTGCCGAGCGCGGCGTTCAGCACGCGGCGCGCGTAGGTGCCGCTGACGGTGTCCTTGACCGCGATCAGGTCGCACGCGCCGGCGAGGACGAGCTCGAACGTCCGCGCCGGGTACGGCTCGACGTTGTAGCGGTGCAGGCGCAGCGGGTCGGTGCGAGAGGAATTGGCGCCCGAGACGGACGTGAAGGCGAGGTCGTAGCCGGCCTGCCGCAGCAGCGACAGGTGCACCGGCTTGTAGTGCGCCTCGGATCCCTTTACGTACGCGAACGCGCGGACCGGCCGGCCGAGCGCCTCCTCGAGTCGCAGCTTCGAGAGTGCGATCTCCCGCGCAGCCTCGTCGAGCTCGAGGTCGGCGAGCGGACGGTGCGAGATGCCGTGCGCCTCGACGCGGATTCCTCCTCGCTCGAGGTCCGGCAGGTCGCGCCAGTCGAGCGTCCGGTTGTAGACGCCGCGCTGCGCCAGCCGCTCCTCGTGCGGCAGCGGGAGCGACGTGTCGAGGAAGCCGATCGGCATGAACAGCACAGCCGGATAGCCGTGGCGTCGCAGCACCTCGACCGCGTTCTCGAGGTTGTCGCGGTAGCCGTCGTCGAACGTGATCAGCACCGCCCGCGGCGGCAGCGGCTTGCGCTCGACGTAGTGCGCGAGCACCGCCTCGACGTCGACCACCGTGTAGCCGAGCGCGCCGAGCTGCGCCATCTGCTCGTCGAAGAGCGACACCGGAACGCTCAGCGGGTTCCCGTCCCGGTCGTTGATCTTGTGGTACATGAGCACGCGCAACGCCCGGTCGTGCTCGCCGTTGACTCCGAGGCCGCTCGTGAGCTCGCCGAGCGAGCGATAGACGCCGTTCTTGAGGAGCTGTTTGAGGCGTTCGGCCCGCACCGGCTCAGTCTAGGTTCAGCGTCCGCTCGACCAGCCCGCAGACGCGCTGCGCCCACTCGTCGGGAGTGGTGCGCCAGCCGCCCGCGGACGCCGCCGCCCCTGCGCCGAGGCGCTCCGCGAGGTCGCGATCGCCGAGGACTCGAGCAACCGCCTCCGCGAGCGCGGCGGCGTCTTCGGCCTCGACGAGGAGGCCGTTCGCGTCTTCCTCGACGACATCCGGGATGCCGCCGACCCGCGTCGCGACGACCACGCGACCGCGCGCGAACGCCTCGAGCACGACCCGCGGCAGGCCCTCCGACCGCGACGGCAGCACGAGGCACCACGCCTCGTCGAGCGCACGCGCCACCTCCTCCGGCTCGAGGCGCCGTGTCCAGTCGAGCTCGCCCGCCTTGTAACAGACTGTCACCTGGTCTCTGAGGCTGCCGTCTCCGACAAGGCGCAGCGTTCCGACGCCGACGTGCGGCCACGCCTCGAGCAGGACGTCGACGCCCTTCACACGCTCCAGCGCGCCGACGAAGAGCGCGCTCGGGTCGGGATCCAGCGGGAGCGGCGGCCCGCCGAAGACATCCATCTCGACGTACGACGGGAACGTCGCCGCCGGCTCGACGTCGAGCGCGCGGACGAGCTCCGTCGTCTGCTCCGAGACGGTTCGAACGGCGTCGGCCCGACGCACGGCGACCGGCGCGGCGAGGTCGGCGATGCGTCCGAACGCGCGCCGTCGCGAGCCGTACAGGCGGGCGGCGCCGCGCCAGTCGCCCTGGACGTCGAGGATGACCTTCGCGCGGGCGCGCGCGAGCCGGCGCGCGAGCAGGACGCCGACGCCCTCGTGGACGCCCTGGACGAGAACCGCATCGGGGCGGAAACGCCGCAGCTCACGAGCGACACGCGCCGGCAGAAGCCCGAGGTCGACGACGGGCCGCGGCGGGAACAGCCGGAACCGCTCGTCCTCGTGTTCAGGCCCCGCGCCGAGCACACGGAGCTCGACCAGCTCGGCGAGGGCGTCGTACTTCTGGCGGCGCGGCCGGTCGAGCGGCCACGGGTGGCGGTCCCGGTTGACGAGCAGCAGCCGCGGCCTGGCATCCGTCACTTGACGACCTTCTCCACGAGCGCCCGTGTCCGCGCTGCCCATTCCTCCGGCGTCTGCGTCCACTCCGGCGCCGACGCGCGTGCCCCGGCCCCGAGCCGCTCCGCCAGCGCGCGGTCCGAAAGCACGCGCGTCAGCGCGCCGGCCAGTGCCTCGGCGTCCTCGGCCTGCACGAGGAGGCCGCTCTCGCCGTCGCGCACGAGATCGGGGATCGACCCGGCGCGCGACCCGAC
>Ga0126307_10001843_pt1 | contig 14134 bp, 13 predicted proteins | sample Plot28_FD_89955 | JGI IMG/M metagenome (GOLD analysis project Ga0126307, IMG submission 89955) | Serpentine soil microbial communities from UC McLaughlin Reserve, CA, USA - Plot28 | ecosystem: Environmental > Terrestrial > Soil > Grasslands | place: USA: UC McLaughlin Reserve, Lake County...
CGCAGGCCCTCGGGGGCCGCGTGCTCCGCACCACGGGCTATCCGATCCTGGCGCTGGACGGCCGCTCGTGGGACGAGATCCTCGCCGGCAACAGTCCGCGTTTCCGCAAGAACGTCCGTCAGTCGCGCAACCGCCTCGAACGGCGTCACGCGGTCACCTTCCGCTCTCCCGACGCCGACACGCTCGAGCGCGACCTCGACACGCTCTTCGGCCTCCACCGCGCGCGTTTTGGCGAACACGAGGGGTGCCACTTCTGCGGCGAGTACGAGGCTTTCCAGCGCGAGTTCGCGACGCTGGCGTTCGAGCGCGGCTGGCTGCGCGTGCTCCTGCTCGAGCTCGACGGGGAGGCGGTCGCCGCCGAGTTCGGCTTCCTCTTCCACGACGTCTACTTCGCCTACCAGGGCGGGCGGAATCCGAAGTGGGACAGGGAGTCCGTGGGCTTCGTCGTCGAGCTGGAGACGATCCGCCGCACGCTGGAGGAGGGAGCCGTCGAATTCCGCTTCCTCGGGGGAGAGGAGGCCTACAAGTACCGGTTCCCGACCCAGGACCCGCGTCTCGAGACATTGGTCGCGGCAAGGACCGGCCGCGGCCGTCTCGCGGCGGCGACGCTGAAGACCGCGTGGCGCCTCCCGGGCGGCGAGAACTTACTGCGGCGAGTCGGCGCCTAGGAGGGCTCTAGCACGCCGAAAGCCCGGCCTCGTTCGCCTCGAGCCGGTTGTTCCGCGACACGGCGCGGCTCCCGTCGTCGAATCTGGCCTCCGGGAACGCGACGAGTGGCTGCCCGCCGCCGCACGCCCGGTTGCCGCGCACGACGTTGTGCGACGACCCCTGGAGCACGATCGCCGGCCGCCCGCCGCCGATGAAGACGTTCCGGACGATTCGGTGACGGTCGCCGCCGACGTCGACGAAGATCCCGGTCTTCGCGTCGACGATGCGGTTGTCCGCGAACGTGTTGGCGCTCGAGCCGGCGCCTTCGTGACGCCACTCGACGTTGATCCCGGTGAGGGCGTCGACGATCCGGTTGCGCGCGATCAGCGAGTCGTTGGTGGCGCGCTCGAGGTAGATGCCGGTGCGCGTGTCGGAGATCTCGTTGTCGACAATCGTCGTCCGGGTCGAGGAGCCGACCGTCTCGATTCCGTCCCATCTCGCACGGCGCACGACGTTGCCGATCACCGCAGCCTCGACCCCGCCCGTCCAGATGCCGCCCTCGTCGGTGCCGCACCCGCGCGTCCGGTACTTCGCCGACGTCCAGCAGGCGTCCCGCGAGGGGTTGCGGATGTCGTTGACGACGTTGTCGAGCACGAGGCCGTGGAGGTCGGCGGCGGGGCGACCGTGTTCCTGCTGCTGCAGGAGGATCCCGAAGCCCCGAAAGCCCGAAACCCGGTTGCGGATCGTCGTAGTATCACGGGATTCGTCGGAGCCGAGGGCGACGATACCGGCTTCGGCGGAGCGGCTTCCTTCGATGCGCGAGTCCTGAATCGAGATGTCCGAGTGGGCGCCCCAGGTGTTGACGCCGTCGGTTCGCACGCGCCGCAGGTGCAGGCGCTGGAGGCGGACATCCCTCGACCCGTCGAAGATCGCGACGCCGATACCCCCCTCGCTGTCGCCGGAGACCGCGCCGCCGCCGTCGAGGGTCAGGTCGGAGACGCGGATGTTCCGGCCTTTGGCGACGAGCAGCGCCCAGTAGCGGCTCCCCGGCGGAGCATGGAGCACCGTCTCCGCGCCTGACCCGACCAGCCGCGCGCCGCTCCGCAGCATGAGCCGGTCGACGACATAGCGCCCGGGCGCGAGCCGAACGGTGACGTCGCCTCGCCCGAGCGCGGCTCGGGCACGCGCGAACGAGGCCCCAGGGACGGCCTCGACGATCTTCGAGCCGGACGGCTCGACGGTGATATCACGGGGGCCTGCGGAGCTTCGCCGCCCGAGGTTGTCCACAGCCTCAACCCGCAGCTCGTGCTCGCCACGCGGAAGCAGCGCCGGGTCGACGTCGAGCCGGTACGGCCGTGTCGTGTCCGTTCCCAGCGGGCGCTCGGCGAGGAGGAACGTGACCGCCACGATTCGGCTGTCCGGGAGAGCCCGGGCCTCGGCGCTGAAATGCGTGGGGCGTGTGAGCCGGTGCGGCCCGAGGAACTCGACGCTCGGGCCGACGTCGGGCGGGTCGGCCGCCGGCCGGGACGCGCTCTCCGAGACGCAGCCGGCCAGCACGAGAGCCGCGGCGAGCGCGAAAAGGGTTCGACGGCCCGCCGCGACGGTAGCTACAGGCAGATGGCCGACCGAATCGATTCCCTGGCGCGCTACGGCGCGCCGGCGTTTCCGCCGGACCAGCCGGTCGAGACGGGCCGGTACTTCGACGCGCTCCGCCGCAGCAAGCTGCTGATCGCGGCGATCGTCGTGCCCCTCACGCTCGTCGTCTTTGCGCTCTCCTCGATGCTGCCGAAGACGTACAAGGCGACCTCCAAGATCGTCCTCGAGAGCTCGACCGACCCGCTCGAGACGCGAGCCCCCGATTCGGCCGAGCGCCGGCTCGCGACGATCGAGCGGCTGCTCACCACGCGCCAGACCAGGCGTCGCGCCGTGAGGAGCATTCCGGGTGAGACGGCGAGGAGCCTGGAGGGCAAGTTGACCGCGTCGGTCGACCCCACGGCCGACATCATCTCGATCGACGCCACGGACGACACGGCCAAGGGCGCGGCGCGAATCGCGAACGCCGTCGCCGGGTCGTTCCTCGCCCGCCAGCACCGGGGCGACGTCCAACGTCTGCGGCGCGCAAAGGCGACCCTCGAGCAGGCGCTTCGCGACCTCCGGGGCCGCCGCGGGATCCAGGCCTCGAACGAGCGCGTCGCGATTCGGGAGCGGCTCACTGACCTCAACCTGGGCGCGGCAGGCTTCCGCTCGGAGCTGTCGCTCGCGGAGGCTGCGGAACCGCCGACGTTGCCGTACTCGCCGCGGCCGGTTAGGAACGCGCTCTTCGCATTCTTCGCTGCGATGTTCGTGGCGGCGCTGGCCGTCGTCGCCAGGGCGCAGCTCAAGCCGCGCGTCAGCGGCTCCAGGGAGCTGGGCCGGCTGCTCGAGCTGCCAGTGCTCGCCGAGGTTCCTCACGTGCGCCGCCCGCTCGGCCATCGGTCGACGACGCTGAGCGCCGTCGAGTACGAGGCGTACCAGATGCTCCAGGCGTCCCTGCGGCGCCGGCTGCCGGGAAACCAGCGGACGGTGCTCGTCACGAGCGCGCTGCACGGCGAGGGCAAGACGGAGGTCACCGCCGCGCTCGGCCTCGTCCTCTCGCAGACCATGCACAGGACGTGGCTCGTCTCCGCGGACATGCGCTGGCCGCGGCTGCACGAGCTCTTCGACGTCGACCAGACGCCGGGCCTGTCCGAGGTGCTCGTCGGGGCGCAGAACGGCGGCAGCAGCGGGATCTTCCAGCTGAGCGCCGCGCGCACGGGATCCGGCAGCCTCCACGTGCTCGCGAGCGGCCGAATTCCCCCCGACCCCGCCCAGCTCCTGGCCGGTGACGCGCTCGACGGGTTCTTCGAGGAGATCCAGGAGTCCGAGTACGACTACGTGCTCCTCGACGGGCCCCCGCTGCTCGGGCTCGTCGACAGCCAGGTGCTCGCCCAGCGGGTCGACGGCGTTCTGATCGTCTGCCGGCCCGACCGCCACACCCCCGAGACGGCGCTGGCGCTCCGCGAGCTGCTCGACCGGCTCGAGGTCGCCCCGCTGGGCATCGTGATCGTCGGCTCGCGCGGTCGGACTCACGCCTACCTGCCCGGGTAGCCCTCGCGGAGCGCGGTTCCGGCCCAGATCAACGCTGCGACGAGCCAGAAGTGCCGCCAGTGCAACGTGTCGACGAAGAAGCTGTTCGCGAGCAGGCCGCACCAGGCGGCGAGCAGCGCGGCCGAGCCGATGCCGTACGTATCGACGCCGAGGGCCACGTTCCGGGCGGCGAAGCCGAGAGTCAGCACCAGCAGGCCGAGGAGGAGAAGCACGCCGAGGATCCCCTCCTCCGTCAGCGTCCGGACGTACGTGCTGTGCGCGGACAGGTCCGAGACCCGCTCGAACTGGCCGGGGCCGAGCCCGAGCGGGTGCCGCTCGGCGATCTCGATACCGGAGGCCTGGGCGCCGAACCGCTGGGCGTCGTAATCCTGGAGGGCGGCGCGCTGGCTGAGGAAGCTCGTCATCGACGTGGCCTCGACGACGGCGACCAGGGCCGCGCCGGCCACGAGCGCGACGGCCAGCAACGTCAGCGCCCTGCGGGCGCCGCCGCGGCGGAGCGCCAGCACGGTGAGCAGGACGAGCACGCCCACCGCGAGGTTGAGCCACGCGGCGCGCGAGAAGGAGAAGAGGACGCCCACGGTCAGGACGGACAGCAGCACGAGCTTCGTCGTCAGCCTGAAGCGGAGCAGGCGGGGCGCCACGGTCTCCTCCATGAGAATCAGCGCTGCGGGGACGAGGAAGGGGCCGAAGACGTTGGGATCCTTGAACATCCCCTGCGCGCGCGGGCCGGTGACCAGCGCGTCCGAGCCCGGAAAGGCGACGATGAGCGCGAGGCACGCGGCGACGGCGGAGAGCGTCGCACCGGCCAGGTAGGCGAGGACGACGACCCGCGCCGAGCGGACCGAGGCGACGTACGCGGCGAGCCAGAGCGCGAGCAGGCCGAGGTAGAACGTGATCGAAAAGAACGAGACCGCCCGGGCGCCGTCCGTCGCTCCGGTGGCCGCGAGCAGGTTCAAGGCGAGGAACACGCTGACGAGCACGGTGGCGCTCAATGGGACAGTTTCGAGATGAAACCGCGCGGTGGCGAGCGCGACGGCGATCACGACCGCGAACACGAGATCGGGTGGGGCCGGCTCGATCCGCACGACGGCGAGCAGGAGCACGCCGAGGGCGACCGCCGCGTCGTACCGCCCGAGCGCCAGCGCGAGCGTTCCGAGCAGTCCCACCCCGAAGGCAAGGACGAGCGGGAGGGGCAGCGGCGAGCGGCTGAGGGCCGCGCCGGCGGCGAGGAAGAGAACGAGGACGACGCCCCCCGTCGCGACCCACGCGAAGGTGTTGGCGAGGTCGATTCGGCGGCGAACGCTGACGGCGTGGACGACTTGCAAGGGTCGGCGTCAGCCTCCCGGCCGCGGCGGCCGCGCATCCTGCTGCTGATCACGCTCGCGGAGGTCGGGGGCGCGCAGACGTACGTGGCCTCGCTGCTCCCGGCGCTCGTGGAGCGCTTCGACGTCGTCGTCGCGGCTCACGGAACAGGTCCACTTCGTGACGCGGCCGCGGCGGCCGGCGTGCCGTTCGAACCGCTCGCTCACGTGCGGCGGCCGGTGGGGGCGCACGATCTGGCCGGGGTCGTCGAGCTCGTCCGGCTGCTCCGTCGCCACCGCCCGGACATCCTCCACGCGAGCAGCTCGAAGGCCGGCGTCCTGGGACGTCTTGCCGGCGCTCTCGCCGGCGTCCCGATCCGAATCTTCACCGTGCACGGCTGGGCGTTCGCCGCCTACACCGGCGCCACCGGCCGCCTCTACCGTGTGGCGGATCGCCTCGTCCGCCCGCTCACCACCGTGACGGTCTGCGTCTCCGAGCGCGAGCGGGACCTCGGCGTGGCCGCGCGCACGTGCGATCCGGTCCGCACGGTGGTGATCCCCAACGCGGTCGACGTCGCCGGCGCGCCTCGTGTGCGAGCGGGCAACCGCGAGCGGCCGCTGATCGTCGCAGTCGGCCGGCTGAAAACGCCCAAGGACTTCCTGACGCTCGTTCGGGCGCTCGGCAGGCTCGAGCCCGGCTCGTTCGACGCCGTCATCGTCGGGGACGGCCCCGACCGAGAGCGGCTCGAGGACGAGATCGGCCGCCTCGGCCTCGCCGAACGCGTGACGCTCGTCGGCGAGCGGGCCGATGTCCCCGAGCTGCTCGCCGCCGCCGACGTCTTCGCGCTCGCGAGCGCGTCCGAGGGGATGCCCGTGTCCGTGCTCGAGGCGATGGCGGCGGGGCTGCCCGTCGTCGCCTCGCGGGTCGGCGGCCTGGCCGAGCAGGTCGTCGAGGGCGAGACGGGCGTACTCGTCGACCCCGGAGACCCGGAGGACCTCGCCCGCGCGCTCGCGGGTCTCGTCACCGACGCCGAGCTCCGGCGACGCCTCGGCGCGGCGGGCCGCGTGCGCGCCGAGCAGGCGTTCGACCTCGAGCCGTTTCGACGCGCGCACCTCGAGCTCTACTCTCGCGAGCTCGCAAGGTGCAGGCTGCCCGCGCCTTCGTCCATCCCGTAGCGGCGCCTGCGGTAGACGCCACGGAGCGGCAGCGGCGAGTCGTGCCCGCCCTCGACCTTCGCCCGGAAGTCGAGCAGGCAATCGCGCCGGTCGATCTGCCGGCGGCGGAGAGCCAGACGGTCCGTACCGCTCGAATTGATTCCGGGCTCGCACGAGACCGCGACGTGGAACCCGGCTGCGGCGACGAGCCCACGTTCGCGGGCGCCGAAGAGCCCGGAAGGGTAGGAAAACGCGACGACGGGACGCCCGAGCCGGGCCTCCAGCGAGAGCTTCGAGCCGTTGATCTCCTCCCACGCGGCGGCGTCGTGCAAGGTGAGGAGGTTCGGGTGGGTGAGCGTATGGGCCTCGAAGCGGAACGTTCCCTCGCGGTCGAGGTCGACGATTTCGTCCCACCCGAGGACCGGCGGCTGTGAGCGGCGATACCACCCGAACCCGGCCCAGCCGTCCACGACGCCCGGTGAGATGAAGACGGTGGCGCGGAAGCCGCGCTCGGCGAGGATGGGAAGCGCCTCTTCGGCGATGTCCAGGAAACCGTCGTCGAAGCTGAGGCCGATCGTGCGGCGGCATGGGCCGCCCCGCTCGACGAGGGCGGCCGCCTCGACGACGTCGACGACGCGGTACGACTCCGTCGCGAGGTAGTCCATCTGGCGTCGGAAGTTGTGCGGGCTGACGGCGAGCTCGTCGCGGTCGTCGGAGACCCGGTGGTAGAAAAGGATGCGCAGGCCGTTGTGCAGCTCGCCGTTCGGGTCGGCGCGCCGCAACCAGGCGGCCGAGCGCGCCCGGGTGGCGGCGGCCTTGACGAGGTAGCGGCTCACGCGTGCCTCCCGAACAGCTTCCGCGCCGGCGCGAGTCCCTCGAAGTAAAAGTGCCGCAGAGCGTGCGAGCGCTTCAGCAGCTTGCGAGCGCGGATCATTCCGATCCACCCGGCGACCGCGGCCCTCCCTCTCAGGCTTCCGGCCAGGCCGAACGCCATGTACAGAGGCTCCAGCCGGTCGGCGAGGTCGATCTTGTAGCGCTCGGCGCCGCCGAGGAACTCGACTCTCGTCGCGCCTTCGGCGGCCGCGGCCTCGATGGCGTCGAGCGTGTTGACGACACCTGGTGAATAGCGGCTGAACTCCGGATCGAAGGCGATCCTGTGGACGTAGATTCGGCCCTCGAGGGCGAGGAAGTAGTGGAACGCGACCGCCCGCCCGTCGACCTTCAGCGTCACGATCCGTGGAACTCCGAGCGGCGCGAGCGCCTCGGCTGCCGCGTGGCTGAAACGCCTGCCGGCCGGCGTCGTGAAGCCGGAGCCGTCGGGGCGACCCTGCCAGCGGAGATCGTGCAGGACGAAGGCGTCCTCGAGCGCTGCCTTCAGCTCGTCGACGGTCCGTGCCACCTCGACGTCTATCCGGCCGAGCTGCGCGAGCTGTCGCCGCCGCCGGCGGTGGTGGCTGCGCTGCTTGGACGAGAACTTGGTCGCGTAGACGTTGTCCCAGCCCGGAGAGAGGTCGAGCACCGGCGCGTCCGCGCGCTCGATCAGCGTCAACGCCGAGGGGCCGAGCCCCGCGATCAGCCGGCTGTCGGCGGGCAAGCCGGAGAACTCGGCGAGGTCCTGATCCGTTCCCCTGGCTCGCTCGGCGAGCGCGTTGGCCGTCGACACGCTCTCACCGTCGGCGAGGAGTGTGTCCGCGAGCCCGGGATCGCCGCCGACGAACGAGGTCACGCGGAGACCGCGCTTCGGGCGGACGCAGAGCGGCAGCGCGCCGACCAGCCTCCCGTCGCGGTACGCAACGTGCACAGCGAGCTGCCCTTCGTCCCCGTAGTGGCGCCACCACTCCAGGAGCCAGGCATGGAGGAGGAAGGGGCTCGGCCGAGGGCCGGCTCGGACGAGCGTGTCCCACTGCACGCCGAGCTCGGAGAAGGCGGTCTCGTTCGAAACCGTCTCTACGGTCAGACCCGCGGAAGCGGTGGTGGTAACCACACTTACAACGATTCCCCCCGTATCTCAGAGCGAGTCCACGAACGCGGTGGCGTCCTCCCGGGTCCGCACAGTGACGACGCGCCGGCCGTCGGTCTCGCGGGCGAGCTCGGCGAGCAGGTCGGCCCTGACGGCCGTGCGGTAGCGCCACTGGTTCCTCGCGAACTTCAGCAGCGCCCGGTGCACCGGCCCGGGCTCCGTCTGCGCGGGGACGCCGACGCTCGCTTCTCGGTTGCGCCGGCGGCGCGAGACCCGCCACAGGCAGCGTAGGGGCGACGCCTCGACGAACACGACCGTGTCGGCCGTGTCGAGCCAGTCGGGAAGCATGTCATCGGCCTGGCTGTCGACGATCCACTCCGGCTGGTCGAGCTCCCGCCGCTGCAGCGCGTCCCATTCCGCGGGCGGGGTCGCCACCCAGCCCGGCTTCCAGAAGAGCGTGTCGAGGTGCACGACCCGGATCCCCAGCCGCTCACCCAGTCGGCCCGCGAGCTCGGACTTGCCCGCGCCCGCGGGCCCGGTGACGACGATTCGTTTCACGGCGTGTGTCGGATTTTGTTCAGGGACTCGCCGGGTCGGCGGAGGGGAACCGTTCTAGACGATGAACGCGCCGGCGCACTCGTGGACCGCTGAGCTCGCGTCGGCGATCCGGGTCGGCGACCCGCGCTGGGTGGCCGCGGCCGGACGCGTCGTGCTGGTCTGGGTGCCGTGCTACACGCTGATGGGCTACCGCTTCGGCCCCTCGCCGACCGCCCTCGCCGCGTCGACGATCCTGGCGGCGGTCTGGCTCGTGTCGCTCCGCAGCGCGTTCGCAGCCGTGCACTTCACGCTCGGACCAGCGGTGCGCACGGCTGTAGGGGCCGTAACCGGAATGATCGGCGTCTCCGCGATGGCCATGTGGGTGCCGGGGCTCGGCATGTCGACATCGACGATCCTCGCACTCACGCTTTCGGTCTTCGCGCTGACGACGATCTGGGAAGGCGTCGCCCAGCGGGTCGTCGGCAAGCGGCGGGTGCTCGTGATCGGGACGTCCGCGTCCGCCGAGGCCGTCGCGAGCGCGATCGCGGTCGAGGGAAACACGCCTTTCACGGTCGTGGGCGCAGTGGACGACACGCCCGACGACCCGGCCCGCTTGGGGTCGGTAGCAGAGCTGTCGCGGATCATCGACGAGCAGCGGCCCGAGCTCATCGTGCTCACAGACGGCGAGAGCTCCGCGAAAGCGCTCGATCGCCTCCTCGACGCGCCGGCGTCGGGTCTCAAGCTCGTCGGCCAGGCCCACTTCTTCGACCACGCGTTCGGTCGCATTCCGCTCGCAGACCTGAAGCCGACTTGGTTCATGAGCATCTTCCATCTCTGGCAGCGGCCGTACACGCGCTTCGCGAAACGGACCTTCGACATCGTGTGCGCGTCCTTGATTCTGCTCTTCGCCGGCCCCTTGATGTTCGTCGCTGCCGCTCTCGTCCGGCTCACGCCCGGCCCCGTCATCTACCGGCAGACGCGAGTCGGCGAGGGCGGCCGACCCTTCAGGATGCTGAAGTTCCGCACCATGCGGGCCGATGCGGAGGCGCCCGGTCCGGCGTTTGCGCAGCTGGAGGATCCGCGCGTGACGAAGGTCGGGCGGGTGCTTCGCCGGACGCACGTGGACGAGCTGCCGCAGCTGTGGAACGTCCTCCGCGGGGAGATGTCGATCGTCGGGCCCCGGCCGGAGCGGCCGGAGTTCATCCCGACGCTCGAGGACGCGGTGCCGTTCTTCACGCGGCGCCTGCTCGTCAAGCCGGGAATTACGGGGTGGGCACAGCTTCGACACGACTATGCGTCGGACGCCGACGGAGCCGCGCAGAAGCTGTCGTACGACCTCTGGTACCTGCGCCACCGGAACCTCGTCGTCGACCTCGCGATCTGCGCGAAGACCTTCTCGTCGATTCTGGCGAGGCCGGGACGGTGAGCGACGTGGAACGGGTCGAGCGGACTCAGGAGCAGACCCCTGCGACCGAGCGGCGCCTCTGGTTCCGCGTCGAAGAGGTCGAGATCAGGTGGCTGCCGGTCGGCGAAGCGGCCTTCCTGCTGTGGGTCCTCGTCTTGCTGATCGTCGCCTGGCTGCTGGTCGGCGTCGGGCTCGGCCTCGTCTAGGAGCGGCACCGTGCAGGCACTCGCCACGCCGACGGCCGCCGGAACGAGGCTTCGAATCCAGACCGTCACGTCGGAAGCCGGTCTCGCGGCGCTTGCAGACGGCTGGGACGAGCTCGTACGCGCGATGCCTCGTCCGAGCCCGTTCATGCTGCATGCATGGCTGCTCGAGTGGTGGCGCCACTACGGCGGCGGCGCCGATCTCGCCGTCCACGTCGCCTACCGCGGCGACCGACTGGTCGGGGCGCTTCCGCTCTACACTCGGCGCCGTCTCGGGCTTCGTGTGACCGAGCTCGTCGGGGGCACGTGGGCGCCTCTCGGCGACGTGCTCGTGGCACCCGGAGAGGACGCGGCGACGGCGGCCGCGTTGGTCGAGCAGGCGGAGTCCTCAGGGGACGATTTCGCGAACCTGTTCGGCCTGACCGAGGCCAGCCGACTCGTCGCGGCGCTGCCGCCTGGAGCGCTCCGCATGATCGAGCGCCTCGAGGCGCCCGTGATGGACCTGGACGGTCCGTGGGACGAGGTCTACCGGGGGAGGTTCTCTGCAAAACAGCGGAGCGAGCGGCGGCGGAGGCTCCGGAAGCTCTCCGACGCGGGGCCGGTCGAGGTGCTCGTCGCGCACACTCCCGGCCAGCTCGGCCCGGCGCTCGAGGACGCCTACCGCGTGCACAGGGCGCGCTGGGAAGGCCGGCGCGACATGACGGGCTTCGTCACGCCGACCGGGCTCCGCTTCCATCGCGCGGCCGTGCTTGCGCTGGCCGAGCTCGACGTGCCGCGGATCACGGTGGTCCGCTGCGGTGGCCGGCCGATCGCTTTCGCGTTCGCGCTCCACTTCAAGAGGGCCACGTACGGCGTCGCGATGGCGTTCGACCCAGCCTATGCGCAGTTCGGTCCCGGGCTGGAGGCGAAGCTGACCTCGCTCGAGGCGGCGGCGGCCGAGGGGATCACCCGGGTGGAGCTCCTCGGTACCGACGCTCCGCACAAGCGGCCGCTCACCGATCGGTTCGAGCCGGTCTACCAGGGCATCGGCCTGGCACGGACGCTTCGCGGCCAGGCGGCGAGCGAGGGCCTGCTCGCCGCAATCCACGCTCGCCGGCGGCTCAAGCACTCGCAGGTGGCCAGGCGGCTGTACGACCGCGTGCCCCGTTTCGGACGCGCCTGACGGGGCCTCCCGAACTCATCGGTCGCCGGCTGAGAGCTCGGCGAGCCGTCGCTCGAGAAACCGGCGTTCGGCGTCCGAGTGGACGAGCTCGAGCGCGCGGGCGTAGGCCGCGCAAGCTTCCCCAGCCCGATCGAGGCGGCGCAGGAGCTCGGCCCGCGTCGAGTGGAGGTAGTGGTAGCCGCTGAGGTCGAGGCGTTCGACGAGCCCGAGCGCGTCCTCCACGTGGCCTGCCTCGGCAAGAGCAGCGGCGTGGTTGAGCTCGACGATCGGCGACCCTGTCATGCCGGCGAGCTCGCCGTAGAGCGCGGCCAGTTGCTCCCAGTCCTGGGGCTCCTCGGAATGGAGGACCGCGATCGCCGCCTGGATCGCGTACGGGCCGCGTCCCCCGAGGGCGAGCGCCCGATCGAGCATGGCGCGGCCCTCCCCGATCTGCGCCGCGTCCCACAGCGACCGGTCCTGGTCGCGAAGCAGCACGATCGCCCCGTCGGCGAAGCGTGCGTCGCGCCGGGCGTCGTTGACGAGCATGAGCGCGAGCAGCGCGTGGGCCTCGGGCTCGTCGGGCATCAGCTCGGCCAGCGCCCGCCCAAGCCGGATCGCCTCGGCCGCGAGGTCCCCGCGGCCGCCGTACCCCTCGTTGAAGATCAGGTAGACGACGGCGAGCACCGCGGCCAGGCGGTCGGGCAGCACGTGGGGCGAAGGGACGCGAAACGGGATGCCCGCGGCCTTGATCTTGTGCTTCGCGCGCGCGAGCCGCTTCTTCATCGTCTCCTCGGGAACGAGGAAGGCCCGCGCGATCTCCTCCGTGGTCAGCCCGCCGAGCGTCCGCAGCGTGAGCGCGACTTGGGCCTCGAGCGCGAGCGCAGGGTGGCAGCAGGTGAAGATCAGCTCGAGCCGCTCGTCGGGAATGACCGTTTCGTCCAGCCTACGGCTCCTAGCTTCCACGTCTTTACCCACGGCCGCGGCTAGCTCCCTGGTCTTCTCGACGAGCGTCCGGTCCCGCCGGATCCGGTCGATCGCCCGGTTGCGGGCGGTCGTCACCAGCCACGCGCGCGGGTTGTCCGGCGTTCCCTCGCGCGGCCACCGCTGGGCCGCGATCACGAACGCCTCCTGCGCGGCTTCCTCGGCGAGGTCGAAATCGCCGAGGAAGCCGATCAGGGCGGCGAAGACGCGGCCCCATTCGTCCCGGAAGACCTGCTCGAGGATCGCTCAGTACTCCACGACCGGGCGGACCTCGACCGCGCCTCCGAGGCGGGCCGCCGGGATGCGCGCTGCCAGCTCGATCGCTGCGTCGAGGTCGTCCGCCTCGAAGATCAGGTAGCCGCCGAGCGCCTCCTTGACCGCGACGAACGGCCCGTCGGTGGTCAGGGTCTTGCCGTCGTCGACGCGGACGGTGGTGGCCGTTCCGGGATCGTCGAGACCGAGGCCGGGCGTGACGCCCGGCGTCTGGTTGATCGCCTGGTAGTCGGCGTAGACGCCCTTCTGTTCGTCCTCCGACAGACGTGCCCACGCGTCCGGATCTCGCGGAGTCGGGGTGTCGCCCTGGTGAATCAACAGCATGTACTTCATTGCTTCCTCCTTCGTCGGGATGCTCGCGTCTAAGACGAACGGGCGACGGCGGAGGGGACACGCCTAGGCAGGTTCTTCGTCTGACCTGCCCAGGTCGTAGCTCGGCGAGTGGAGATCGAGGTAGCGCCCCACGCCGTTGACGGCGTGGGCGACCCCGGGCGGGACCTGCACCCAGGAGCCGCTTTGCGCGGTGAGCTCGTCGCCGTCGACCGCCAACGTCAGCTCGCCCTCCAGCACGTACAACGACTCGACATGACGCCGGTGGACGTGCACGATGTGCGCCTCGGCCGCGTCCAGCTCCGCGATCCCGATCGCCTCGATGTCGGCGAGCACGGTCATGCCGTCGCGGCGCTCGGATCCGCCGACGACGACCTCGGAGATCGGCCGTCCGCCGTCGGGCGGAGGCGGATGCTGGTCGTACGTAAAGGTCCTCCCGTCGCGAAGCGCGCGCAGGAAGTCCGCGAACCGCTGGCCCGGCGCGTGGAAGTTGAGGTAGCGGACCTCGTCGTCGCTCCCGTTTCGGAAGCCGTGCACGACGAGCGGCGGCACGCGCGCGAGTGTCTCCGCCGGGACGACCGCAGTCTCGCCCTCAGTGCCGAGCATGACGGTGAGCTCGCCGTCGAGGATGTAGAACATGTCGGTGTGGTGCCGGTGGATGTGGAGATCGGCGCCCTCGCGGTGCGGCCCGAAGCGCGACCACGTGGCGTGCAGCGTCTCGTCGTCGGAGAGGATCTCGACCCGGCGGTCGGCCGAGTCGCCAATGATCTCGCCGCCCGCCGGCGGGATGACGACAGCCTTGCTCACGAGCCGCGAGTATGCCCGCCATGACGCTCTTCGCCGACGTGGTCGCCGCCTCGAAGGCCGTGACCGACACGCCCGCGCGCTCGCGCAAGGTCGCGATCCTGGCCGAGCTGCTCCGGCGGCTCGAGGCGAGCGAGGTGCCCATCACCGTCGGCTTTCTCACCGGCGTGCCGAGGCAGGGTCGAGTCGGCGTCGGCTACTCGACCATCTACGGGATCGAGCTCGTGCCGTCCGAGGAGCCGACGGTCACGATCGGCGAGCTCGATACCG
>Ga0126307_10001844_pt1 | contig 14134 bp, 17 predicted proteins | sample Plot28_FD_89955 | JGI IMG/M metagenome (GOLD analysis project Ga0126307, IMG submission 89955) | Serpentine soil microbial communities from UC McLaughlin Reserve, CA, USA - Plot28 | ecosystem: Environmental > Terrestrial > Soil > Grasslands | place: USA: UC McLaughlin Reserve, Lake County...
GATCGACGAGGTGGGCGCCTCGAGCACGCGCCCGTGCGGCGTCACGAGCAGCGCCTCGTCGAAGCCGCGCTCGCGCGCGAGGCGGCCGCAGAGCATGTTGGCGCCGTAGGAGAGCGACTTGATTCCGTCCAGCACGCGCGTGGGCGCGTACTCCACCACCCCTAGCCGCACGCGCTCCGGAGTGGCCGGCAGCGGCTCGGTGAGAAGGAGCCGGTGGCCGCCGCGGGTCAGGACGAGCCGGAGGCAGCCGTCGAACTCCGCCCCGCCGCGCTGCTCGAGCAGCTCGGGGATCTCGCTCTCCAGCTCGCTCCGCGGCACGTCGTCGAGCCGAAGGTTCGCCGCCGAGCGCTCAAGCCGGTCGAGGTGGTCGGCGAGCGCGAACGGGCGCCCGTCGTAGACCCGGATCACCTCGAAGGCGCCATCGCCGCGCAGGAGCCCCTCGTCGGTGGCGGGAATGGTCGCCTCGTGCGCCGGCATGAAACTGCCGTCGACACAGGCGAGCTCGGCAATCGTGGTGGGAGCAGCGACCTCGTCTGACATGGGCGCCTATCTTGGCAGAGGGCGCCGAGTGGGCCGTGTAGGAATCGAACCTACAACCTTGAGATTAAGAGTCTCCTGCTCTGCCAATTGAGCTAACGGCCCGGGTGGGCACGGTGGCCCGAACGGGCGAGTTTAGTCAGTCGCGCCCGAGCTGACTGCGTCCAGCGCCTCCTCGCGGGAGGAGTGAATCGGGAAGACTCGGTCCAATCCGGTTATCTCGAAGATCTTGGTGATGTTCTCATCGGTGCAGACCAGCGCGAGCGAGCCGCCGGCGGGCCGCAGCCGCTTCACGCCGCCCACGAGGACGCCGAGGGTGGTCGAGTCGATGAACGTCGCCTTCGAGAGGTCGACGACGATCTGCTTCTTGCCCGACTCGATCAGCTCGACCATGCGCTCCTTGAACTCGGGCGCCGTGTAGAGGTCCACCTCTCCGCCGAGCTCGATGACGTGAGTCGTCTCGTCTACCGCTTCGTCTTGGATGTGGAAGTTCACAGGTTCTCCGTGGCTAGTCCGTGTCCCGGGAGGGCCGATTGCGTTGACTTAGCGTACGTCAGCCGCTCGGTTGCTGCTGCTGTGATGCCTTCTTCAGGTTTTCGACCTGCTTCTTGATCGCCTTCCGCTGGTCCTTCGGCGCCAGGTCCACGGCCTTCTGCCCCGCAAGGTCTGCCGTGCGTGTATCGCCGGCGCGTGCTGCGTATAAAACCAGGCGGAGGTAGGACGGAGTGTCGTTCACATCCTGGGCGAGGACCGCGGCCGCCTTCTGTGCCTCCTTCGGCTTGTTGAGCCCGCCGACGTCGTAGATCTGCAGCGCATAGCCCGCCACGTCCGGACTCGGCTTTTCCGCGATCTCGGAGTACCGCTGCCAGTAGGCGCCGGCGTGGCGCAGGTCGTCCTTGGACTCGTCCGGAAAGCCGGTGCTGCCGCTTTCGCGCCGGCTCGTCGCGAGCGAGTAGTAGTCGCGCACGAGATTCTGGAGCACGGCCTCGTTGCGTGGGCTCGCCTGGAGCCGCTCCTCCTGCTTATCGATCCGGTCCTCGAGCGCGCTGTCGCCGCTGGGACCCCCGCCGCTCTTGAAGGCGTCGAGGAGGCCGCCGGATACGTCTCCCCCGATTCCGAACAGCACGAGGCCGCCGCCCATCAGCACGGCGAGCATGAGGTAGGTCGCCTGGACCGCCCTCCGGCGGCGCCCTCTCAGGTCGAACAGCATGCGCGGCGTAGGCTAGCTACAGGCCCTCTGCCGCGGGCTCATCACTGAAGTCGAGCGCCGGCCGCCCCCAACGGGCGGCCAGCACGATGCTGAGCTCGTACAGCGCGTAGAACGGAACCGACTCCAGCAATAGCGTGATCGGGTCGAGCGTCGGCAGGAGGGAGGCGAGCACCACGATCACCACGATCGCGTAGCGGCGATTGCGGCGGAGCTTCTCGGCGTTGGTGATGCCGATCTTGCAGGCCACCAGCACGCCCACGGGTATCTGAAAGCCGAGACCCATTGCCAGCATGATCAGGCTGACGAACGAGTAGTAGTCCTTGGCGCGGACCTGGGTGTTGAACTCGTCCGCGTTGAAATTGAGGAGGAAGTGGAGAGCCGGGCCCAGCACGACGAAGTAGCAGAAGACGACGCCGGCGATGAACAGCACCGGCACGAGGATGAGCAGGGGCGTGGCCACACGGCGCTCGGCCGGGCTGAAGGCCGGGAGGATGAACGCGTAGAGCTCGTAGAGCATCACCGGCGCAGCGATGATCAGCGCGAAGTAGGCGGCATTCATCAGCGTGGTGGTGAAGGCCTCGGCGGGGCCCAGCGTGAGGGGCTCGATCTGCTTCCCGGTCGAGCTGTCGGTGGGCAGCGGCGCGTTGACGATCTCGAGGACGAGGTCGTTCTGCCATGTGGTGAACGCCCAGGCGACGACGAACGCCAGCGCGCTGATGATCAGCCGGCTGCGCAGCTCGTCGAGATGGTCGACGACCGAGAGCCGGTCCTCGTGCGAGATTGGCCGGATACGCCGCACGACCTATGCGGCTCCCGCGTCTAGGACTTCTGCTCGCTGGCCGGCGTGACGGTGGTCGGCTCAGGCTTGTCGGCCGAGCCCTCGGGGAGCTCGTCCTTGTCCTTGCCGGTGACCGAGTCCTTGAACTCGCGCATCCCGCGGCCGAGCGACCTGCCCAGGTCGGGCAGCCGCTTCGGGCCGAACACGAGCAGCACGATGACCAGGATGATGATGATCTCTAGGGGCCCAGGAGTAGGCATTGCTCAGTTCATGGTAGCTGCGACTATGGCGTCGTGGTCACATCCGTTCTTTCAGACGGCACAATCCGGCGCCTCGTCGAGGAAAAGCGGATCAAGATCCGGCCCTGGGACCCGGCCATGGTGCAGCCCGCGAGCGTGGACCTGAAGCTCGGCACGTCGTTCCGCGTGTTCCACAACCACCGCCTGCCGGCGATCGACCTGGCGCAGCCGCCGTCGGGCGTCACGGAGCACGTGCAGATCGATGAGGACGCCAGCTTCGTCATCCATCCCGGAGAGTTCGTGCTCGGCACGACGGTCGAGTGGGTCGAGTTGCCGGACGACATCGTCGCCCGCATCGAGGGCAAGTCGAGCCTCGGCCGGCTCGGACTGATCGTTCACGCCACGGCGGGGTTCGTCGACCCCGGCTTCAACGGGACCCTGACGCTCGAGATCACGAATCTCACGCGCGTCCCGATCGTCCTCTGGCCGGGCAAGCCGATCGCCCAGCTGTCGTTCATGGCGCTCGATCGGGCGGCCGAGCGGCCCTACGGGCACCCCGATCTCGGGAGCCATTACCACGGCCAGGTCGAGGCGACCGAATCACGCTATGAGGGCCGTCCGCGCATGAAGCCGGAAACTCGGTGAATTTCGTTTCAAGTTCATCGCCCCGTTTCCGATACAGGTGGCAGAGGATGGAAGCGATGGACCCGCACGGCGACAACAACCACTTCACGAAGCGCGTGACGCTGCCGAGTGGGAAGACGATCGAGGTCGTCTACTTCGCCGATGACCCCCGGATCGCGGACGGCGCCGATCCGGCGGCGCCGGTTCATCCACCGGCTGAGCGAACGCAGGACCTGCACGTCTGCGTGGAGTGCGACTCTGAGCTCGTCTATCCCGTCCAGTGGGAGGAGGCAGGCCCGGAGAACTGGAGCGTGCTGCTCCACTGCCCGAGCTGCGACGTGTTCCGCGAGGGCGTCTTCACCCAGGACAACGTCGAGCTCTTCGACGAGGAGCTCGATCGCGGCGCCGACGCGCTGGCCCGCGACTACAACCGCCTGATGCGCGCCAACATGGCCGACGAGATCGAGCGCTTCGTGGGCGCTCTCGAGGCCGGCGCGATCCTGCCCGAAGATTTCTGAGCTAAGGCTCTAGGCGTAGCGCTTCACGACGCCCTCCGCCACGAGCTGGAGTGCGTGTATGCGCTGGTCCGAGAGCTCGAGGCCCTCCAGTGCCCGCTTCGCCCCGCCGACGTGGGCGAGCGCCTGCTCGCGTGCCGCCTCGAGCGCGCCGGTGGCAGCGATCCGGTCGCACACCGCAGCGGCCTCCTCGGCGCATCTCACCGCACCGCTCAGGGACGGGTCGTTGCGGCGCGCCAGGATCAGCGGCAGCGTCACCGTCCCGTCGAGCAGATCCGCTCCGCGCGGCTTGCCGGTCCGCTCCGACGGACCCGCCACGTCGAGCACGTCATCGAGCATCTGGAAGGCCACGCCGAGCAGCTCTCCGAAGCTACCCAGCGAGTCGGCGAGCCCGGGGCGGCGCCCGAACAGCGCGCCCAGCCGGCAGGACGCTTCAAAGAGGCTGGCCGTCTTCAGGCGGCAGCGCTCCAGGTAGCGCTCCGGGGTCACGTCCTCGCTCCAGGCGTCGGCGCGCTGCATGAGCTCGCCGCGCGCGAGCGCGGACGATGCGGCCGACAGCGCCCTGACGGCCTCCTCACTACCGGTCGCGGCCAGCTCGGCAAAGGCGCGCGCGAAAAGCAGGTCCCCGGTCGCCGTGGCGGCTCCACGCCCCCCGTCCGCGAACACGGTCGCGCGGCCCCGGCGCAGCTCGGCGCCATCGAGCACGTCGTCGTGGACCAGGGTCGCCATGTGTAAGAGCTCGACCGCGGCGCCCGCGGCCACCAGCCGCTCGTCGGGCTCGGCGGCGCACAGGAAGACCAGCACCGGCCGCAGCCGCTTTCCGCCCGCCGCCAGCGTGCCGCCCGCATGGCGGCCGAGTTCGGCGCCGTGGCCGCCGGCCACCTGGGCGAGCCGCTCTTCGGTCCGCTCGAGCTGCTCCGCGAGCTCCGGCCCGCCGGCGGTGAGCACGGCTCCGAGCTGTGCCTGTGTGGTATTGGTCATGATCCCGGCTTGGTGCCCGCGTGGATCGCGATGATGCCGCCGGCGGTCAGGATCCAATGCACGTCGGCCAGGCCGGAGGCCGCCATCCTGCCCGCCAGCTCCTCCGGGCCGGGGAAGCGGCGCACGCTCCTCGGCAGGTAGCTGTAGGCGTCCGGATCGCCCACCAGCCGCCCCAGCGCGGGGACGGCGTGGTCGAACCAGGCCCTGAAGAACCACGACAGCGGCGGCTTCTGCGGCGTTGTTATCTCGAGAACGACGACGCGGCCGCCGGGCCTGGTCACGCGCGTCATCTCCGCCAGGCCCCGGTCCAGGTCGGCGAAGTTGCGCGCGCCGAATCCGACCGTGGCAGCGTCGAACGAGTTGTCGGGGTGCGCCAGGTTCAGCGCATCGCCCTCCTCGAAGGCCAGCCCCGGCGCCTTCCTCCGGGCGATCTCCAGCATGGCCGGGGCGAAGTCCGACCCGGTCACCTCGGCCCCTCGCCGGGCGAGCTCGATGGCCAGGTCGCCCGTGCCGGTGGCCACGTCCAGGGCGTTCGACCCCGGGCCGACCCGCGCGAGGTCGGCGGATCGCTCGCGCCAGCGGTGGTGCATGCCCGCGGTCATCAGCGAGTTCATCCGGTCGTAGACGCGCGCGATGCGGTCGAACATCGCCTTCACCTGCGTGTCGGGAAGCGTGCCCGACGCGGGCGTCCCAACGGTCACGAGCGCACTACTCGCTTCTCAGCGATGCGACGTACTCGACGAGCTGTTGGAACTGCTTGGGGTTCTGCTGCTGAAGCGTCCGGTACGGCGGCATCGGAGGGGTGGGGTTCACGAGCGTGCGCGCGATCGCGGCCATGCCGAGCCTGTCGCCGACGTCGGTGAGGTTCGGGCCGAGGGTGTTGCCGTTCTCGCCGACCTTGTGGCAGCCGAGGCAGCCGGACGAGGCCATCACCTCCTGGCCGCGCTCGAGGCCCCGGGGCGCCGGCTGGTCGATCTCGGTCGGCGAGCCGGCGACCGCTCCGAGGATGGTCAGGTACGCCATCGCCGCGATCGTCGCGATGCCGGCGGTGGTCGCGATCGGGCGGCGCAGCGGGTTTCGCTCCGGGCCGCGGTCGATGAACGGCAGCAGGAGGAGCAGGACGAGGCAGATGGTGGGGATGCCGATCGTCGCCAGGAACACGAGGTCCGGCGGCTTCACCACGCGCAGCAGCTCGAACAGGAAGAAGAAGTACCACTCCGGGCGCGGCGTGTACGTCGTGGTCGTCGGGTCCGCCTTCGGCCCCAGTTCGGCCCCGAACAGAATCGCCATGACGATGATCACTGCGAGCGTGACGCACGCCATCAGGCTGTCCTTCGCGATGGCGTAGGGGAAGAACGGCTTGCCCTGGTTCTTCAGGATCGAGTACTCGCGGAGGTACTGCTCCTTCTCGCGTGCGTCCATCCGTCAGACCTCCTCTCTCAGGAGGTCCTTCTTCTCCGCCTTGAGCCACGGCGGCGCGGTCGTGCCGAGCTTGGCGACGAGGTAGAGGTGGGCGCCGATCAGCGCGATGATCAGGCCGGGGACGAGGAGCATGTGGAGCGAGTAGAAGCGCGCGATCGTGGTCGGCCCGAACTCCGAGCCCACGCGCAGGAAGTCGGCGAGGTAGGGGCCGACGATCGGCCCGGACGCGTTCAGGTTCACGGCCACCACCGTCGCCCAGAAGGAGCGCTGGTCGAACGGCAGCAGGTAGCCCGTTAGGCCCATTAGCAGCACGAGCACGAGCAGGACCACGCCGATCACCCAGTTCAACTCGCGCGGGTACTTGTATGCGCCGAAGAAGAACGTCCGGCCCATGTGGAGGAAGATCAGGATGATCATCACGGTCGAGCCCCAGCGGTGCATGCCGCGGACGAACTCGCCGAGGAAGACCTCGTTCGTGATGCGCGAGGCGGACTCGTAGGCGCGCGTCGGGTCGGGCTCGTAGTACATGGCAAGGAAGACGCCCGTCACGGCCTGCGACAGGAAGGCGAACAGAGTGGCCGAGCCGAGCGTGTAGAACCAGTTGGTGCCCTTCGGGACCTTGCGGTAGAGGAAACCGCGTAGGAACGGGCTGGCGCCCGTGCGCTCGTCAAGCCAGCCGACGACGCCGGCGACGCCCTCGACCGCTTGATCCTTGGCGGTGGGCTTGGTGGCCGGGCCGCCGCCTCCGCCCCCGTTCCGGCGGTCGTTCTCGCCGGGCCGCGGTGGGCTGCGGCGGAGCGCCTTCGGAAGTGGCGGCGTGGGCAGCCTCATGTCGTGGGCCTCGACGGGTAGATGTATTGCCACAGCCCGTCGAGGTGGTTCGACGGGTCACGCGGAGCGAAGCGCTCGAGCTCGGAGTTGAGCGAGAAGCGGTCGCCGACCTCGACGCGGCCGCCTGTGACACGCGTGTAGAAGCGGTCAAGCGGGCGCACCGGCGGGCCGCCCTGGACCTTGCCCTGCGAGTCGTACACGCCTCCGTGGCACGGACAGACGAACTTCTGCGACGCCTGGATGTAGCGCACGGGGCAGCCGAGATGCGCGCAACGCGTGGAAATCACCACGTAGGGCTGGATGTCCTGGCCCTTGATCACCTTGTCGATGTCGCGGTTGAACTTCCGGACGTAGACCGTTGTCTTGCCCGCGTCGCCGATCTCGGGATCGATGTTGATGACGCGCGGGACGTAGCTCTCGTCGTTGAAGTCGTCGGTTGGGCCCACGTCCTGCCAGCGCGTGGGGTTCGTGTCCTCGAAGATCGGCCCGAGCGCGAAGCCGAGCCCGGGGAGGGCGAACGCCATCGTCGCGATGCCGCCGGCGGCAAGGGCGGTGCCCTCCATCAGGCGCCGGCGCGTGACGGTCTCGCCCTCCCATGCGCCCGCGATCCCGCGACCCTCGGTATAGCGGGATTTGCTGTCGAACTTCTCGGGTGAGTCGGCCACGGGTGAGCTACGAATTGTTCCGCTCCGCGATGCGGATTGCCAACATGGTTACGGAGCGCACGAGCGGGCCCGCAGCCTATCCGAGCTTGCCTCCCAGAGCGCCTCAGCATCGGCGGGCCGACCCTCCGCCTGGGCCTGTGCGGAGGCGGAGATGAGGTCGGAGAGAATCGCCACGGCCTCGAGGTCGCCGGCCTGCGCCAGCCGCGACAGCCCGAGCGCGTAGAGCGCGTCGCCGGCCAGAAGACGAAGGTCGGCATCCATGCCGCTGAAGGCCCGCGGCTCGCCGTAGTGCATCAGGTACCCCTCGTGGACGGCCTCGAGCACGAAGCCGCGAATGCCCTCCACATCGGCGAAGCGCCCGGGTCCCGGATCGCGGGCCGCATAGGGTGCCAGCGCGGGGTCGGCGGCCGCCACGACCTCGGCGAGCGTGTTCACAGCTCCGCGAACACCTCGCGCGCGGCCGTGACCGTTTGCTCCACGTGGCCGTCGGTGTGCGCCAACGACGGGAACCAGGCCTCGAACTGGGACGGCGGCAGGTATATGCCCCGGTCGAGCATTCCGCGGCAGAAGGCGGCGTAGGCGTCGAGATCGCATGCCTTCGCCCGCTCGTAGTCGCGCGGTGGTTCGGGGGCGAAGAAGAGCGTGAGGAGGCCGGGCTTCGCCGCGGTCGTCGCCTCGATGCCGGCCCCGCGCGCGGCGTCCTGGACGCCAGCCGCCAGCGTTCGCGCCAAATGGCCGAGCCGGGCGTACGCGCGCTCGTCGAGCAGGCGGAGAGTGGCGAGGCCCGCGGCGGTCGCCAGCGGATTCCCGGAGAGAGTTCCCGCCTGGTAGACGTCGCCGGCCGGAGCAATCTGCTCCATCAGGTCGCGGCGGCCCGCGTACGCGGCGGCGGGCAATCCCCCGCCGATGACCTTCCCGAGAACCGAGAGGTCCGGCGTGACTCCCTCGCGCTCCTGCGCGCCGCCGCGAGCCACGCGGAAGCCTGTGATCACCTCGTCGAAGACGAGGAGCGCTCCAGTCGCATCCGCGCGGTCGCGGACCCTCTTCAGGAAGCCCTCGTCGGGCAGGACGAGCCCCATGTTCGCCGGGTAGGGCTCGCAGATGATCGCCGCGGGCGCGGCGGCCGCGATCGCCCGGTCCAGCGCGTCGACGTCGTTCCACGGCACGATGACGGTGTCCGCGGCCTGGGCGGCCGTCACCCCGGGGCTCGCGGGGATGCCCTGAGTCGCGACGCCCGAGCCGGCGTCAGCGAGCAGCCCGTCGACGTGCCCGTGGTAGGCACCTGCGAACTTGACGATCTTGTCGCGGCCGGTCGCGGCGCGCGCGAGCCGCAGCACGCTCATCGATGCCTCGGTGCCGGAAGACGTCATCCGGACCATCTCGGCCGAGGGCACCCGCTCCACGACCTCGGTGGCCAGCGCGACCTCGGCCTCCGTCGGGGCGCCGAAGCTCGTTCCGGCGGCCGCGGCCGCGCTCACCGCCGAGACCACCTCGGGGTACGCGTGCCCGGCGATGAGCGGGCCCCACGACATCACCCAGTCGACGTAGCGGTTCCCGTCCACGTCGATCAGCTCGGCGCCCTCGCCGCGAGCGGCAAAGATCGGGTTGCGCCCGATGGAGCGCATCGCCCGCACGGGCGAGTTCACGCCACCCGGCAGGAGCTCGAGGGCCCGCTCGTAGGCCGCGGCCGACTGATCCGCCGCTACGCGTGCTCCGCTTCCCACCGCTTGTGCTCCTCGGTGAAGTAGCGCAGCCGGCACTTCTTGAACTCGGTGGAGGAGTAGAGCGTCTGGCGCTCGTCGATGCCGGTTTCGTCGGCGATCGAGTCGAGGATCGCGTCACACTCCTCCTTCGAGCGCCCGTGCGCCATCGTGAAGACCGAGTACGGCCAGTCGGCGTAGGTGGGGCGCTGGTAGCAGTGCGAAATTCCCCGGAACGACGCCATCCGCGGGCCCAGCTCGAGGATCCGGTCTTCCGGCACACGCCAGACGCCCATGCCGTTGGCCGAGAAGCCCGCGCGGCGGTGGAACAGGATCGCGGCCACGCGCCGAAGTGCGCGGCGCTCGCGCATGGACTCCAGGTGCTGAAGCAGCTCCGGCGCCGCGATCCCGAGCTCGACGGCGGGAGCCGCGAACGGCTCCGGCACGACCTCCATCGGCCCCTGGGTCGCGCGGATGACGGCCACGTCCAGCTCGGAGAGCCGGGTCGCCTCGGGCTCCCTGTGATCCACGGCCTCGGCGACCGCCGCCAGTGCCTCGGTGCCCTTTTCCATCTCCAGGTCCATACGGATCTTGAAGAGGCGGAGCGTGGGAAGCTGGCGCACCGACTCCGCCCCGGTCAGGCGCTGGAGGACTTCAAGCGTGCCATCGAGGCCCAGCCGCGAGCCGGGCTCCGTCGCGATCGTGAACCAGATGTTGAAGTCGTGGTCGCGGAGGTAGTTGTGCGACACGCCCGGGTGCGAGTTGATGATCTTCGCCGCCCGCCAGGGGTTCTCCGGCTCGACCTTCGCCGCCACCAGCATCGAGCTGTAGCCCAGAACGCGCGTGTCGAAGATCGGCGTGATCTCGCGGATGATGCGCTCGTCGAGAAGCCGCTTGGTTCGGGCCAGAACCTCGTCCTCGGGCACGCCGGCTAGCTCGGCGACCGCTGCGTACGGGCGCGGAGCGATCGGGAAGCTGCCCTGGAGCAGGTTGAGCAGCCGCTTGTCAAGCTCGTCGAGCGGGACGGCGGCGCCGTCCTTGCGGCTCCGGATCTTCGCTATCGGCTGAGCCACCGAACCACATCCTTCGCGTGATAGGTAATCACGACGTCGGCTCCCGCGCGCCTGATCGCCGTCAGGCTCTCGAGCACGGTCGACTCCTCGTCGAGGTAGCCGGCCGCAGCCGCGGCCTTGACCATCGCGTATTCGCCGCTCACGTTGTAGGCCGCCACGGGCACGCGGGTGGCATCCTTCACGCGGCGGATCACGTCGAGGTACGGCAGCGCAGGCTTGACCATGACCATGTCGGCGCCCTCGTCGACGTCGAGCAGCGCCTCGCGCACGGCCTCGTCCGAGTTGGCCGGATCCATCTGATAGCTGCGCCGGTCGCCGAAGGACGGCGCCGAGCCGGCCGCCTCACGGAACGGGCCGTAGAACGCGGATGCGAACTTGGCGGAGTAGGCCACGACCGGGAGGTCCTTGTGGCCCTCGGCGTCGAGCTGCGAGCGCAGAGCGCCCACGCGGCCGTCCATCATGTCGCTCGGCGCCACCGCGTCCGCTCCGGCGTGGGCGTGGGAGATCGCGGTCTTGGCGAGCAGCTCGAGGCTCAGGTCGTTGTCCACGCTGCCGTCCTCGAGCACCACGCCACAGTGGCCGTGCGAGGTGTAGGCGCATAGGCACACGTCCGTGATCACCAGCAGCTCCGGGTGGGCATCCTTGATGGCCCGCACGGCCAGCTGAACCACGCCCTCGTCGTCATAGGCGCCGGAGCCCTGCTCGTCCTTCTCGGCGGGCACGCCGAACAGAAGCACCGCGGGGATGCCGAGCGCGTCGGCCTCGCCGGCTTCCTCGACCGCGTGCGAGATCGACATCCGCTCGATCCCGGGCATCGCCTCGACCGCCGTTCGCCCCTCGCCGAGCTGCACGAACATCGGATACACGAGATCGGCGGGGGTGAGCGTGGTCTCGCGCACGAGCTCGCGGAGGACGCCGGTCTTGCGGAGCCGCCGCAGGCGTGTGGCCGGAAAGGGCATCGACCAGTCAGTCTAGGTGGCTTTGAAGGCCTGCATGGCGGCGTCCCTGTCCATGTACGCCTCAAGGCGCCGGATCAGGCCATCGCGCATCTCGATCACGTGGTACAGCTCCTCGTCGATGACGACGCCGCTCGCACGCCCGCGAGCGTGGACGTCGATCGTGCAGAGCGCCCGGTCAGCGCGCTCCTCGATCCGGGTGACACGCGTTTCGAAGCGCTCCCACTCTTGGTGCAGGTCCTTGAACCACTGTCGCAGCCCGTCGCGACCGAGGTACACGCTCGCGCCGATGTTCGCGCCCAGGATCGGACGCGCCTCGGCGTCCAGGTGAACCACCTCCAGCAGCGACTCGATGTCACGCCGGCTCCAGGCCTCGTACGCGGCGTGGATCGCCCCCTCGTGGCTCATGCGAACCGTTGCAGGGCGAGGCGGCCCAGGACGCCGAACGCGGCGGTGAGCGCCGCGAGGTGGAGCAGCGGCCCGCCGAGCCCGCCGACATCGTTGAGGGCGGCGTCGAGGGCGTCGAGCGTCGGCTTGAACGGGAACACGGCGGAGACGGCGCGGATCAGGTCGTAGAGCGCGGGCGCAACCGCGCCCGACGGCACTAGCGCGAGGAACGCGAGCGGCAGGCAGAGCATGAACGCGAGCAGTGACGCGGCGCGCACGTCGCGCGTGAGCCCGCCGATCGCGAGCCCGAGGGCGGCGAACGCGAGGGCGCCCACCGCGAGCGCCGCGAGCCAGAGCGGGAAGCGGCCCCAGTCGAGGTCCACGAACAACCCCAGGCCGACGAGCATCACGAGACACACGGTCACCGAGCAGGCCGCCGCGAGCCCCGCCTTCTCCGCGAGCAGGCCGGTCTTCGAGACGAGCCCGCGCACGAGCCGCGAGAAGGCGTTCTCCTCGCGCTCGAGCGCGAGCGTACCGGCCGCCAGCAGCAGGGTGATGAACATCAGCGAGACCGCAACCGCCAGCGCGACGGCGAACGACGTGAGCGATGTCGTGCCGCCCGCGAGCGCGGTGGCCCTGACGCGTATCGGCTCGCCCACGACGGCGAGCACGTCGTCCGAGAAGGATAGGTTCTCGCGCGCCAGCCTCCCGAACGCGATCACCCGGTCGAGCTCGGCGCGCTCGGCCGATCCTTCCGGTAGCTGCTGCCGCGCTCGCGCGAGAATCGTCTCGGCGCGCTGGAGGCCGAGCACGTCGAACTCCTGCCCGAGGAACGTGTACTGGCCGCCGGTGCTGATCAGATCGAGCAGCTGGAGCGCCTCCTTGGCCACCCGCTTCGTGAGCGCCCCGTTCGCAGTCTGCACCTGCGACTTGATCGTGTTCTCGACGTACTGGCGCTTGGCCGGGTCCTCGGCGTTGTAGTACACCTCGACGGTGCCTGGCTCGAGCGAGGACTGGATATTGGTCGCGAGGTCCTTGGGGATGATCAGCGCCCCGAGCACGTCGCCGTCGCGGACCTTCTGGATCGCCGCCTCCCTGCTGTCCACGCGCACCGGGTCGATCGCGTCGAAGAGACGCTGCCCCTGCTTGGCGAGGTCGATGCGGTCGCCGCCGAGCTCGACCACCGCCGACTGGCCCGCCAGGCCGTTGTAGAAGGCGACCTTGGGCTTCTCGGGCCCGCGCGAGAGCGCGAAGCCGATCAGCACCGCGATGATGACCGGGTAGAGGATCAGCAGCGCGACGAGCAGCGGCGAGCGCCGCAGGATCTGCAGGTCCTTCAAGAGCAGCCAGCGCATCAGTGGCCGCGCCCGTGGAGGAACTCGACGAACGCCTCCTCGAAGTCGAGGCCGGTGGTGCCGACCTCGTGCTCGAGGTCGCGCGGCGCGCCGTCGAAGAGCAGTTCCCCGTCGGCGAGCACGACCAGCTGGTTCGCGTAGCGGTCCGCCTCCTGGATGTTGTGGGTGGCGTAGATGACCGTCGTGCCCTCGCCGGCGAGCCGGAGGATGAACTCCCAGAGGCGCGCGCGCTGGCGCGGGTCGAGCGCCGCGCTGGGCTCGTCGAGCAGCAAGACCTCCGGCTCGGCGAGCAACCCGATCGCGATGTTCACGCGCTGGCGGTTGCCGCCGGAGAGCGTGCCGACCTGGTCGCGTGCGCGGTCGCGCAGGTCGGTCAGCTCGACCATCCGGTCGACCGTGGCGCGCGGGTCGGCCGCGCGCTCGAGCCGCGCGAACAGGAACAGGTTCTCCTCCACGGTGAGCTTCGTGTAGAGCGCGGCCTGCTGCGGCACCCAGCCGATGGTCTTCGGCAGCACCGTGAGCTCGCCCTCATCGGCCTGTTGGATGCCGGCGAGTATCGACAGCAGCGTCGTCTTTCCGGCCCCGTTCGGGCCGATCACCGCCACCAGCTCGCCGCGGCCGGCCGAAAGAGACACCCCGCGCAGCGCCGCCCTGTCGCCGTAGCGCTTGACGAGGTCACGCGCCACGAGCGTTACGGTCGCCGTCTCCACGGCGCGCAGGTTGGCAGAATCGCCCGCTGTGAAGCTTCTCTTCGTCGGCGACGTCGTCGGCGGCATCGGACGCCGGACGCTTGCCGCGCTGCTGCCGGAGATCCGTGACGCCCACCGGCCGGACTTCGTCGTGGTCAACGGGGAGAACTCA
>Ga0126307_10001845_pt1 | contig 14125 bp, 13 predicted proteins | sample Plot28_FD_89955 | JGI IMG/M metagenome (GOLD analysis project Ga0126307, IMG submission 89955) | Serpentine soil microbial communities from UC McLaughlin Reserve, CA, USA - Plot28 | ecosystem: Environmental > Terrestrial > Soil > Grasslands | place: USA: UC McLaughlin Reserve, Lake County...
ACCGGCGCCTTCATGCTGATCTACGTCGTGTTCGGCGGCATGCTGGCGACGACCTGGGTGCAGATCATCAAGGCCATCCTGCTGATGACTGCGACGATTGTCCTCTCGCTGTTCGTTCTGGGCAAGATCGGCTGGAACCCGATCGACCTGTTCAACCGGGCCGAGGCGCAATCCGATGACGGCTCCGCCTATCTACAGCCCGGCCTGAGGTTCGACAACCCGATCGACACGATCTCGCTCGGCCTCGGGCTGGTGCTCGGGACCGCGGGGTTGCCGCACATCCTGATGCGGTTCTTCACTGTGCCGGATGCGAAGGCGGCGCGTACCTCCGTGGTGTGGGCGGTCGGCCTGATCGGCGCGTTCTACGTGATGACTACCTTCCTCGGGTTCGGCGCCAGGGCGATCCTGGGCGAGGCCGGAGCGACCGGGGGCGTCGACGAGGCCGGCAACCTCGCCGCGCCGCTGCTCGCACAGGAGGTTGGTGGCGGCGACGGCACGGTCGGCGGCGACGCCTTCCTGGCGATCATCGCTGCGGTCGCGTTCGCGACGATCCTCGCGGTCGTGGCTGGGTTGGTGATCTCGGCGTCCGGTGCGGTCGCGCACGACGTCTGGTCGAACGTGATCCGCAAGGGCCGCGATTCCGAGCACGAAGAGGTCTATGTCGCCCGGATCGCCGCGCTGACGATCGGCTCGATCGCGATCGCCATCGCGGTCATCGGAGGATCGGACCTGAATGTCTCCTACATGGTCGGACTCGCGTTCGCGGTGGCCGCGAGCGCGAACTTCCCGGCGCTGATCCTGGCGTTGACCTGGAAGCGGTTCAACACCACCGGAGCCGTGACGGGCGTGCTGTGCGGAGTGATCAGCTCGATCGGGTTGGTGCTCGTCGGACCCGACGTGCGAAGCGACCCGTTGATCGAGTTGACCCAGCCGGGCATCATCTCGATCCCGATCGGATTCCTCGGCTGCATCCTCGGCACCCTGCTCAGCAAGGAGGAGGGCAAGGCCGAGCGGCAGTTCGAGGAGCTCCACGTCCGGTCAGAGACCGGGATCGGCGCGGAGCGTCCACTCGAAGGCGCGGGCCTCGCGCCGAGGCCGCGGAAGCCGCGACCCAGAGTGCCCGCCGGAACGGGGACGGCTCCGACCAGATGATCGACGGCTGTGCGACCGGGGGCGGGCGCTCGCTCGCCCCCGGTCCGCAGGGCAGGGCGGTTCGTAAACTGGCCGCGTGACGGCCGAATCGAATACGCCCGACGGCACCGAGCGCTACGACCCACAGGCGATCGAACGCAAGTGGCAGCTCATCTGGGAGGCCGAGAACACCTGGGTGGTGGCGAACCCGGGGTCCCCCGAGTTCGATGCCTCGAAGCCGAAGAGCTACGTCCTCGAGATGCTGCCCTACCCCTCCGGTGAGCCCCATGTCGGCCACCTGAAGACCTACTCGGTGGGCGACGCGATCGCACACTTCCGGCGCCGCCGCGGCTACAGCGTCGTGCACCCCATGGGGTACGACGCCTTCGGGCTGCCGGCTGAGAACAACGCGATCGAGACCGGCGAGCCTCCACGCGAGGCAGTGGAGAAGTCGATCGCGGCCTTCCGCGAGCAGTTCATGCGCTGGGGCATCTCGATTGACTGGACCCGCGAATTCGGCACTCACGAGCCCAGGTATTACCGCTGGACCCAGTGGATCTTTCTGAAGCTCTACGAACGCGGGCTGGCGCACCGGCACGAGGCGCCGGTGCACTGGTGCCCGAAGGACCAGACCGTGCTCGCCAACGAGCAGGTGATCGACGGGCGTTGCGAGCGCTGCGGCACGCTCGTCGAGCTTCGGCAGCTCGAGCAGTGGTTCTTCCGGATCACCGAGTTCGCGCAGCGGCTCCTCGACGACTTCGAGATGCTCGAGTCGTGGCCCGAGAACGTGATCACCATGCAGCGCAATTGGATCGGCCGCTCGGAGGGCGCCGAGGTCGTCTTCCGCTGCGAGGAGCTCGACCTCGACTTCCCGGTCTTCACCACGCGCCCTGACACGCTCTTCGGTGCCACCTTCTTCGTGCTCGCCCCCGAACATCCGGAGGTTGAGCGGCTGGCGGCAGGTACCGAGCACGAGCGCGAGGTCCGCGACTACGTCAACGAGGCCGCCCGGGCCACCGCCGAGGAGCGGGCCGGCGAGGAACATCAGAGGACCGGCGTGCCGCTGGGGCGGGAGGTCGTCAACCCCGTGAACGGCGAGCGCATCCCAATGTTCGTCGCGGACTACGTGCTGATGGAGTACGGGACGGGCGCGCTGATGGCCGTCCCGGCCCACGACGACCGCGACTACGAGTTTGCCAAGGCCTTCGATCTGCCGATCCGGCACGTCGTCGTTCCGGCGAAGATCTACGAGGAGGCCGGCGGTGATCCGGAGGCGGCCGCAAGGGCGGCCGAGGAACGCGCCGCCGAGCAGGGCCCATTCGTTGAGCACTCCCAGGGCGAGCGGCTGATCAACTCCGGTCGCTTCGATGGCATGACCTCGCCCGAGGCGATCGAGGCGATCGTCGCCTGGCTCGAGTCCGAGGGCCGCGGAAAGCGGGCGGTCAACTACCGCTTACGCGACTGGCTCGTCTCCCGCCAGCGCTACTGGGGCGCCCCGATCCCAATCGTCTACTGCGACCAGTGCGGGATGGTTCCCGTCCCCGAGGAGCAGCTCCCGGTGCTGCTGCCGGACGTCGAGGAGTACGCCCCGAAGGGGAAGAGCCCACTGGCGGCCGCCGAGGACTGGGTGCGGACCGAGTGCCCGAAGTGCAGGGGAGGGGCCCGTCGCGAGACCGACACGATGGACACCTTCGTCGACTCCTCCTGGTACTTCCTCCGCTACCTCGACAGCCACAACGATGAAGCGCCGTGGGCGAGGGAGGTCGCCGACTACTGGATGCCCGTCGACCAGTACATCGGGGGCGTCGAGCACGCGATCCTCCACCTGATGTACGCGCGCTTCTTCGTGAAGGCGCTGCACGACATGGACCTGCTCGATGCGCGCGAGCCGTTCGCCAACCTCTTCACCCAGGGGATGATCACCCGCGACGGAGCGAAGATGTCCAAGTCCCGCGGCAACACGGTCAGCCCGGCCGAGTACCTCCAGCGCTTCGGCGCGGACTCCCTCCGCACCTACATCTGCTTCATGGCACCACCGATCAAGGGTGGTGACTGGTCGGACGAGGGTGTCGAGGGGATCTTCAGGTTCCTGGCCCGGCTCTGGCGCCTCGGCCGCGAGGTCTCTGGCCGAACCGAGGCGGGTGGACCGCTGAACGCCGATGGGAAGAGCCGCGAGCTGCTCGCGAAGGCGCACTGGGCGATCGACAAGGTCACACGCGACATCGACCACCGCTTCCAATTCAACACGGCGATCTCCGCCGTGATGGAGCTGGTCAACGAGACCTACCGGCTCAAGGACGAGTTGTACGGAGACCAGTCCGGCGTCGCGGCCGTCCGCTTCTCCACAGCCACGGCGGCGTCCCTGCTCTTCCCGTTCGCGCCGCACCTCTGCTCCGAGGTCTACGAATGGCTCGAGGGCAAGCGGGTCTGGGAGCAGCTCTGGCCGGAGGCGGACCCCGAGCTGCTCGAGCACGAGACCTACATGTTGGTCGTGCAGGTGAACGGCAAGCTTCGGGATCGGATCGAGGTGGCCTCGGACACGGCGGAGAGCGAGCTGGTCGAGCTCGCCAAGTCGAGCGACAACGTCCAGCGCCATCTCAACGGCAAGGCCATCGTCAAGGAGATCGTCGTCCCCGGGCGCCTGGTCAACCTCGTCGTAAAAGGATGATCTGGTAGAAAGGACCCCGTGCTGGTCAGGCGCCTCGCCGAAGCCCCAACAGAGGAGTGGCACAGGGTTCGGAACCGCATCCTCATGGATGCTGGGGAGCTCGGCTCGCGCAACATGTCCGTCACCTGGCTCGAGGTTCCTGAGGGAGTCGACCAGGAGCTCCACTCCCACGAGGAGGCCGAGCAGGTCTACGTCGTTGTCAGCGGGGGCGGCACGATGACCGTCGCCGGCGACACACAGGAGGTAGGCGAGGGGGATCTGGTGCTGGTCCCGCCGGCCACCGATCACTCGATCGCCAACTCCAACTCGGCCGACCTCTGCTGCGTCTCGGTGCAGTCGCCGCCCGTCACCTCCTCCGAGGTCTTCGGGCGCTCCGGTGTCGGCGTCGCCTCCGAGTACGAAGAGGAGTAGCTGGAGGGGTGACGGGGTTATCCGCACACGCGGATGACGCCGCATGCCGTCGCTGGATCGCCACCGCATGACCCGGAAGCGGGTCGTCGTCGGCGGTCGCGTCCAGGGAGTGTTCTTCCGGGACAGCATCAGGCGGCGTGCGGAGACGGCGGGCGTCGCAGGCCGGGCTCGCAACACCCGGGAGGGAACGGTCGAGGCGGTCTTCGAGGGCGATGAAGCGGCGGTCGCCGAGCTTGTCGAGTTCTGCCGCCGCGGCCCGAGCCGGGCCGAGGTCGCCTCGGTTGAGGTGACGGAGGAAGAGCCCGAGGGGCTCTCCGGCTTCGAGATCCGCTGATCTGATCCCGCGGCGTTTCTGATCCGGCACGAAGCCGGTCCTTCTCGCGAGCAACCCGCGGCGAGGTTTCCGGCATGCCCGAGCTGAGCCGCTCGCAACTGCTGGTCTATGCCGTGATCGCGGTCGCGGTGATCGTGATCGGCGCCCGCTGGATCCGTTCCAGCGGATCGGGGTCGAGCGGTGGTGCGGAGCTGAGCTTCGCTGCGGACTCCGCCCATGAGGCCGAGGGGACCCGTGACGTGGTCGTGCACGTGGCCGGGGCGGTCGAGCGCCCCGGCGTCTACCGCCTGCCCGCGGGCTCCAGGGTGACCGACGCGGTCAGTCGGGCCGGCGGCTTCGCTCACGGGGCGAGCCGGGACGCGATCAACCTCGCGGCGCGGCTCAGCGACGGCCAGCAGGTGGTCGTCGCGCGGGCCGGGACGGCGGCCGCCCCCACCGCAACTGGCGGCTCGAGCGGCCCGATCAGCCTGGGCAGCGCGACCGTCGAGCAGCTCGATCAGGTCGAGGGCATCGGCCCGGTCACGGCGCAGAAGATCATCGAGTTCCGCGACCAGCACGGCGGGCTCTCCTCGATCGATCAGCTGGACGAGGTGGACGGGATCGGGCCCGCCACCATGGAGACCCTTCGGTCTGCTCTTCAGCCCTGAGTCAGTGGCCCAGCACGCGCTCCCACTCGTGGCGCCGCTGGCCCAAGGGCTCGTGCTCCGCCTCCTGATTGCCGCGCGGAACGCTCCCCGCGTGGCCCTCGGCGGCGTGCATCGCCGCGCGTCGCGATTCGAGTTGCTTCTGCGCCTTCGTTTTGCTACGGGCGCGGTGAACTGCCCCGCGTCCCTGTGGCTCGCGGTTCAAAGTCATCGCTCCTCCGTTCGATCGAAGCTCGCGTTCAGTTCCGCGTACCACGTGACCACTGGGTGAAACGCCTGATCGGAGCGCGCGACTGGTCGCGAGAGTGGCGCTTCGCGGCCCTCGCCGGGATCACCGCGGGGCTGGCACTGGCGCCGCTCGCCCCGCCCGATCCCGCGCTTCCGGCCGTCGGCGTCGCCCCGATCGCGGTGATCACGCTCGCGGCGCTCCGGCCGCGAGAGGGTTCAGGGCCACGGGCGGCGTTCGCCTGGCTCGTCCTGCTCGCCCTCGTTGCCGCGCTTGCGGGCCTGCTCGTGGGGGGCGCGAGGCTGCACGCGATCGACGCCGGCGCGCTGCGAACGCGGCCCGGCCTCCACGCCTCCCTGAGCGGGTTCGTTGCGGGCGTCCCTCGCCGGGACCACGGTGAGGTGGAGGTGCGGGTGCACTCGGCCGGGGGGCGCGTGCTGCTGATCGCGCCGGAGCCGGTCGGGGGGCTTTCGGTCGGTTCCGAGGTTCGCGCCGAGGGCGTCCTGCAGGAGCCCGAACCGTGGCGCGCCTCGTATCTGCGCCGGCAGGGGATCGCGATGACGCTCAGGGTGGACCGGATCGACCGCGCGCCGGGTCGGCGCGGCGGGCTCGCCGGCTGGACCGACGAGGTGCGCCTGCGGGCGGAAACCGCCCTCGAGCGCGGGATGCCCGAGCGGGAGTCCGCGCTGGCACGTGGATTCGTACTGGGACAGGACGACCGGATCGATGGTCGGACCCGCGAGGACTTCCGCCGATCGAATCTCGCTCACCTGCTCGCGGTCAGCGGGGAGAACGTGATCCTGCTCGGGGTGCTGGCCTGGCCGCTGCTGGCTCTGCTCGGCCTACCGCTGCGCGCCCGGCTGATCGGAACCCTCTGCCTGATCGCGATCTACGTGCCGGTCACCGGCGCCGGGCCCTCGATCCAGCGGGCGGGGGTGATGGGCGCGGCCGGCCTGGTCGCGGCGCTCGCGGACCGTCCACGCTCGCGGTGGTACGCGGTGTTGCTCGCGGCCGGGGCCACCCTGGCCGTCAATCCGCGTGCGGATGGCGACGTGGGCTGGCAGCTCAGCTTCGCTGCGGTCATCGGGATCATGCTCTGGGCGAGGCGACTGGCCGTCGTGCTGTCCGGGGATTCGGCGCGCCGCTCGGCGCGACACGCGCTTGCCGAGGCGGTCGCGGTGACCGCCGCGGCGACGGTCGCGACGGCGCCGCTGATGGCAGCCGCGTTCGACCAGTTCTCGCCTGCGGCCCTGCCCGCGAACGTCCTCGCCGCCCCGGCCGTCGCGCCGGCGATGTGGCTCGGGATGCTGACCGGGATCCTCGGTCAGGCGCCCTTCCTGCCGGTCGAGCCGCTGAACTGGCTCGACTCGCTCTGCCTCGCCTACATCGCGCAGGTCGCGCACTGGCTCGCTGCGCCGGACTGGGCCTCTATGACCGTTCACCTCGGCTCGATCTGGTCGGTGGCGGCGGCGTATGCGGCTCTGCTGATCGCGATGGAGCTGCTGCTTCGCTGGCTTCACCGTCTGAAGGGGCGAAACGTCTCTTGGGAGCTCTCATCGGCGAAGGCCGTCTCTCTCGCCGCGGTTGCCGCGATATCGATCGGGCTCGCAGTTCTGTGGCCATTCGGCGGGCGGGCGGCGCCGCAGCCGGGGGCCGGCCTGGTCGTGCGAGTGCTTGATGTCGGCCAGGGAGACTCGATCCTGCTTCAGCCGCCTGGTGCGGACCCGGTGCTCGTCGATACCGGTCCGCCCGGCGATGCGGTCGAGGATCGACTTCGTGAGCTGAACACGCGGAAGCTGGCAGCGATCGTCGTCACGCACAATCAGTCCGATCACGCGGGGGAACTTGGCGACCTCCTGCAGTCCCTCGACGTGGAGCGGCTCGTCTACGGCTCCGATGATCCACGGCTCCGCGGTGCCGCTCTGGCGGCAGGCGTCGAGCCGTACCGTCTGGCCAAAGGAGCGGAGATCGACTCGGGCGGGTTGCAGCTGATCGCGCTCTGGCCGCCGCGGGAGCTGCTCGGCCGGACCGGCGAGGACCCGAACCAGCTCTCTCTCGTGATCCTCGCTCGCTGGCGCCACTTCTCGATGCTGCTCACGGGCGACGCCGAGGCAGAGGCGGTGCCGATCGATCCCGGCCCGGTGGACGTGCTCAAGGTGGCGCATCATGGCTCCGAGGACGCGGGCCTGGATGAATTGATCGAGCGCACGGTCCCGGAGCTCGCGGTGATCTCGGTTGGGGCCGACAATCCCTTCGGGCACCCGACCGGCTCCACACTCGCCGAGCTCCGCGCGCACGGGGTGCCGACCATGCGCACGGATCGGCAGGGAGAGGTCGAGATCGAGGCCGAAGGTTCCCGCTGGACAGTCGGACCAGGCGCGGGTTAGCCTTGATGCAAGGGTGCCCGGAAGCGAAGCTGAGGAGCAACCCGTTTTATGATGCAGCTGCGGCGGGCAGGAGTCGTGTTGATCATCGCCGTGCTTGCGCTTGGGCTCGGTGGAGGGCTGGCGGGCGCGAAGAAGAAGCAGAAGAAGAGGAAGGGGCAGGTCTGGGGCGCCAAGATCACGCTCGCGCACCCTTCGCCGACTCAGTTCACGGGCACCGTCGACTCGAAACTCGCCGCCTGCCACAGCGGGCGCCTTGTGAACGTCTTCTACACGGACACGAGCAGCGGCCAGACCGCGCTGCTATCCGTGCAGCGGGCCAACGGCAAGGGGCGCTACGAGGTCAACCTGACGCAGCCGGCATTCTCCGGCGTCTACCAGGCCCAAGCAGCTCACGAGAGAATCCGAGCGCGGAAGGCCCCGCAGACCTGCAAGGAAGCGGTGAGCGGCATCTTCGGCGTGTAGCCGCCGCCGGCCGTCCCTAGACTCGGCGCGTGGCAGAGATGAAGCCCGCCTATCTGATCGCGGGAGACGACGAGGCGAAGATCACCAGGGCGCGCGGCCGGCTGCGCGAGCGGGCCGAGCGCGAGGGCGGGCCCGGTGCGCTCGAGCTCTTCGAGGCCGGCGACGGCCGCCGCTCCCCTGATGTCGAGGCGGTGATCGCCTCCCTCCAGACCATGTCGCTGATCGCATCGCGCCGTTACCTGCTGGTCGACGGCGTCGAGAGCTGGGGCAAGGCGGATGCGGAGAAGGCGGTCCAAGCGCTCGGCCAGATCCCCCCGGAGACCACGGTTGCGCTCGTGGCCCACGGCAAGGTTCCGGGCGGCGTGGCGAAGGCGGTCGAGAAGGCCGGGGGGGAGGTGCTCTCATTCGGGCTGCCACGGGAACGAGAGCTGCCGAAGCAGCTGGTCGCTGACTCTCGGGAGCTCGGCTTCGAGCTCGAACCGGCGGCGGCACGCCTGCTCGTCGCACGCCTGGGGCCGAGACCGATGCGCCTGAGGACGGAGTTGGAGCGCCTCGCCCTTTGGGCCGGGGAGGGGGGGAGCGTCGGGGTGGAGGATCTCGAGGCGATGATCTCCGACACCTCCGAGGAGGCGATCTGGACGCTCGCCGACGCGGTCGTGGCCGGCGACGAGGCAGAGACGATGCGCGTCGCCGAGAGCCTGGTCTCGCAGGGCGAGGCCCTGCCGCGGATCGTCTACTCGCTCGCGCCGCGTCTTCGCCAGGCGCTCAAGGCGGCGAGCGAACTGGAAGCCGGGCGGCCCGCGAATGAGGTGGCGAAGGACCTCTCGATGCATCCGTACGCCGCCAAGATGCTGGTCTCGAAGGTCAAGGGGCGCTCACCGGGCGACCTCGACAGCTCGATCCGCGCCCTGGCCGACCTCGAGCTCTGGTCCCGCGGTGGCTCCGACTACCCGGAGCTGGTCGCGTTCACTCTTACCCTGCGGCGGGCGATCGGCCTCGAGGCCGACGACACCGAGCCCCTGGCTTGGGCCCTGCGCTAACTCTGACTCTGGGGCTCCGACGCGGCGCCGGCGATGCTCGCCGCGCGGGACTTCTTGCGGGCGCCGGTGTTCCGATGAAGGGCGCCCCTCTGGACAGCCTTGTCGATCCGCGAGAGGAGCGCCTTGTGCTCCGCCGCAACCGTGTTCGCATCCCCCGACTGGACAGCCGCCTCGAGCCGCCGGAAGTGGGTCTTCACCGAGCTGCGAAAGCGCAGGTTTTCCTGGCGCTCACGCTCTGAGCGCGCATTCCGCTTCTTCTGTGACGCGATGTTGGCCATGAAAAGACCCCCGTCGGGGGCGGCGAAGAGAATAGAGCAATGACAGAACGGGGCGAAAGGGGGGACGGCATGCATGGTGAGCCTCCGGCTCCCTCCGAGCCTTTCGATCCGTCGACGCGCGAGTTCCCCGCTGTCGATCCGGGTGGGCGCGAGACGGAGCGCATCGAGCAACGGCACGAGGCCGTCTCGATGGATACCTCGGCTTTCATGGCGATCCCGGCGCCGGCGCCGAACACGCCATTCATCCCACCGGAGCTCGACGAGCGCCAGGGACGGCTGGGGCGCTCGACCGCGTTCTTCTCTATCGCGACCGCCTTCTCGCGGGTCGCCGGCCTCGTGCGGGAGATCGTCGCGGCGAGCTACTTCGGCATCTCGGGAGCGATGTCGGCCTTCACGCTCGCATTCCAGATCCCCAACCTGGTGCGTTCGCTCTTCGCCGACGCCGCTATTCAGGCCGCCTTCGTGCCCGTGTTCACCGAGGAGCTCGAGAAGGGGAACAGGCGGGAGGCCTTCCGCCTCGCCTCGACCCTGATCTACCTGGTCACGCTGCTGCTCGGCGCGATCACCGCGATCTTCGTCCTCGCGGCACCCCTGATCGTGCCGCTCTTCGCGCCGGGGTTCAGCGGCGAGATCCTCGATCTCACCGTCACCCTCTCGCAGATCCTTTTTCCGATCCTGATCCTGCTCGGAGCGTCGGGGATGGTCGTGGGGATCCTGAACAGCTACGACCGCTTCGCCGCCTTCGCGATCTCGCCGTTCTTCTGGAACGTCGTGATCGTCCTCGTGCTCGTCCTGCTCGAGCCCACTTTCAGCGGGAACGACCGCATCTACGCCTATGCGATCGGCGTGCTTGCGGGAACTGTCGTCCAGCTGGCGATCCCTGCTTTCGATCTCCGCAACACGCCATTCCGGTTGACGCGGGACGTCGACTGGCACCTGCCCGACGTGCGACGCGTGCTGCTCCTGATGTTGCCGGTGACCCTCAGCCTCGGCCTGATCAACTTCAACCTCCTGATCAACAGCTTCTTCGGCACGCTGGTCTCCGACCAGGCCCCCGCGGCGATCGACAAGGCGTTCCGCATCTACATGCTCCCCCAGGGAATCTTCTCCGTTGCCGTGGCAACCGTCGTCTTCCCGACCCTCTCACGCTTCGCGGCCCGTAGCGAATACGACAACCTGCGCGCGACGATGGCGAACGGGATGCGGCAGATTCTGCTGCTCCTACTCCCGGCCGCCGCCGTGGTCCTGGTGCTGTCGGTGCCGATGACGCGCCTGATCTACCAGCGCGGGGAGTTCGACGCCGAGCAGACCCATCTGGTAGCTCAGGCGCTCTTTTGGTTCGCCTTCTCGCTCCCCTTCAACGGGCTCTTCCTGCTGCTCACCCGCACGTTCTTCTCGCTGCAGCGGCCCTGGGTGCCCACGGCCATTTCAGCACTCAACCTCGTCCTCACGGCGCTCGTGGCGCTGGCTCTCTATTCGCCGTTTGGGGTGGGAGGGATCGTCGTGGGTACCGTCGTCGCGACCGCTGCCAGCGTCGTGGCCCAGGCCGTCGTCCTGAGGCGCATCCTGGGCGGACTCGAGCTCGGCCGCTTCCTCGACACCGCCTTGCGGGTCGCGATTTCCTCGGCGCTGCTGGCCGGGGTGAGCTACCTGGTCTGGTATGGGCTCGACCAGGCGCTCGGCCGCGACCTGATCGCCCAGATCATCTCCCTCGGCCTCGCTTTGGCGGTGGGCTTCGCGGTCTACTTCGCCGCCACCCTGGCGCTCCGGGTCCCGGAGGCCAGTCAGATCACGCGCCTGCTGCGCCGGATCTAGGCGGGTCTCGGATCGCCGACCCAGTAGCGCGGCCCGGGCCCGGAGCGGCCGGCGCGATCGTCGGGATTGGCGAGCTGACAGCGATCCAGCGAGAGGCAGCCGCACCCGATGCACTCCGTGAGCCCGGCCCGGAGCCGCTGGAGCTCGGCGATGCGCTCGTCGATGCGTGAGGTCCAGCCGGCGGAGAGCCGCGACCAGTCACGCCGGTTGGGCGCGTGGTCCCCGGGCAGCTTGTCGAGCTCCGCCTTGATCTCCTCGAGGGTCAGCCCGATCCGCTGGGCGAAGACGATGAAGGCGATGCGGCGGAGCACGGCGCGGTGATAGCGGCGATGACCGGAGCCGGCCCGCTCCGAGCCGATCAGCCCCCGCTCCTCGTAGAAGCGCAGGGCTGAGGCCGCGACTCCGCTTCGCTTCGCGACCTCGCCGATGGTGAGCAGGTCGTTGATGGGGGCAGGAAAGCACGAATCCGGCTTGACTTCAAGCTCACTTGAGCTTGTAGTTTGAGGGCACCCGATTGCCGAGGAGGCCCGATGAACGAGACGAGATCACCCAGCGCGCGGATCACCGACGAGGTCACCTCCTGGGATGGCGTCGAGTCGGGATATGGGAAGCGCGGCGAGTTCGGCTTCTACGTGAACGGCCACGAGGTCGGTCATCTCCACGGTGATCACGCCGCCCACTTCAGTTTCGGCAAGGAGATCGGCACCGCGCTAAAGGAGCAGGGCCGGGTCGTCGACCACCCGGTGTTCCCTGGCAAGCCCGGTCCGGCCGCGCGCCGGATCAAGACCGACGAGGACGTCGAGGCCGTGATCGAGCTGATGCGGCTCAACTACGACCGCATCGTCGCCCGCTACGGGATCTCCTCGCCCACTACCGCCTGAGCTCGGCCACCACGTAGCGGCTGGTGATCCGGAAGCCATCCGGGTCCTCGTTGGCCTCCTCGTAGATGCGACGCATACCCTCGCGAACCTCCTCCGCCCGCCCGGCGCTCTCGAGTATCGGCCGGGCCGAGATCGCAAGCGGGTGGTTCTCCCCCTCGATTCGCATGAACTCATCGACCGAGGGGGCGCCGAAGGGGAGGCTGTGCTCGGTGATCGATATCGAGAACCCGTATGGCTCGAACAGTCCGGACAGCGCATCGCGCTCGTGCCACGGAAAGGGTGCAGACGGCGGCGGCTGTTCGAGGACCTCCGCCAGGGTCTGTCGGGAGAGTCGAACGGCCTGCGAGACAGCGCCTTCCGGGATCCAGGCGGTGAGTAGGAGCCGTCCCTTCGAAGCGGTGACCCGGTCGATCTCGGCGGCTGCCGCCTCGGGGTCCGGCGCGAAGATCACGCCGAACACCGAAAGGGCGACGTCCGCGCCGTCATCTTCGACTGGGATGTCCGCGGCTTCCCCGAGCATGAAGGTGGCGTCCAGTCCCCGCTCGGCCGCAGTGGCCGCGCCCACGTCGAGCAGTCGCTGGGCGGGATCGACTCCGGTGACCGTCGCACCCCGCTCGGCGGCGAGCAGCGCGGCGTTGCCCGTTCCGCAGCCGATGTCGACGACGCGCTCGCCCTCTCGTGGCGCGGCTTGCTCGACGACGACCTCCGCCACCGGCAGCAGCTGCTCGGCGATCCGCTCATATCGGCCGGCACCCCACTCCATCGGGGTCGGACTCTAGCCCGGGTCTCGCGTGGCCGGTCCCTGGCTATGGCCTCGGCCCTACCCTTCCTCTCCTCAGGTGGACCGGATTCGCAACTTCTCGATCATCGCCCACATCGACCACGGCAAGTCGACGCTCGCCGATCGCATGCTGGAGCTGACCGGCACCGTCGACGCCCGCTCCCACGTGCCGCAGATGCTCGACTCGATGGAGCTGGAGCGCGAGCGCGGAATCACGATCAAGGCCCAGGCCGTACGCGTCGCCTACCAGGCCAAGGATGGCCAGACCTACCACCTGCACCTGATCGACACACCGGGGCACGTCGACTTCTCCTACGAGGTCTCGCGCAGCCTGGCGGCCTGCGAAGGCGCGCTCCTGGTCGTGGACGCGGCGCAGGGCGTCGAGGCCCAGACGGTCGCGAACGCCTACGCGGCGATCGATGCCGGCCTCGAGCTGATCCCCGTGCTCAACAAGGTCGATCTGCCTGGCGCCGATCCGGACGGCGTCGCGGCTCAGGTCGCCGACCTGCTCGGTGGCGATCACGACGAGGCGCTGCGGATCTCCGCCAAGACGGGCGAGGGAGTCCCGGACGTGCTCGAGGCGATCGTGCAGCGCATCCCGCCGCCGGATGGCATGCCGGAGGCGCCGCCGCGGGCGCTGATCTTCGACTCGGAGTTCGACCAGTACCGCGGCGTCGTGGCCTACGTGCGGATGGTGGACGGACGATTCGTAAAGCGCGAGCCGATCGCGGCGATGCAGGCGCGGACGCAGGCGGACATCGACGACATCGGCTTCTTCACGCCGAAGATGAAGCCGGCCAGGGGAATGTCGGCGGGGGAGGTCGGCTACGTGATCACCGGGATCAAGGACGTCACCAAGTTGCGCGTCGGCGACACGCTGACCAGCCGGGAGCGGCCCGCCGCGGAGGCGCTCCCCGGGTACCGCGAGGTCCGGCCGATGGTCTTCTGCGGCCTCTTCCCGATCGACACCGACCGCTACTCGGACCTGCGCGACGCCCTCGACCGGCTGGCACTCAACGACGCCGCACTCTCCTTTGAACCCGAGACCTCCGACGCGCTCGGCTTCG
>Ga0126307_10001846_pt1 | contig 14124 bp, 11 predicted proteins | sample Plot28_FD_89955 | JGI IMG/M metagenome (GOLD analysis project Ga0126307, IMG submission 89955) | Serpentine soil microbial communities from UC McLaughlin Reserve, CA, USA - Plot28 | ecosystem: Environmental > Terrestrial > Soil > Grasslands | place: USA: UC McLaughlin Reserve, Lake County...
ATTCCGCCTCTCGGTTGGGATGCCAGGGTAGTCGCGAGCATTTGCCGACGACTGAACCACCACTTGCCGAACCCCCAAGGAATGACGGCGAGCGCTCCGGTCTCGCGCACGGCCGCAATGGTGTCACCGAGGCTTTGACCGGAGGCGACATCCACTTGAGTACCAAGCGCAAGCACCTCCAGGCGCTCTCGAGTCGAGATCTGTCGTCCCGCCAACAAGAGCAGCGTGTACCCCGACTCGTGTCTCGCCACAAGGGAGGTAGGCTCAGTCGTCTGAGAGAGCGACCACCCTCCTGGGCTAAGGCTCCCAACGGTGTCTCGCTGAAGCCGTGCAAAGGAGCGCTCCTCAGGAGAATCAGTGAGCCACAGACAGCCGATGCTGTCCGATCGCCCAGTATCCTCTACCGCCGCCCGGAAATTTACTCGGGCACTGTCAAGGAAATGCCGGGGATCAAAGCAGGAGTGGAGATGGACATGCGCGTCCAGCAGGATCGTTCGCGATGTACTCAGTATTCACTCGGCGCAGATGTGGAACCTCGATCCGGCCTAAACAGTGGCACAGCAGATGTAAATCTGGAACCGGGGCAGAGTTCGTAAGTCCAATTGGCCCTGGTGGATTCGAACCACCATTAACGGATCCAAAGTCCGCTGTCCTGCCGTTGGACGAAGGGCCACCGGTGAAACCGTGAAGCCAGAAGTCTAACAAGCTATCCAGCAGTACGGAGGGCCTCTTGCCGCTCCCCTTGTGCGGTCAATACCTTGAACGTCGGCCTTAATCTAAGGATCCACGTACCTTCGCTCTCAGCAAGATGAACGCCGAGGGTGCATGCGTGAGCACCCCGGGTCGGAACACGATGTGATGATCGTCCGAGGTGGCTATCCGCCGGCGGTTTACCCACCCCTACAGCAGAGGTGATCGACATCAACGCGGCCGCTCGCAGCTGGCATTAAACTATCCGACGACCTATGCTCGCTGCTAATTCAACAGCACTTCTGCCTGACGTTCTGTACTCGCCACTCGAAAGCCAGTGCAAATAATTGCAGCGACCCGGCTGTAGCAGTACACAATGCAGCGCCTAAGAACCGCGTGCTGAGAGTAGACTGTTCTTGCGAGCAGCAAGGTGGAGAGCCAGCGCTTTCTCGAGGTGACATCCGTAGGGGCGCTGGAGGCGATCTTGCACTGCCCGGCGCCAATTGCTTTTCGTTCTGACCGGCGGCGGTCCATCTGTGGCCACAACTCTTCGGATCCTATGATGCCCAAACACGCGAGACTCCTATTTGCACTCACGACTGCCGTCGCTTCACTTCTCACGGCGTGCGTGGATAGCTCGCAGTCTCCACCGGGCCGACCCGACGTGCCGCCGGCTGACGGCAGCTCCGGACAACTGGCAGCCTTGGACCTGGTCTATGTCTGTGGTAATAAGTTCCTCGCCACCAATTCCACCGGCAGCCCGATGAACGTCGAGTACCGGCTGGTGGGTACGCCTGAGCGCGGAACACTGACGCTACGGGAAGAGCCAGGTGAGGACCCCGGCTTCAGTGAGACCGAGTTCGAGACCGGCAGCAGTGGCGCCGTAGAGCTCTATCACGACGACGTGAGGGTAGCACGGCGCATGAACGAGTCGCTCCCCTGCGGGGTGACCAGTGTTTCCGCTTCAGTTACCGCGGCAGGCACGGAGGCCACCGTGGGGAAGTGGTCAGCACCATTCTCCTGGCCGATCATTGGGCTCCATCTCCACTTGCTTCGGACCGGCAAGGTTCTGAGCTGGGGGAAATTCGGAGCTTCCTATGTCTGGACCCCTTCCTCTAATACCTTCACGTCGGTACCGCTCCCCGATCAACTGTTCTGCTCCGGTCATACACTACTGGCGGACGGTCGCCTGTTGGTGACAGGCGGACACATCAGTGACAATCATGGGATTCCCGACGCCAACCTGTTCGATCCTGGCACCCTGAAGTGGCTCCCTCAGCCATCTATGGCCAAGGGCCGCTGGTATCCCACAACCACGACGCTGGCAAATGGCGAGGCAGTTACCCTAGCAGGCCGAGACCAGAGCGGTGTCATTGCGGGTGTACCTGAGGTGTGGACCGGATCCGGGTGGCGGACGCTGAGCTCTGCTCGACGCGATCTTCCTTACTATCCGCGAACGTTTGTGGCTCCCAATGGAAAGCTGTTTTACGCTGGGGAAAACCGCGCATCGCTTTACCTCTCGACGTCGGGCAGCGGGGCCTGGAGCAGCGTCGCCAGCCGGCTCTATGGTACCCGAGACTATGGCTCCGCCGTCATGTATCAGCCGGGCAAGATCCTGTATGCGGGAGGTGGACGGACCACCAACACCGCGGAGACGATCGATTTGAACCAGGCTGCTCCGGCGTGGAAATGGACCGGTTCCATGGCATACGCGCGCCGCCATCTAACCGCCACGCTGCTGCCTACGGGGCAGGTGCTGGTAACCGGCGGGTCAAGCGGTACCGACTTCAGTGATGAAAAATCCGCCGTGTATGTCGCCGAATTGTGGGATCCGTCGACCGGTATCTGGACCAAAATGTCGAGCAACTCCGTCCCTCGGGCGTACCACTCCACGGCGCTGCTGCTCCCGGACGCCAGAGTCCTCGTAACGGGCGGTGGGGATGCGGCGGGAGAGCCCAATCACTACAATGCTGAGATCTTTTCGCCGCCGTACCTATTCAAGGGGAGCCGTCCGCAGTACAGCAGCGCTCCATCTGCGGTTGGCTACGGGCAGACGTTTACTGTTGGAACCCCTACTCCGACAGCGATCACGCGGGTGACCTGGGTGAGGCTAGGCTCAGTCACCCATGCGTTTAACTCCAACCAGCGGTTCAATGAGCTTCGATTCACACGTACGTCTAGTGGACTCAGCGTGACTGCACCTCCCAATCGAAATGTCGCCCCTCCCGGCCACTATATGATGTTCCTCTTGAATAGTGCGGGTGTACCATCCACCGCGAAGATCGTGCAGATCAAGTAGAAGGAACCTGCTCCAACCTTGGGGCCGCTGCTGCGATCGTCTCCACCGGAGTCACGGTGCCGTGCTTGCGCCCGAGCATCATCATGGCGTCCTCCCGGTCCCGGGTGTTGCGGTAGACCGAAAACAGAGTCGAGCCCGACCCCGTCATGCGGCAGAGCAGCGGCCTCGTAGCGACAAGCGCTTCAAACGCAGCTCGGATTTCCGCGTGGCGGCCGAATATCGGGGACTCGAAGTCGTTTCCTGCCATGCGGGCAACATCGCCCCATCCCGATAGCGAATTCAGATCCAGCGCCACAGCACCTCGCCGCCCCAAGGAGTCTCGCGCGGCATCCAACCAGCCGTACGCATCTCCCGTTGCAACTGGCACAGGAGGAGTGAGCAGCAGCGCTGGAGCCGCGGGAAGAGGGGAAAGACGCAGCATGCGTTCGCCGCGATTCCAGGCGAGGGCAAGTGGAGCTCCGGTTACGAAGAAGGGAATATCGCTGCCTAGGCGCGCGGCAATCTGGAGCAGCTCATGGCGTGGTATCGCATCTTGTGCGAGCCGATTTGCAGCGTGCAGCGCGGCAGCCGCATCGCTCGAGCCACCCCCAAGACCAGCTCGAACGGGGATGCGCTTGGTGAGCGTTACATGTATCCCGAACGGGTGACCCACAGAATCCAGCACCGCTGCCGCGGCGCGTACCGCCAGGTTCTGTTCCGGCTCCCCCACGTCCGTTCCGAACACGGCGATGGTTACACCGCGGCCATCAATACGCTCGACCTGCACAGTATCCGCCAGACTGATAAGACAGAGCAGGGTCTCGATGCCGTGATAGCCATTTTCCTCGCGCGCAAGTACGCGCAGGAAGAGATTGACCTTCGCAAGAGCCGGTATCCTGAGGGTAACGCCGCTCACGTCGGTGTCCTGCGCAGCGTGCGAAATCCATCCGGGGTCTGCGCCATCGACCATAGGCCCAGCAGAGTGATGGGTACGAACGAGGTGAGGTGAAACGAAATTGCGTATGAAAAAGCCAAACTGCTCGTGATCCCGTACAGAGCAAGGACGGCAACGATGACCGCCTCGAACGGGCCAAAAAATCCCGGCGTCGAGGGGATAGAAATCCCCAGCACCAACAGACCCTGAAGCAACAGCGCTCCGCTATAGCTGACAGGAATGTCGAATGCCTGGAAGCCGACATAAAAAGCCAGCGCATTGACCAGCCATAAGACCACGGACCAAATGATGACGCCCGCGAGCCGGGCCGGCGAGCGCAGCACGGTCAACCCCTGCCTTACACCTTCGATCAAGTCAACGATCTTGTCTGCTACGCGTGCGTGAGGAAGAATGCGCCTTACCAGCTGCTCGGCGCGGAGGGGGGCGACGACAACGAGTACTGCTGCCAGTAACGCGAGCAAGCCCAGGATTCCGGCGGCGCGGGCGAGCTGCACAATCGAGGTGCCTCCTACTGAAACCGCGCTCGGCAGGTCCGAGCTCAAGAGTGCGAAGGTCAGCATGGCCACGACCGTCAGTCCATCGAAGATTCGCTCCACGGCTATTGATGAAAACACCGTGGTAAAGCGCGCGGGGGCGAGCTTGGCTGCCGTGTATGATCGGACCAGCTCTCCGGCTCTCAAGGGGAGAATGTTGTTCGCCATGAAGCCGATTGCGATGGCGTGCCAGAGCGGTGTGGCAGGGTAGGGTCTTCCTCGTTCATCGCGAAGCAGCAGACGCCAGCGTACCAGACGTAATGGAAACGTGATTGTGGCTATCACGACCGCTGCCGCGAGTGGAACGGGGTGAGCAGTGCGCAGGTGCCGCAGAACTTCCGACACATTGACCCCGCGCAATGCCCACGCCAGCAGTGCTACCGATACTCCGATGCCAAGGAGGGCGGGAAGGCTCCGCCGTAGCAAACTCCGCCGGGAAGCCGTCTCAGGATTGCTCAAGCGCGAGCGGTACGAGGTCGAGCAGCTCCTGAAGCAGCGGTTGCAGTGACTCGAGTGTCGCCTTGCGTGAAAGCTCGGCGGCAATCTGGTGGCGTACGGTAACGGCTCGCTCGAGTGCCGCCTGACCGCTGTATACCAGAGTGCTTATGGCGACAGGCTCAGGTTCTCCCTCCACAATTCCAGGGGATACCGGACCCTGTGCTGATTCTATGCCTTGGGGTAAACCAATGAGGCGTTCCAAAGAGGGAGCCACTGGGCCGCGCTCGCGGATCAGCAGATCGAACGTCCGGAAACTCGCCTCGATACCTGGCGCAGGATCTGCGACTGAAGAGGCGTCTGGTGCCAGGCTTTCGATCGGGACCACGTCCTCATCAGTATCGTATTCCAGTGACGCTATTGGGACAATTGGCGATTCTTCCGCCACGGAGCGCTCCATTGATCGCAGCTCATCCAACCGATGTGCGACGTCGAGCAAGCGACGAGAGATCAGCATACGGTCGTCACTATCTCCGACCGATCGAAGCAGCTCACCGGCTCCCTGCAAGTGGGCGGCAAGCTGAGTCACAGAATGGCTTGCCACTCCTGCTGCCAGGGCCTCCTGTGCTGATCTCGCGAAAATTACCAACGCTGCGGCCACGGGATCCTGGCTAGGAGTTGCGGCGGATCGGAGCACGCCGAGCAGATGGTACAACCGCAGATCCCGTTGCGTTGCCGAGCTAGCCGAAGCGATCAACACTGCTGTCTGCGAGAGGTGCTCGCCCTGGCTCACCAGCTCGAGTGGGCCGAGCGGCTCGGCAGGAGTGAACTGCGGCTGTGAAATCGGTTGTGTGAGTGGCTCGGGGTCACCAGGGTAATAGAGCGACTCGATCGGAACAACGTCTCTCTCTACAGCAAACGCGCGCAAAAGGAGCTCTGTAAACCGACTAGCCTCCTCAGCGTCGGGATCGGGTCTGCCACTCTCGGCGACGTCACGAGCGATGCGGGTGAGCGCCTGCCCGGCACACTCCATGACCTTGTCGACGTCCGGCGGAGGGGCAAACAGTCGGGTGAGGTCACCCACAGCGAGCTCTATCCCGTCGAGTATCTCTGGAAGGGGAGAGAGGTCGCCCAGCTCCGCCAAGCCCCTCAGCGACTGCATCCGCCGGATCACGTTGTAGAGAGGCTCGCGGTCACCGGGCGAAACACGGAGGGATCTCGCTGCACGATCGAGAGCGCTCGCGATCAACGCTCCCTCACGGGCGACGAACGCCCGCACGCCGGTGTGAAGCTCGGGTCTGTTGGGTTCAGTCGCCGGCTCTTGGGGTAACTCCCCGCTAGTTCTTCCTGCCAGGCTCTCGAGTGCTCGTCCAAGCCGGACCGTTCGCGCGGTGTCTGCCTCGGTCCAGGATGACGAATGTCGGACCAGCAACCGAAATTCTTCGATCGATTGCGCGACTTGCTCGCGCGTAGCCGCGTCCCAGCTGCGCTTGTTGTCGCGGTAAGCTCGTGCGACTGCCTCGAGCCCGGCTGCCGCTCTCGCGATCTGGGTCTGTGCCGCCATGAGTGCGGAGCCTCGCAGCACTCGCGCGCTCCGCAGAAGCTCGTCAGCCGACGGTGGCCCCGACTGTGAGACGAGGTTCTCCAGTCGGTCCAGGCACTCGCCGGCTTCGAGCGCAAAAAAGTCGGCGCTCCCGAGAGGCGTGCTCACCGTGCGGTGACAATGGGTAACGTCAGTCTTGGAGCCAGGAGTCTGAGCATAGTGCCCAATAAGAGTGTAGGGGACCTCGGACGCGGTGGAACCTATGAGGCCACGAGCGTAGCATCAACTCCTGTCGACAGTTCCGTCGTGTGAAGCACCAACTCGGCTGGTGCCTGTCATTGCTGCTCGCATCTCAGTGACCGCAGCTACCATCCCGACCATGATGGCGCGGCTCACTACGCTGTGACCGATGTTTAGCTCTTCGATCTCGGGGATCGCCGCGACCGGAGCGACGTTGAGGTGGGTCAATCCGTGTCCTGCGTGGACGAAGAGCCCCATGTCCGCGGCGTGTCGGGCAGCTCGCCGGAGCTCGTCCAGAGCGGCGTTACCTCTTCGCCAGGAATTCGCGTAGCGGCCCGTGTGAAGCTCGATGGCAGGAACGCCGAGATCCTTTGCCGCGTCGATCGTGCTGAGGTCCGGATCGATGAAGAGACTGATTCGCGATCCAGCCTGCTCGAGTAGCCGGATGGTCGTTCTGAGCGCCGGGTGCGGCCTGCTCAGGTCGAGTCCACCCTCCGTAGTGATCTCCTCGCGCCGCTCGGGCACGAGGGTTGCCTGATAGGGCCGAAGCCGACATGCGAGGGCAACAACCTCCTCGCTGCTGGCAAGCTCCAGATTAAGCACTTGAACCGCGGCGTGTAGACGCTCGGCGTCCGAGTCCTGTATGTGCCTGCGATCTTCTCTCAAGTGCGCAGTGATACCATCAGCACCGGCCGACTCGCAGAGCAGGGCTGCCTCGGTAGGATCTGGCTCATCAGTCCGCCGTGCCTCCCGCACGGTGGCAACGTGGTCGATGTTGATATAGAGCCGCGTGGGAGTCATTGCTCCTCGTTACTGTGCCGGTTAACTTCGCAGCCTAACATTAGCTCAGCGAGAGACTTGTGACCAAGCAACGATGCATCGGGGCGGTGCTTCTCCTCACAGCGTGCGGTGGTGGCAGTGGCGCATCCGCAGCAAAGCCAGCATCGTCGGCGAGTGGTGCGGTACGGAGCTTTATGGAGGCGGTGGCGGACAGCAACCTCGATAAGATGGCATCGTTGTGGGGGACTGCCAGCGGCCCGGCCGCCAAGACGAAACAACCGCCCGATTATCAACGCCGGGTCGCCATCATGCAGGCGTACCTGCGGAATCAGTCCTTCCGCATCATTTCCGATGTACAGGAGCAAAGCCCCGACCGCCGAGCGGTTCAAGTAGAGCTCAAACGGGAGACCTGTACCTGGAATGTGCCGTTTGTGGCGCTGAAGGCTGCAGGTGGCAGTTGGCTCGTGACCCAGGTCGATCTCGCAGCCGCGGGCAACCCGGCGCGCCCGTGTGTGGCTCCTGGTATGGCAGACAGCGCTCCGCAGGGTTAGCCGGAACCTTCCCGCTTCGTCGCTGTTATCTTTTAATCAGTCGGTAAGCTCGAGCAGGATGCCTTCGGTTGCCTTCGGATGAACGAAGGCAATCCGGCGTCCACCTGCCCCCTTGCGAGGAGTTTCGTCAAGCAGACGGTATCCGGCAGCCCGGCAGGCCGTGAGCGCAGCGTCGAGATCGGGAACCCGGTAACAGATGTGATGAATGCCCGGGCCTCGCTTAGCCAGGAATTTTGCAATCGGGCTATCTGGTGTCAGTGGGGCGAGTAGCTCGACCTGAGAGTCGCCGAACTGCAGAGGAACGATGGTGGCACCGTCAGCCGACTCGGGCTCGCCCGGCACGATGCCAAGGACCTCACGGTAGAATCTGAGTGCGGCAGCGATATCAGGGACCGCTATCCCAACGTGGGCAATGCGGGGGCGATCAGCCAAGATGCCTCCAGGTTGTCATAAGGCAGTAGCCCGACATAACACAACAGGAGAATAATTAACATGGGCGCGACGAATACTTTGACCGTGCACGTAAGCGACGCCTCGTTCGCTGCGGAAATCGAGCAGGCGGAAGGCTTGGTGCTCGTGGACTTTTGGGCGACATGGTGTGGGCCCTGCCAGGTCGTGGCGCCGCTCCTCGATCAGTTGGCGGGCGAGTATGCCGGCAAGGCCAAGATGACGAAAGTGGACGTGGACGCGAATCAGCGTACTGCCATGCGATTCAATGTGCGCTCGATACCGAGTATCCTCTTCTTCAAGAACGGACAGCACGTGGACACGGTCGTTGGCGCTGTTCCCAAGGCCACACTGGAAGGCAAGATCAAGCAGCATCTGAGCTAAAATCGAAAGGACGGGAAGATACCTTCCCGTCCTTCGTCTTTCCCGCTTCCGGCCGCTCCCGCTATTAAAATCCAGCATGCTCACCGCCGGAACTCTGTACGTCGTCGCCACACCCTTGGGCAACCTGGGCGATTTGTCGATCCGCGCTAGCGAAGTCCTGTCACGGGTTCCCGTGGTGGCGGCAGAGGATACGCGCCGCACTCGCGGACTCCTCAGTCATCTGAACGCACGGCCCACACTTATCAGCTTCCACGCGCATTCAGCGGAGCATCGGCTGGAGAGCATTCTTGAGATCCTCGCTTCAGGTCGTGACGTCGCGGTCGTGACGGATGCTGGAACCCCTTCAGTGAGCGATCCCGGGCCCGATCTCGTCGCCGAAGCACGAGCCGCAGGTTACACTGTCGTCCCAATTCCAGGCCCGTCAGCGGTGGCGACTGTGCTTTCGGCGGCCGGACTTGCGGCGGACCGTTATCTCTTTCTTGGCTTCATTCCTCGTAAAGGACGGGAGCGTACCCGTCTGCTTGGTCGTGCAGCTGCCGAGGAATGGAGCGTCGTCTTCTTCGAGGCGCCCCCACGACTGGTAGCCTTGCTCGAAGATCTGATCCCTCTCGCGGGGGCGAGCAGAATCGCTGTCGTCGGTCGGGAGCTGACCAAGATTCATGAAGAAATACGCTCGGCCACTCTGGGCGAACTAGTGGACCACTTCAGGGCGGTGCCGGCCCGGGGCGAGCTGACAGTGGTGCTGCAGGGAACCGGTGAGCCTGCCTCTGAGCCTGATCGTACCGAAGACGCAGTAGATCAGGCCACAACGCTACTGGCTGACGGGCTGACACGACGGGAAGTCGTCCAGCGTCTCACCCAGTCACTGGGGCTGCCAAGAAACGAAGCGTACAAGCTCGTAATGGAGCTGCCGTGATTTCATGGGTTCTGCTGGCTTTAGGGGTATTCATGGCCGGTCCTCCAGTGCCGGCCGGACCTGAGCCCGTGATGACCATTGGTCGGCTTCACTACGAGGGCGGTGGCGATTGGTACGCCAATCCGTCGAGTCTGCCCAACCTTCTCACAGCTTTGAGAACGCGCACGTCGCTCCGCGTGGCTACAACGGAGAAAGTCGTCACACTGAGGGATGACGATCTGTGGACTGTTCCCTATCTGTACATGACGGGGCACGGCAACGTGCATTGGGGCGATCGCGATCTTCCCACACTGCGACGATACTTGGAGCAAGGGGGATTCCTTCACGCGGACGACAACTACGGGATGGACGCCTCCATCCGGCGCGAGCTTGGCCGGCTGTTTCCAGATCACCCGCTCGTCGAGGTTCCTCTAGACCATCCGATCTACCACCTGGTCTACGATTTCCCCAAGGGTCTGCCGAAGATCCACGAGCACGACAAGAAGCCGGCGCAGGGATTCGGCATATTTCTCAATGGCCGACTAGCGGTCTATTACACGTACCAGTCGGACCTCGGGGACGGGTGGGAAGATCCACAGGTTCACAAGGACCCACCTGAGACGCGGGAGTCCGCCATCCGGATGGGTGTCAACCTCTTCACCTACGCCGTGGGGTACGGCGGGTGACAGCACCAGCCACGTACCAGGCGCTTCAGCGCCTTGCCCGACCTCTGCGAACCAGGAGTAATGCTGGTTGGGTCTCGTTGGCGCTCGGAACCGTTGCCGTTCTGCTCGCTGGTTGGGCATGGGCCGTTCGCCTCGGCTGGCTTAGCGCTCCCTATTGGGTGTTGCTCGCGTGGTCTATGGCTCTGCTCGGCCTCCTTGCAATCGCCTATTTCGCTTGGACGGGGCAAGCTCGACTGACTAATCCCCGGCTGGCCGGCGCGCTGGAGGAGCTTGGTGCCTGGAGACGGGGGACGTTGACGTCGCTCTTGGACACTGCAGCAGCCGGAACCAGTGGCGACCTGCTGGGCCTGGCAGACAGAGTACAAGCAGAAGAGGTTGCCCAGCGAGGCGGAACTGCAATAGAGCCGATAGCACGAGCAGTCCGAGTCCTCATGATTGCTGGACTCGTGTGTCTGGCGCTCGGAGCGGCAGCCTTCACGTCGGCTGGACCGGTGAATGGTGTTGCCGCGGCCCTCTGGCATCCTCGCAAAGCGTGGGACGCAACTGTCGCCCCGGTAAGAATCCACCCCAGCCAACCTGTGGTAGACCGGGGACAGCCGGTCGAACTAAAACTGGAAGCACTGGGCCGAAGAGCCGCGATTCTCTGGACCCGCGCGCCGGGAGAAGCCTGGAAGTCCCAGGGAGTACGCTTGGACTCGCTCGGACGTGCTATCGTCTCAACGCCCCCACTCCAGAGTGATCTGTTTGCACGACTCACGAGCGGGGGCCGCTCGTCCGATACAGTGATGGTTCGAGTCAGGCTACCGGTGTTCCTTGGCTCACTCAGCGTCACAGCGCGCTATCCGGCATATCTGGGGCTCGAGAACGAGCCGGTCCCCACCAGCGGTGATACGCTAATCCTTCCGGCCGGCACTCGACTGGAAACGAGAGGGGAAGCTACTGCGCGTCTTGCGAGTGCCGCATGGGAGTTCATTGGCCGGGCCGAGTCACTCGAGGTCACCGCCACACGCTTTGCTGGAACGTTTGCTCCTAAACGATCCGGCGAATATCGGCTGGCGTTGAGGACTGCGAGTGGCGCACCGTTGGTTGGAGACTCGGTGCGTCTGCCGGTTCGCCTCGTTCCGGACAGCGCACCATCGGTGGAGATACCGGTTCCTGGTGGGGACACGCTGGCGCCGCTGAGTCTATTGGTGCCGTTGATCATCGACGCGCGAGACGACCACAGCATAACAGCGGTTACAGTAGAGAGCCGCCGGGTCACCCGTTTCGGCGTGGTGGATTCTGCCCGCCGCGACACCGTGTCAGTTCCTCCGGATCGTCCTGATCGTGCCATACTCAGCTTTACTCTGAATTTGAATCGCCGCGGACTACTGCCTGGCGACACAGTGCGCTATTTCGCGCGGGCACGAGACAACACGCCACGGGGACAGATCGGACGCTCCCGCGAGTTCGTGCTGCGGCTGCCCACAATGACGGAGGTCAGAGCCGCGCAGCGGCAGGCAACCGACGCCATCGCCGGGCAGCTCGACTCAGTCACCAGCGCGAGCCGACGCATCGAACGTGAGACCGACGACCTCGCACGAGAGCGGTCCCGATCCACCGGAAACCCCGACGCGAAGGATGCCGATGCGCTCTCATACGAAGAGGCCCAGCGTGCGGAAGGCGTCGCCAAGTCACAGGAAGAGTTGATCCGCCAGGCAGAGTCGCTGGAAAAGTCACTGGACGCCCTTCGCCGGAGCGCCGAGGCTGCGGGCGTGAACGACTCAGCCTGGCAACAACAACTCTCGGAGATTCGCGAGCAGATCGAGCGAGCGCTCTCACCGGAGTTACGCGAGAAGCTCAGCAGTCTACAGCAAGCCTTAAAGGATCTGGATGCGGACCGAACCAAGGCTGCGCTCGAGCAGCTGGTCGAGGCACAGAAGCAGCTCCGCGAGGCGCTGGAGCGGAGCCGTGAGCTGTTCCGGCGGGCAGCTCTGGAGGGAGATCTCGCGAATCTGGGTAACGAATCCAAGGACCTCGCACGCGAGCAGCGGGAGTGGAATCAGCAGGTTGGCTCCGCTGACAGTGCTCGTTCTGCATTGGGTGAACGGCAGCTCGCTGCGCGGGCTGACTCGCTGAAGTCGGCGCTCGACAAAATCTCCAAGGAGGCACCGGCGCAGGGAAAGCCTGTCGACCTTCAGGATCTGGCGCAGCAGGCAGGCCAAGCCTCGGCGCAAATGCGGCAGGCCGCGAGCTCAGCCCAGCGAGGACAACGGCCCAAAGCGAAGCAGCAGGGCGAAGAGGCTTCCCGTTCACTCGAGCCCCTGAGTGATCAGCTCCAGGGACGTCGCCAACAGATGCAACAAGAGTGGCGCAAAGAGGTAGTGCAGGCCATCGATGAGGCGTTGACCGAAACCAGCCGTCTGGCTGAACGCCAGCTTCGAGTGCAGGAGCAGCTTCGGGATGGCGGGACACCAGATGGGTCTACTCGCGCCGAGCAGGCCGCCATCGAAGAAGGTGTGCAGAAGGTGCTGGAGCAGGTGCGGCAGGCGGGTGGCAAGAACGCCCTGGTTCCTCCTCAGATCGGCTCGGCGCTAGGCGCTGCGCAGATGCGAATGCAGCAGACGCGAGAGGCGATCTCCTCCGCCTCTGCAAACAGCCGCGAGGCCGCGGATCAGGCGGGTGAGGCGGTAGACGGCCTGAACTCGGCGGCTCACCAGCTGCTGCGCGCGCGGGGCGATGTATCCGGTTCCCAGTCTGGCTCGGGACTAGCCGAAGCACTGGAACGTTTAGCGCAATTGGCTCAGCAGCAAGGCGGCATCGGACAACAAGGCGCGGGTTTGCTGCCAATGGCCGGTAGCGCTGCGGTCCAGGAACGGTTGCAGAAGCTCGCCGCCCAGCAGCGTGCCATGGCGCAAGAGCTCCAGAAGATGCGAGGCCAGGGTGACATCCCCGGCGCCGGAGAGATGGCAGACGAAGCTTCGGACCTCTCGCGAAGACTCGAGGCAGGGAGGCTGGAGCGGCAGACCGTCGAGCGCCAGCAGCGGCTGTTCCGTCGCATGCTCGATGCAGGACGGACCCTTCAAGGTCACGAGGAAGACGAGAAGAAGGAGCGTCAGAGTACGACCGCGACGGCGGATAGTGTGCACCTCCCACCTGCACTCAGGGCGAGACTCGAAGATGAAAATCACCGGCTGAGGGTGCCGACGTGGGAAGAGCTTCAGGGGCTCTCTCCGGAGGAGCGGAGACTCGTGGTAGATTACTTCCGCCGCCTGTCCCAGCCGTCCTCGAGGTGATCTGATGGCCCGCTTCTTTCACTCAGCCATATGGGTTGCCCTCTTACTCGTGCCTGCTACGGCGTGGTCCCAGCAGAGTGCCTTGACTCGCGCTTTTGACCTGGAGCGCCGGGGAGACTACGCTGGCGCGGCCGCGCTCTATCGGACGCTACTCGCGGATAAACCAGCCGATATCTCAGCGCTGCTAGGTCTCGAGCGGTCGCTTCTGCCGCTGAACCAAAGCGCTGAGATATTGTCGGCCGTGCGCGCCGCGCTACGTGCCGCACCATCCAGCTCGTCCATTTACGCGATTGCCCTTCGTGCCTGGGCTGCGGCCAAGGAGCCCGACAGTGTGCGGGCTACGGCCGAGCGGTGGGCTCGGATCGCACCCACGGAAGAAGCTCCTTACAGGGAGTGGGGCGCCGCTGAGCTGGGAAATCAGAATAGAGCGGG
>Ga0126307_10001847_pt1 | contig 14120 bp, 15 predicted proteins | sample Plot28_FD_89955 | JGI IMG/M metagenome (GOLD analysis project Ga0126307, IMG submission 89955) | Serpentine soil microbial communities from UC McLaughlin Reserve, CA, USA - Plot28 | ecosystem: Environmental > Terrestrial > Soil > Grasslands | place: USA: UC McLaughlin Reserve, Lake County...
CATCGAACCGGACAAATAACGCGGTACGATATGCACCCACGTACGCCCGTACGGGGAGATCGCGGCATGCCTGAGCGACCCGGTAGTCTGCCGCTGGCCGAGCGGTGGCTGAACAGCGCGCACGGTTGAGCCTGTCGCTGGCCACGGTGGCCAAGCGCATGGGAACCGCCGCAGACGAGGAGGGGGAGCCACAGCGGCGCCGACAGACGATCCACCAGATCGAGCAGGGTCGCATCCCGCACCCTGACGGGCTACATCGGGCCTCCTCGAAGCCCAGCCCTGCCGATGGAAGGCGGCAGCTGGGACAGCTACACACTTACCCAGCAGGCGCGCCAATTGTTGCAAGATGAGCCGCTCATGGCCGGGCATGTCCGACGCGACGAGCTGCACTCCGCCCGCACCGTCGTCCGTGCTGCCGCGCTGGTGACCGCCCACCAAGAGGGTGACTGCGCGCGCATACGGATGTGTGAGCAGGTGCTCTCCCGGGCTGTTACCGACCACAAGGCCGCGCCCCAACAGCGCCGCGGTGGGCCTCTGCCGCCTCGCCCGATGAATGACCACGGGCCCAGCGCGCCCTGGCCGCATGGTCGCGATGCGAACGTATGCTTGACCGTCACCCGCGTGACGAGCAATATGCGAGCTGCCGGCCGCAAGTTGTTTGCGGCGTGAGCGAAGGAGGCGGGATGAGAGTCAGGCTGGTCCGGTCGACCTCCAACACCGGCACGTGCCCAACCGTCTACGCGACCGACCGAGGTACGTTCGTCGTGCAAGGGACGCGCGTCACCGACGCCGAGGCCCTGGCTGCGATGGACATCCCCGCGCACGAGACCGTGATCGAGGTCCCCTTCGACCTGCTGCGCGGTCTGCCCATCGCCGAGCTGGCCGGGCACAAGGGGCGCTGACGATGCGCCGGCTCGTCGGCGAGGACTTCTATCGGCTGTTCGCCAGCTTCCAGCACACCGCGTTCCGGCTAGAGGCGCTGGACCGCTACACGGTGCCCGACGAGGACGAGCAGTACCGGAGATTCCTCGCCGACGAGCCGCTGGACAACACCTACATGAAGCCCTGGCTCGACATAGTGGCAGACCTGGCGACAGTAGGGAAACGCATACAGCGGGTACGGGTCGCCACGGAACCACTCGGGGACTACCTCCGGTTCCAGTTCACCTGCGGCTACCCGTATGACATCGAGGCCGGCGAGGACATCCGGATCCTGGGCTCCGAGACGGCACAGGCTCTCGGAGTGCCCCGGCAGGACTTTTGGCTGTTCGACTCCAGGCAACTGGCGCGGATGCACTTCGACGCCGAAGGCCACTTCCTCGGTGCCGAGTTGGTGGACGAGCCGGCAACGGTCGTGCGGCACTGCTACTGGCGAGACGCGGCGCTCCACTACGCGGTGCCGTATCAGCGGTACGTTGCTGAACGCCTCCTACTCGGCCGCGGATCCTGAAGGGAGGAGGTTGTCCAGCTACGAGGAGGCGCGAGCCGCGCTTGGTGCCCGGCTGCGTCAACTTCGCAAGGACGCCGGCCTCACAGGCGAGCAGCTCGCACGCCGCTTCGGGTGGCAGCAGTCCAAGGTCTCGCGGATCGAGACTGGCAAACAGAACGCCAGCGAGGCGGACATCACCGCTTGGGCGCAAGCGGTCGGTGCTGCCTCTGAGGTTGTCGAGGAGCTGCTTGCTGGCCTGAAGGCCGTCCAGATCGAGTACGCGACCTGGCGGCAGCAGCATCAGGCCGGCGTGCTCGCCAAGCAACAGGCCCTCCTCGACCTCGAGGCCAAGACCACCACAGTCCGCGCGTTCGACCCTGTGGTGATTCCCGGGCTTCTTCAGACCGCCGAGTACGCCCGCTGGCGGCTGATTGAGGGGCCGGAGCTGTACGAGTCCCCCGATGATGTCGCCGCCGCCGTTAGGGCTCGCATGCAGCGCCAGGAGGTCCTCTACAACCCCGCGAAGCGCTTCCGATTCGTTGTGACCGAGGCGACGCTTCGCTACCAACTTTGCCCGGCCGAGACGCTGCGCGGCCAGCTCGACCGGCTGGTTGCGGTATCAAGCCTGGGAAACGTGGTGCTCGGCGTGATTCCGTTCAGCATCAGGGTGCCGCTGGCGCCAATGCATGGCTTCTGGATCTTCGATGACCAGCTCGTTACCGTCGAAACGTTTGGCGGCGAGCTGATGCTCCGCGAGCCACACGAGCTCGACCTGTACGCCAGGGCGTTCGAGACGCTTCAAGCAGCCGCGGTCTTCGGGGAGCAGTCTCGCGCCATCATCACCCAGGTTCTCGCCGACTTGCGGCAGCTCGTCAACTGACCTCCCTTCCTCTTACCGATAGACCAGGTGGGCCGAAGTATGCGATCCGGTTGCCTGCTCTACAAACATATGCTTGACCGATGCGGCCGAGTCACGCATACTTCGGCCCACCTGCTCGATGTGAGGCGCAAGCGGGAGGTAGAAGTGCGGACGGCAATAGAAGGCAACGGGTTTCTGACCCTGGTACCCGCATCCGAGGATGCCGGGCCTGCGGCCCAGGGCGCGCAGAGTGGGTCGAGCCGGGTGTTGCTGACAATGGAAGAGCTGCACGCCCTGATCGAGCAAGCTGCCGTCAGCACGGTTAGAGCATTCCTTGCCACGCTGGCCGCGCTGTCGACGCCGCGAGAGCGGCCGCGCGTCCGAGCCGTCGCGGCGGAGCCTGTAGGACCGGCGCTCATCGCCGAGCCGGGCCGGCTGCCGCTGGCTGAGCTGGTCGTTGGCGAGCGGCGGCGCCTGAGCGTCTCCCTTGAGGGTCTGGCTAGGCGCATCCGGAAGGCGGCCGAGGCTGAGGAGTCCCACAGCGCCGTGAGCCGGCAGGGCATCAGCCAGATCGAGCGCAAGGGCCGCATCCCGCATCCTGACGCGCTGCGGTGGCTCGCCTACGCCCTGGAGATTCCGGTCGAGCGCGTGGTCGGCGCGGCCGAGCAACAGCGCGTCAACCGCCGCTACGCCAAGAGCCTGGCGGCTCTTGACCGGCTGGAAATGGCCTTGGTAGCCCGCATGCCAGCGGCGTCGGCCGAGAGGATTGCAGGTAGGAGGTGATCGGTTCCGGACGCAGGCCTACCGAACTCGGTCCCATGATCGAGCAGTAGTTCAGCGGTCCGGCCTGGCGGGGTGGGAGCCGCCGTGTTGAGCCCACGAGCCCCCTGCCCCGCCAGCCGACCCTTGCCGCAGCAAGGAGGCCAACGATGCGTTGGGGTACAACCGTCGTCGACCATCTCCGATCCTACCCGCACGGCCCGCCCGCCGTGCGGGTGGACACGTCCCAGCTGCAGGCCGCCGCCCGCGAACTGGAGGCGCTGGCGCTGCACGAGCAGGCCCGCCACCTGGCTGAGCTGCACGCCACGCTGGCCGAGCTGCGACGTGACGACGTCCAGATCACCGACGCCGAGGTGGACGCCCAGGCCGGCTACCTGGCGCTGCTGGAGCGCGGCGACCGATTCCTGCAGGACGTGGCCGCTCGCCTGCAGCCGGGCAGCGAGCTGCTGGCGCTGGCCCGCCAGGTGGACGATCACGGCCTTGGGTGTGGCGGCAGGCCGCCGGCAGCCTGGTGGACGACTGCCCGCCGTCGCTGGTGCACCTGCGCTGGGGGGTGGAGGAGGAGCAGCGCGCCGAGCTGCGCAGCCACGCCCACCTAGTCAGGACCGAAGCCCAGCTCAACGGTCTGCGACGCCGCCTCGGTCTGGTCGGGCGATGGTGGCGCCGCCGGCGGGCCGTGGAGCTGGCGGGCCAGCTGGCCGACTGCCAAGTGCGGCGGCAGCGGTCGGCGCGACGGCTTGCCTACGTGGACGCCAAACTACAGGTGATCGACCACACCGAGCACGCCAGAGCCGCCTGGATCGCCCAAGCCCGCGAGATCCTAAGCCGAGGGGTGGCTGCCGAGCAGGTGCTGGCCGAACGCCAGCAGCAGCATCAGGACGGCCAGCGGACCGGTGCGGCACGGCCATCCCCGCCCGTCCCCAGCAGCCGTGCACAGCTTGGTGCGGGGTCGTGACCGCCGGCCCGCGCCCGGCGCGCCCCTGCACCTGGAACGACTGTCCGCATCCCGCCGCCGCCACGGTGGTGTTTGAGCTGCCGAACCTGTTGGCGGGTAGCCGCCGCGACTACTGCGCCGCCCACACCAAGCAGGTCCGCATGGCGCGGGGCACGGTGATCGTGGCCCGCTTCGGCCCCCACCCGCCCGCCCTACCCGACGGCCCAGCAGGGCGCGCCTCCCGCATCCGTCGGAAGGGGGTGGTGCCCTGACGCGGGTCGGGACGGCCGCGCCCAGGACAGCACACCCGAGGGCGAGGGCACGAGCAACCGGCCCGGCGTCCCGACCCCACCATCCCGTCGTCTGCGAGGCCATCCCGGGTCCTCGCCGTCCGCCAAGGAGTCCATCGCATGCCAACCGCAACCGTCCGGCTGGCCCCACCACCAGCCGCCCCCAATGACCTGCACGCTGCGCTGGCGGAGGTCGACCGGCGCGTGGGTGCCGGTGTGGCCTTCAACCCGACCCACGACAGCCCGCTGACGCCAGCCGCCATCCCTACCGGCTGTCCCACCCTGGATGCGGCCCTTGGGGTCGGCGGCATTCCTCGGGGTCGCATCACCGAGGTCTACGGCCCTGATGGCGCCGGCAAGACCACCCTCGTCCTGTCGGTGATCGCCCAGGCCCAGCAGCACGGCGGGACGGCCTGCTTCATCGACACCGAGCACGCCCTCGACCTTGCATGGGCGACCACGGTGGGCGTGGACCTGGAGCGGCTGGTGCTGTGCCGGCCCGAACACGGCGAGCAAGCCCTTCAGGTGGCCGAGCTGCTGGTCCGCTCCGGGAGCCTGGATGTGCTGGTGGTCGACTCGATCGCCGCACTGGTCCCCAAGGTCGAGCTGGAGGGGGAGATGGGCCAGCGCCACGCCGGGGTGCAGGCCAACCTGCTCAGCCAGGCGCTGCGAAAGCTCTGCGGCCCGATCGCTCGCGCCAAGACCGCGGTGCTGGTCACCAACCAGCTGCGTCAGCGCGCCGGCACGCCCGGCACTCCGGTCTACACCTCCGGCGGCCGGGCGCTGGGTTACTACGCCTCGGTGCGGCTAGACCTGCGCTCACTTGGACCAGTGCGCGACAGCGGTCAGGTAGTCGGCAGCCGCATCCGCGTCCAGGTGACCAAGAACAAGGTCGCCCCAGCCTGGCAGACGGCCGAGCTGCAGGTGCACAGCGACCAGGGCGTCGCAGACGCCAGCCCGGAGGCCGCCAGCGCGTAGTTCGGTGCTCTGCCCTTGGCGAAGTAGCGCAGGTCGCGTGAAGGGGAAGCGCCAAGGGCCCGGGGTGGTCCCGGGGCAGCCGGTCCTGGGACCACTCCCCGATTGGAAGGAGGGACATGGCGATCGTGCGTGGCCTGGCGTTCAAGGTGAACGCCGGCCCCAGCGCTGCGGAAGCTACCAGGCTGCGCGGGATGCCTCGCTGGGGCTGGACCGGCTGCTGCCCACGGTCCGGTGCGGACGCTGGGTGAGTGCGACCGGCCGCCCATCACCACCTGGCTGGGCTCTGGCATCTGCGGCGAGCACCTGCTGGGTGCAGCTGCAGCGCGCCACACCATGACCACGGGAGGGAGCAAGCATGGACCTGGATGTGATCTTCGCCTACCTCGTCGGCGTGCTGGCGGGCCTGGCCGTCATCGGCCTGCTGGTGTTCGTGCTGGTGTGGGAGTGGTGTGCCATCCGCCGCACCCTAGCCGCCCACCGACGCCAGGCACCCGACGGACATTGGCGGGAGCGCGGCGCGCTCGTGGCGACCATCCCGGCCGAGCACGAGCCGGTCGGTGAAGGCGCCCGCCGCGTGCTGGCTGGGGACTCGCTCCGTGGGATCGCGCTGGACTGGAGGAGCCGTGGTCGGCACGGCCGGCCGCAGCCATGAGGACCGCCGTCGGGCTGCTGGCAGGGTGGCTGCTGGCGGCGCTGCTGGTGCTTGGCATGGATGGCCGGCTGCCAGTGTTCTTGGCGTGGGTGTTGCCCGGCTCGCTGCTGGTGCTTGGTGTCGGGTCGTTGGTGCGCCAGCAGCGTGCGCCCTCGTGCTACAACCGGCCGAGCTTGCCGGAGCGCTATCGGGTGGCCGACGACCTGCGCCGGCCGCTGGCTGACGTGGTAGCCGCAGCCGAACAGGAGGCCATTACTGCGCCGGCCCGCCAGCGGTAGGCGCCGATCGACACCATGCCCCAGCCAGCCGGCCACCAACGTGGACCCGTACATCCACGCGACGGCACCAAGTCATGCAGCTCGAGCGCCCACTACGGCTCGAGGGGCTGAGCGATGCGGAGGACGCCCGCGGTGGGTCCTTGAACGGCCTCGCCGGCGGTGCCGGCGCCGCGTCCGGGCCCCTGCACCCGGACGCGGACCGGCCGTTGTCGCGGCCACCCGGCTGATCCCACGCCGCTCCCGGGCCGCGTCAAGGGCGCGTTGCGTCCCTGCGGGACCGCCTGCGGCGGCCCTTGACCTGGCCCGGGCGGCGCGGGTCGGCGTCCACGCCGCCCCCTTGGGCGGCCGGAGCCAGGCCGGCCGGCCACGAGCACCCACCCCAGGCGATTCCGCAGGAATCGGGTTTGGCCGCGTTAGTTCTGCGGAATGGCGGGGTGGCGCCCCGGCTGTGTCGGTCGGGGTCGCCGGGAGCCCCGCAGGCTGCTGTAGAGGAAGCCGTGGGATGCCGACTAGGTGACGTGGTGGTGCCAGCAAGCCACGTTAACTGGCTAGCCGACTCAAGTCGCTCGCTTTGTGACGTGCACTTACCCGGGCCAGCAGGCCGGCGGCCCTGGCTCACGCCGGCCGTCCTGTCCGGGCATGGGACATGAGCATCACCGCACGGGCGCTGCCCAGGGCCGCCCCCATCGCGGCGGCCAGCACAAGGCACGCGAGCAGGTCGGGAAGCGCGAGGAACAGCACTGGCCAGCTGAACACTCGGTCGGAGAACCGGGCGACCAGCGTGGGGACCAGCAGGGTCAGGGCCGCCGGGGCGAACGGGCCGGCTAGCCCGAGGGCGGCCCGCCACCTGCCCGCTCGCTGCCTCCAGCCTCGCAGCCTCCGCAGCCTCCAGGCGCCGACCGCCACGATGAGGGCCGCCACCCCGATGAGAGCGATCCCGATCCGCCGTGCCCCGAATCCCTCCGAGGGAGCACCGTCCGCGGTGACCAGGGCGGTCAGGCCGCGCAGGAGCCCGGTGAAGTCGATCAGCCCGCTGTAGGCGTTGGCCAGGAACACGATCCCGTACCGTCCGTCGGCTAGGAGCGCCTGCTGGGCGTAGAAGGTCGACAGCACCCCGCTGTGCTCGATGACGGGAGGGGTTCCGGGCTGCCTGGTCCACCCCATGGCGTAGGAGGTGTCGATCCCCGGAGGAGGGGTGTGCAGCAGCCGGATGCCTTGGGGGCTGAGCACGGACCGGCCCTGGAAGGCCCCGCCCTGGTTCTGGGCGATCAGCCAGGTGGCCATGTCCCGGGTCGTGGAGATGACGCCCGCGGATCCTCCCAGAGAGCCGTCGAGCTCCTTCCGGGCCATGGGGATCCCGAAGGCCAGGATGTGGCCCCGGGCCAGCTCTGGCACGGCCGAGGGCGCCTGCGCCGTGGTCACGATGCTGGTGGTCCCGGTCATGGCCAGCGGGTCGAGGACGTGGCTGCGGAGGTAGGCCGAGAAGGGGCGCTCGCTGACCACCTCGACCAGGCGGGCGAGGACCGCGTAGTTGGGCTCGAAGTAGTGAAAGGCCGTCCCCGGCTCGCTCACCAGCTCGGCCGCCCCTAGGCTGGCCACCCGGCCGGCGATGGTGGTCGGCTGGGGCCGGCCCACCTCGGGGAATCCAGCGTCGGCCATGCCGCTGGTCTGGTTGAGCAGCATCCGGACGGTGATCTTGGCGGTCTTGGCCCGGTCGGCCACGGTGAACCCGGGAAGGTAGGCGGTGACCGGGGCGTCGAGGTTGACGCGGCCGTCCTCGACCAGCTGCAGCACGGCCAGCGCGGTGAACGACTTGCTGAGCGAGGCGATCAGGAACTGGGTGTCGGGGGTGACCGGGCGGCCGTTCCCGGCGTCGCCGTAGCCCCGGAGGTGGATGACCCGCGTGTCCTGGGTGACGGCCAGGGCCAGGCCCGGGACGCCGTTGGCTGCCATCCATCCCTGGACGAACTGGTCGATGGCGCCGGTCGGCGCCGACGGCTGGGAGGCGTCCGCGTCGGCGGGTGCTGTCGTGCCGAGCACGACCAGGACGACCGAGAGGAACCGCAGCGGCCGCTCGAGCATCACGCGACAGCACCTCCCGGTTGGGTGCAGCCACCTCGGCCGCCCGCTCGGGCGCGCGCCTCCGCCTCGGCCTTGACCGGCTGCAGCTGCAAGCGCTGCATCTGGCGGCGCACGTAGCCTCGGAGGAACGGCTGCAGCAGCCCGGCCCAGCCCTTGAGGTGAAGCTCACCACGTACGGTGAACCGCGTCCCACCGGGGACGCTCTCGAACCGGTTCCGGAACCGGGCGTCGTAGCGGCGCTTCTCCTCCCACAGGTCGAGCCGGTCGGGCGGCCGGATCACGAGCTCGTTGATGACCTTGCCTTCGACGTGGTCGACCTCCAGGACCAGCTTGGGCCCCTCGCGACCGAGCAGCCGCACCGCGCTGATAGTGGGGAACAGCCGAGGCCAGCTCGCGTAGTCGGCGTAGACGTCCAGGACCGTCTGCCTGGGCGCCGTGATCATCGTTGACACCTCGACCTGCAGCACCCGACACCACCTCCTCTCGCCTTCTCTTGATCGCCGCGCCACTAGACCGGCGGGGTGGCCATCCTTGGCCGGGTCCTCCCCTTCGTGGGGCTGTTTGGTCGCACGCTAGGGACCCGGTTGCGGCTGGGGCATCGCCCGAAGGTGGGAGCGGAGGTGGGATTCCGGTGCCGCTGAGGTCGCGGCGTGGGCGCCAGGGCAACGCCCGGGGGGTGGCCTGCTGGCCACCCATTACAATGGGTCGCCAGGAACCGGCCCGTCGCGGACGGGCATGAGCGTGCGAGTCGCGATGGCTGAGCCGCCCACGACGACGCCGTTGGAGCCCGCTCCGGCCGAGCGGGACGTCCTGCTGGCGACCAAGCTGCACGTGCCGCGCCCGCGGCCCGGGTTCGTGCCCCGCCCCCGTCTGCTGGAGCAGCTCAGCCAGGGGATGGCCTCCGCCATGACGCTGGTGTGCGCCCCGGCCGGCTTCGGCAAGACCAGCCTGCTGGCCGAATGGGCTAGACGCAGGCCGCAACCGGTGGTCTGGCTGTCGCTGGACCGCGGCGATAGCGACCCGGCGCGGTTCTGGCGCTATGTCGCCGCGGCCCTCGACCAGTTGCGGCCCGGCATCGCCCAGCAGGTCGCCGTCCTACTCCGCGGTCCCCAGCAGCCGCCGCTGGAGGCGGTGCTTACCGTGGTGGTCAACCAGCTGGCCGATGTGGCCGAGGAGGTCGTGCTCATCCTGGACGACTACCACCTGATCGACGATCCGGCGGTCCACGGCAGCCTGGCCGTGCTGCTGGAACGGCTGCCGCCGCAGCTGCGACTGGCGCTGGCCAGTCGCGCCGACCCGTCCCTGCCGCTCGCCCGACTACGCGCCGGCGGCCAGCTCAGCGAGGTCCGCGAGCGGGACCTGCGCTTCACCGCCACCGAGACCGCCGCGTTGCTGCGGGAGGCGACCGGGCTGGATCTCCCCGCCGACAGCGTGGCCGCCCTCGAGGCCCGGACCGAGGGCTGGGTAGCCGGGCTGCAGCTGGCCGCCCTGTCGCTGCAGGGTCGCGCCGACCCGGCCGGCTTCGTGGCCACCTTCAGCGGCAGCCACCGCTTCGTCCTCGACTACCTGACCGAGGAGATCCTGGCCCGCCAGCCCGAGCAGGTCGTCCGCTTTCTGCTGGAGACCTCGGTGCTGGAGCGGCTGTCGGGCCCGCTGTGTGACGCGGTGTGTGGCCGCGGCGACAGCCAGCGGCTGCTGGAGCAGATCGAGCGGGCCAACCTGTTCCTGATCCCCTTGGACGAGGTGCGGGGCTGGTGGCGCTACCACCACCTGTTCGCCGACCTCCTCCAGGCCCGCCTCCAGCAGGAGCAGCCCGGCCGCTGACCGACCTGCACCGGGCCGCGGCCGGCTGGTGCGAGCAGCATGGCCTGGGCGACGACGCCATCCGCCACGCCCTGGCCGCCGACGACCCGGAATGGGCGGCCAGGCTGATCGAGCGGCACCTGGAGGAGCAGATCCTGCGACGCAGCGAGGGCGCCACCATGGCCAGGTGGCTGGCCGCGCTGCCCTCCGCGGTCGTCCGCTCGCGGCCACGGCTGTGCTTCGGCCAGGCGCTCACGGCCCTGCTGCGCGGCCGGGCCGACGAGGCCGAGTCGCTCCTGGACGCCGTCGAGCGGGCATCCGACAGCGCCGGTGAGGAGCCCTACGAGCCGTCGGTCGGCCGGGCCGCCAGCATCCTGGCCAACCTCTCGGCCGTGACCGCGGTCGCCCGGGCCGATCTGGCCCGGCTGCGCGGCGACCCCGAGGGCGAGGCTGCCTTCGCTCGGCAGGCCCTGGCCCATCTGACCGAGCAGGACGGAATGCAGCTGGGCTCGTTTGCCCGCTATCACCTGGCGATGGCGGACTGGCTGGGTGGGCGGCTCGACGAGGCCGAGCGTGGCCTGGCCGAGGTGGTGGCCGACCGGTCCGCGGCCGGCGAGCGCTACCTGGCCGTGCGGGCCGGCTACGACCTCGGCCACCTCCAGCAGGCCCAGGGCCGGCTGGGCGCCGCCCTGCGCACCTACCAGTACGGGCTGGAACGGGTCAGCGAGCCCGGCCACCCGCCCCTACCCGCCGCCGGCATGGCCCACGTCGGCATGGCCGAGGTGCTGTACGAACGCGACGAGCTGGCAGCGGCCCTGGAGCATGCCACCGCCGGGGTCGCCCTCGGCCGCCCGCTCGCCTACACCCCGGCGCTGGCCACCGGCCTGGTCACGCTGGCCCGGGTCCGCCACGCCCAGGATGACCAGCAGGGCGCCCTGGATGCCCTCGACCAGGCCGAGGGGGCCATGCCCGACCCGGCCATGGTGGACCTGCTCAACCCGGTGCCGACCCAGCGGGCCCGGCTGCTGCTCGCCAGCGGCGACCCGACCGCAGCCCTGCGCCTGACCCGCCAGGGCGGCCTCAGCCCCGATGACCAGCCCGACTACCCCCACGAGCGCGCCTATCTGCTGCTGGCCCGGGTCCTGCTGGCCGAGCGGACCCCCGGCCGGGCGGTCGCGCTGCTTGGCCGGCTCCACGCCCTGGCGGCGGCGCAGGGGCGGGTGAGCAGTGCCATCGAGGTGCTGGCCCTGCGGGCCCTCTCCCTGGAGGCGGCCGGCGACGACCACGGTGCCCTGGCGGCGCTGGTCGAGGCCCTGAGGCTGGCCGCCCCCGAGGGCCACCTGCGGGTGTTCCTGGACGAGGGCGCCCCCATGGCCGGCCTGCTCGGCAGGCTCGCCACCAGCCCGGCCGAGGCCCAGGCGGCGGCCGCCTCCCCCCTGGTCCGGGGCCACCTGGACCGGCTCGTCCAGGCTTTCGACCGCCAGGGACTGGCGGTCCTGGCCCGTCCCCGGCCCGGCGGGGCCATGGCCCCGGGGCTGGTCGAGCCGCTCAGCGCCCGCGAGCTGGAGGTACTCTCGCTGCTGGCCGACGGCCGGTCCAACCAGGGCATCGCGGCTGAGCTGGTGATCAGCCTGGACACCGTCAAGCGCCACGTCAGCCATGTGCTGGACAAGCTGGGGGCGGCCAACCGGACCCAGGCCGTCAGCCGCGCCCGGGACCTGGGGCTGCTCCGGTAGGCGGCCGACCAAATCACACCCTGGTTCCCACCATCGGGTGATCCCCACCCGGCACATCCTCCCTACCGTCCAGGTCAGGCAACGCCTGGCGACCGGCCGAAGGCCGACGCGTGACCGGACGGCACACGCGAGGCCTGGCCGAGGGAGAGGAGGCCGTGATGGCGGACATGATCCGGGTCGAGGGGCTGTCCAAGCAGTTCGGCTCGACCCGCGCCCTGGGCGGGGTCGACCTGGAGGTGGCGGCGGGTACCGTGCTGGGGCTGCTCGGCCCCAACGGGGCCGGCAAGACGACCGCGGTGCGGATCCTGGCCACCCTGCTCGCGCCGACCGGCGGCCACGCAACGGTCGGGGGCTACGACGTGGTCCGCCAGCCCCACCAGGTGCGCCGGCTCATCGGCCTGGCCGGCCAGTACGCGGCCGTGGACGAGTACCTCAGCAGGACCGAGAACCTGTACATGCTCGGTCGGCTGCTCGGCCTGGGCAGGGAGCCGGCCCGCCGGCGAGCGGCCGAGCTGCTGGACCGCTTCGACCTGGCCGACGCCGCCGGCCGGATGGTCAAGACCTACTCGGGGGGTATGCGGCGGCGCCTGGACCTGGCGGCCAGTCTGGTCGGCCGGCCGCCGGTGCTGTTCCTGGACGAGCCAACCACCGGGCTGGACCCCCGTAGCCGCAACGGGCTGTGGGCGGTGATCCGCGAGCTGGTCGCCGAGGGGACCACGGTGCTGTTGACCACCCAGTACATGGAGGAGGCCGACCACCTGGCCGGCCACATCGCGGTGATCGACCATGGACAGGTCATCGCCACCGGAACTCCCGACGAGCTCAAGGGCAAGATCGGCGGGCAGGTCCTGGAGGTCCGACCGGCCGACCCGACCGACCTCGAGCGGGCCGCGGACCTGCTGACGGGCCTGACCGGCAGCCAGGTGACCGTCGACCGCGACGTCCGCCAGCTCAGCGTACCCATGCCCGACCCGGCCTGGCTCCCGGTCGCCGTCCACCGACTCGACCAGGCCGACATCGTGGTCATCGACCTGGCGCTGCGCCGGCCCAGCCTGGACGAGGTGTTCCTGGCCCTGACCGGTCACCCCGCCCAGGCCCCACCATCCGAGCCCCGACAGGCGGCCGAGGAGACCGCCGCATGAGCACCCAAGCGACCCACAGGGAGCAGCCAGACCCAGCGTCGAAGGGAGCGCCGGCATGAGCCAGCACACCATCCCGCGGTCCGCCGAGGAGGGCGCCGTCCGCGGCCTGTACCAGCAGTTCATGGACGCATGGAACCGCGGCAGCGGCGCCGACCTGGCCGCGGTGTTCACCCCCGACGGCGACCTGGTCGGATTCGACGGAACGCACCTCAAGGGCCGCCAGGTGATCGCCGCCCACAACCAGCGCCTGTTCGACAAGTGGCTGCGGGGGACACGCCTGGTCGGGCAGGTCACCGACCTCAAGTTCCTCGGACCCGACGTCGCCGTGATGCACGCGGTCGGCGGCACCGTGCTGCGCGGCAAGCATGCGCCGTCCCCAGAGCGTGACTCCATCCAGACGCTGGTCGCCACCAGGGCCGAGGGGGCCTGGAAGGTGGCTGCGTTCCAGAACACCCGGCTGCGACGCATGAGCGAGAACGCGCGGCCGTTCCTGCTCTGGACGCTGTCGGACTGGCTGTGGAAGGTAGCCCGGCTGAACAAGCCCGGAGCCTATTCGTACGACACCACCAGTGTCCGGCCGGCCGATGCCGGACCGGCCGACCAGCGCCAGCATCCTGAAGGGAGCGCCGCATGACCACCAACGCATTCACCCTGGCCGGCGGTCTGCCGGGAGCCGGCGGGCGGATCACCCCGGCGGCCACCCTGCGGCACTGGCTGCTGGTGGGCCGCCGCGACCTGCTCCAGGTCCGCAGCAACCCCCAGCTGCTGATCTTCGTGCTGATCCAGCCGATCCTGTTCGTGCTGCTGTTCGTCTATGTGTTCGGCGGCGCCATCTCCGGGTCCAGCCGCCAGTACGTGCAGTACGTGATCCCGGGCATCATCGTCCAGACGGTGGTGTTCGCCACCGCGATGACCGGCATCGGCCTGAATGAGGACCTGGCCAAGGGCATCATCGACCGGTTCCGGTCCCTGCCCATCGCCCGCTCGGCGGTGCTGGCCGGCCGCATCCTGGCCGACGCCGTCCGCCTGGTGGCCAGCCTGGCGGTGATCCTGGGCGTCGGCATGGCGCTCGGCTTCCGGATCACCACCAGCCCGGTGGCCGCCCTCGGCGGGTTCCTGCTGATCATCGGCTTCGGCATGGCCCTGTCCTGGGTGGC
>Ga0126307_10001849_pt1 | contig 14119 bp, 8 predicted proteins | sample Plot28_FD_89955 | JGI IMG/M metagenome (GOLD analysis project Ga0126307, IMG submission 89955) | Serpentine soil microbial communities from UC McLaughlin Reserve, CA, USA - Plot28 | ecosystem: Environmental > Terrestrial > Soil > Grasslands | place: USA: UC McLaughlin Reserve, Lake County...
ATGATGTCGGACTGGAGGAACGTGAGCCGCCCGCTGTCGCGGGTCGCGGCCGCCTCCTCGACCTCGGTCCACCTGACCGGCGTCGCGACGGTGGGCCATGTGAGTCCGCGTAAGGAGTACGGCACAACCGTCTGGCGGGTTGGATCCAGAGGGATTGTCCCCGCAAACTGGGACTAGTCCAGGTCGGCAAACACAAACGATCGCACCCTCCGGCTGTACGGTGAGCTCTGTTCGAAAAGCTGTGGAGAAGGCTGGTCAAACTGCGGATGAAGCGGTCCTAGGCTGACTTCGGCATGCGATCGCTTCCGAGGATGGAGACGATGAGGAGCAGCTGAACGGGGTGCTGCGGATGCTGGGCGCGGCGATCCCTGACAAGACTCAGCTCACCTTGTTCGGCAAGCCACCGGCCGATCAAGTGCCGGGAAACTGAGCCACTACCCGACCCCTGGCACCCCAAAGAGCTTGCACACGCGGGTTTTCGCGGGTCAGCGGAACTCAGGTGCGGAGCCGGCACTTCGCGGGACCGGCCACTTTCGCGGCAGCTCCGGAACACGGTCGGAGAGATCAGCGTCCCAGTGCAGTAGCCGTACCGCTCCCCCGTCCGTGTCGGCGGACCGTCTCGTCAGATCAGCAGAACACCGCCAGGTGGAACATTCTGTTCGCGGACACGCCGCCGCTGGTGGCTGTCCCGACGAACACGCCGTTGACGTTGGTCGATCGCGGCTGGACCACGACCTCGCCCGTTACGCCCGACAGCTCGCCCTGGGTGGCCTGATAGCTGCAGGCGGACACGTCGCGGTTGAAGATGACCTCGTAGAACCCCGTACCCAGGTTGGCGCTCGAAATCGATCCGGAATGACGAATTGTCGCGCCGGCGCTGCTAATGACCGCCCAAAGGCGGGTGGCCGGCTCGCCGGGATCTCCCTTAGCCCCTGGATTGCCCTGTGGCCCTTGGGCGCCCGTCGACCCTGCGGCCCCTTGGGGACCCGCTGTGCCCCTCGGCCCTGCCGGGAGCTGACCTCGGGCGAAATCGGCGATGCGCAGCGACCGGTTCTTCACCTTCGCGGAGTTGACGGCATTCGCCTTCAGCTGCGCCGGGCCGACGCTGTTACGGGGCAAGGCTGTGACTGCGTAGCCTGTTCCGCTCAGCGCCACGCCGAGCGCCAAACATGCGACCACCATCGCCGGCGACAAACGCGGAATCCGTTTGCTCTTCATGACCCCTCCTCGTTCGTGGAGGACTGACGTAAGCAGAAAACGGACAAAGGTTCAATCTGCCCGCAGGCCACTACAACAAGTACGGGATCGCCGGTCGGGTCCTCTTTGCCGCACGTGCAGCACGCTCAAGCTCACCCCGCCTAGCGGTAGGGGCGGCTCAGCCCCGAGCCTTTCCGACCTTTCCATCGTCCGCACCCAGCACCCGGGCCGTCGTCGTCTCGCTCTGCGATCACGGCGCCGCGTGGGACACTGGACCCAGTAATCAATGCCCGGTAGTGGCCACGGCAAGCAACGTCTTCATGGGACCCCAACTTTGTGCTTGCAGTGCCCACGTCTGCTGCCGACATCGCAAACAGGTACTAGTGGACGGGGCCTGGCCGAGGTTGAGTGCCCGGCCAGCCCTAGCCAAACCTCTGGCCGGGGCGGTGCGCCGTTGGACCGCCCTCGCGGCGGACGAGGCGGAGGACACTCCAAAAGCGCGCGCGAGGGTTGGGCGCTGGCCATCGGATTGCCGCTGACGCCGGCGCGAATACTCGCGAGGGGCCCGCCGCCGGAGGGGGCCCCTCGCGCGTTCGTTCTACGTCTTACGAGTTGACGCTGACGATCGTGGAGCCGATTTCGCTGCTCCCGTCGCTGTAGCTGATCCGCCCGAGGTACTTGGTACTGGCAGTCAAGCCGCTCCAGGAGACGGTGACGTCGGCCTTGCCTCCGACCGTCGCCGCCGACGTGCTCGAAGCGACGGTCATGTTCCCCTCAGCCGTGCTCGGAACGAGCCAGTTGAAGAGCGTGTAGACGGCGTTCGTCCCGTCCGTCTGCCAGCCGTGCGCGTACAGCCTGTACGTGCCCGCGGCCGGCGTCGAGAGATCGATCCGCTCGGCGCTCGTGCCGCCGGCGCTGGAGCCGACGAGCGTGAGGGCGCCGCCCGTACCGACGCGGTACAGGTAGGTGTCGATGTCGTCGTTGCCGTCCGTGAACTCGTCGAACAACTGGAAGCGCGCGAGCGTCGTTCCGGCCGGAACCTCGAACGAGTGCACCTGGATGCCCTGGTTCGAGTCGGGCGCTTCCGTGTCGAAGTTGTTCGTCGGATCGTCGGAGACCGTCCGCGTGTCGGTCATGGCGGCAACCAGCCCCTGCGCAGCGACAGCGAAGGTGCCCTGGTAGCCAAGTTGGACTGCCAGGGTCGCTGACCCCGACGTTCCGGTGCCGGTGATCGCCGCCGGAGCGGCCAGCCTCACGGGACGGACGACGAGCGGGATGCGAACCTGATGGCTTCCGCTCCCACGACCGTCACTCCAGGTCAGCGATCCGAACGCGTACTCATCGAACGACGCGTCCCGGTTGGCGGCGAAGGAGATCCGATACGTCGCGGTCGCGCCCGCCGCAAGCGTCAGCCTGTCCGGGGTAACCGTGACGTCGATCCCTGCGGGAGCCGCGACGCTCGCCCGGTACGTCGCAGCAGGGCCGACGTTCCTCACCGTCCGCGTCACCGTCCGGACGCCCGCGAGTGCGCGGATCGTCACGGACGGGACGTTGAGGTCGGTCGGCGCCGTGACCGGAGCCGGGCTCGTGCCGAAGCACAGCGTGCACAGACGCTGGCTTCGGAGGAAGCCCCGGTAGTCGTCGAACGTGGCCGGATAGACGAGACCCGGGTTCGCCGCTCCGTTGGGAACGACGTGACCCGCTCCGAAGTCGAACGGGTCGGCCGGCGTGACGCCGTCCTGCTTGCGGACGTCCTGCCGGGCGCTCGTCATGATCGCCGACTGCATCTCAGCGGGCGTCCACTCAGGGCGGAGGTCCTTGAGGAGGGCGCCGATGCCGGCGATGTGCGGGCTCGACATCGACGTGCCGCCGATCGCCTGGAACAGCTGGCCAGGCGAGCCGACGAACGCCGTCGGGCTGTTTGCGGCCAGAATCTGGACGCCGGGGGCGGTGATGTCGGGCTTGAGCAGGTCGCCAGTGCTGCGATCGCTCGGGAGCAGCGGCCCACGCGAGGAGAAGGCGGCCATCGTGTTGCCGCCGCCGAACTCCTTGGACCCACCCGAGAGCGAAGCCCTCGCGGACGACCCGGCGGTGTCGATGTAGGCCTTGATCGCCAAACCGGTCGACGTGCGCACGTGCAACGCCGGCACGTGGTGGTTGTCGCTCATCAGCGCGTCGGTCTCGGTCTCGGTGTACATGATCATTCCGACCCCGCCGGCCTGCTTGACGGCGAGGCTCCGCGCGGCGCGCGAGAAGCTCCCCTTGCAGACAACGATCTTGCCGGTGACGAGCGACGGCTGGAGCGCTGCGCCCCCGCCCGTGAGGCATCCTTCGCTGCCGGCGTCTGCCCCATCGACGAGCGGGGTCGATGCGAGACCCGGCGTGAGCGTCACGCCCTTGTAGGTCTGGCCGTCGGCGAGCGTGGCCGTGCCCGTGAAGGAGCGGTTCTGCGTGCTGGCTCCGACGGTCGTCAGCCACGGGCCTCCGTGATCGACCGTGCTGGCGTCCGGGCCGCTGTTGCCGGCCGACGTCGCGACGAAGACGCCCGCCTGTCGCGCGAACAGGAAGGACACGTCGTCGGAGTCGAGGAAGTCAGGATCGCCGTCACCGATCGAGTAGTTGATGACGTCGACCCCGTCCGCAACAGCTGCGTCGATCGCGGCCGTGAGGTCGGTGGTCGCGCATCCGTCGGGCCAGCAAGCCTTGTACGCGGCGATCCGCGCGCGGGGTGCCATGCCGCTCACCGTTCCCAGGCTCTGCGCGAAGATCGCTGCCGCAACTCCCGCGTTTCCGCCGGCGGTCGAGGCGGTGTGGCTGCCGTGTCCGTCGTGGTCACGGGCCGATTGATAGTCGCCCGTGAGCCCGCCGCCGAAGTGGCCGTAGCCCTTCTCGTAGTAGCGGGCGCCGATCAGCTTGTCGCTGCAGTTGCTCTGAGTCCAGAGCTCGCCGGACTCGCACTCGCCGTTCCAACCGGCGGGCGCCGGACCGTAGCCCGTGTCGGCGAAGCTGGGGTGTTCCGGCCAGATGCCGGTGTCGACGACGCCGATGATGACGTCCTCGCCTGCTTGCGACTGTCCGCCGAGCTGGCTCCAGATGCCGCCGCCCGCGTTCAGTCCGAGAAACGACGGCGTGTTGTCGGTCGTCGGCTGCGACAGAGAGTCCCGCTCGACGGACATGACGCCTTCCGTGGTGTGCAACTTCGCGACCTGGCCCTTGTTGAGGGCCGCGGCGAAGCCATTCAGCGAGTACTCGTAGTCGTAGATCCGCGTGGCGCCGACGGCTCTCGCGACTCCGTCGTGGCGGGAGCGCAGGTAGCCGGCGTACTTCTGAACGTTCGCATCCTTCTTGTTGAGCTTCTTGCCCGGCGCCGGCTTGGTGGCCGGATAGCCGGCGATTCCACCCTGGTAGGCGGCAACCGGTGCCTCCTCAAGCAGCACGATGTAGACGTCGCTGACGCCCTTGCCGGTGCCCGTCGCCTGGGCGTCGTCGCCCTGGCGCGCACCGGCCGTGCCGGCGAGAAAGACCGTAATCAGGGATGCGCCGACGAGCGCGGCGCAAACCATGGCAACTCGTCTCATGCGTCTCTCCTTTTGTTGGACGACCTGACCGTCCTCGTAGACGGTCGTCCGCAGACCCCGGGCGGCAGTGTAGCGCCCGATTCCGCTCATCGCGGTCCCCTCACGAGGCCTCCCCGGACACGTCCCGGACGCCTGAATACCGCCGGGATCTACTACCTTTTCTGCTACTTCTTCATCAACCGCGAGCTATGGGATTTCGCCAGGCGACCGCCGATGAGGGAGGCAACCCGGATCGACGTCAACCCCTGCCTCTCCCTGCTTGCGGTGAGCTTAGGAGGGAGGAACGCTTCCCTCCGCTTCGGGGCAAGACGCTTGCGGCCGCACGCGCGCGCTAAACCGGGCCGAATGCGGTCTTGGCCACGTTCGCCGCAGCTATTCCTGCAGGGTCGCCGTCGGGCGTGTCGTCACGCAGCACCCGCGGCCTGGGGCGCGTCCCAGGAGAGGCGCGAAGGTTGCGGTCACGGTACGGCGCGGCCGCTGACGCCGCGAAACGTCCAATTTTGGATTCTTCGCGTGCGGGCCTGCGCACGGGGTGTAGGCACGCTCCGTCACGGACGTAAGTACCCGTCTCGGTTCGCGGAGCCGCGGTCGGCGCGCGCGACATTCTGCCGGTAGGCACAAGCCGCCCCCGGGCGTTCACTTGGAGGAGCTCGGACACGGCGGTTGGTCGGCTTCAGGCCGTCGTGGCGGTGATCGGCGTGTTCCAGTCGACGTGATAGCCGTAGAGGTCATTTACCTGTTTGCCGTTCGCGGTCGGCGTGGACCGATGAGCTTCGGGACCGTCGAGTGGAGGCCCTCGGCGCCGATCAACACATCAGCTGCGACCTCGGAACCGTCGTCGAAGCGGGCTCGAGCACGACGACAGGTCTGGTCGACATCGAAGACGCGCTTGCCATGCTCGATGGGGACACCGTGCGCCGCGGATTCTTCGTGGGATCCCGCGCGAGGACGGCCCGCTCTGCGCCTTGTGCTCGGCTTAGCCGTTCTTCGGCCGCCAGCGCGACGATGGTGCGGGCGTGGTCGTCTTCGCGTACGGCTGCATGCAGATGGACGGCCACGTCATCGTTCCTGTGGGGCCTCGCGCGTGTCAGCGGCGCCCGGCAGGTCCCGTCGCCGCGATCGCCCTCCGCCGCGCCGGCATCGAAGCGTCCGTGTAGGAGGCGCGCCCTCAGCCGAAGAACGGAGCCGGCGACGCGCGTGGGGCCATCCTCGGTCTCGCGCCCACGTTCGTTCTCGGCCCGGCCCTGCTGCGGGATCAACTCGATCATCGCCAACAGCAACAGTTCCGGACCGTCACTGCTTCGCGTCGCCGCGAGCGACTTCGCAGTCGAGACGACGGGTTGCGAGCAGTTCAAGAGGATCGGCTAGCAGAGCACCCACCCGGAGGGCCGGGTTGTGGGAAGCGTCCTAGGCGTTCGGCTCGCCGTCCGGCCCCTGGAGCAGGCGACCGAACTGGAATCGCCCACGAGCAGGCTGCCAGTGAACGATGTCCCGCAAACTCCGACGAGTCCCGGTTGGCAACAAGTCGCATCGCATCCCTCGGCTGTACGGTGGGCTTTGTCGGGAAACGTTTTGGAGGACCCTGTCCAGCCTGTGAATGAACTGGCCTTGCGCCGACTTCGGCATGCCATCTCTGCCGAGGATGAGGATGAAGAGGAGCAGCTGATCGGGGTGCTGCGGATGCTCGGCAAGGAGATCCCCGACAAGAATCAGCTAGCCCTATTCGGCAGGACACCGGCCGGTAAAGCGCCGCCAAGCTGACCCCACTGACGGGGTTCGATACGTTCGCCTCAAGCCGTTCGGTCCCAGCCGATAGATGGGAGGACCGAATGGGCGGATTCGCTTTCAAACTGGAGCACCAAGACGGAACGCCCGCCGAGCCGCGAACGTTCGAGGCCGCCGTACCCAACTGGAGTGCTGGCAACACGATTCATCTAGGCCGGGAAAGAACGCTTCATTTGGCGTCTTGACACGGTCCGCGGAGTGCCCTGCAAGCCGGACAGCGCGGGTTGGCCGGCCCGCCCCAGTGGCGAGACCAGATTTCACCCGTGTTCGCGGGCTCCGGATCGGGCAGCGGCCACCCTGGCCAGCGGTCAACTTTGCCGCCGGCGCGAAGATTCGATGCCCGGGCACCGTCGCCTTTCGCTGCCGCCCGCGCCGCCCACGCCTCCATTGCCGGTTGCGCTCGATTGCACCGACGATGCTCCGGGCCTGCGTACTCTCCTGGCCCACCACCGTCAACGTGCCCGAGGTCCCACGGCGTGCCAGGCATGATCGGCTCGCCGCAGCGAACGCAGGCGACGCCACCGGCTTCGACCCTGCCCCGCCAGCGTTTCCGCACGGTCTTATGAACCTGCCCGTAGCGGCGGCTAGAGGCCCGTCGAGCGGCGGGCTCCTTACTGCTCATCGAGGCTTGTGGCCAACCTCGGTGCGAGCGGCAGCAATGTCGAAGAGGAGCCGGGCAGGCGACGGCGAGGCGCGAGGACAGGTCGATGAGAACGCTCATTGCCGCCGCAGAGAGCCGTGAACGAGCGGAAGGAGTTGAAGTGCTCATGCGCAACAGACATCGGGCAGGTGGCTCGCAGCAAGCCTCGTAGCCGCAGCCGTGGCGGTGCCGGCCGCCCAGGCTGGAGGACCGGATGACCGTGCGCTGTACGGGGGTGACCCAGCTCTGACGGCGGCGAGTCAGAGTCGAGATGACCGGCCGCTCTACCGAGGGCGGATCGTCCGTAGCGGTCTCGACCTCCACATGCTCGCCCTGCACGGTGAAGCCGAGCGACAGGTCTCTAAGGGCACGGGCCGTCAGCCGGCAGCGCTAGTGGCCGATCCGGGCAGGTCCTCTACGACCAGGACCGGCGGCTGGTCGGCGTCGTCGTCACGAACGCCGAGCATGCGCGGCGTCCGCTCGCCGGTCAGCCGGATTGTCGCCCTGCCGCCAGTTGAGCGTCGAGCTCCGGAAGGTGGGCGGGTCAGCGGGTGAGGCGTCCGTCCGCTGCAGCCTGAAGTGGTACATCTGTCCCCCGTTTCCGGGACCGGAGGCTGGGACCGGAAGGCGACCCGAGCCTATCGCGCGTAGACCGAGGGGGCCAGCCGGACGACGGCAACTACTTCGTCGGGCTACTCGGGCGGGTAAGACACCGGGGGCGGATACTGCGTCGCGCCCTTCTGCCAGACCGTTAGGACGTAGACCACATCCGCAGGAGCAGGCTCTGGCAGCAAGATGTGGATCCAGATGCCGGAAGCTCCGTTGTAGTCGGCCCGAATGCAATAGAGATTGTGGCCCAGGCCCGTCTGACCCGAGTCGCTGAACCCATTCGACGTGGCCAGACACTCCGCGAACGGACTTCCCGTAGCGATGAATGCGCTGATTTGGTGCGACGGGACTTCCAGAAGCGGCCGCGCATGGAAGCGGAGTGTGGATCGCAGACGAAGCGGTAGCTCCCTTTCTGCAGCTTCACCAAGAAGCTCTTCGTCCCGGTGTATCTCACACCGGTGAGAACGCGATTGAAGCCGGGTCCGCTCAGATGAAAGTCGTGAATGCTCGAGCGGTCGCTGATGACAAAGCGGTACGAAGTTCCAGCCTTCAGCTTCGTGACTTTCTTGCCCTGCATCGTCAGCCCGATCGTGAAACCAGGGCCGACGGTGTCATGTCATTTGCCTCCTTGCGTAATGAGCTCGTGCTCGAGCCCGGGATCGGACGGCCTGATCCTCGAAGGCCGAGATTGTGATTCGCACCGTGGAGACCCCCGACTTTACGATCCGGGCTGCGGATGCCCGCTCTCCGGGAGTGCGATGTCAGTCGACGTGGAGCACGGCCTTGCCGCCGATGCGGCGCTCCAGGAGGGCGGCGAGCGCTCGGGAAGCCTCGCGCCACGAGACTTCGAGCTCGATCTGGCCGTCCAGTCGCCTGTCGGCCATGAGCGTGCAGAGGCGAGCGAGGTCGCTGGCCCCGCTGGCGTGGGAGGCGAGCTCGTCAGGGAGGTTCAGCGTGTAGATCCTCGCCCCCTCCGCCCGCTCGAACCGCGCCGCCTGGAAGGTGACGGTCTCGTCGTTGCTCTGGGTCGCGATGTTGACGACGATTCCACGCGCAGCGACGTGCTCGATGGCAAGGCCGAACGTGGGCCCCCCGACAGCGTCGACGATCAGATCGAAGTCGCCGGCGAGGGTCTCGACGACGTCGGTCGCGCCGAGCCCGCGAAGGAGCTCTTGCGCCGCGACCGCGTCGCGCACCAATGCGGTGACGTGGGCGCCGCTCTCGCGGGCGAGCTGGATCGCGATCCGCCCGACGCCGCCGGTGGCGCCCGTGACCAGCACGCGCTTGCCGAGTACGAGGCCGCCGACCTCGAGCGCCCGCAGCGCCGTCAAACCTGCCGTGGGCAGCGTGGCGGCTTGCGCGTCTGAGACCAGGTCGGGGGTCGCCGCCAATCTGGTGCTTGAGATCGCAGCGAACTGCGCCCAGGCGCCGACGCTAGCGAGGCCGACCACGCGCGTGCCTTCCCGATGTCCGCTCCCGTCGGCAGCAGCGCGTTCGATCACACCTGCCGCATCCCAGCCCGTGACCGATCCCTCGTTCAGATCCGGCAGGTCGATGACCTCGCCGCGGTTGAGCGAGAACGCCCGCACCCGCACCAGTGCCTGATCCGGCAACGGTGTTGGGCTCGCGACCTCGGTCAATGCGACGTACGGCGCGGCAGAGGCCGTTGTCAGCGCAAGCACGGCCCGACCTTCGCGCCTGCGAACCCCCGCTGGTTGTGGCCGCCGCCGCGCAAGTCGGCGACGAGCGCGGGATCCAAGGTTGTGCTCATCAGATGCTCCTCCACGAGTGAGCCGCGGGCGGCTCAGTTTTGGGTAGTCCGGCGATGGTGGAGAAGGCGGACCCGCGTTCGCACCGTGGCGACCCCCCTGTTTTCAGCCAGTCGGACCCGGCGTGCTTGTCGCCACGGCCGTGACTTTTCGCGCAAGGGCGCTAAGGTCGAGTGATGAAAGGAGCTGGGCCTACCCAGCTCCTCGAGCGGAGCGAGGAGCTGGCGCGGATCGAGTCGGCGCTCGCGGAGGCTCGCACGGGGCGCGGCACGTTCGTGCTGATCGAAGGGCCGCCCGGGATCGGCAAGACGGCGCTGCTCGCCGCGGCGCGGACAGCAGCGGCTGACGGCGGAATGCGCGTCCTTCGATCGCGGGGGGCCGAGCTGGAGCGTGATTTCGCCTTCGGAGTGGTGCGCCAGCTGTTCGAGCCGCCACTGGCCGAGGCATCGGAGCTTGAGCGCGCCGATCTGCTGCAAGCCGCTGCCGGTGTGGCGGCCGGCCTACTCGGGCTCCCAGGAGCACCGCCTGCGGAGGGCCCGCCCTCGACGGGCGTCGATCCCTCGTTCGCGATCCTCCACGGCCTCTACTGGCTGTGCGCCAATCTGACCGCCGACGGCCCACTCTGCGTGTTCGTCGACGACGCGCACTGGGCAGACGCCGCGTCGCTGCGTTACCTGGCCTTCCTACTCACGCGCCTCCAAGAGCTGGACGCCGCGCTCGTTGTGGCGACGCGTCCTCTCGAGGCGGGCACCGATGCTGAGCTGCTTGCGACGGTGACGACCGATCCCTCGGCTGATGTGATCCGTCTTCCCCCGCTGACGAGAGCAGCCATCGCCCATCTTGTTGAGTCGAGCCTCGCCGGGGTTCCGGATCCGGTCTTCGTCGACGCTTGCCTGCGGGCAACGCGGGGGACGCCGTTCCTAATGCGCGTGCTACTGGAGGCGCTCAGCGAAGGAGCTATCGCTCCGACCGCGGAGGCCGCGCGCCACGTCGAAAAAATGGGCGCGCGAACGGTCGGCCGCTCGATTCGCCTCAGGCTCCGTCGGCTGCCGGAGCAGGCGGGACGCCTCGCTCGCGCGCTGGCGATTCTCGAGGAGGGCGATCTTTTCCAAGCGGCGCGACTCGCGCGCCTTGAAGAGGTCGAGGCGGCCGAGGCGGCGGAACTGCTGACGACCGTAGGGATCCTCGAGTCCGGCCGGCCGCTGACGTTCATCCATCCGATCGTCCGCAGCGGTATCTACTCAGACCTCACCAGCGCGGAGCGCGCACAAGGCCACCGCCGTGCCGCCCGACTACTCGCCGAGCAACCGGGCGCGCACGAGCAGGTCGCCAAGCATCTGCTCGCCAGCGAGCCCGCCGCCGATGGCTGGGTCGTCGAGCAGCTGGTCGAGGCCGCATGCGCGGCGGGAAAGCAGGGCGCTTCCGAGTCGGAGGCCGTCTTCCTACGCCGAGCGCTCGCTGAACCACCGCCACCGAGCGACCGGTCAGCATTGCTGCTCGACCTCGGAATGGCCGAGGCCAACGTCGGGCACCCCGACTGGCCCGAGCACCTGCAGCGTGCAGTGGACACGGCGCCGACCGTTGCAACAGCCGCCGAGGCAGCACTGGTGCTGGCGCACGCGCTCAGCGCCGCCCAGCGCTTCGCGGAGGCCGTCACGGTCCTCGATCGCGCAGCGGCTACGCTCGATACTCGCCACTCGGAACTCGCGCTCCGGCTCGAGGCGGCAGCCGTTATCGAGGAGATGAACGACGTGGTAACCGCACCCTCCGTCGCCCTTCGCCGTGAGACATTACGCGAGCGGGCAGCGAACGATCCGGCGGCACCAGCTGAGCTACTGGCAGCGGCCGCGTTCATCTCCGTCCTGACGAACGAGCCGGCCGAGGTCGGCGCCGAGCTCGCGAGCCGCGCGCTTCGCGCCGGAGGCCGCGCACCGCCAGGCTCCGACGGCAAGCCATGGTTCAACTTCATTGGGTGGTTTTCGCAGTCGACATTTACGCTGCTTTGGACGGAACGGTACGGTCAGGTCGGACCGCTGCTCGATGCCTCGATCGCTCAGGCGCGGGCGACCGGCGACAGCAGCGCGCTCGCCGTGGGCTTGGCTAACCGCGGCTGGCTCGCGCTCCAACGCGGCGATCTGAGCGCCGCCGAGGCAGACACCCGGACGGCGCTTGCCGCAACCGAACTCCCCGCGCCACCCATGTACCGCGTCCTGAATGGCGGTGTGCTCCTGAAGGCGCTCGTCGAGCAGGGCGAGCTTGACGCCGCCGAGCAGGCGCTCGCGCCGCTCGACTCCGAAACGGAGAGCGGATCGCTCATCTCCCCACCGCTTCGCTTCGCCCGTGGCCGACTCCGGGTCGCACAAGGACGAGTCGCCGAAGGGCTCGAGGACCTCCTGGCCGTAGGCGGAGTCCTGACGCGAGCACTGGTCACCTGCCCCGGTTCCCTCCCCTGGCGATCAGAGGCCGCACTTGCCCATCTCGCGCTCGGCGATCACGAATCGGCGGAACGCCTGGCCGAAGAGGAGCTTCAGCTCGCCCGGGCTTTCGGCGCCCCGCGCGCACTCGGCGTGGGGCTGCGTGCCGCCGGCGTCGTGGCCGGCGGGAACCGTGGAGCGTCCCTGCTCCGTGAGGCGATCGACGCCTTCGAGCGCGGCGACGCTAGGTTGGAGAGGGCGCGTGCACTCGCTGACCTCGGAGCGATGCTGCGGCGGCGCAACCGCCGCACCGAAGCACGAGAGCTCCTCCGTGAGGCACTCGACGCCGCCCACCGCGCAGGCGCCAGGCCCCTCGCCGAATATGCCGAGACCGAGCTCCGCGCCACGGGCGCCCGCCCGCGCCGGGTCGTTCTTGCGGGGCTGGATTCGCTGACGGCCAGCGAGCGCCGTATTGCTGAGCTCGCCAGCCAGGGACTCACCAACCGCGAGATCGCCCAAACCCTCTTCGTGACCGCACGCACGGTCGAGGGTCACCTCACGAGCGTCTTCCGCAAGCTGCGGGTCGACTCGCGAGACGAGCTTCCTGCCGCGCTGAGCGGCGGCGTTCCAGTCCCGGCCTAGCGTCCCGGCAGACTCCGAGCGCACCCACCACCCTCGGGCACGGTTCGCGAGCCTTTTGCGGAGCTCGCAGTGCACGGCTCCTTTGAGGGCGAATGCCTGCCCTCCTGAGGTGAGCCGCAAAGTCAGGGGGGTCGCCACGGTGCGAACGCGGGTCCGCCGCCTCCACCATCGCCAAGACAAGCCAATCCAGCATCGCGATCAAGGAGGAGTAAGTGCGATCCGCAATCGAATCCATCATGAGCAGGAGGGGCGACGGCAATGGCCGACGCGGAGCGATGTTCCTAGTGACGGCACTCCTGGCGCTGGTCTTCGTGGCCGCCCTCGCATTCTCGTCCGGCTCGTCCTACGGGGCGACGGCGGCCAAGCCGGCCAAGCTGGCGGCGAAGCCGAAGCCGAAGCCGAAGGTCAAGGCGAGCATCCGCCGCGGCCAGCTCAACGTGCTCGGCACGGCCGGAAACAACAAGATCACGCTCCGGCTGAAGCCGGGTAACAAGTCCCGGCTCCAGGTGGATGCCGGCAGCAACGGTTCAGCCGAGTTCACTTTCAAGCGCTCGGCTTTCAACCGGATCGTCGTGCACGCAGGATCCGGCGCCGATGCGCTCTCGGTCAACGAGAGCTTCGGCGTCTTCGTCAATACGGAAGCGACGACGCTCTTCGGTGACGCCGGAAGCGACCTCGTCGTCGGCAAAGGCTCGTCCGCCGCGGAGAGGTTCGCCTTCTCGCGCGACGTTTCGCGGCTGCGCTTCGCCCGCAACGGGAACGCGTTCCGCACAGCCGTCGAGCGGTTCGACCTACTGGCTCTCGGCGGGGCGGACAACGTGATCGTCAACGACCTCGCGGGCGCCGGTCTCGGCCGGCTGAACGCCAATCTGGGGCAGGACGGCGCTGCCGATGTCGTCGACATCAAGGGCTCGTCGGCAGCAAACGACCTCCGGGTCGGCGGCGGGATCTCGATCAGCGGCATCGGGGCGGCGATCATCGTCTCCCGCGCACAGCCCGCGAACGACAAGCTGAACATCGACCCGGGCGCAGGTAGCGACCGCGTCACCGTCGAGGGTACGGCCGGAAACGACACGATCGGCGTTGCAGCCTCCGCGGTCGCACCACACATCGCCGTGAGCGGCGGCCCCGCGGGGCTGCCGATCGACGTCGTCAATTCCGAGACCCTGGCGATCGAGACCATCGCAGGCAACGACACGCTCAACGCCGGGCTCGGGCTCGCCGCCCTCATCCAACTGACTCTGGACGGCGGAGCGGGCAACGACGCGATCAACGGCGGCGACGGCAACGACACGCTGCGTGGCGGCAGCGAGAACGACGCGATCGACGGCAACCGCGGAGACGACACCGGTCTCCTCGGGCCCGGTGACGACTCGTTCACCTGGGATCCCGGCGACGGGAGCGACAAGGTGGAAGGGGAGGCCGGCACCGACACGATGATCTTCAACGGCGCCGGTGTCGCCGAGAGCTTCGACTTCTCCGCCA
>Ga0126307_10001850_pt1 | contig 14117 bp, 19 predicted proteins | sample Plot28_FD_89955 | JGI IMG/M metagenome (GOLD analysis project Ga0126307, IMG submission 89955) | Serpentine soil microbial communities from UC McLaughlin Reserve, CA, USA - Plot28 | ecosystem: Environmental > Terrestrial > Soil > Grasslands | place: USA: UC McLaughlin Reserve, Lake County...
CCGATGAAGCAGGACCTGCACATGATGCCCTACAAGGCCGGCCGCACGAGGATGATCGGGCGGCTCTTGCGTCTGGTCTACGGGCGCGGCGTCAAGGCTCGCCGCAAATAGCCGATCAGGATGGCTCGTGGGTCGAGCCATCCTGAGCGCCGTCGCATGTCTCCTCGCCGGTGCCGCCGCCGCGGCGACCGGCGCCGCGGCGGCGGGTGCCCCGAATCCCGCCGACCTGCCGATCGACGACTACGCGTACGACCATGCCGGCGGCTGCAAGAAGCACCCGGCGCCGGGCGCGCTCGCGTTCGTCGACTGGCTCGAGCGGAACGCCGGCGGCGAGCTCTGGGGGATCATGCGCTGCGAGCGGCTCGGGCCTGGCAGCTTCTCGCGGAAGCGGACGAGCTTCTGGCGCTAGGGGTCAGCCCTCTAGGGGTAGAGGTCGCCCTCCTCGCCCACAACGAATATCGCGCTCACCGGGCAGTTGCCCGCCGCGGCGAGGATGTCGTCGAGCGCCGCCCCATCGGGGTCGACCACCACGGCCTTGTCCTCGTCGTCGAGCTGGAAGACGTCCGGCGCGGTGTCCACGCAGTCGCCCGATCCGATGCACAGTCCGCGGTCGACCCTGACCACCACGCGGTTCCGCGGCGAGAGCTCCGGCATCAGCGGCGCCTGTGCGCGAACAGCAGCGCAGCGAGCGCGGCGAGCACGAGCGCGAGCGGCACGACGGTGCGCGGATCGAAACCGCCGTCGTCGTGCGGCTCCGCGCCGGCGGGCATCGGGAACTCGTCGGCGGCGAGCACGTCGTGCGGCTCCTGGATCCCACTCGGATCGGAGGGCACGCGCTCGTCGCGTGTGCCGATCCCGAACTCCTCGGCGGCGAGCACGTCGTGGGGCTCCTCGATCCCGCTCGGGTCGGGGGGCAGCTCGGGTTCCCTCTGTGGCGTCTCGGTCATCGTCTTTATCGTTCCAAATCCATGGCGGACGACTCCCGAATCGAACTCGAGGCGGCCGCGTTCCGCCGCCTGGTCAAGCATCTGCGCGAACGGACCGATGTCCAGAACATCGACCTTATGGAGCTCGCGGGCTTCTGCCGCAACTGCCTCTCGCGTTGGTATCGCGAGGCCGCCGAGGAGCGGGGCGTAGAGATTGCGGACGCTGAGGCCCGTGAAATCGTGTACGGGATGCCCTACGCCGAATGGAAGTCGAAGCACCAGCGCGAATCCGCCTCGTCCTGACCGCCGCCGCGGTCGTGCTCGTCGCTGCCGGGTGCGGCCGCTCGCCTGCGGTGCAGGAGGAGGCGGGCGCGACGCCCGCCGCCGACGGCGCGGAGGTGGTGCTCACCCCAGAGACGGCCAGCGCCGGCCGCGAGCGGGCGGGTGACGAGCCGGCGGCCGGCTCGAGCCGCGCGCGGGTGGTGGAGCTGAAGGGCGTGGGCGTCGACCCGGCGGAGGCGGCGGCCGTTCAGGGCGGGCGCCTCACCGACGCGCCGTCGCCCGGCGCCCCCACGGACGCCGAGGTGCGCGCCGACCTCCGCGAGGCGCGGCGGGCGCTCACGAGCTTTCGCCAGCACCTGAACAGCACCGCCCTCCTTCGCACGGGCGCGCGGGCGCGCGTCCTGCCCGACGGAAGCGCGGTGGCGGCCGCGAACGCGCCCGAGGTGGTGCAGCGCGTGATCCTCGCCGGCAACGAGATCGCGAAGTTCCCGTACAAGTGGGGCGGCGGGCACGGCGCCTGGCGCGACGATGGCTACGACTGCTCCGGCTCCGTCTCGTTCGCGCTGGCGGGCGCCGGACTGCTCAGCAGTCCGCTCACCTCGGGCCTGTTCATGAACTGGGGCGCGCCGGGCCCCGGCCGCTGGATCACGATCTACACGAACCCGGGCCACGTGTTCATGGTGGTCGCGGGCCTGCGCTTCGACACGAGCGGTCAGGGGCGCCTCGGCACGCGCTGGCAGGACGCGCCGCGCTCGACCGCCGGCTTCACTGTGCGCCACCCGCCGGGCCTCTAGGGCGGCACACCGCGCGCTAGCGCTCGAGCTCCTCCGGCACCAACTCGAGCTGGAGCGGGCGCCCCGCGCGCAGCAGCCGGACGGTCACCGGCACCCCGATCAGATCCCCGACCATCAGTCGCTGGAGATCCTCGACCCGCGTTGTGCGCTGTCCCGCGACCGCGACGATCAGATCCTCGGGGCGGATGCCGGCGCGGTCGGCGGGACTGCCCTGAACGACGTCGACCACCTCGATGCAGCCCTGCCCGCCCACCTCCGCCCGGGCGCGTGGCGGCAGCGGCCGGGGGCCGCCCGCGATACCGAGGTACGCGCGTCGTACGCGGCCCTCCTTCATCAGGGCCGCGATCACGCGCTCGGTGTTCTCGTTGATGGGCACGGCAAGGCCGAGCCCCACGCCGGCGACCGCCGTGTTGATGCCCACGACCCGCCCGCGGCTGTCGGCGAGCGCGCCGCCCGAGTTCCCGGGGTTGAGCGCGGCATCCGTCTGGATCACGTTGTCGATGATCCGAGCGGTGCGGCGGGAGCGCGCCGGCAGCGAGCGGCCGAGGGCCGAGACCACGCCGGCGGTGACAGAGCCGCCGAAGCCGTGCGGGTTGCCGATCGCGATCACGAGCTGCCCCACTCGAAGGCCCTCCGCGCGGCCGAGCTCGGCCGCCACGAGCGACTCACCGATCGCGCGCAGCAGCGCCAGGTCCGAGAGCGGGTCGCGGCCCAAGACCTCGAAGCGATCCTCGCGACCGTCCGCGAATGTCGCCCGACCGCCGGCGGCCGACCGGCCGACCACGTGGGCGGAGGTGAGCATGAACCCGTCCGAACTGAGCGCCACGGCGCTGCCCGCGCCCTCGGGCAGCTGGCCGCCGCGCGCACGCCGCATCACGCGCAAACTCGCCACCGATGGCGAGAGCCGCTCGGCCACCGCCACGACCGCGCGCGAGTAGGCGTCGAGTGCCTCGCTCTCGGCGGGATCGACGGCCGGGGCGGTCAGATCACTCACGCCGCCGCCTCGAAGCTCGCCGTTACCGTCCTTTCCTCGGTGCCTCGCACCAGCGTGAGCTCGAGCTCGCCGCCGGCCGGTGGAACCGCGTCGAGGGCGCCGTACAGGGCGTCCATGCTGGTCGTCTCGCCGCCGCCGGCCGCTACGATCAGGTCGCCGGCCTCCACACCGGCGCCGGCGGCCGGGCCGCCGTCCTCGACCGCACGCACCAGCAGCCCGTTGCGCTCGGGCAGGCCGACCGCGCGTCGCAGCCGGCGCGCCACCCGCGGCGGTGCCACGGCCACACCGAGCCGGCGCGGCGGCGGCGCCTCGCCGCGGGCGAGCAGCTCGACGCGCTGCTTCACGGACCGTCCGGCCGGCACGGCGAGGATGAGACCGCCGTCGAGGCGGACGCTGTTCAGCCCGAGGAGCCGGCCGTCGGGATCGACCAGCGGACCGCCCGACGACCCGCGCGGAAGCGGCGCCGTGTGCTCGATCGCGCCGGTCACCCGTCGCCCCCGCGGGCCGCGGAAGCTGCGGCCCTCGGACGAGGTGAAGCCGGACGTGACGCGCAGCCCGCGGCCGCCGGGGTTCGCCAGCGCGACCACCGGGGTGCCGATCACGAGCGCGTCGTCATCGGCGTGCGGATCCCACGCGATCGCAGGAGCCTCGCCCGTGTCCACGGCGAGCACGGCGAGGTCGAGGTCGGCATCCGTTCCGGCCGGCTCGCCGGTCGAGCGGCGCCCGTCGGCGAAGGCGACGGTGACGTTGTCGCGCCGCTTCGGGGTGAGGTTGTGAGCGCTGGTGAGCACCTGGCCTGGGGCGATCACGACGCCGGACCCGAGCCCCCACCCGCGGCCAAGGCCGACGACCGATGGCCCCGCCGCCTGCGCGGCTCGTGAGATGACCTCTGAAAGGTCGGTGACCTGTTTCATACGGTTACCCCTTAGTCACTTGCAATTTGCAAGTCACTATACAAACGCGGCGCCCGTACCATCGACCCCGTGCCCGACGCCCCCGGCTCGCCGCTCGCTGCAGCGCTCGACAGCGTCGGTGACCGCTGGACGCTGCTCGTGGTCGGGGCGCTGCTCGACGGACCGCGGCGCTTCGGCGATCTCCAGGAGGACCTCCCGCGGATCTCCCCCAACGTATTGAGCGCGAGGCTGCGGCGGCTCGAAGGAGACGGGCTGATCCTGGCTCAGCCGTACTCGGAGCGCCCGCGCCGGTTCGTGTACGAGCTGACCGCTTCCGGAAGGGAGCTCGCGGGTGCGCTGCGGCTGCTCGCCGACTGGGGAGCACGCCACCGCGAGGGCGCCGATCCCCCCCGGCACGAGGTCTGCGGCACGCCCGTCGAGGCCCACTGGTGGTGCCCCACGTGCGACCGGCGCGTGGACGACGACGAGGCCGACGAGCTTCACTACGCCTGAAACGAACTTGCGACCGGCCCCCCCGTTGACTGCTACCTTCCGCCGTCCTTGGAGGACCAGCCCACACGCCGTCTCGAGCCAGGGCGGCGGCCGGCCGGGCGGCCGCCACGTCGCGAAGACGAAGCCGTCTACCGGCGCCGCCGGCTGGTCGCCGCGGGTGCCGGTGCCCTCGTCCTGCTGCTCCTGATCGTGCTGATCGCGAGCGCCGGCGGCGACGGCGGCGAGGAGCCGAGCACCAGCCCCGTGGACCTCGGCGTGCCCACCACGACGGCCGATCGCGACCGCGAGACCACGGAGACCGAGGCGGAGACGGAGACGGAGACCGAGACGGACGGCGGAACGGGTGCGTCGCCGGTGACCCCGGTCACGCCGCCGTCGGGCGGCACGGGTACGCCCACGCCGGCGCCGAACACCGGCACGCCCGTGGTTCCGAACGGTGGCGATGTCGCGCCGCCGCCCGCGGGCGGCGAGGGCGGCGGGGCGGTGGCGCCGCCGTCGGACGGCGGCTGAGCGCGGCGGGAACGTGCACGACCCGATGCCGATCGCGCGCGGCGTGGGGATCCCGCTCGCGGAGGTCGATCTGCGCGCCAGCCGCTCGTCGGGCCCCGGCGGCCAGCACGCGAACGTGACGGCGTCGCGGATCGAGGCGAGCTTCGACGTCTTCGCGTCATCGTCGCTCGGCGACGAGGAGAAACGCCGGATCGCGGCGCGCGCCGGGCCGGTGGTGCGGGCGGTGGCACAGGACTCGCGCAGCCAGGCCCGCAATCGAGAGCTCGCGCTCGAGCGGCTGCGCGAGCGACTCGCGTCGGCGCTCGTGGTGCCTCGGCGGCGGCGAGCGACGAAGCCCACGCGCGCGTCGCGCACGCGCCGGCTCGAGTCGAAGCGCAGGCGCGGCGAGCTGAAGCGGGCGCGCCGGCCCCCGCCCGGCGACGACGGCTGAGCGGGCGGGCGCCTGCTGCGGTCAGCGGCGCCGGCCGAGCAGCGAGCGCCGGCGGCGCCCGGCCACGTCGCGGCGGCGGCGCCCCGCCTGCCACTCGCGCAGGGTGACGCCCTCGGGCACGTCGCACTGGAGCGTCAGGAAGCCCTGCTCGCGGACTGTCTGGGTGGTCACGGTCATGCCCTTATGACCGCCGGGTTCGCGCCGAATTACGCCCTTCCTGCAAACTGCCGCCAGATGCGCGTCGCGGTCGTGGGTCACGTCGAGTGGATCGAGTTTGCGCAGGTCGAGCGCGTTCCGCGGCCGGGCGAGATCGTGCACGCGACCCGCACCTGGCAGGAGCCGGGCGGCGGCGGCGCCGTGGCGGCGGTCCAGCTGTGCAAGCTCGCCGGGCAGGCGGAGCTGTTCACGGCGTTCGGCGACGACGAGGTCGGCCATCGCTCGCGGGACGCGCTCCGCGAGCTCGGGCTCGACGTCCACGCCGCCTTCCGCGACGAGCCGCAGCGGCGCGGCTTCGTGCATCTCGACTCGGCCGGTGAGCGCAGCATCACGGTGCTCGGCCCGCGGCTCGGGCCCTCCGGCGCCGATCCGCTGCCATGGGACCGGCTGCACGACGCCGACGCCGTGTACTTCACCGCGGGCGACGCCGCCGCCGTCGGCCTCGCCCGCCGCGCCCGCACGATCGTCGCGAGCGCGCGCGGCCTCGACGTGCTCGCGGAGGCGGGCGTCCGCCTCGACGTGCTCGTGGCGAGCGGCAGGGACCCCGGCGAGCGCTACGAGCGGGGGCAGCTGGACCCGGCTCCAGACTTCGTGGTGCGCACCGCGGGCGCCGGCGGCGGCGAATGGGAGGCCGCCGACGGCACGCGCGGCCGCTGGCAGGCCACGCCGCTGCCCGGCCCGGTGCGCGACTCGTACGGGTGCGGCGACAGCTTCGCCGCCGGGCTCACCTGCGGACTCGGTGCGGGCGAGCCGCTCGAGCGCGCGCTCGAGCTGGCGGCGCGCTGCGGCGCCGCCTGCCTCACCGGCAGCGGCCCGTACGAGGCGCAGCTTCGGCTCGCCTGACCTACGCCACGCCGCCGTCGAACGTCAGCCCGGCGTCGCGCCACGCGAGCAGGCCGCCGCCCAGGTTGTGCGCCTCGAAGCCCGCGGCGCCGAACGCCTGCGCGGCGAGTTCAGACCGGTTGCCCGAGCGGCAGTAGAAGACGATCGGCCGGTCGCGGTCGAGCGAGCCGGCCTCGGCGGGGAGCAGCTCGAGCTCGATGTGCCGCGAGCCCGCGATGCGGCCGGCCTCGTGCTCGTCGCGACGGCGCACGTCGACGAGCTGGACGTCGTTGCGCTCGTTCAACATCTCGGCGACCTCTTGCGGCGACAGCTCGCTCACTCGCGCACCGACGTTAGCGGCGCGACCCCTATCGCCGAGCCGGCTCGCAGCTGGCCCAGCTTCATTAGGGTGCCGCCGATGGACTGGAGCGTGCGCGGCAAGACCGTGCTCATCACCGGAGCCGCTCGCGGGCTGGGCGCCGAGACGGCGCGCCGGGTGGCCGCGCGCGGCGCGAACGTGGCGCTGGTCGGACTGGAGCCGGAGGAGCTCGAGCGGGTGGCAGCTCAGTGCGGCACCAACGCGGCCTGGTTCGAGTGCGACGTGACTGACGTCGGCGCGCTCGAACGCGCCGTGACCGGCGCCGTCGAGCGCTTCGGCGGCATCGACGTGGTGATGGCGAACGCCGGCATCGCCACCGCGGGAATGGTGCGCTCCATCGATCCGGCCGCCTTCGAGCGCACGATCGAGATCAACCTGCTGGGTGTCTGGCGCACCGTGCGCGCCTGCCTGCCGCAGGTGATCGAGAACCGCGGCTACGTGCTCGTGATCGCCTCGCTCGCGGCCGCCGCCCACGCGCCCGGCATGGCCGCGTACTCGGCGAGCAAGGCGGGCGCCGAGGCGTTCGCGGACTCCCTTCGGCTGGAGGTGAGGAGCTTCGGCGTGGACGTGGGGGTCGGCTACTTCCATTTCATCGACACCGACATGGTGCGCGGCGGCGATGCTCACCCGGCCTTCAGCGGACTGCGCCTCGAGGCGCCGAAGCCGTTCTCCAACACCTATCCGCTCTCGCGGGCGGGCCGGGCGATCGCGGACGGCATCGAGGGTCGCAGGCGCTGGGTCGTCGTACCGGGCTGGGGGAAGGCGCTGCTCGTGCTGCGGACCGCGATGACGCCGCTCTTCGAGCGTCGGGCCGCGGAGCGCGCGGCGGAGGCCGACGCCGCGTTCATGGCCGACGTGGACGGCCGGGGCGCCGAGGCGGCCTCGGCGCCGGTCGGCAAGGGCGGCGAGGCCGCGCGCGCGGAGAGCGTGCGCGCCTAGAGCAGACTCTCTTGCGCGGCCGCTGTACGTCGCGGCCGGCGCGGCACCCCCGCGGCCTCGGCCAGTGCGGCCTCCACATCGGCGAGGATGGCGCGCTCCGATCGTGACGCGACGAGCGGCTCGGCGAGGCCGTCCACGTGCACATACGTGCGCCTACCCTCGCGTCGGTCCGAGCCCTCGAGCGGCACGAGCGCATACACCCGGTCGGCCCGCACGAACTTGCCGTAGCCGAGCGGGACCATGCGGGGATCGCGCTTCGCCATCGAATCCGAAGATAGCTCGGGGCCCGGTCGGTGCGGTGTGGTCAGCCACGAAGGTCACGAATGGAGGATCACCCACCTATGCGGTGGTCGATCCTCCCCTCGTGACACCCGCCCGCTGCCGCGGCGGACTCCGCGAGCGCCGGACGCTAGAGCGCCTCGACCTCCTTCAGCACCTTCTGCACCGACTCCTTCGCGTCGCCGAACAGGAGCGACGTGTTCTCGTTGTAGAAGAGCGGGTTGTCGATCCCCGCGAAGCCGGTGTTCATCGAACGCTTGAGGATGATCACCGAGCCGGCCTTCTCGACCTCGATGATGGGCATCCCGGCCTGCGGGTTGACCGTGTCGTTCGCGCCGATCACGAGCGCCACGTCCGTCTGCGGCAGCTCGGGGTTGATCTCCTCCATCTCCTTGAGCTGCTCGTAGGGCACGTCGGCCTCGGCGAGCAGCACGTTCATATGGCCGGGCATCCGGCCGGCGACGGGATGGATCGCGTACGCCACGTCCACGCCCCGCTTCTCCAGCTCGTCCGCCAGCTCGCGCACCGTGTGCTGCGCCTGCGCCACGGCCATCCCGTAGCCCGGCGTCACGACCACGCGCCGGGCATAGGAGAGCTGGATCGCCGCGTCCGCGGGGTCGGTCGAGCGGACCGACCTGCCGTCGGCGTCGCCACGAGCCACGGTCGTGACGCCGCCGAACCCGCCCGCCACGATGTTCGGGATCGAGCGGTTCATCGCGTCCGCCATGAGCATCGTCAGGATCGAGCCCGAGGCGCCCACGAGCATGCCCGCCACGATCAGCGCGACGTTGTCGAGCGCGAGGCCGGCGGCCGCCGCCGAGAGCCCGGTGAAGGCGTTCAGCAGGGAGATCACGACCGGCATGTCGGCGCCGCCGATCGGCAGCACGAACATGTTGCCGAGCAGGGCGGCGCTCACGAGGATGATGAGGAAGAGCAGCTCGGACTCCGTGCCCGCGGCGATCACGACCGCGCACACGAGCGCGACCAGCAGCAGCGCGGCGTTCACGAACTGCTGGCCGGGCAGCTGGATCGGCCGCCCCGGCAGCACCTCCTGGAGCTTGCCGAACGCGATGTTCGAGCCCCAGAACGAGATCGAGCCGATGATCGCGGCGAACAGGATCGGGATCAGCTGTTCGAGCACGGGGTTGTCGCCCGCGTTCTGGAGCGACTCGCGGTACTCGACGAACGAGATCAGCGCCACCGCGCCGCCGCCGACGCCGTTGAACAGCGCCACCATCTGCGGCATCGCGGTCATCTTCACGTTGCGCGCCGCCGGCACACCCACCGCCGTGCCGATCGCCATGCCGAGCACGATCAGGCCGTAGTCGCCCACCTCCTCGATCAGGAGCGTGGCCACCACCGCGATCGCCATTCCCACCGCGGCCACCGCGTTGCCGCGCTTGGCGGTGCGCGGATGGTTGAGGAACCGCAGCCCGACGATGAAGAGGATGAAGGCCGCGATGTAGAGCGAGCGGATGAAGTCGATGTCCTGCAGGAAGGACGCGATCGGCGTCACTCGCCGCGCTCCTGCTTAGGGTCGGGCCGGCGCCTGAACATGTCGAGCATGCGGTCGGTCACGAGGAAGCCGCCTACCACGTTGATCGTGCCGAAGGCGATCGCGATCACCAGCAGCAGCTCGTCGAGGAAGCCCTCGGCCTCGCCTATGAGCAGCAGGCCGCCGAGCAGCACGATCCCGTGGATCGCGTTGGTGGCCGACATCAGCGGCGTGTGCAGCGTGTTCGGGACCTTCGAGATCACCTCGAAGCCGACGAACGCCGCGAGCACGAGGATGGTCAGCTCCGTGAGGAGGTCCACTACGCGGTCACCCCCGCCGCGTTGCGAGCGCCCTCGTGCACGATCTCCCCGTCGCGGGTGATGCACGCGCCGCTGACGATCTCGTCCTCGAAGTCCAGCGCGAGCGCCCCCTCCTCGCCCGTGATCAGCTCGAGCAGCGCCTGCACGTTGCGCGCATACAGGGCAGAGGCGTGGTCCGCCATCGTCGACGCCAGGTTGAGCGGGCCGATGATCTTCACGCCGTCGCGGATCACCGTCTCGCCCGGCTCGGTCAGCTCGCAGTTGCCGCCGGTCTCCGCGGCGAGGTCCACGATCACCGAGCCCGGCCGCATGTTGCGCACCGCCTGCTCGGTCACCAGCAGCGGCGCCCGCCGTCCCGGCACGGCGGCCGTCGAGACCACGGCGTCGACCTTGCCGATCTCCTCGGCGAGCAGCTCGCGCTGGCGCTGCTGCTCCTCGTCCGTGAGCGGGCGTGCGTAGCCGCCCGCCCCCTCGGCGTCCTCGAGGCCCATGTCGAGCTCGAGGAAGCGCGCGCCGAGCGACTCGATCTGCTCCTTCACTGCGGAGCGCACGTCGAACGCCTGGACGATTGCGCCGAGCCGCCGCGACGTCGCGATCGCCTGCAGCCCGGCCACACCTGCGCCCAGCACGAGCACCCTCGCCGGGCGGACGGTGCCCGCCGCCGTCGTCAGCATCGGAAGGAAGCGCGGCAGCTCCTGAGCGGCGATCAGCGCCGCGCGGTACCCCGTCACGGTCGCCTGCGAGGAGAGCGCGTCCATCGACTGCGCTCGGGTGATGCGCGGAATCGCCTCCATCGCGAAGCTCGTCACGCCGACGTCGGCGAGCGCTCGCACCGTCTCGGTGGCGCTCAGCGGCTGCAGGAAGCCGATCAGCACCGAGCCGCGGCGCAGGCGGCCGATCTCCTCCCCGCTCGGCGGCGCGACCTTAGCCACCACCTCGCCCGAGTAGCCGTCGCCGAGGCTTGCACCCGCCTCCTCAAAGCTGCCGTCCGGATGGTGCGCGCCGTCGCCGGCACCCGGCTCGACGGTGACCTGTACCCCACGGGTGGCGAGACGCTCGACCACCTCTGGCACGAGCGCGACCCGCTGCTCGCCCGCCGCGGTTTCCTTGGGTACTGAGACGTTCATCAGGCTCGGGGGCGCGGCATCCTAGCCGAATGCCCGGGTGCGGGGCGCCGCCCGGCGGCGTGTCTAGACTCGCAACAGGGCCTGGCATGCCGGAGAAGTCAGTCGAGAAGCTGGACCGCGTGGTCGTCCGTTTCGCGGGCGACTCCGGCGATGGCATGCAGCTCACCGGCAGTCGCTTCACGGACGCCACGGCGGTCGTGGGCAACGATCTCGCCACGCTGCCGGACTTCCCCGCCGAGATACGCGCGCCCGCCGGCACGCCGCACGGCGTGTCCGCGTTCCAGATCCATTTCGCGTCGCGCGACATCCTCACGCCCGGCGACCACCCGAACGTGCTCGTGGCCATGAACCCGGCGGCGCTCATCACCCAGCTCGGCTCCGTCGAGAAGGGCGGCGTGGTGATCGTGAACGAGGACGGCTTCACCGACCACAACCTGCGTAAGGCGGGCTACTCGGCCAACCCGCTCGACGACGGCTCGCTCGACGACTACCAGGTCTTCCGCGTGCCGATGACCTCGATGACGGTGCGCGCCACCGAGGAGATCGAGGGGATCGCCCCGCGCGACGCCCAGCGCTGCAAGAACCTGTTTGCGCTCGGGCTCGTGTCGTGGATGTACGGACGGCCGACCGAGCCGACGGTCGGCTGGGTGGAAAAGAAGTTCGCCGACCGGCCGCAGGTGAAGGCCGCCAACCTCGCGGCCTTCCGCGCCGGTTACAACTTCGGCGAGACCGCCGAGCTCCTGGCGGTGCACTACGAGGTCGACCCGGCGCCGGCGCCGCCGGGCACGTACCGCAACGTCAACGGTATTCAGGCGCTGGCCCTTGGGCTGATCGCCGCCGGCGTTCAGTCAGGCCTCCAGCTCTTCCTCGCCAGCTACCCGATCACGCCGGCCTCCGAGCTGCTTCACGCGCTCTCGCGGCATCAGCGCTTCGGCATCCGCACGATCCAGGCGGAGGACGAGATCGCGGCGGCGAACATGGCGCTCGGCGCGGCGTTCGCGGGCAAGCTCGCCGTCACGGCGACGAGCGGTCCAGGCATGGACCTGAAGGCCGAGACGATCGGGCTCGCGGTGGCGATGGAGCTTCCGCTGCTGGTGGTCGACATCCAGCGCGCGGGCCCGTCCACGGGCATGCCGACGAAGACGGAGGCAGCTGATCTCCTGATGGCGCTGTACGGGCGGCACGGCGAGTCGCCGCTGCCGGTGATCGCGCCGTCCACTCCGGCGGACTGCTTCATGGCCGCGATCGAGGCGGCGCGCGTGGCGGTCCATCACCGCACGCCGGTGATCCTGCTTGCGGACACGTTCCTCGCGAACTCCTCCGAGCCGTGGCGCCTGCCCGAGGTAGGCTCGCTGCCCGCGATCGACCCGGACTTCGCGACCGATCCCTCCGACTTCATGCCCTACGCGCGCAACGAGAAGCTGGCGCGCCCGTGGGCGATTCCGGGCACGCCGGGGTTGCGGCACCGGATCGGCGGGCTCGAGAAGGAGGATCTCACGGGCAACATCTCCTACGCGCCGGCGAACCACGAGCACATGACGCGGCTGCGCGCCGACCGCGTCGCGCGGGTGGACGTGCCGGACGTCGAGGTTGACGACCCGAGCGGCGAGGCCGCGCTCCTCGTGCTCGGCTGGGGCTCGAGTTTCGGTGCGATCCAGGGAGCGGCTCGCCGGCTGCGTCGCGAGGAGGAGCTGAAGGTCGCCACGGCGCACCTGCGCCACCTGAGCCCGCTGCCGGGCAACCTCGGTGCGGTGCTCCGCTCTTACGAGCGGGTGCTCGTACCCGAGATGAACATGGGCCAGCTGTCGCGGCTGCTGCGCGCGGAGTACCTGGTCGCCGTCGAGAGCTATACGAAGGTCGACGGCCTGCCGATCTTCACGCGCGACGTGATGGAGCAGGTCAGGGAGCGGGTCACATGAGCGGCAACGGCGGCGACCCGCTACCGGTGCTCACGAAGGCGGACTTTTCGTCCGATCAGGAGACGCGCTGGTGCCCCGGCTGCGGCGACTACGCGATCCTCGCCTCGGTCCAGGGCTTCATGCCCGAGCTGGGCGTGCCGCCGGACAAGGTCGTGTTCGTGACCGGCATCGGCTGCGCGGGTCGCTTCGTCTACTACATGGACACGTACGGGATGCACGGCATCCACGGCCGCGCGCCCGCGCTCGCCACCGGTGTGGCCACCGCGCGCCCGGACCTGTCCGTCTGGGTCGTCTCGGGCGACGGCGACGCCCTCTCGATCGGCGGCAACCACCTGATCCACGCGCTGCGCCGCAACGTGCCGCTCAAGATCTTGCTCTTCAACAACCAGATCTACGGCCTCACGAAGGGCCAGTACTCGCCCACGAGCGAGGTCGGCAAGGTCACGAAGTCGACGCCGTTCGGCTCCCAGGACCACCCGTTCAACCCGGTTTCGCTCGCGCTCGGCGCCGAGGCGACGTTCGTGGCGCGCACGGTCGACACCGACAAGGCACACGTCGCCGAGACGCTGCGCGCGGCGGCCGCTCACCGCGGCGCGGCGTTCGTCGAGATCTACCAGAACTGCAACGTCTTCAACGACGGCGCGTTCGACGCCGTGCGCGCAAAGGGTCAGAAGGAGCACAACCAGATCCGCCTAGAGCACGCACAGCCGATCCGCTTCGGCCCCGAGGGCGAGCGCGGCGTGGTGCGCGGGCCGGACGGCCGGCTCGGGCTCGTGTCCGTCGCCGACGTGGGCGAGGACGCGCTCCTGGTCCACGACGCCTATCGCTCCCAGCCGAGCCTCGCGTTCGAGCTGGCGCACCTGGCCGCCCTTCCGAGGGGCCCGACGCCGATAGGCGTCTTCCGAGCGGTCGAGCGCCCGGTTTACGGCGAGGAGCTCCAGAACGGGCTCGACGATCGCCACGCGGCGATCGGCCGCGAGCAGCTCGAGGACGTGCTGCGCGGCGGCGAGACCTGGACGGTCGAGTAGACCGCCTCAGGCGGCGAGTTCCGCACGGCAGGCGCGGATCTCTCGCCTCACTGCGCGGGCGCGCGCCCGGTTGCCGTCGGCGTTCACGTGGACCCCGTCCTTCTTGAGCCATTCGTTGTGCGCGGCGACCATCGAATGCCAGTCCAGGACCCTCAGGTTCGGGCGGTGCGCGTCCTCGTCGGCCAGCATCACGTTGAAGTTGTCGAACCCCGGGCCGCTCGGCACGGGCCGCCAGACGTTCGCCCAGACGA
>Ga0126307_10001851_pt1 | contig 14114 bp, 11 predicted proteins | sample Plot28_FD_89955 | JGI IMG/M metagenome (GOLD analysis project Ga0126307, IMG submission 89955) | Serpentine soil microbial communities from UC McLaughlin Reserve, CA, USA - Plot28 | ecosystem: Environmental > Terrestrial > Soil > Grasslands | place: USA: UC McLaughlin Reserve, Lake County...
CAGACGCGCGGCGCTCAGCGTCTTGATGAACTGCGACGTGGGCACGAGCACCTTGCCGCCGAGGTGCCCACACTTCTTCTCGCTCGCGAGCTGGTCCTCGAAGTGGACGCCGGCCGCGCCGCTCTCGATCAGCGCCTTCATGAGCTCGAACGCGTTGAGCGCTCCGCCGAATCCGGCCTCCGCGTCGGCCACGACGGGCGCCATCCAGGAGGTGCCGGTGTCCCCGTCGGACCAGGCGATCTGATCGGCGCGCTGCAATGCGTTGTTGATCCTGCGGACGACGTTCGGAACGCTGTTGACCGGGTACAGCGACTGGTCCGGGTAAGTGTGGCCGGCGAGGTTCGCGTCCGCGGCCACCTGCCACCCCGAGACGTAGATCGCCTGCAGCCCGGCCTTGACCATCTCCACCGCCTGGCCGCCCGTCAGCGCCCCGAGCGCGGGGACGTGGTCCTTGGTCGTCATGAGCCACCACAGGCGCTCGGCACCGAGCCGGGCCAGGGTGTGCTCGACCGTGATCGAACCACTGAGGCCGATGACGTCCTCGGCCGAGAAGGGCCGCTCGATGCCCGCCCATCGAGGGCTCGAGGACCAGTGCGTACGGAGGTTGTCAGCCTCTCGTCGGATCCGCTCTTCGTACGTGAGATCGATCATGCCGCCCCTCCTTACCCTGGTGGGCAGGTCGGATAACGAGCGACCCTCGCGGCTGCGAGGGTCGGAAAGGGCGCCTGAGCAGGCCGGATGCGGCCGCCCTCGCCCTAGGGGCGGGATACGCGGAAATGCGAGGCGTCGTTGAACGGTCGTTCAATCATCGGTCGAGAGTGTCTCACGGTCCTCGCCCGAGGGCAAGGGGGCCCCCCTCGCGTCGGTGCGAGCGCCGCGGCGGTCGCGGACGAAGAGGATCCATCCGGTCACGGACACGGTCGCGGCGGCGAGGATCAACAGCCCCAGGGCCAGCAGGAACGCGGTCTGTCGGTCCACCGCCCGAAGGCTACCCGACGGGAACCCTCGGCTCGGCGGGGGCCGCGGCGGGGCTCGTGGCGACGATCGGGTCCGGGATGGCCGGCCCGGGGCTTCGCCGGCGCCGGACCACGAGCGCGAGCGCCACGGCGAACAGCCCCCCGGCCAGGACCAGCGTCGCCAACGGCGACACCGATGGACGTCGGCCCGATGGGATCGCGCTTGCGGCGGCAGCTTCGAGCTCGCGGACGCGGATCGCCAGCTCGGAGCGCGCCACCTCCGCGTCAAGGAGCTCGGAGCGGAGCTCGAGGCTCGCGCGCTCCGCCTTGCGGACCTGTCGACGCGCCATCCAGGTCTGATTCTGCTGTCGGTACAACTCCGTGAGCAGCTCGCCCTCGCGGGAGGTCTGGACGATCGAGATCTCACCCGTCAGCGGTTCGCGGAACCCCGAGATCGTGCACGGGTCGTTGCACACGGCCAGGCGATAGAAGGCCCCGGGCAGGTCGGGGACGACGAACGACGCGCGCAGCCGGAACGTCCTGCCGTCTTCCGGCTCGATCGAGGCCGTGCCCACCCGGACGGCGTTCGCCGAGATCGGACGCCCCTCCGTCACCGCCGCGCGTTGTGGAACGATGAACACGAAGAAGGGGCCGCGTTCGACGAGACCCTGTTTCGCTTGCGGGATGGAGACGTACGTCTCGGCCCGCGCCGTCTGACCGGGCAGATAGTGGGTCCGGTCGAGATCCAGGTACGCGCCGCCGTCGGCCCACGCCACCGAGGGCGCTCCGAGCGTCGCCCCGACGAGCATCGCGGCGCCGATCCATCGTCGTGTGCGCATGCGACCCCTCCTCGATCCGGTCACGCCACCGAGCAGACCCGTCGCCCGCGCCGCCGGTTCCCGGGAACCTTGCGGCCCCCCGAGGAGTAGATGTCATCGAAGGCTTGGAGGTACGCGACACGTGCTCCAACGAGCCGGACTGGGGAGGTCTCAGATGTTGAAGAAGTTGGTCGTGGCACTGTCCGTGGCGGCCCTGGGCGCCGCGGCCTGCACGCACGACACCCGGGACGTGTCGGCGAGCCGGCCGGTGCCCCGCGAGACCCTGCTCCTTGGCACCGAGGCGGGGCCGCTCGTGGTCGAGGTTCCCAGCGGATCGGTGCTGTTCGACCGTCCGGGGAGCGTTCCCAGCCTCGGCGGCTCGTGGCTGCTCTCGGCGGCCCCCTCTGGGGACTCCACGCTGCTCAGGACCGTCGACGGTGCGGACGGCGAGCCGGCGTCCACCGTCCGGCTGGACGGCACCCTCGACGTCCGGGTGGTCGCCGAGAGCGGCGGGGCGGTCGCGCTGATGGACCCGCTCCCCGACGCCTGGGACCCGGAGGTGCCGCTCCCGCGTTCGAGGACGCCGATCGTGGTGGCCGACCCGACCGGGGTCGCCCAGACCCGGACGTACGACCTGCGCGGGAACTTCGAGCCCGAGGCGTTCTCGACCGACGACCGGCGGCTGTTCATGATCCAGCACCTGCCCGCGGAGGCGCCGACCGTCTACCGCGTGACCGTACTCGACCTGCGGACCGGTCGGGCGGAGCCGGTGTTCGGGCCGTTCAAGGGCCCCGCCGAGCGGATGCCGGGGATCCGGCTGCAGCAGGTGCTCTCGCCGAACGCCGACCAGCTCTACACGCTGTACTCGAGCGCCCGGCCCGGGTACGCGCCGCACCACGCCCCCGTGCCGAGCGGCGCGACGGTGTCGTTCATCCACGTGCTCAGCCTCCAGGACGGGTGGGCGCACTGCGTCGGCCTTCCGCAGGAGCTGTGGGACCGGCCGGCGAGCGAGCAGGCGATGGCGACGTCACCGAACGGCCGGCTCCTGTACGTCGTCGACCCGACGCTCGGCCTGGTCACCGTCATGGACACGGCGTCGCTGGACATCCGGACGCACCCGATCGATCTCTCGGTCTCCGGCGTCGGGCGAAGCTCGGCTCTTGTGAGCGGGGATGGCTCCGCGCTGTTCGTCGCGACCGCGGGTGAACACGGCGGGGTCACGCGGATCGACACGGACACCTTCGAGGTCGAGCGCACGTGGGCGACCGACGACGTGTCGGGGCTCGGGCTCTCGGCCGACGGGGAGCGGCTGTACGTCGCGTTCGAGGACCGGGTCGAGGTCATGGACGCGGCGACCGGGTCGGAGCTGGCCGGCGTCGCGATCGCGAGCCCCGCCCCGATCGAACGCGTGAGCGTGGCCCTGGCCTCGTAGGAAACGCGGCCGAGCCCGCATGCGGGTCGGTGAGAGCGCGAGTCGGGCAAGATAGGCGGATGCGTCTGCCCGTCATGCCGCCCGTCGCCCCGATGCTCGCGAAGTCGATCAAGGAGATCCCGTCCGGCCCGTTCAGCTACGAGCCCAAGTGGGACGGGTTCCGCTCGATCGTCTTCCGGGACCGCGACGAGGTGGAGATCGGCAGCCGGAACGAGCGGCCGATGACTCGCTACTTCCCCGAGGTCGTGAAGGCGATCAGGGAGAAGCTGCCGCAGCGGGCCGTCGTCGACGGCGAGATCGTGGTCCCCGACGCCGAACTGGGCCGGCTCGAGTTCGAGACGCTCCAGCAGCGGATCCATCCCGCCGACAGCCGCGTCCGGATGCTGGCCCACGCCACCCCGGCCCATTTCGTGGCGTTCGATCTGCTCGCGCTCGGCGACGAGGACCTCACGGGTCGCCCGTTCGCCGAGCGCAGGACCGAGCTCGAGGCCGCGCTGGCGGACGCGAGGTCGCCGATCCACGTCACGCCGGCCACGACCGACGTGGAGGTCGCGCGGCGGTGGTTCGACGAGTTCGAGGGGGCGGGGCTCGACGGAGTGGTGGCGAAGCCGCTCGAGGGGACCTACAGGCAGGACCAGCGAGTGATGTTCAAGATCAAGCATGAGCGCACCGCCGATTGTGTCGTGGCCGGGTATCGGCTCCACAAGAGCGGCCCCGATGCCGTCGGGTCGCTCCTGCTCGGGCTCTACGACGACTCGGGCGTGCTCGCCAACGTCGGCGTGATCGGCGCGTTCCCGATGGACCGCCGACGCAGTCTCCTCGAGGAGCTGCAGCCCTGGGTCACGACCTTCGACGGGCACCCATGGGACTGGGAGCAGGAGATGGCCGAGGCCCGGACGCCGCGAAGTGCCGAGGGCAGCCGCTGGAACCCCAAGAAGGACCTCTCGTTCGTCCCGCTCCGACCCGAACGGGTCGTCGAGGTCCGCTACGACCACATGGAGGGGAACCGGTTCCGCCACACGGCGCAGTTCGTCCGGTGGCGCCCCGACCGCGATCCGCGCTCGTGCACGTTCGAGCAGCTGGAGGAGCCGGTCAGCTACGACCTCGCCGAGATCCTCGGCGCCGGCCGTTCGGGATAGGGCTCATCCGGCCCGCGCGGCCTTGCGCTTCGCGTCGGCGCGGCGCTCGGCCTCGAGGCGTTCGAGATCGACGTCGCTCGTGTCGAGGTACGTCATGGTCGAAGCGATCGCTCGGTGGCCGGCGGTCGCGTCGATCAGCCCGTGCATCTGCTGTGCGATCCGCCGGTAGGTCGGGTGGCCCTGCGGGGAGGAGCGGAGCTCGATCAGGTGCATCGCCTCCCGTGCGCTCATCTGCAGCACGAACCGGATCCGGTACGCCATCGAGACCGCGTACTGCGCGACGTCCGGACCCGCCTGCTCCGCGAGCGTGGCCCAGGTCGCTGCCGAGTCATCCATCACGCGGTTCCACTCGTCGGTCATCCGCGCGTCGGCGATGATCTCCGGCGTGTCGAACCCGTGCTGGGGCGACAGGCGTTGCCATTCGAGCGTGAGCAGGCGGTGGCGCTGGAGGTCGCGGAATGCGCCGTAGTCGCACAGCACGTCGAACCGGTAGCCGGTGCGTTCGAACGCGCGGCCGGGCTTGTGCCGCCGGTTGCCGCGTTCGCCGACGTAGGCTCGCAGGACCGCCTCGCGCTCGTCGGCGCTCATCGAGTGCGCGAGCGATTGCAGGCGGTCGTCGGGCAAGTCCGACGCCACGTACATCGCCGCGGCGATCACCTTCTCCTCGCCGAGCGGGTCGTAGTCGGTGAGCGTGACGGCGTCGCGGTGGCCCGGCTCGGTCCCGTCGGTGAACTTCGAGGTGACCTCGGCCGTCGCTTCGCGGGTCTCCGCGAGGTAGCGCGACCAGGCCACGCCGCGGTCGGGGAGGTCGACGCGCTTGAGGAACGCGGGGATCACCTTGCGGAGCTCGACGAGCATCAGGTCGGCGTACTCGCGCACCTCGGCGAGGGGGTGGGCGTGCATCCGGATCAGCATCTGTTCGTAGGCCTGGCCGGTCGCGAACACGCCGAGGTTCGAACGCGTTCCGGCCGGCAGCAGCACACGGAGCGTGTCGCAGGTCTTCGCGGTGATCGTCGAGCGGTACAGGAAGTCCGAGTCGCCCGGGTCCTTGGGGAAGCGCTCGGCGAACAGGTCGAACAGCGGCTGGAACATCCGCCCGTACGCCTCGAACGTTCGCGTCGCGTACGCCTGGTAGGCCTCGCCGGCGGGGCCGCCCTCGATCTCGGGCGGCGTCGTGAGCCGCCACCGGCCGCCGGGCCGGTCGTCGTAGCGCATGTAACGCGTCGACTGCTCGAGATACGCCGCGAGGCGCCCCCATTCGATGGCCTTCGCCAGCAGTTGCGAGGCCTGCTCGCACGCGAGGTGCACGCCGCCGAGCTGCGCGACCGAGTCGTCGCCGAACTCGAAGAAGACCCGGTCGAACAGCTGCTCGGCCTTCTCGACCTTGACGCCCTCGAGTCCCGCTGCGGCGCCGGCCACGAGCTCCTCGGCGAATTCGTCGAGGAACAGGCGGCGGAGCGACTTCGGCGTCCTCGAGTAGCGCGCGAACAGCGCGCCCTTGACCACATCGGGCAGGTTCGTGAGCGCGAAGACCGGGCCGTCGAGGTTGGTGAAGTGGGGTTCGAGCCGGGCGCGCTCCTCGTCGGTGAAGTCCTCGTGGACGAACCAGGCCACCACGCCTACCCGCCGGTCCCACCCGTGGCGCCGGTCGGGCCGGTGGGCGCCTCCACGCCCTCGAACAGCGTCACGGTCGTCCCCGGGTCGACCTGGGTGCCGGGCGCGGGATCCTGCTCGGCCACCTTGTTGCCGAGCGGGCACGCGGTGTTGACCTCCACGGTCTCGCTCGAGATGACCGGGTTCAGCCCCGCCTGGGAGAGCTCGTTCTGGGCCGAGCCGAAGCTCTGGCACCGAACCTCTGGCACTTCGACCTGCTCGGCTCCGGTCGAGACGAAGATCGTCACCGTCGATCCGGGCTCGACCTCCTGCCCGGAGGCGGGGTCGGTCCGCGACACGGATCCTTCGTCGACCGTATCGCTCGGCTCCTCGACCGGCCCCGCAGGCTCGAGGCCGAGATCGATCAGCGCGGCCTGGGCCTCCTCCACCGACGAACCCTCGAGCTCCGGGATCGCCACCTGATCCGGCGCCTCGACGATCGTCAGGTCGACGTTGGTTCCACGGTCGACCTCGTCGCCGGCCGCGGGATCCTGCTCCAGGACCGTACCGGGCTCCGGGGTGTCGTCGGCGGCCGGGACGGGCGTGATGGTGGCCTTGAGTCCGGCGTCCTCCAACTTGGTGATCGCCTCGGACCGCTTGTCGCCGACCACGTTCGGGACGGTGACCAGCACCCCCGTCTGCTGATCGTCGTTGTTCAGGACGTTGACCGCCAGGAACCACAGGAGGGCCCCCAGGAGCGCGATCAGCACGAGCGTGACGACGATCGGCACCCAGTTGGTACGGCGCTCGGGTTCGGTGGGCGAGAGGACTTCGGTCGGGTGCGCGGGCGGACGGTCCAGGACCTGGGTCGTCCCCGCGGCGAGCAGCGGCGTCGCCTGCACGGGGAGCCCGCGCTTGGCGCGTTCGAGGTCGGCGTGCATCTCCTCGGCCGACTGGTAGCGGTTCGCCGGGTTCTTCGCGAGCGCCCGCAGGATCACGGCGTCGAGGTCGGCCGTGACGTCCGGGTTCAGCCGCGACGGGGGCGTCGGCTGCTCCAACACCTGCTTGGACGCGACCGCGACGGGTGAGTCGCCGAGGAACGGCGGCCGGCCCGTGACCATCTCGTACAGCACGCATCCGAGCGAGTAGATGTCCGAACGCCCGTCGACGGGCTGTCCCTGCGCCTGCTCCGGCGACAGGTAGGACGCCGTGCCGAGGATCGCCGCGGTCTGCGCGACCGTGTCGGCCGTCGCGGTGACCCGCGCGATGCCGAAGTCGGTGACCTTCACCTCGCCGCGCGGGTTGAGCATGATGTTGCCGGGCTTGATGTCGCGGTGGATCACGCCCTGCGCGTGCGCGGCCTCGAGCGCCCGGCACACGTCCATCGCGATGTCGATCGCGCGGTCGGGGAGGATGCGTCCTCCCCCCGCGAGGATCTCGGCGAGCGTTCGCCCCTCCACGTACTCCATCACGATGAAGTGCACGCCGTCGTCCGAGCCGGTGTCGAAGACCGAGACGATGTGCGGGTGCCCGATGCTCGCCGCGGCCTGCGCCTCGCGGCGGAACCGCATGACGAAGCCCTCGTCGTCCGCGAACTGCGGCGCGAGGACCTTCACGGCCACGGTCCGGCCGAGCACCGTATCGGTGCCGAGGAAGACCTTGGCCATGCCTCCGCGGCCGAGCTCCCGCTCGACCCGGTATCGCCCCCCGAGGGTTATCGGCAGATCGATCTCCGAACCTCCCGCTCGATCGTGCTCGGCTCAGGCGCCCAGGGCGGCCTCCAGGACCGCCCTGGCGATCGGCGCGGCGACCTGTCCGCCCGTCGCTTCGCCGCCAAGGCTACCGCCGTCGAGGACGATAACCGCGACGGCGATCCGAGGCGCCTCCGCGGGCGCGAAGCACACGAACCAGGCGTGCGGGTCCTCCTCGTCGCCGTGCTGGGCGGTGCCGGTCTTGCCCGCCACGCTCACGCCGGGGATCTGGGCCGCGGTGCCGGTCCCCGCCTCAACGACGCCGACCATCATCTGCGTGAGGGCCGCGGCGTTCTCCGCCGACAGCGGCCGCGAGAACTCCTGCGGCCCGAACTCCGCGATCACGCGGCCGCTCGGGTCACGGGCCTCGGTGACCAGGCGGGGCTGCATCTCGATGCCCTCGTTCGCGATCGCCGCACCGACGAGGGCCATCTGCAACGGGTTCGCGGCAACGTCCTGCTGTCCGATCGCCGAGATCGCGACGGCCGGATCCCGGCCCTCGAACGTCTCGGGCGCGGGGAACACCCCCGAGGTCCACGGGATGTCGAACGGCACGAGGTCCTCGCCGGCCTCGGCGGTGAACCCGTAGGCGCGCGCCTGCTCGGCGAGCTTCTCGGCGCCGAGCTCGAGCCCCACCGCGCCGAACACGACGTTGCACGATTGACGGAGCGCGTCGGCGAGCGTGATCTGCGAGCCACCCGAACACGTCGTGCCACCGAAGTTCTCGATCGTCGCATCGGTGAGCGGGAGGTCGAGCTCGCTCGGGTTGGGCCACAGGCTCTCCGGGCCGAACCCGTTCTCGAGCGCCGCCGACGCCGTCACGAGCTTGAACGTCGAGCCGGGCGGGAACAGCTCGTCGCTCGCGCGCGAGAGCAGCGGCTTCTCGGGATCGGCGTTCAGCTCGTCCCACGAATCCCGCACGACCTTGGGATCCTGCGAGGCGAGCAGGTTCGGGTCGTAGGTCGGCTCGGAGACCAGGGCGAGCACGTCGCCGGTGGCGGGGTCGATCGCGGCGATCGCGACGTCGCCCGCCTCCGCCAGCGCCGCGGCCTCGGCGGCCTCCTGGATCTCGGGCACGAGGGTGGTCACGATCGTGGCGCCACGCTTGGGCCGGCCGAGGATCAGATCGGTGAGCGTCTGCGGCAGGAGCTCGGCCGCGTCGCCGGTCAGGAAGTCGTTGTAGCTCTGCTCGAGCTCCGTGCGACCGAACACGAACGAGTAGAAGCCGGTCTCGTGTGCGTACAGCTCCCCGAGCGGGTATCGGCGTTGGAACCGGAGCGCGCCCGGGCTGCTGCGGCTGGACGCGAGGACCGTCGTCCCGTCCGCCGCCAGGATGCTGCCGCGGTCGATCTTGTACTCGGCGATCAGCTGCCGCTGCGCGTTCGCGGGGTCCTCGGCGATCCGGTCGGCGGCGAACACCTGGATGTAGTTCACCTGCGCGAACGCGATCAGGAACAGCGCGAGCAGGGCGATACCGAGCTTCCGGATCTGCCGGTCCATCTAGATCCCACCCACCCGCTCTATCCCACCCACCCGCTCTACCCCACCCACCCGCTACGCCTCCGCCCGCTCCGGCGGCCTGAGGCGCGGCCAGCGCTCCCTCGGGGCCATCGGACCGCTCGAGACGCGGACGAGCAGCCCGAGCAGCACGAAGTTCGACACGAGGCTCGAGCCCCCGTAGCTCACGAACGGGAGCGTGACCCCGGTCAGCGGGATGGTCCGCGTCACCCCTCCGATGATCACGAAAGCCTGGAGCGCGACGAGCGTCGACAGGCCGACCGCGAGCAGCGTCGAGAAGCCGTCCGGCGCGCGGAGGGCCACGCGTAACCCCTTGCCCACGAGCACGAGGATCAGTAGCAGGACCGCCGTGGTGCCGAGCAGCCCGAGCTCCTCGCCGATCGCCGCGAAGATGAAGTCGGTGGACGCGAACGGGATCAGACCCGGAGAGCCCTGGCCGAGCCCGGTCCCGACGATGCCGCCGCTCGCCATCCCGAATTCCGCCTGCGCGAGCTGCCCGTAGCCCTGCGCGAAGACCTTCCCCGGGTCCAGCGCGTGGAGCCAGATGTCGACGCGCAGCTGAACGTGGTCGAACAGCAGCCACCCCGCGTACGCCCCGACCACGAACAGGATCAGACCGATCACCAGGTAGGCGGCACGGCCCGTCGCCACCCACAGCATCACGACGAAGATCCCGAAGTACAGCATGGAGGCGCCGAGGTCCTTCTGCAGGAACAGGATCGCGAGCGAGGCTCCCCACGCGAGCAGGACGGGGCCGAGGTGCTTGGCGGGAGGGAGGCGGAGCGGTCCGATCCGCGCGGTCGCGACCTGGAGCAGTTCTCGCTTCTGCGTGAGATAGGACGCGAGGAAGATGACGACGAGCACCTTGCCGATCTCGGCCGGTTGGAATCCGATCGGTCCAATCTGCACCCACAACCGCGCCCCGTTGATCGTCCGGCCGATGCCGGGCGCGACCGGCAGGAGCAACAGCAGGAGACCGAGCAGCCCGATCGTGTACGTGTACGCGTCGAGCATCCGGGCGTCGCGCACGACGATCAACGTGAGCGCGTACGCGATCAACCCCACGACGATCCACGTCGCCTGCTCGGCCGCCAGGCCGCCCGAGAGGCGGAAGATCATCGCGAAGCCGAGCCCGACCAGCACGGCAGCGGTCGGGAACAGCGCAGGGTCGGCACGCGGAGCGAACGCGCGGGTGACGACCAACGCGCCGGCGTACCCCGCCGCGAAGATCGTGACGTACAGCGCGAAGGTCGCCGGTAGCTGACCGCGCTTGCCGAACCCGGCGATCACGTACGCCCCGACGGACAGGGTCAGCGCCAGGATGGTGAACGCGACCAAGGGCGCGAGCGACGTGCGGCCCCTCGGCGCCGCGGCGCGACTCACGGGCTGGGCTGCTCGAACCTGGCGACGTCCTCGCGGATGCTCTCCACGATGGCCTCCGCGCCGGCCCGGTCGTCCGCCGTGATGCCGTCGGAGAGATCTCGGTAGAACCCGATGGCCTCGGCCTGTTCCGCCGGGATCGAGGTCTCAACCACGACCGAGTGCAGCTCGAGCCCGGCGACCTCCGCGGGGACACCGCGGAAGATCGCCACCCGGTCGTTCGAGACGCCGACGAACCACTGGGTGTCGAGGTACACGCGGAACCCGACGACGCCGAGCGCGACGATCGCGAGCATCACGCCGGCCCAGATCCACGCCTTTCGCCCGACCCTGCGTGAGCCGGGTCGCGATGGCTCGGGCCGCCGCTCCGGCGCTGGCCGATCCGTGGGTGACGCGTGCCGGGAGCTCCGGGCCATCGAGGACTCGAGCGACGGCTCGGGGGTCGGAGCGCCGACCATCGTGACGTCGGATCGGTTCGGGGGAGCCGCCGGCCGGATCGGCCGCTCCATCGTGGGCTGCCGCGGGATCGAGGACTCCCGGGCCGCGCCCGGTCCGCCGCCGTCGTTCGCGAAGTCGAGGACCATGGCGGTGATGTTGTCGATGCCGCCGGCGCGGTTGGCGCCCCCGACGAGCTCGTCGGCCGCCTCCTGCGGGTCGACGGTCTCGACCAGGATCTCCCGGATCTGCCCCTCGGGGACCATGCCGGTGAGGCCGTCGGTGCACAACAGGAGCCGGTCGCCCGGGGCGACCTCGAGGTCGCCCTCGTCGACCTGGATGTTCCGGTCCACGCCGAGGGCCCGCGTGAGGATGCTCCGCTGCGGGTGCATCTCGGCCTCCTCCTCGCTGATCTCGCCCTCCATCACCATCCGATGGACGAGCGTGTGGTCCTCGGTGATCCGCGTGAGCTCGCCGCCGCGGAGCAGGTACGCGCGAGAATCGCCCACGTGCACGAGGTGCACCCGGTTCCCATCGACCTGAGCCGCCGTCAGCGTGGTTCCCATCCCCGAGACCTTTCGGTCCTTCTGAGAGCGGTCGAACACGGCGCGGTTGGCCTCCGCGACCTGATCGGCGAGCGAGCCCTCCCGCCGTTCGAACAATCCTTGCACGGTCTCGAGCGCCAGGCTCGACGCCACCTCGCCGCCCCGGTGGCCGCCCATCCCGTCGGCGACGGCGTACAGGGGCTCGACGATCAGATAGGAGTCCTCGTTGCCCTCGCGGACCTGGCCGATGTCCGTCGCGGCGCCGACGCTGACCTTCATCGCCTGAGCTCCAGGACGGTCTTGCCGATCTTCAGGACGTCGCCCGCGTGCACCTCCACCGGAGCGTCGACGCGACGATCGTTGAGGAGCGTGCCGTTCGTCGACCCCAGATCCTCGACGCACCAGGTGCCGTTCTTGGCGTACAGGCGTGCGTGCACCTGGGAAACGTACGTGTCTTCGAGGCGAATCGCACATCGGTCGCCGCGGCCGATCTCGACCGGCTCGCGGAGCTTGACCGTGAGGGGCTTGCCGCCGCCGGCATCGTGCACGACGACCTGCGTGGGCGGCCTGCCGCCCTTCGCCGACTTGGCCGTGCTCGCGGGAGCCGGGGTCCGCACCCGCGTCGACGTTCCCCGCTTGCGTCCACCGACGTCGACGACCACCGAGCGGATCGCGCGGAACACGAAGAAATACAGCAGGACCAGCAACGAGTACTTCAGCACCGACAACACGAAGGGCGACACGGTCAGCCGCTCCGGAACTCGAGCTCGGTCTCGCCGATCGTGATGTGGTCGCCGTTCTCGAGCACGTGCTCCTGGATCGGCTCGCCGTTGACCATCGTGCCGTTCGTCGAGCCGAGATCGGTCAGGACGAAGCCTGACTCGGTGCGCAGGATCCGGGCGTGCTGACGGGAAGCACCGGCGTCGTCCACGACGACGTCGCATTCGGGGAGTCGACCGATCGTGACGGACTGCTTGGCGAGCGCCAAGCTGACCCCGTCGAGGAGGCGGACCAGCGAGCCCCGCTCGCCCACGGACGGTTGCGGCGCGAGCTCCTCCTCGCCCTCGACGAAGGAGGCCACGCACCCGAACCGACCCTTGCCGAGCCCCGTATCGACCTCGAACGCCACCTCGGGGGGACCTACGAGCCCCCACCCGCGTTCGGCCGCGGCCTCGCGCACGACCTGCTTGAGTTCGTTCACCAGGGCCTGCTCGGCCTGCTCGAACCGCTGTGCGTCGGACTCGGACAAGGTGAACACGTAGCGGTTCGGCGCCCAGACCTCCTTGACCCCGACGGTCTTGGTCGCGTCCATCTCGCGCATCATCCGCTTGGCGAGCTCCACCGGCTGCAGGCCCGAGCGGAACGTCGTCGCGAAGAAGCCCTCGACGATGCCGCCGAGACGACGCTCGAAGTCACGAAGGATGGGCACAGGCGCTGTTTCCGCTGGTCGGAAGGCGGGTCGCGCGGATTCTACCCCGCGCACCGGGCTCGGAACCGCCGCCCGAAGCCGGCATGGCGACTGCTACGATTCGTTCCCGCTCGGGCGAGTGGCGGAATTGGCAGACGCGCAGGATTCAGGTTCCTGTGTCCGCAAGGACGTGGGGGTTCAACTCCCCCCTCGCCCACCGGCGGCGGACGGTGGGGTCGGCGCCACCCGCCGACCCCACCCACGTCCCTACGAGGTCAGGTAGTCGAGCGCCAGGTCCATTCATCTCGTTCCGCTCGTCCGTCCCGACCACGTTCTCGAAGCCGAACCCGAAGTAGAGCGTTCGGAAGTCGGCATCCGGCGGATCCATCGAGGTCATGGCACCCTCGGTGAATCCGACGTCTGTCGTCAGGATCCAGTCGAGGGGGTTGATGTCGCTGCCGAGCTCGGTCGGGTCGCCCACCGTCCATCCGGCCATGCCGGATGCCTCGAAGTCCGTGTTGGCGGCCGTCCCCGGGGCGTCGATGTCGTCGATCCACACGCCGAGTCCCTGCGTCGCCCAGTCCTGCGCGTACGAGATCGAGACCTCGACGTCCGCGTTGCCGAAGCTCGAGAGATCGACTTCCCACTCTTCCCAGCCGGGGGAGCGTCCGGACGTCGCGTTCCAACCCGCGCCGGAGCAGTCGGCGCCCTGGTAGCGCTCGAGCCAGGGGTGGAGCTCGAACCACCCTTCGGGACAGGACTCGCCGGTGTCGCTGCTCGTGATCCCGGTGACTGGCAACGTGACCCAGTCGTCCTGTCCGACCGTGTGGGCCTCGACGAACACGAAGTCCCAATTGGGCTCCGTGTCGTAGGAGATGAAGAACGACAGCTGATCCTCGCCGGGTGCCACGGTGAAGGTGTTCATCAGACGCTGGTACCGGACGTCGGCGCGCTGCGAATACACGTAGTGCGTCGGGCTGTGCGGCTCGTACGGGCCGACGATCCCCGTGACCCATTCCGCGGGCGCCGTGCTCGTGAACTGTGGGTAGGTGTCGGTCTTCAGGATGCTGCTCGTGGTGATGAAGGATTGCGTCGTTGCGTCGCGGCCGGCCGCGAACGCCTGGTCGATCGTCCACGGA
>Ga0126307_10001852_pt1 | contig 14112 bp, 13 predicted proteins | sample Plot28_FD_89955 | JGI IMG/M metagenome (GOLD analysis project Ga0126307, IMG submission 89955) | Serpentine soil microbial communities from UC McLaughlin Reserve, CA, USA - Plot28 | ecosystem: Environmental > Terrestrial > Soil > Grasslands | place: USA: UC McLaughlin Reserve, Lake County...
GCGTCGGAAGCTCGAACGCCTCCTCGTGCACGCGTGCCATGAGGAAGATGTTGTAGTCGATGCCGAGAGCGACGAGGAAGATGAACGCGAAGAGCGGATAGCTCGGATCCTCTCCCGGAAAGTCGGCGAAGAGCCGGAAGAGGAGCAAACTCCCGCCCAGCGCCGCGAGAAACGACAGCACGACGGTGGCGATGAGTACGAGCGGGGCCACGAGCGAGCGTAGGAGCAGGATGAGGATCGTGAGCACGACGAGCAACACGAGCGGGACGAGCAGCTTCGTGTCGCGCTCGATCGCGTTGCGCAGATCGGCCTCCTCTGCTGTCGGACCGCCGACGAGCACAGATTGCCCGGCAGCGGCACCAAGCTCAGCACGCAGTCCGGGTATGAGACTGAACGCTTTCTCGCCGAAGGGGTCGCTCGTGAGCGTGACCTGGAAGCGCGCACCGGTGCTTCCCAGTTCCGGCGGGCCAACTGTTGCAACGCCCTCTGCCGAGCGGGCTGCGGCGAGCGCGGAGGCGAGCTTGTCCCGGTCGCGCACAAGGACGACCGTGGGCGCGCTCGCCCCAGCGGGGAAGGACTGCGCGACGAGCTGCTGGCCCTCGACTGACTCGACGGAGCCGCGGAAGGAGTTCGCGGTCGTGAGGTTGTCGTCGAGCGTCAGCACACCGAGCGTGAGCGCTCCAAGCGCGAGCGCCGCAATGATCCAGACGGCCCGGCAGCGCCCTTCGATCCACGTGCCGAGACGCTCCCAAACGCCGCGCCGGCGCTCGCTGAGTGCCCCGCTTCCGACGTGGGGGACATAAGGCCAGAACGCGCGACGGCCGCCGACGAGCAGGAGACCGGGCAGGAGCGTCAGCATTGCCGCGGCCGCGGTGGCGACGCCCATCGCACCGACAGGCCCGAGCCCCGCGGTTGAGTTCACCGAGGCGAGCGTGAGGCATAGGAGCGCGGCCACGACGGTGCCCGCCGAGGCGAGCATGGCCGGCCCTGCGCGGACGAGCGCGACCTGCATGGCCTCGTGCTTGTCCTTACGACGCAGAAGCTCTTCCCGGTAGCGGGCGGTCAGCAGGAGCGCGTAGTCGGTACCGGCCCCGAAGACGAGCACCAGCAGGATGCCACCGGTCTGGCCGTTGATGACGACGCCGGCTTGGGTGAGCCCGTATCCGAGGCCTCGGACCGCACCTTCTGCAAGAAGCACGGCGAAAAGCGGCAGCACCCAGAAGATCGGGCTGCGGTAGATGAGGATGAGGAGGACGAAAACGAGCGCCACCGTTGCGAAAAGCAGGGTCGAATTGATGCCCTCGAATGCCGCGCTCGCGTCGGCCGAGAACCCGGCAGGACCGGTCACCTTCGTTTCGACCGCCCGCGGCAGGCTCGCTTCTCGTGTTGACCGGATCGCGTCGACGGCGTCCACGAGCACATCCACATCTCCCTTCGCCACGATTGGAATCGCGGCGACGGCAGCGTTTCCGTCACGCGAATAGCGTGGCGGGGTGGCTCGAGTGGCGCCCGGCACGGCTTCGCTGGCGAGGCCGTCCAGTGTGGTCTCGATCGATTGCCGCTCCGCGTTCAGGCCGCTCGGGTCGTGGAACACCATCGTCGCGATGGTCGCGTCGCCCGAGGGGAACGTCTGCGCCGCCTCCAGGACCTCCACCGACTCCGCGTTTCCAGGAAGGAAGGTCGACGGCTCGTTCTTCTGCGCTCCCTCGAACTTCCCGGCGAAGGGTGCAAGCCCCGCGACAAGCAGGATCCAAGCGCCGATCGCGACGAACTTGGAACGCCGCCCGGCGACGAGTTGGGCAAGCCTCAGGCGTGACTCCTCCATTTCGCCCTAACTTTACACAAAAGCTAGATGATTTCTATACAATCGCCCGACTGCCACGCCTTTCGGGACCGTGTTCGCAGCAAGAGGACCGGCGATGCCGCCCACGTGAGTAGCCTCTCGGCCGTGGAGCAGCTACTTCTGGCTTGGTTTCGGGCGAACGGGCGCGATCTCCCCTGGCGACGGACGCGCGACCCCTATGCGATCCTCGTGAGCGAGGTCATGCTCCAGCAGACGCAGGTCGAGCGGGTGGTCCCGCGCTACGAGGCGTGGCTCGAACGCTGGCCTACCGTCGAGGCGCTCGCCGCCGCGCCGCGTTCGGACGTCATCCGCGAATGGCAGGGCCTTGGATACAACCGCCGCGCCGTCAACCTGCACCGGGCCGCAGGGCTCGTAGCCGCGCAAGGCTGGCCGGAAGACCTCACTGAGCTTCCCGGCGTCGGGCGCTACACGGCCGACGCGGTTGCGCGGTTCGCGCTGGAGGAGGACGTGCTGCCCGTGGACGTGAACGTCACGCGCGTGATCGAGCGCACCCACGGCCGGTTCGGGCCGGCAAGCGCCCACGCTCTCATGGATCTCGGCGCGACGGTGTGCCTCGCTCGCATCCCGCGCTGCGCCTCCTGCCCTCTCCGGGAGGAGTGCCCCTCGCGGGGGCGGCGCTTTGAGCCGCTACGGGAGCAGAAGCCCTTCGAGGGCTCTTTCCGCCAACTGCGGGCACACACGTTGCGGCTCGTCGCCGAGCGGGAGCGCCGGGCGGCAGAGCTCGACGGGGATGCGGTGGCCGCGCTAGCGCGCGACGGCCTCGTCCGTCTCGAGGGCGGGCGCGTTCGCCTGCCGTAGCACCGGCAGACCGGCCTTCTTCCAGTCCTCGACGCCGCCGATGACGTCGGTCGCGTCCTCGAAGCCCAATTCCTGGAGCTGCGAGGCGGCGAGCACAGAGGCGTAGCCCTCGCGGCAGATGAGAATCACTCGCGCATCGAGCGGAATCTTCTCGTTCGACGTCGGGCAGTCGGGGTCGAGGCGCCAGAGGAGCGTTGAGAGCGGATGGTGAACCGAGCCGGGCACATAACCCTGAGCCTGGCGCTGGTCCGGAGAGCGCGTGTCGACGAGGATCGCCCCGGCCCGCATCTCCGCCCAGGCCTCGACCGGGCTGAGCCGACCGAGCCGGACAGCGGCGTCGGCGAGCAGCTCGTCTATTGGCCTTCGAGGACTCACGTGACGATGGTATCGCGCTTGCGGAGCAAGGCAACCACTTGTGCCGCCAGCCCTTCTCCGCGGCCCGTGAAGCCGAGCCGGTCGGTCGTCGTTGCCCGAATGGTGATCCTCTCCACGCCGACACCGAGTACCCCGCTGAGCCGCTCCCGCAACTCCTTGCGCACGGGCGCGATGCGAGGCTCCTCCCCGATCAGGATGCAGTCGGCATTGACGAGCTCCCAGCCCGCCTCCTGCGCGTCCTCGTAGGCGCGCCTGAGAAGCTCGAGCGACGACGCGCCCTCCCACTGCGCGTCTCCCGAGGGAAAGAGGGCACCGATGTCCTCAAGGCCGGCTGCGCCCAGGATCGCGTCGATGAGAGCGTGCGAGACGACGTCGCCGTCGGAGTGCCCGGCCAGCCCACGGCCGGGGAGCTCGACGCCTCCAAGGACGAGCTTCGCCTCGTCCGAGAACGCATGTGCATCGACCCCGATCCCGACGCGGAGCTCACTCATTGGCCAGCAGAGTCTCTACGAAGGCGAGATCGGACTCAGTCGTGATCTTGACGAGGCGCGGGTCGCCCTCGACGACGCGTACCCTGCCCCCGGCCGCCTCCACGAGTCCCGCACAGTCGCTCGCATCTCCACCGCGCAGCAGGGCGTCCCGCAGCGTGGCGACGGCAAACGCCTGCGGCGTCTGGATCGCGAAGAGACCCGTTCGGTCGACGGTCTCGGCGACGCGCCCGTGCTGGTCGACACGCTTCACGGTGTCGGCGAGCGGCAGCCCGGCGACGACGCCGTCCCAGTCCTCGCCGAGACCGCCAAGGACACGGCCGATCACCTCCTCCAGGAGAATCGGCCTGGCCGCATCGTGCACGAGCGCTATCAGGGCGTCGTCGGGGATCTCCGCCACCCCCGCGCGCACCGAGTCGGCCCGCGTCGCGCCGCCCGGCACCGCCGAGTTCACCTTGCCCGCGTTGAGCTCTTCGGCGAGCAGGATGGCGGGCTCCTCCCAGTTCTCGGGGACCACGACTACGATGGCGTCGATCCACTCGGAGGCCTCGAGGCGCTCGAGGCTCTCGGCGAGAAGCACGCGCCCCCCGAGCCCGATAAAGGCCTTCGGCCTGTCGCCGCCGAGCCGCTCTCCGCGGCCGGCCGCCACCAGGACCGCCCAGGTGCTCACTGCGGCAGCGCGACGAGTTGCCCGTCGCGCTCTTCGAAGAGCTCCGGGCTGAGCGGGTTCTTCCCCGTGGTGAATTCCTGCAGGACCTTGCCCTTGATCACAGGCGCATAGTTGCGCGTGAGGGCGACGAACACGCTCTCGAGCGGCACCGCGTAGACCGCCGGGCCGCCGAGCTCCTTCACGATCTGGCGGCGGAGGCCCGGAACGAGCATGCGCGACGCGTCGTAGCCGTCGCCCGAGGCCCAGCCGCAGAGCTTCTGGCCTCCCGAAGGCTCGCAGAGGAGCTTCTGATCCTTATTGGTCTGCTTCTGCAGGTTGGACAGGGCGAGCGAGTCGACGTCGTCCACGGACTGGCCCCAGCGGGCGAGGTCGTCCTTCGTCGCGACCGTGAGGTAATGGTCGCCCTGCACCGCGTAGATGACGTCGAGATCGTCGAATTGCTTGACGGCCGGGTCGTTCTCGATCCGGCTCACGTCGACGCGCCGCTTCAGCAGCGGCGTCAGCTGATCGCGCACCTCGGAAAAGCTCCGCTCGGTGTTCCCGTCCTCCATCCGACTCACGGCCTCCTGGACAAGGCTGTCGACGATCTCGTCCTGGCGGTCCGGATCGGAGGTGTACTGCTTATAGGCGTCGCCGAGGACGAGCTGCACGGTGTCGAGACCGTTCAGCTCGCTCACGTTGACGGCCATGCCGAAGCCGGGGTCGCCCAGGAGGTCGCTGCCGGTGATGATCGCGGCAGCGACCTTGTTTTTGAAGTCGCGCTGGGAGAGCGCCCCCTGCGTGGTCGTCGGCTCGCTGGTGCTGCCCGTGGTGCTCGTGGGGGGCACGCTCGTCGTCGCGCCGCCGCCGCCGCTGTCGCAGGCGGAAACGGAGGCGGCCAGAAGCGCCGCCAGGGCGAGGGCGAGGAAAACGCGCACGCCCATAGGATGCCGACGGCCGCGCGCCGCCCGTCGCAGTTCCTGCGGGGTTGGGCTAGGCCGGAGCGGCGACGGACTCGAGCACCTCGTCGAGCCAGACGCCTGCCGCTTCCTCGTCGAGCCCCTTCGCGTACATGAGCTCGCTCGCGAGGATCTTCTTGGCCTTCACGAACATCTGCTTCTCGCCGGTCGAAAGGCCCTTCTCCTGATCCCTGAGGGACAGGTTCCGAACGACCTCGGCCAACTCGAAGATGTCGCCGGTCTTCATCTTGTCCCGGTTGTGCTTGAAGCGGCGATTCCAGTTCTTCGGCATCTTCGTTCCACTGCCGTGCAGGACCTCGAGCACCTGCTCGACCATGTCTTCGTCGATCACCTTGCGGAGCCCGACTCGCTCTGCGTTCTCCGCGGGCACGTTGACGGTCATGTCGTTGTGCAGGATCTTGATGGTCAGGTACTCGCGCTCCTGCCCCAGAATGGTCCGTTTCTCCTTTTTCACCACGGTGCCAGCGCCGTGATGGGGATAAACGACCTTATCGCCGACTTTGTACAAGCTCTCCTCCTCTTCCCGGGCCTAAAAAAAGCCGCGCCAAATGCCTGCGGAATCCAGCCATTGTATCGGAAATGGGCTTAAAACGCCAAGTTTCCAGGGCTTTTGTGCCCTATTGCGGGCACTTTGCAACCTGAGAAGGGCTAATTCGGCGCCTCAAAGCTGCAAATACCGGTCAACAAGATTGTGCTCCTGCAGCCGCCGCAGCCCTTCGCGGATCTCTCGCGCCCTGACGGCACCGACGCCGTCGACCGCCTCGAGATCCCTGTGGCTCGCTCGAATGACCGCGTCGAGCGAAGAAAAGTCCTGCACGAGGTGGCGGATGACGTTGTCCGGGAGCCTCGGGATCCTCGAGAGCACCCGGTAGCCGCGCGGCTGCACCCCGTAGTCGAGCGGATTCGTGTCGCGCGCGTAGCCGAGCACCTCGGTGAGCTCCTCGAACTCGAGCAACTGCGTGTGCGTCAGGTCGGCAAGGCGCTCGAGCACCTCGGCTGCCTTCTGGGGCTCGCCGGAGAGCTCGTAGTCGAACACGATCGATGCCTTGTCGCGCGGGACGTTCTCCATGAGCTCGTCGAGCTGCATGCGGATCAGGCGCCCCTCGCCGCCGAGCTCGACGCAATTGCGCTCGATCTCCTCGGCCATCCTCGTCGTCATCTCGGCCCGCTGGACGACCACGAGCACGTCGTCGAGCATGACGGCGCTCTGGAACTCGAGCGCGGTGAGGCGCGTAAGGCCCTGGTCGAGGCGCTGCCGGTAGGTCTCCAACGTGCCGAGCGCCTGGTTCGTGCGGGCGAGGACGTCCGAGATCTCGCCGAGCTGGTAGCGCAGATCGCGGACGAAGATGGTGACCGTCTCGCGCTGCTGCGAGATCGAGATCACAAGCGCCTCGGTCTGCTTGGCGACGCGCTCGGCGGTTCGGTGACGCGTGCCCGTTTCCTCGGAGGCGATCGAGGGGTCGGGCATGAGCTGGACGTTCGCGTAGACAATCTTCTGCGCCGACTCGTTGAGAATGATCGCCCCGTCCATCTTCGCCAGCTCGTAGATGAGCTGCGAGGTGAAGGGCAGATCGAGCCGCATCCCGCCCGAGTACAGAAACGAGAGCGCGTTGGGATCGCCGATGACGAGGAGCGCCCCGAGCTCGGCGCGGATGATGTCGTCCATCCCCGCGCGCAGGGCAGTTCCCGGCGCAACCCGGCTCAGGGCCGAGAGGAGAGTCGTGTCAGTCCGTGGATCCGCTCGCATCGAGCCCCGCTTGAATGGCCTGCCTCAGCGTTTCCGCTGCCGTCAGGCGCATTTTGCCACGGGACTCGGTGCCGTCCGGCACGATTGCTGCAGAAAAGCCGAGCTTGGCGCATTCGGCCAGCCGCCGCTCCGCCTGGCTTGCGGGCCGGAGCCGCCCGGTCAGGCCCACCTCGCCGAAGCATGCAAGCCCTTCGCGGACCTGAACTCCGCGCGCAGCGGAGGCAATGGCGAGCGCCACGCCCAGGTCCGCGCCGGGCTCGTCGATCCGTACGCCGCCGGCTACGTTGACGAAAACGTCGGCCTGCCCGAGCGCAACTCCCGCATGGCGGCCGAGGACGGCCACGATCATGGAAAGGCGCTTCGGATTGACTCCGGTGGCGACCCGCCGCGGCATGGCGAGGTCGCTCGGCGAGACGAGCGCCTGGATCTCGAGGAGTAGGGGACGCGTCCCTTCGAGCGCGCAGACGACCGCCGAGCCGGGCTGGTCGTCCTGCGGGCGGCCGAAGAGCTCGGACGGGTCTTCGACTCCCTCGAGGCCCTCACCCGTCATCTCGAAGACGCCGAGCTCGTTCGTCGAGCCGAAACGGTTCTTCACCGCGCGAAGGATGCGATGCGAGCGGTAGCGGTCGCCCTCGAAGTGCAGGACGCAGTCGACGAGGTGCTCGAGGACGCGCGGTCCCGCGACGTTGCCGTCTTTCGTCACGTGTCCGACGAGGAACGTGGCGATCCCCAGCTCCTTCGAAACGCGGAGCATCCTGCCCGCGGCCTCACGGACCTGGCCCACCGAGCCCGGCGCCGAGCCGAGCTCGGGCGCGTAGAGCGTCTGCACGGAGTCGATCACGCACACGTCGGGGCGCTCCCGCTCGAGGGTGGCGCAGACCTCGTCGAGGTTCGTCTCCGCCAGGATGTGCACGTCGGCTCCGCCGCCGAGCCGGTCGGCACGGAGCTTCACCTGCGCCGCCGACTCTTCTCCGGTGACGAGCAAGACTCGCCGGTCGGCGCTCAACGAGCGGAGCGCCATGAGGAGGAGCGTCGACTTCCCGATCCCCGGATCGCCGCTGACGAGGACGAGGCTCGCCGGGACGAGCCCGCCGCCGAGCACGCGGTCGAGCTCGGCGACGCCGGTCGGGATGCGCTCGGCGTCGCCCGCCTCCACTTCGACAAGGCGGAGCAGCGGCCGTCCAGCCGCCTGAGCCGCGCCCTTGGGCACGGCGGCGATTCGCTCCTCGACCAGGGTGCCCCAGCTTCCGCACGCGGGGCACTTGCCGAGCCACTTGCCGGTCGTGTACCCGCATTCGGAGCAGGCGTGCTGGATTGCGGCGGCCTTTGCCATGGGCGACCCATCGTAGGGCCGGCGTCCGACGTCTCCAGGCTCCTGGGACAATCCCGCGACGATGCCGGCACAGATCTTCACCGATTCGGAACGCCCTGACCTCTTCGACCGCCTCGACGAGCTCGCAGACCCGTGGCCCGAGTTCATCCATCACGACGACGTCGTGAACGAGTGGTGGCCCCTACTGCACCAGCGCTTTCCCGATTTCCAGCTCGTGCTCTACGACCCGGACGTGGACGTGATCCTCGGCCGCGGCTGCACCCTGCCCGTCTCGTGGGATGGTCGCAACGAGTCGCTCTTGGCCGGTGTCGTCGACATCCTCAGGGAGCGTTCGACGAGCGCACCGAAGCAAACGTCCTCTGCGCGCTCGTCGCTGTGGTCGACCCGAGACAGCAGGGGCGCGGGCTTTCGGGTCACATCATCGGAGGGATGGCGACCGCCGCCGGACGCGCCAGCCTCAAGTGTCTCATCGCGCCTGTTCGGCCCACCTGGAAGGACCGCTACCCGCTGATCCCGATCGAGGACTACATGCGGTGGACGCGCGAGGACGGGCTGCCCTTTGACCCGTGGATCCGCCTGCACGCTCGCCTGGGAGCCGAGATCCTCGCCGTCGCCGAGCGCTCGCTCGACATCAGCGGTTCGACTGCAGAGGGGGAGGAGTGGACCGGCATGCGCTTCTCGCAGAACGGCGAGTACGTCGTGCCCGGCGCGCTCGTGCCCGTGCGGTTCGAGGACGGCGTGGGCCGCTACGTCGAGCCGAACGTCTGGATGCGGCACGAGCCCCGCTAGCCGAAGCGCTCGATGCGAAACGGCTCGAGCTCGCGCGGCGAGGCGTCTTCAAGGATCACCCGCGCGAGGAGCTTCCCCGTGATCGGGCCGAGCGTGATGCCCATGCGGCCGTGGCCCGTGGCGAGGTACAGGTTCTCGCGCTCGGGAACCGCGCCGATCACCGGGAGCCCATCGGAGGGATACGGCCGCAGGCCGGCCCAGACGAGTTCGATCTCGTCGGGAGCCGACCAGTCCTTCAGGAAGGCGGCTGACGAGCGGAGCAACGCGTTGATGCGTCGCAGCTTCAGCTTCTCGTCGATCCCCGTCAGGTCGAAGATGCCCGCAATCCGCAACAGCCCCCCGTCGAACGTGCTGGTCCCGACCTTGCCCTCGGAGAGATACAGCGCGTGACGCGGAAGCCTGCCGCCTGACTTCGCCGTGATGCTGTAGCCCTTCGCCGCCTCCATGGGAAAGCGGCTCTCGCCGAGGAGCTCGCCGGACCAGGCGCCGGCCGCCACGACGATTGCGTCCGCGTCCAGGTCATCGAGGTCGTTGACGACAGTGTTCTCCTCGACCGCCGCACCGTTCGCGCGGAGCCACGCGGCGAGTCCGCGGGAGACGCTCTCCGGGCGCACATACCGCTCGCTCGGCGCGTGGACGCCGCCGATCACGGCCTCGGAGAGCGCCGGGTCGAGCTCGCGCGCCTCGTCGCCCGAGACCACGCGGACCGGGCCTTCGTAGCCCGCCTCTTCGGCCTCGGTGAGCATCGCTGCGTACTCGTCGAGACCGGGCTCGGTCAGGGCCGCGACCAGCATCCCGGTGGAGTGCATCTCGAACTCGACGCCCACGGCTCGCAGCTCGTCGTACTCGGCGAACGCCGTCTTCGTGAGGGCAACCGTTGCCTCGAGGCCAGCCCGGTAGCGCTCACGCGAGGACGCACGCCAAAAGCCCCAAGACCAGCGGAGAAACGACGGGCCCAACAGCGGGCTGATGAGGAGGGGGCTGTCGCGGTGCAGCATTCCGCGGAGCGCACCGCCCATGACTCCCGGGGCCGGAAGCGGCGCGGATAGCCCGGGGCAGATCCAGCCCGTGTTGCCGCGCGAGCACCCCTCGCCGACGCGGCCGCGCTCGTAGACGGTGACCTCGGCTCCTCCGCGCCGGAGAGCGAACGCGCACGAGAGGCCGACAACTCCCCCGCCGACGACCGCTACGCGCACCTTCCTAGTAGCCGGAGAAGCTGTCCGACTGGACCTGGTCTTCGGAAAGCCCCGCTTCGAGGAGCGAGGCCTCCACGGACTTCGCCATCGGCGGCGGGCCGGCGATCATGAAGTGGAACGACTCGAGGTCGCCGAGGAGCTCGCGGAGTACTTCGGCGTCGAGCATCCGTTTGTCGCCTTCCCAGCTCGGGTCATCGGTCATGGTGAAGAGGACCCGACATCTCGGGACGACCGACTCGAACTCCTTGAGCTCGTTGAGGAACGCGGTCGACTCGACGTCACGGTTCGAGTAGACCAGCGTGATGTCGTAGTCGAGGCCGTTGTCGGCGATGTAGCGGAGCATAGAGCGGAACGGCGTAATGCCGATCCCGCCCGCGACGAACGCGTATCGCTTCGACGTGTCCTCCGGGAGGAGGAAGCTTCCCTTCGGCTGCTCGACGTCGACCGACGCGCCCTCCGGCATCTCGACGAGGGAGCGCTTGAACGCGGTGTCGCGGATGCGGGTAGCAAGCCCGAGCACGCCCTCCGTCGGAGACGTGACGACGGTGATATGCCGGCGCGGCCCTTTTTCATCCTCGTAGGGCGGGTCGAGGAGCTCGACCCAGAAGTACTGGCCCGGCTCGAACTCGACATTCTCGCCGCCGAGGTCAAAGGTGACGAAGAGTGTCCCCTTCGCGACCTCGCGCTTTTCTTTGATCGTCGCCTTCATCGCTCTCCCACTACGTGGCAGGGATTGTGGCGGTTCTTACCCCTCGGTGCGACAAGCAACGCAGCCGAGGCGGCGTGCGACGCTATTCGTCGTCGTGCGGTTCTTCGTGGCCCGCTTCGGCCGACGGCTCCTCGGGCGGAACCGTGACCTTCTCGGGCTCGGGCTCGTCGGGCGGATCGATGACCGAGATGCCGACCTCGTCGTCGTCCTTTCGGTCGACCATGATGGTCGAGCCTGGCTTCAGCGAGCGGCCGAGGACGAAGTCCGCGAGCGGATCCTCGATGTAGTGCTGGATCGCGCGACGGAGCGGCCGGGCGCCCATCGCCGGGTCGTAGCCCTTCTCGACGAGCAGCTCCTTGGCCTCCTCGGAGAGCTCGATGGCGGCCTCGTGCTCGCCCATCTGCTCCTTGAGCCGCTTCATCATGAGGTCGACGATGATCTTGATCTCGTCCTTCGTCAGCTTGTGGAAGACGATCACCTCGTCAATGCGGTTGAGGAGCTCCGGGCGGAAGACCTTCTTGAGCTCGCCCATGATCCGGTCTTTCATGTCCTCGTAGGACAGGCCGGTCTCGTCGCCGACTGAGAAGCCGAGCGACTGGTTCTTCGAGATGGTGGCCGCGCCGATGTTCGAAGTCATGATCACGATCGTGTTGCGGAAGTCGACCTTGCGGCCCTGGGCGTCGGTCAGCTTCCCGTCCTCGAGGATCTGGAGCAGGATGTTGAAGACGTCCGGATGGGCCTTCTCGATCTCGTCGAGGAGGACGACGGAGTACGGCTTGCGGCGCACGGCCTCGGTGAGCTGGCCGCCTTCGTCGTAGCCGATGTAGCCGGGAGGCGAGCCGACGAGCCGGGACACGGAGTGCTTCTCCATGTACTCCGACATGTCGACCTGGATCATCGCGTCCTCGTCGCCGAAGAGGAACTCGGCGAGCGTGCGCGCCAGCTCGGTCTTGCCCACGCCCGAAGGACCGAGGAAGATGAACGAGCCGGTCGGGCGCTTCGGGTCCTTGATTCCGGCCCGCGCGCGGCGGATCGACTTCGACACGGCGACGATCGCCTCGTTCTGGCCGATGACGCGCTTGTGGAGCTCCTCCTCCATGCGGATGAGCTTCTGCGACTCGGCCTCCGTGAGCTTGAAGACCGGGATGCCCGTCCACATGGAGACGATGTCCGCAATCTCTTCCTCGCCGATCTCCGGCTGCTCGACCTGTTCCGAGTTGCGCCACTTCTCCTCGAGGTCGCGCTTCTTCTGCGAGAGCTTGCGCTCCTTGTCGCGGAGGTTGGCGGCCTTCTCGAACTCCTGCGCCTCGATGGCGGCTTCCTTCTCCTCGCGGACGCGCTCGATCTCTTCCTCGAGCTCGCGGTGCCGCGGGGGAGCCGTCATCGTCTTGATGCGCATGCGGGACGCGGCCTCGTCGATGAGGTCGATGGCCTTGTCCGGCAGGTGGCGGTCCTGGATGTAGCGATCGGAGAGCACCGCGGCGGCGCGAAGCGCGTCGTCGGTGATCGTGCAGCGGTGATGTGCCTCGTAGCGGTCGCGCAGGCCCCGCAGGATCTGCTGCGTGTCGTCCACGGTCGGCTCATCGACCTTTATCTGCTGGAAGCGCCGCTCGAGAGCGGCGTCGCGCTCGAGGTACTTGCGGTACTCGTCGAGAGTCGTGGCGCCGATCGTCTGCAGCTCGCCGCGGGCGAGCGCGGGCTTCAGGATCGAGGCGGCGTCGATTGCGCCCTCGGCGGCACCCGCGCCGACGAGATTGTGGAGCTCGTCGATGAACAGGATGATGTCGCCGCGCTGGGTGATCTCCTTCATCACCTTCTTCAGGCGCTCTTCGAACTCACCGCGGTACTTCGACCCGGCGACGAGAGCCGCGAGGTCGAGCGTGTAGATCTGCTTGCCTTTCAGAAGCTCGGGCACCTGGTTGCCGCTGATGCGGGCGGCGAGGCCCTCGACGACGGCCGTCTTGCCGACGCCCGGCTCGCCGATCAGCACCGGGTTGTTCTTGGTGCGGCGCGAGAGGATCTGCATGACGCGTTCGATCTCCGTCTGGCGCCCGACGACCGGGTCGAGCTTGCCCTCGGAGGCGAGCCGCGTGAGGTTGCGGCCGAACTGGTCGAGAAGCTTGGAGCTCTTCGTCTTCTCGCCCGTGGCGCCGCCGCCACCCTGCTGCCGCCGGCCGGGGCCGGAGAGCATGCGGATGATCTCGTTGCGGATCTTCTCCGCATCCGCGTCGAAGTCGAGGAGGATGCGGGCCGCGACACCCTCGTTCTCGCGCACGAGGCCGAGGAGGATGTGCTCCGTCCCGATGTAGTTGTGGCCGAGAGAGAGCGCTTCGCGGAGCGCGAGCTCGAGGACCTTCTTGGCGCGCGGAGTGAACGGGATCTGGCCCGTCGTCACCTCGTCGCCCTGCCCGACGATGCGCGCGACCTGGGCACGCACCTCCTCGACGGTGATGTCGAGGCTCTCGAGAACCCGGGCTGCGAGCCCCTCTTCCTCTCGGAGAAGGCCGAGGAGGATGTGCTCGGTCCCGATGTAGTTGTGCTTCAGCGCGCGGGCCTCGTCCTGTGCGAGAACGACGACCTGTCTTGCCCTCTCAGTAAACCGTTCGAACAACCCTTGAATCCTTTCTCGCTCGCTTCGCGACCTATCGTACCGATTCGGTCGGGAGCTACCGAACGCCTGCAAGACACGCTACGTGTTCGTATCGGACGCACGACAGATTTCCTCAAGGATCCCTCTCGCGAGGGCGGCGTAACCGCTCCGACTAGACGATTTTCTATCGTGTGAGCGTCGTTCGCTGGATCTGCATAGCAATAGGAGCACTCGCCTTCGCGGCACCCGCCGGCGCGGCCACCGTCGTCCAGCACGACAGGGCGGAGAAACGGCTCGTGCAGCGGATCAACCACGTGCGGGAGAACCACGGGCTCCAGCGCCTGCACGTCGTCACACGCCTGACGCATGCGGCGACCCGGCACTCGAACTCGATGGCGAACGCCGGCTACTTCCGGCACGAGCTTCGCCACAACGGCAAGTGGAAGTCGTTCGGGACCTGGATTCGCTGGTACTGGCCCGGCCCGGGCTATACGTCCTGGGGCGCCGGCGAGAACCTCGCCTGGGGAGCGCCCGGCCTCGGCGTCCGAAAGACGGTCTCGCTGTGGATGCACAGTCCCGGCCACCGGGCCAACC
>Ga0126307_10001854_pt1 | contig 14108 bp, 16 predicted proteins | sample Plot28_FD_89955 | JGI IMG/M metagenome (GOLD analysis project Ga0126307, IMG submission 89955) | Serpentine soil microbial communities from UC McLaughlin Reserve, CA, USA - Plot28 | ecosystem: Environmental > Terrestrial > Soil > Grasslands | place: USA: UC McLaughlin Reserve, Lake County...
AGCTTCTAGGGCGGGTTCGATTCCCGTCGCCCGCTTGCGAGACAGCCACGGGGAGTGGCGCAGTCTGGTAGCGCACCCGGCTGGGGGCCGGGCGGTCGCAGGTTCAAATCCTGTCTCCCCGATAAGGCCGAAACGGGCGGCCGTCAGCCCTTCGGCGCAAGCGAGCCGGCGAAGTCGAGCCCGCGCCGCACCCACGCTCGGAGCTCGTCGTCGTCCTGCAATCCCTCCTGCGCGACGAGGATCCAGCCCTTCATCGGGCGGCCCGTCATGTCGAACGGGCGTGTGTGCGGGCGTGCGAGCGCGTCGTCGGAGTCGTCGCGCCCGACGCGAACCATCAGCTCGTCGCCCGTGAGCCCCACGGCCATGTTGCCCTCGAGCAGGAACGCGACCCCGCCGAACATCGCCTTCTCCGTGATGCCGTGCACGTCCGCGAGCTGGTCGCGCACGCGTTCTGCAAGCTGCTCGTCGTAGGCCATTGCCTAGATCATGCTCGACCTGGCGACGCCGAGGACGTGCGGATTGGTGTGCATCCAGGCAGGACCGATCTCGAGCTTGCGAACGCCCGCGAGCTCGAATCCGGCCAGCTGGATCGCCGTCGCGGTGTCGCGCGCGCAGTGACAGCCGCCCGCGAGCCGCGGCCAGACGCCCGATCGATCCAGCCGCTCCTGCACGCGCGCCTTGCGCGGGCGATCCGAGCGCACGTGCTCGAGGAAGCGCAGCTCCCCGCCCGGCTTGAGCAGGCGCCGCAGCTCCGCCAGAGCTTTGTCCGGATCCGCCACGGTGCACAGCACGAGGCTCGCCACGGCGGCGTCGAACGCGCCGTTCTCGGGCGGCAACGCGCCGGCGACCGCCTCGTCGACGCGCACCGGCACCGGCGCGCGGCGCGCCGCTTCCGCGGCCTTGTGGCGGAGGTACGGCTCCGGCTCGAATGCGACGAGCTCGGTAACGGTCGCCGGGTAGTGGCCGAAGCTCGCCCCGTTGCCGGCTCCGATCTCGACGACCCGGCCGGCCAGCCCGGCGAGCAGCTCGTCGCGGTGCCTGCCCAGCTCCTGCTCCATCTGACCGCTCGTGAGCTGGAAGAAGCGGGCGAAGACGGGATGCCGGACCTGGCTCATCCGACCGCCGCGCGCAGGGCCTCCTCCGCCGCCTCGAGCGAGCGGTCGACGTCCTCCTCGGTGTGAGCGGCGCTGATGTGGCTGCGACCGAGGCTCTCGGGCATCTCGAAGACGCCGCGCCGGATCAGCTCGCGGCGATAGCGCATGAACAGCTCGTTGTCGTTGCGCAGCACGTCGTCATAGGAGTCGAGCGGTCCGTCCATGAAGCAGAGGACGAACAGCGAACCGTAACCGCCGACGACCGCGGGCACGCCGACGCGCGCGGCGACCTCCGCGAGGCCGGAGCGCATCCGCTCGCCGAGCGCGAACAGACGCTCGTGCACGCGCCCGTCCTCGAGTTGCTCGATCGTCGCGAGGCCCGCCTCGACCGCGACCGCGTTCCCGTTGTAGGTGCCGCCGAAGTGAACGTCGCCGTCGGAGCGCGTGGTGTAGCGCTCGAGGAGCTCGCGCCGACCGCCGATCGCCGCGAGCGGGAAGCCGTTCGCTATCGCCTTGCCCATCGTGGTGAGGTCCGGCAGCACGCCGGCGATTGCCTGGAAGCCGCCGATGTGATGCCGGAACCCGGTGATCACCTCGTCGAAGATGAGCAGCGCTCCGCTGCGGTCGCAGAGGTCCCTGAGCCCCTCCAGGAACCCGTCGCGGGGTAGGAGCCCGGGCGAGTTGTGCGCGATCGGCTCGACGATCACCGCGGCGACCTCGCCGTCATGGCGCTCGAGCACTCCGGCGACGTCGTCGAGGTCGTTGTAGCGGCAGACGAGCGTCGCATCGACGGCCGCCTCGAGCATCCCGGCAGAGTGCGGGTCGCGGCGCCCGACCCGCTCCGGCGCGCTCATCACGTTCCGGAGCACGTAGTCGTGGAAGCCGTTGTAGCAGCCCTGGAACTTGATCAGCTTGGGGCGTCCGGTCACCCCGCGTGCCAGCCGGATCGCGTGATAGGTCGCCTCGGAGCCGCTGTTGCAGACCACCACCTGCTCGATGGAGGGCACATGCTCGACGATCTTGCGCGCCAGCCCGACCTCGGCCTCGGTCACTCCTACACCGAACAGCACCGTGTCCTCGATCGCACGGGCCACCCGCTCCACCACGGCCGGGTGCGAGTGGCCGAGCAGGATCGCGCCGTAGGCCGCGTGGTAGTCGATGAAGCGGCGGCCGTCGACGTCCTCGAGATACGCGCCTTCGCCGCGCCGAAAGCAGATCCGCGGTTCACTCCGGCGGCGGCACGTGTTCACGCCGCCCGGGATGACCTCGGCCGCTGCGTCGAGCAGCGCCGCCGACGCCGACATGTGCCCCTCCTGTTCCACGAGAGAGTAAGTGATTCAATCACTTTACGTTCCGGCGCGGCGGCGCGCAACCTACGTCACGCCGCAGAGCGCGAGCGCGCTGCGGAGCTCCGCCTCGCTGACGTCGTCGGCGACGACCGTGTCGCCGAGGTCGAGCGGCAGTACCCAGCGCAGGCTTCCGGCGCGGATCAGCCGCACCTTCTCCATCGCGGTGACGAGCGCGTCGGCGCGGACGCCGCGCGGCAGGTCCCGGGCGTCGGTGGGGAGGCCGCAGGCGCCGAGCAGGTCGAGCAATCGGTCCAGCACTGCCGGCGAGAGCCAGCCACGCGCCTCGGCGATGCGGGCCTCGACCGCCATCCCGAAGGAGACCGCCTCGCCGTGCAGCAGCGGCGCATAGCCGGTGACCGTCTCGAGTGGGTGGCCGATCGTGTGGCCGAAGTTGAGCGGCCGGCGCAGGTCCTCCTCGTACGGGTCTCGCTCGATCAGCGCCGCCTTGATCGCCGCGGCCGCGCGGACGAGCTGCTCGAGCACACCGAGGTCGCCGCCGAGCAGGTCGGGGGCGTGCGCCTCGATGAACGCGAAGTACTCCGGCGACGCGATCACGCCCTTCTTCACGCACTCGGCGATGCCGGCGGCGAGGTGCCTGCGCTCGAGCGATCGCAGGTACCGGACGTCGGCGATCACCCCGGCCGGCTGCTCGAACGTCCCGAGCAGGTTCTTCGCGACCGGGTGGTTGACCGCAACCTTGCCGCCGAGGGCGCCGTCGACCATCGCCAGCAGAGTGGTGGGCAGGTTGAGGTAGGGAACGCCGCGCATGTACGCGCTCGCGACCCATCCGCCGAGGTCGTTGATGACGCCGCCGCCGAACGTGATCACGACGTCGCGGCGGCCGAGCTCGCTGCCAGCGAGCCAGTGCCAGAGCTCGACCGCGGCGTCCAGCGACTTGCTCGCCTCGCCGGCCGGCAGTGCGTGGGCCATCACCTCCAGTCCGCGCGCCCGCAGGCCGCGCGCCAGCTCGCCGCCGTAGAGCGCCTCGACGGACTCGTCGGTGACGATCGCGACGGTGCGCACTCCGTCGAGCAGGCGGCCGAGGTGCTCGTCGGTTTCCGCCCGGCTGCTCGTCACGTGGATCGCGTAGGTGTCGTCGCGGCGGGCGCGGGCGACGACCGGCCCGCGGTCGTGCGGAAGCTCGAAGGCGTCGCGGATCCGATGGCCGGTGAGCGTGGGGACATGCATGGATGCCACGCTGCGCTCCGAGCGCGTGTCGCGGTATCCCGTCATTGCACGATCGGCCTGACCAACGCCGCGCGTCGATCCTCGCTGGGGAGTCGTCAACGCGATCGTGCGATCGCCGGATGGCCGAGCGGGATCGCCGGCCCGATCGTGCCGGCATGGTTGAGATCGACGTTCGCGACGCGGAGGGGAGGGAGCTTGTCGACGGCTCGGCGCTACTCGCTCGCGCGCTCGGCTTCGGCGAGCGGGACGCCCTGCCCCCATGGCTCATGCAGACGGCGGTGGAATGCGGCGCCGTGGCGCTTGCCGCAATCCGCGACGGCGAGCTGGTGGGCTTCTCGTTCGCGCTCCCCGGCGATGACGGGGCGCTGTTCTCGTGCGGGCTCGCCGTCGATCCGGCCTGCCGCGGGCGGGGCCTGGGGCGGAGGCTGAAGCTCGAGCAGCGCGAGCGCGCGCTGCGGCAGGGTCGAAGCCACATCAGGTGGACGGCGGATCCGCTGTCCGCCAGGGCGCTCGCCCTCTATCTCGCGGGCCTCGGCGCCCGCCTGACCGCGTACCGCGCTGAGCTGTACGCGACGGTGCGCCCGTCACCGGTCCCGGCCGACGACGTGACGATCGACTGGCCGCTGGTCGACGCTGCGCCGCCCGATCCCGTCCCAGCCGCGTCGGTCGAGGTGCCGTTCGATCACCGAGAGCTGAACGCTTCCGAGCTGCTCGACTGGCGCGTGCGCGTGCGGAGCGCGATGACGCGCTTGCTCGATCGCGGCGCGATCGGAACGGGCGTCCAGATCGATACGGCGACGCGCCGTGCCTGGGTGCTGTTCAGCGACGCGACGGCGCGATGAGCGTTCAGCTCTCGATCACGGTCGACGTCGACGGCGAGGCCGGGCTGCCGGGCGGCGGGGCGGCCTACGGGCACCGGCTCTCCAGCCGCTCGGAGCGGACCTACGGCGTGCTGCGCGGGCTGCCGCGCATCCTGGCGGTGCTGGACGAGTTCGGCGCCCGTGCCACGTTCTACGTGCCCGGCGCCACAGCGCAGCGACATGCCGACGAGATCGGCGCGCTCGCCGGCACGGACCACGAGATCGGCCATCACGGCCACACCCACGTTCGCCCTGACCGGCTGCGCCCGGACGAACAGCGCCGCGAGATCGCGGACGGGTCGTCCGTGCTGCAGGCCGTGACCGGACGCCGTCCGCAGGGCTACCGCGCGCCCGGCTGGGAGCTGACTCCCGCGACGCTCACGGTGCTTGCGGCCGAGCGCTTCGCGTTCGACTCCAGCCTCATGGGAGACGATCGCCCGTACGTCGTCGAAACCGGAGCGGCGCGGCTGGTCGAGCTGCCCGTCCACTGGTCGCTGGACGACGCGCCGCACTTCGCGCACACCACCGACGTCGCGGGTCTGCTCGCCACGTGGGTCGCCGAGCTGTCCGCCGCCCGCCGCGAGGAGCGCCAGATAACGGTGACGCTCCATCCGGAGATCCTCGGGCGGGCGCACCGCATCGACGTCCTGCGCCGGCTGCTCGACGCCGCGGCCGGCCAGGCGATCGAGTGCGCGACCCATGGCGCCGTCGCGCGCGCGTTGGCAGCGAGCGCGTGACCCCCCGGGTGCTGCTCGGCTGCTCGGCCACGCTCGCGAGCGCATGGGACTTCGGCTTCATGGCGCTCGCCGCGCCGGCGATCGACGCCGACCTGGACCTGGGCGCGGCCTACCCGTGGCTGTTCAGCGCCGGATCGTTCGCCTACGGCGCAGTCGTCCTGCCCGCGGGTGCGCAGGCGGGGCGGATCGCGCCCGCGCGGCTGCTCGGCGCGGGCCTGCTGCTCTCCGCGCTCGGCGCGACGGTCCTCGCGTGCGCGGCCGGGGTGGCGGGGGCGCTCGCTGGGCGCGTGCTCTTCGGCCTGGGCGGCGGGATCGCAGCATCCCCCGCGCTGGCGATCATGGCGGAGATAGAGGAGTGCGACGCCCGCCGGGCCGGGTTCGCCCGGCTGGGCGCCGCCGTCGCGGCGGGTTTCACGCTCGGCGTCCTGCTGGGCTCGCTCGTCGTCGCGCTCGCCGGCTGGCGGCTCGTGCTGGCTGCGAGCGCGGCGGCGCTCGGAGCGCTCGCGTGGCAGTCTCGTCGCCTGCAGTCGCCGTCCGCACGGCATCACGGCACGACGAGCGCCGGTCGGGTCGGCGCGCCGATCGGGAGTCCAGGCGCCGGGCTGTTCGGCGCCGGGACCGTCGCCGCGACGGCCGGCCTGGCATGGGCGGAACGGACGCCGCGCGCTGCCGCCATTGCGCTCGGCTCCGCCGCCCTGCTGTGGTGTGCCGGCTGGCGACGCGCGTGCACGTGGCTTCCGCGTGCACGCGGCGCGGCGCTCATCGCATGCTGCATGGCCGCGGCCACGACGGCGAGCGGAGTGGGAGCGACCGTACTGCTCGGGCGCTCGCTCGCAGCCGCGACGGGAGCCTCGGCCGCCGTCACCGGCCTCGTCCTGAGCGCCTTCGGCGTGGCCGTGCTCCCCGCAACGGCGCTGGCGCACGGGCTCGCGGCTCGCCTGGAACCGATCTTGTCGGCCGGCGTGGGGCTCGGGCTGCAAGCGGTCGCGATCGCTCTCCTCGCGGGCGCGCTCGCCGTGGCGCACGATGCGCTCCTGCTCGCTGCCCCGGTCGCGCTCTTCGGCGCCGGACACGTCGTCGCCAACGCCGGGCTCGCGGACGCGGTGACGGGGCTGGCAGCACGGCGCGCGGCGCCCGTCGGGGGCCTGCTCATCACCGCCCAGTTCGTCGGCGGCGGTGCCGGCGCTCTGATCGTTCTCGGCGCCGCCGCGCGACGCGGCAGCATCGCCGGCCTGCTGGTCGCGGCCGGGATCGCATGCGCGGGAACCGCGCTCGGCGTCAGCGCGACTCGGCTAGCCAGCGCGCGAGCCGCTCGGCGTAGGCAGAGATCGCCTCGGCCGCGAGGTCCGGCTCGCGACTCGACAGTCCCTCGAGGATGCGCCGGTGATGGCTGATCACGGATCGCTCGCGCTCCGGCGCACGCGCGTGCCGGACCTGGGCGATGACCAGCTGGAGCGGCTCGACCAGCTTCGCGAGCACGGCGTTGTCCGACAGCAGGGCGAGCGTGTGGTGGAACCACGCGTCGGCGAGGACGAACGGATCCGTCTCGTCGCCGGCGCGGTCGGTCCGGAGCTCGGCGGCGCGCTCCATGTCGCCGATGCGACTGCGGAGCATCGAGAAGTCGCGATCGGTCGCGTGCTCGAGCGCACGCGTCGCCGCGGCGCACTCGACGGCGGCGCGCGCGTCGATCGCCTGAGCGAGCGTCGCCGGCTCGGGTCCGCGCTCGATGCAGGCACGCAACACGTCCGGGTCGCGGACGTCCCAGTACTCACGCTGGCGGACGCGCTGGCCGCGCGCACGCTGGACCTCGACGAGCCCGCGCTCCTCGAGCCCACGAATCGCCTCCCGGATCACGCCGCGGCTGCATCCGAACCGTCCGGCCAGCTCGGACTCGTGCGGCAGCCAGGTGCCCTCGGGATACGCGCCGGCCGCCACGGCTTCGACCAGCTCTCGCATGACGTCGCGGTACCGGCGCGCCATTGGTCAGTCATCGAATCATCCGCTGCCCGGGAGGTCAATCGTCTAGCCGCCCGACCGCTCAGGTCATCGATTGCGCTGATGCGGTCTGACCGTTCGCCTAGCGTTGTCGACGTCGTGATCGACGTTCTCGTCTCCGACTCCCAGCCGCTCTTCCTCGACGGCGTCGCCCGCGTGATCCGCCAGGACAGCGAGCTGCGACTGGTGGCCGAGGCGCAGAACGGCTCGGCGGCGCTGGACGCGCTGCGGCGCCATCGGCCGGCCGTCGCGCTCGTCGCAGCCGATCTGAGCGGGCTCGCGGGCGAACGGCTGCTCGCGGCCGTTGCGCGCGAGCGGCTGCCGACGCGCGTGGTGCTGCTCGAGGCCGATCCGGCGGCGTCGACGTGGGACGTGCTGGGGAAGGGCGCTGCCGGCGTGCTCTCGCGCCGGATCACGCCGGACGCCGTACGCGCCGCGATCAGATGCGTGGCCCGCGGCGGCGTGGCGCTGTGCCACGAGGCGCAGGACGCCGTCGCCGGCGAGATCCGCGCCCGCCGGCCGCGCGAGCAGCCGCTGCTGAGCCGCCGCGAGCAGGAGATCCTCGAGCTCGTCGCCGAGGGGATGAGCGCGCCCGACATCGCGCGCCAGCTCCAGCTCGCCACCACGACGGTGCGCACGCACATCCAGCGCCTGTACGACAAGCTCGACGCGTCCGAGCGCGCGCAGTTAGTTCGCCATGCGATGCGCCGCAAACTGATCGATTAGCAGCGATTTGAGGTTCTGGCCCTGGGAAACCGCGGGGCGAGACTTGAGCATGCGCGCCCGTGGACGCGACGGCTCAGTTCGGCGAGAACCTGCGCCGTCTCCGCCGTGCGTCCGGGCTGACGCAGGAGGGGCTGTCGGCTCGGACCAAGATCGACACGGGCGAGATCTCGCGGCTCGAGCGCGGAGCCCGCGATCCGCAGCTCAGGACGATCGTGCGGATCGCACGCGGGCTCGACGTCACGGTCGCGGAGCTGCTGGCCGGGATTCGCTAGCGATCATGCCGTGCGTGCGGGCGGGAAGCGCCAGCGTTCGTGCGCGATCCAGCGTCCGGCGCAGCAGGTCGAGCCGATGCGGCCTACCGATGATCTCCGGGTGCACCGTGAGCGTGATCGTCCGGTCCTCCTTCGCCGCCAGCGCCAGCTCGTCGCACCAGGCGCGCAGCAGGCCGGCGGGATCCGTCGTCGCGGAGAAGTGCGGCGCGTCGTCGAGGCTCCAGTGCACCGGGAGCTCGACGATCGAGCCCGTCGGCAGCCGCACGACATGGGGCCGGTCGTCGCCCATCAGGCTCGAGTCGTAGCCGAAGCCGTGCTCGACCAGCAGCGCGAGCGTGACGTCGGTCAGTTCCCACCCGGGCGCGCGGTAGCCGTGCGGCCTGCCGGCCAGAGGGGCGAGCGCGGCGACGCCCTCCTCGAGCTCAGCCCGCTGCTCGCCGGCGGTCAGCAGGTCGGGTCTCCGGTGCGTGTGGCCGTGGTGCGCGACCTCGTGGCCGGCTTCGGCGACGCTGCGGATCTCATCCGGATGTCGTTGCGCCGTGACCCCCGGCACGTAGAACGTGGCGAGCGCCTCGAACTCCGCCAGCACGGCGAGGATCCGCGGGAGGCCGCGCAGCAGGCCGTACGCGCGCTCGGAGCGGCTCGAGAGCCGGTGCTCGTAGCCGCGCCCTCCGTCCGGCAGGCCGGCCTCCCCGTCGACGTCGACCGTGATCGCGACCGCCGCGCTCATGCCGACGTGGCCGGCTGCGCGGGCAGCAGCACTTCCTCGAGAGTCGAGCAGCAGGGCGGTCCGGCCGCCAACCGGAAGGATGGACGGCCCGGATCGATCGACAGAGTCAGCAGCGTGGCCCGGCGCTCGGTCCAGTCGCCGTCGGCGCCGGCATGGCGGCAGAGCGGCTCGCCGAGCGGGAAGTGCGTGGCGAGCGCGTCGAGGGGATCGATGCCCTCGCGCAGCAGGTCGGAGAGCCTCCGATGGCGCAGCAGCGTGCCGGGATGCCGGGCCGCCAGCGTGTCGACGCCGGTGGGGAGAGGCGCCAGGAAGTGGTTCGTGTGGATCAGCCGGCCCTGCTCGTCCGGCCAGAGGGCAACGCCGCCGCCGGGCGACAGCTCGACGGCGAACAGGGCTGCCGCGTCCGGCTCGGCCACGGCGACGCTGATGCACGCGGACGCAGAGGTCCGGGCGTTCAACAGGAGCGCGAGCGCGTCGGTCGCGCCGTCGCATCGCTCGAGCAGCAGCCGCAGCAGCAGGTGGATCGGGAGGCCGCCGACGCCGCCGTCGGCAGAGGAGGCCAGCGAGTTGAGCCCGCACGCCACGCCGCGGCTGTTGACGCCGAGCTTCGCGACGATGCCGGCCTCGGTCGCCGTCGTCAGCCACGACCCGTCCTGCTCGATCACGGTCCAGAGGAGGCGCGCCGGAGCGAGGTCGGGATGCCAGTCCCACGTCTGGACGAGGCAGGCCGACGCGCCGCTCACGCGACCGACCAGCGAGCACTCGGGGCCGCCCGCACCGGCGAGCAGCTCCGTCCGCGCGTTGATCGCGATCAGCTCCAGCGGGTCCTGGCGCGCGCCGGCGGCGATCCCCTCGATCTCCGCGATCAGCTCCGGCCAGCGCGGCTGCAAGCGTTGCACGAGCGTGGCGCCGGCGTGCCGCAGGTCGTCGCGCGCCACGCCCGCCGCCTCCTGCAGGAGGCGGCGGTACGTGCGCGCCGTCACGGCGACCGCGTCGGCCTGCGCGGCGCCGAACGCCTGCCCACGGTCGGCCGCGGCGGCTTCGGCGGAGACGTGGTGCGGAAGCGACAAGCGCCTAGCCCGTCCAGCTGGCGGCGTTCGACTTGTCGACGACCGTCACGGGCACGAGCGTCCGCTTGTCGACCGGCTGGTCGCGCGCCGCGGCCACCGCCGTCTTGACGGCGTCGGCGCCGATCTCCTTCGCCGACCACGCGACCGACGCGTCGACCACCGTGCCGTCCTCGATGGCCTTGACGATCGGCGGCTGGGCGTCGAACGAGACGAACTCCGGATCCTGCTTCGCCGCCTGCAGCGCCTTGATGGCGCCGATCGACTGGCTGTCGCTCGTCGAGAAGACGGCGTCCAGATCGGGGTGCGCGGAGATCATGTTCTCCATCGCCTTCCGTCCCTTCTCCGGGTCGCACTGCGCGTCGGCCGTCGCGACGATGTCGAACGGCGCGCCCTTCAGGCCTGCCTTGAAGCCGTCCAGCCGCGCGGTCGTCACGGGATGGCCGGCCACGCAGAGGATCACGCCCAGCTTGCCGCCGTCCGGCAGGTGCTTCTTCATCCAGGCGCCCCCCGCCTCGCCGCCCGCCCGGTTGTCCGTCCCGACATAGCCGGCCAGCTGGTCGGTCAGCTCGTCGGCCGGCGCGTCGAACAGGACGAGCGGGATGTCGGCGTCGATCACGCGCCGCAGGACCGGAAGCAGCGGCTTGGTGTCCGAGCCGTTGACCGCGATCGCGTCGACGTTCTTCGTGATCGCGTTCTCGATCAGCCCGACGACCTCGTCCGTCGAGGACTGGGAACGGCCCGCGGAGACCGTCAGCTCGGCGCCCGACTGCTTCGCGGCCTCGGCCTCTATGCCCTGCTTCTGGGCGATGTAGAAGTCGTTGCCGAGCGACGCCATCACGACCGCCACGCGAACCTTCTCGTCCTTGGCGGCCGCGTCCTTCGCCGGGCTGGCCTCGTCGTCGCCGCATGCGGCGACGCCGGCGGCGAGCACCGCCGCGCACGCCACCGCGTACCACCCTCTTGCTCCCATCGGGACCTCCTCCTCATGTCGTGCGGGCGGCGGGCGAAGGCACGGCGCCGACGATCATCGACACGAGCGCCTCGTGGTTGGCCGCCGTCGGTGCCGCCTCTCCGACCGTCCGGCCCTGGCGGAGCACGACGGCGCGGTCGGCGACCTGCGCGACGTGCTCCAGGTTGTGCGAGATCAAGATCACGGCGACGCCGCGCTCCGGCAGGCGCCGGACGAGATCGAGCACCTGCGCCGACTCGCGCAGGCCCAGCGCCGCCGTTGGCTCGTCGAGGATCACCAGCCGCTGCGCGAACGCAACCGTGCGCAGCACGGCGACCGCCTGGCGCTGTCCGCCGGACATCAGGCCGACCTCCTGCCGCGGGCCGACGCGGTGGACGGCCAGGCGCTCGAGCTGCCTCACCCAGTCGTCCTCCATCGCGCGCTCGCGCAGGAGCGCGAGACGGCCGAGCCAGCGCGGGCGGCACAGCTCGCGTCCGATGCGGAAGTTGGCGACGGCGGAGAGGTTGTCGAACAGCCCGAGGTCCTGGTGGAGCGTCTCGATCCCCGCATGCCGGGCCTCGATCGGCGAGCGGAACGAGCAGCGCGTGCCGCCGAGCCACAGCTCGCCCGCGTCGAGCGCGTGGACGCCGCTGATCGCCTTGATCAGGGTCGACTTGCCGGCCCCGTTGTCGCCGAGCACGGCCACGACCTCGCCGTCGTCGACCGTCAGGTCGGCGCCGTCGAGCGCCCTGACCGCGCCGTAGCTCTTGACCGCGCCGCGTACCTCGAGCAGCGGCGTCATGCCTCCGCTCCCCGCGCCTGCGATGCGCGCAGCCGGTTCTCGAGCCGGCCGCGGATCACCTCGAGCTCGAGCGAGATGATCACCAGCACGCCGATCGCGATCAGCTGCCAGAACGGGCTGACGTCGAGCAGGTCGAGCCCGTTGCGGATCACGCCGATGATCAGCGCGCCGGCCAGCACGTTGGTCACCCGACCGCGGCCGCCGAGGAAGCTCGCGCCCCCGATGATCACCGCCGTGATCGCGTCGAGCTCGAGCAGCTGCCCGGCCTGCGGCGACGCCGCGTCGGTACGCCCGGCCACGAGGATCGCGGCGACGCCGGCGAGCAGGCCGCAGAGCGAGTAGACGGAGACGAGTACTCCGTCGGCCGGTATGCCCGCCCGCCGCGCCGCCTCGGGGTTGCCGCCTACCGCGTAGATCCACCGCCCCCACTGCGTCCTCCCGAGCAGCGCTCCGATCACCAGCGCGAATCCCGCGACGAGGATCACCGGAACCGGCACTCCCGCGACGGTGCCGGTCCCCAGCGTGTCGACGACCGGCGGTAGCCCCGTCCTGGTCTGGCCGTCGGACACCACGAGCGCGACGCCGCGGACGATCCCCAGCGTGCCGAGCGTCACGATGAACGGGTTCATCACGCGTCCCCAGACGAGCACCGCGCCGTTCGCGAGTCCGACCGCCAGACCGGTGCCTGCGAACACCAGCAGCGTCGTGGCGCCGCCTCCGGCGCCGACGGCGAGAACACCGGCGAGGCCCACGACCGAGCCGACCGAGAGGTCGATGCCACGCGTGATGATCACGAGCAGCTGGCCCAGCGCGAGCAGCGCGACGAACGAGGCCTGGAAGCCGAGGTTCGCGAGGTTCCGGGTCGTCAGGAAGTAGGGCGACAGCAGCGTCGCGGCGATGCAGAGGATCGCGAGGATCAGCAGCGGCCCGGCCTGGAGCCCGCGCAGGCCGGTCGCCGCCAGGCGATCGGCCTGCGCGGCGGCCGAGCTGTGCGGCAGGCGTTCGGTCGACGCGCTCATTCCCCGCCCTCGACGATCCGCTGCAGCGGCCAAGCCGTGGTCAGCAGCAGGCCGCCGTCGATCAGGAAGGAGCCGCCGGTGATGTACGACGCCTCATGCGAGACGAGGTGGGCGATCGTGCCGGCCACCTCATCGGGGCCGCCTGGCCGCCCGAGCGGGATCGGAGGCAGCGAGACGGACGCGGGATCGACGCCGTCCTTGCCGGTCATCGGCGTCGCGATGTGGCCAGGCGCGACGGCGTTGACGGTGATGCCGAACCGCGCGAGCTCGAGCGCCATCACCCTCGTCGCCATCGCGAGACCCGCCTTGGCGGCCGAGTAGGCGGCCGCGAACTCGAGCGGCACGTGCTCGTGGACGGACGTGATCGTCACGATGCGGCCGCCGCGTCCGTGGTCGACGAGCCGGCGCGCCGCGGCCTGAGCACAGAAGAACGGGCCTGTGAGATTGACCTCGAGCGCCCGGCGCCACGCATCCGGCTCGTCGTCGAGCGCCCCCGCGCGATGGTTGGCGCCCGCGCACGCCACGAGCCCCCAGAGCTCGCCCAGCTCGACGGCGAGCTCGTCGATCGCCGCAGCGGGGCGGTTGGTCAGGTCGAGCCGGCCGATCGCGGCCCGGACGCCCGCCGCCCCGACGGCCACCGCGGTCTCCCGCGCGCCGGGCTCGTCGGTGTGCCAGGTGATGCCGACGTCGTGGCCCGCGCGCGCCAGCGCGATCGCCGTGGCGCGGCCGATGCCGGAGTCGGAGCCGGTGACGATGACCGGGTCGCTCATCCGACCATCGCCGCCCGGTAGAGCTGCGTCAGCAGCGTCACGTCGCGGGCGGCCTGCTCGGCCGGCGTGCGGCACGCGCCGCCGTCGGCTACGCAGTCGTGGAAGTGCTCGAGCTCGCGCGCGTAGTTGTCCGCCGCCGGCAGCCAGCTGCGCGAGCACTCGCCGTCGATCCGCAGCTCGGTCGGCGCGCTTCCGTGATACGGCGCCGGGAACGCGAGCGAGCGGACGCCGTCGGCGGCGAACACGCGCACGTCCTCGCGAAACGCACCGGCCTCCGGCAATAGCATCCACGCTGCGGTCCAGCGCCCGCCGCCCGCCAGCTCGAGCGCCCCGTAGGCGAGCGAGCCATCGGATCGACCGTTCGCGTCGATCACGCGCTGCACGTCGGCGCCCGCCGAGTCGAGCAGGCCGAGGACCAGGTTGACGTCGTGGATCAGCGCGCCCATGAACGCGTCCGCGAACGGCCTGACGTGACGCGGGTCGTCCGATCCGACCGCGGCGGCGACCTGCCGCGCCGTGTCCTGCTGCGCGTCGCGCGCGGCCGCCG
>Ga0126307_10001855_pt1 | contig 14108 bp, 15 predicted proteins | sample Plot28_FD_89955 | JGI IMG/M metagenome (GOLD analysis project Ga0126307, IMG submission 89955) | Serpentine soil microbial communities from UC McLaughlin Reserve, CA, USA - Plot28 | ecosystem: Environmental > Terrestrial > Soil > Grasslands | place: USA: UC McLaughlin Reserve, Lake County...
CCGCTCGACCTGCTCGCCGACTGGCTGCGCGTGATCGCGCACCTGAACCCGGTCACGCTGCTGCTCGAGGGCGGCCGGAGCCTGATCGCGGGCACCCCGACCCATGTCGCGTACGCGTTCGGCGCCGCGGTGGCGCTCGTGGCCGGCTTCTCCGTCTGGGCTCTGCGCGGCCTACGGAATGCCGAAGCCGCAGGCGGCTAACCCAGCGGCACGCCGGGCCATGGGGTCAGACCCCGCCGCGAAAGCGCAACGAAAGACGCGCCGATCTGTAACAGCCTCTCCACAATTCCGCCGAGACATGCGGTGAGCCATGTCCTAATTCGGGACAGATCGTTACTGAGGTGCGACGGGGTCTGACCCCACGAACGACGCCAACGCCTCGCGGACGCACGCCTGGAAGCCGGCGACGAGGCGCTCGCTCTCCGGGAGCAGGCGGCCCTCGGGGATCACGCCCGAGCCCGCGCCACGCTGGACGAGCTCGACGAGACGCGCGTCCTCGCGTCCGACCTCGTCGTCGAATGCGAGCAGCTCCGCGATCCACTCGTGGCCCGCATCGGGCGCGAAGAAGTAGTCGAGGATCCGACGCGTCCGGTCCGGCGCGAGCGGGAGCATCGGGCCGATCGAGAGGTTCTCCTGGCCGGGGAAGATGTTGATTCCGGTGTTCGGCCAGACGAAGTGGAACTGGCCAACCGGGAGCTCGGCGTCGCCGCGGCTCCGCAGCTGCCCGAACTGGCTCCAGTGCCACTCGCCGGTCTCGAGCTCGTAACCATCCGGCGAAACGTCGACCACGCCCGAGAACCCGGGATGAGCGACGGCGCAGTGGTAGCACTCGAGGAAGTTCTCGCACGCGATCTTCCAGTTCGCGCCGACCTCCCAGTCGGCACGGTGGTGGAAGGCGAGCGCGTCGACGTCGATGCCGGCCGCAGCGACGCGCTCCGGGACGTCGCCGAGCACCTCTGCCAGGGGCGGCGCCGCGCCGTCCAGGTTCACGAAGCGGAACGGCCCCCAGCTCTCGAGGCGGAGAGGAAGGAGCGCGACGTCGGAGAGGTCGATGCCCTCGCGCTCCGACCTCGGCGCGGCGCGAAGCGACCCGTCGAGGTCGTACGTCCACGCGTGGTACGGGCACTGAAGGCTCTTCCGGCTGCCCGCCTCCTCGACGACGATCGAGCCCCGGTGCCGGCAGACGTTGACGAAGGCGCGCTCGTACCCGTGCTCATCTCGCACGACGACGACCGGCACCCGGCCCGCCCAACCGGGCACGACGTTCTGCTCGCCGCCCAGGACACCGATGTACTGCCACGACCGCCGGAAGATGGCCTCATCCTCGCGCGCCAGCACCGCCGGGTCGCGGTACCACTCCCACGGGGTCGTCGGCGCGACGGTCAGACCGCGTCGGCCACGATCGCGACCACGTACCCCAGGATCAGCAGCACGCCCGTTGCGAGGTGCAGCTGGATGTTCCTCGCCATCGCGGGCATGAGCGCGTAGGGCTGGTCGTAGAACTCCTTCAGCGCCCGGTAGACGGGGACTGCCAGCGGCGCGGCAAGGACCGCGATCAGCGCGGGCCGCACGATCCAACCCACCAAAGCGAACACGACGATCATCGCGAACGCGAGGCCGACGGCGGCAGCGTAGGCGTTGACGATCGTGCCCTTCGAGAGCCGAACCGGAAGCGTGCGCTTCCCGGCTGCCTCGTCTGCCGGCCGGTCCGGGACCTCGTTCACGTAGAGCACGAGCGCGATCAGGATCCCCACCGGCAGCGAGGCGAGCAGCGGCTCGAGGTCGTACTCCTGCGCCTGCACGAAGTAGGCGCCGAGGGTCATGATCGGCCCGAAGCCGAGCGCGACGACGACCTCGCCGAGCCCGCGGTGCACCAGCCGGAGCGGCGGTGCGGTGTAGAAGAGGCTCAACAGCACGCCCGCCACGCCGAGCCAGAGCAGATCCCACCCGCGCGTGGCGGCGAGCACGACCCCGATCGCAATCCCGGCGGCGTAGAACCCCGCAGAGAGCAGCGTGATCGTCCGCAGCGACATCAGGCCGTAGTGGACGACGCGCGAGCCGCCGCTGAACTGCGTCGGGTTGACGTTTGCCGCGTCGGCGCCGCTCGCGGTGTCGAAGACATCGTTTGCGACGTTCAGCCCGAGGTGGATGCACGCTCCGCCGATCACGGTCAGCAGCGCGACCCACCAGTTGAAGCCGTCCGTCCACCCGGCCACTGCGATCCCGAGCAGGACGGGGACGATGGTCGCGGTGAGGAACGGCAGCCTCGTCGCGCGCAGGAAGAGCCAGCCGAACGCCAGCTTGGGACGCACCTCGCGTCCCGTCTCCGCCGACACCTGCTCGAGGTAGCGATGCGCCTGGGGAACGCCGCGCTCCGAGTACTCGAAGAACGACATCTCCTGCTCGTCCCAGCGCTGCACCTGCTCCGGCGTGAACTCCAAACGGCCGTCCGCGGGCTGCAGCGCGCCCCAGAGTGAGACGTAGCGCCGCTCGTCGTAGCCGACGCCGGGCTGCGGCCGGATGTGGCTGAAGACGATGTTGACGCGCTCGTTGTGCGGCGGCTGGGCATCGCCCGCGACGGCGTCGAGCACGACCACGCCACGCCCCCTGTCGACCTTGAACTCGGTCGCGACCGACATCGGGTACCCGTCGGCGTCGACATAAGCGATCACGGCACGGCCGAAGCGCTCCTCGAGCCGGCCGAGCAGCTCCGGGGACGGCTTCATGCGAGCACCGGCGCGACCTCGAAGACCTTCGGCGCGCGGTCGGTCCTGCCGTCCTCCCAGAGGAACGCCTTCCGCGGGCGGATCTCGATCACCGCACGCTCGAAGAAGAGCGGCATCGCGACCCTTTTGCCGAGGAAGAAGTCGATCGCCGGCTCCTTTGCGCGCCAGAGCGGCAGCACGCGCTCCCAGCCGGCGTGCAGGTCGGAGTCGTCTACCGTCGCGTCCCCCTGGATCGTCGCGCACGCGAAGCGCTCGACCTTCACGGCCCCGGGGTCGGTAATCGAGATCGAGACCTTCGGGTTCGCCTTGATGTGCTCGAGCTTCTTCGAGAAGAGGATGCTCGACGTGAGGTAGATCAGCGCGCCGTCGTAGAGCGGGATCAGCGGATGCGTCACGGGACGGCCCGAAGGATCGACGACGGTCAGCTCGCTCACGAGCGCCGTCGTCAGCAGCGCTTCGACCGGCTCGGGAAGGACGCCCACGGCAGGAAGATAACCTCAGCTGCGACGCTCGACGACGATGTGCGTCAGCGCCTCGAGCTGAGGTCCGTAGCCCCCGCCTTCGAGGTGCGAGCGCGCCTCGGCGGCGCAGCGGAGCGCGACCTCCCGCGCGCGTTCCAGAGCACCCGTCGCGGCGACGCGGACGAGCGCACCGTCCAGCGGCCCGCCCGCGAGCGCCGCCCGCACGACCTCGTCCTCGCGCGCGGCGAGCAGCAGCGGCAACGTGGGCGTGCCCTCGCGGAGGTCGTTCCCTGCGACCTTGCCCGTCTCGATCGTCGAGCCGGTGCAATCGAGGATGTCGTCGGTGATCTGGAACGCGATCCCGAGAGCTCGTCCGAACTCGCCGAGACGGGCATCGCGGCTGCCGAGCAGACACGCCGCTCGGAAGAGCTCGGCCGTCTTCAGCGAGCAGCGGAGCAGGTAGTCGTCGACCGTCGTCTCGGGCCGGTGCGCCTGCGCGTGCTGGAGCGCCTCGCCGCGGACGAGCGCGAGCGCCGCGTCGGCCAGAAGCTCCACGCCTTCGGCGTCGCCCGTCGCCGCGAGCTCCGAGAACGCGCGCGCGAACAGGTAGTCGCCTGCGGCGCGGGCGCCGACGGAGCCGTGGGTGCGCCAGGCCGTCGCGTGTCCGCGGCGCAGGGCGGCGCGGTCGATCAGGTCGTCGTGAACGAGGCTGGCCATGTGCACCAGCTCGACCGCGACGCCGGCCGCGAGTGGCGGCTCACTCGGCGCAGCGAGGATGACGAGGAGCGGGCGCAGCCGCTTGCCGCCCGCGGCGAGAGCACCAGCGCTCGCCTCGGCCGCGGTTCCGGGGTGGCTCGCGACGGTGGCCTCCAGGCGCTCCTCGAGCGCGGCGAAGTAGTCGTCGAGCCCGGGGGTTTCCAGGAGCCGTAGGCTCGCGGGCGCGCTCACGCCGCCTCGCCGACGAGCAGGACGACGATCCCGCCACTCAACAGTCTGCTTTCGACCGTCGAGAATCCGGCGGCTTGGACTTCCGCGCGCAGTTGGGCGGGCACTGGGAAGCGCCTGACGCTGGCGGGCAGATAGGTGAACGCCGCCCCGCCGGGCAGCGCCTTGCCGGCGAGGGGGATCAGGCGGTCGAACCAGACGCCGTAGAACGGCGCGAGCGCGCCCATCGGCCGGACGACCTCGAGGAGCGCGAGTCTTCCTCCGGGCCGGACGACGCGGCGAAGCTCACGCATTCCACGTCCGAGGTCCTCGACGTTGCGCACGCCGAACCCGACGGTGGCGGCGTCGAACGTCGCGTTTTCGAACGGCAGCTCCAGCATGTCGCCGAGAACCCACTCGATGTCCTGTGCCTTCCGCCGCGCGCGCTCGAGCATGCGGTCGGAGAAGTCGACGCCTGTGACGATCGCTCCCTCGGCGCGGGCGGCGAGGGCGAGGTCGCCGGTGCCGCAGCAGGCGTCCAGGACCTGCTCGCCCGGCCACACGACCGCGCGCGCGGCGAGCCGGCGCCACCGCCGGTGGAGACCGGCCGTCATCGCGTGGTTCATCAGGTCGTAGATGGGCGCGATGCCGTCGAACATCGCGCGCACCTCTGTCCGCGAGAGCGTGCCGCTCTCGACGCTCAACTTAGCCTCCGCCCGATTCGCCCTTGGAGGCTTCGAGGAAGATCGCGAGGTTGCGGAGGTTGTCCTCGCCGAGCTTCTGGAACGGCGGCATGCCGGAGCCGGGCGTAATGCAGCTCGGGCACTCGAGATGGTCGACCTGCCACTGGATGCCCCGGTTGCGGGTTCCCTCTTCCGTCAGCTCGGGGCCGACGCTCGCACCCTCGTCGTCATACGTGTGGCAGTTCAGGCAGCCCGCAGTCGTGAACAGGATCAGGCCCTCTCGCGCGTTGGGCGGCAGGTTGAACTTCTGCATCCACGTGTCGACCTTGGAAGCCGCCCCACCTCCGGCCTCCTCCGCGGTCGCGCCCTTGTAGGTCAGGACGCCCATCGAGATCGCGGTGAGGACCAGAGTCACGATCGCGAGCGGCCGCCGCAGCGGCCGCTTCTCGCGGCGCCGGTCGAGGAACGGCAGCGCCAGCGCGATGATCAGGAGGATCGTCGGGATGCCGACGGTCCCGAGCACGACGGTGTCCGGCCACTTGAAGATCCGGAGCAGGTAGAAGAGGAAGTAGAAGTACCAGTCGGGCCTCGGCGTGAAGCTCGTCGTCCCCGGGTCGGCCTTGTCCTCGTAGAGCACGCCCAGCCAGCCGGGCTTCGACGCGCCCTCGTCGACGTTCTCGGCGGTGAAATACCACACGCAGGCGAGCCCGACGATCACCGAGACGACCACGAGGCTCATCACGGTGTCGTGGAACATCGCGTACGGGTGGAACTGCTTCCCCCGCTGGGCGACGTCCTCCTTGTAGCGAGCGAACTCGGCCCGACGCTCGTCCTGCGCTCGGCTCACGCCACTGGCCCCCTTCGGCTCCCGCCCGGGCTCCGCCGAAGCTCGACACAGTGACGTGTGTTGCTCAGCGAGCGATCCTCCCGCGCGCCGTCGGACGCACGAGGCCGGGCCCGCGCGGCTCGCCGTCGCTCCGGACGCGCCCCGCCGCCTCAGGCGACCACGGCGGCGAGGAGACGCCGAGGCGCACGACGAGGTAGAGGTGCAGGCCGATCAGGCCCGCGATCGCGCCGGGTAAGAGCAGCATGTGCAAGGCGTAGAAGCGGGTGAGGGTCTCGCCTGTGATCTCGTCGCCGCCACGTAAGAACTGCGCCAGAAACGGCCCCATCACGGGCCCCGTCCCGTTCAGGTTGATCCCGACGACCGTCGCCCAGTACGCCGTCTGGTCCCACGGCAGCAGGTAGCCGGTGAACCCCTCGAGCATCCCGAAGACGAGCAGGAGGATGCCGATGACCCAGTTCAGCTCGCGCGGGTACTTGTAGGCGCCGAACAGGAAGACACGCGCCATGTGGAAGAACATCAGGATGATGAAGACGCTGGCGCCCCAGCGGTGCATGCCGCGGACGAGCCAGCCGAGCGTCACCTCATCGGTGATGTGCCGGATCGACTCGTAGGCCTCGTCGGGAGTGGGCCGGTAGAACATCGCCAGGATCACGCCCGTTCCGACCTGGACGAGGAACGCCGTCAGCGTGGCGGAGCCGAGCGTGTGGAACCAGTTGGTGTCGGATGGGACCTTCCGGAAGAGGAAGTAGCGGACGCCGCCGACGATCCCTGACCGCTCCTCGAGCCAATCGAGCGGCATCCAGACGAGAGCGAGCGCTCTGTCGGTGAGCCGGTTCTTCTTGCGCGACGGCGGCGGGACGGGCGCGGGCCGGGGCGGCGTCTCGAGCATCAGCGGCCCTTCCAGTAATACCGCCGAGTTTCCGGGTCGCGGGCTGGCTGGGCCACTAGCGCAAATCCTGTGGCTGGATCGGGTAAAGCCACGCCTCGAGCCCGTCGACGTGCTCGCCGGGCCCCTGCAGGCCGTAGCTCGCGAGCTCCGCGTCGGCACCCTCTCCCTCGACCTTGCCGACGCTGTAGGCCTCGAGCAGGTGGAGGTTCCCGTCGAAGATGCCGAACTTGTAGCGATCCATCGCGCGCACCGGCGGGCCTGCAATCCGGTTGCCCTCGGTGTCGTACGCGCCGCCGTGGCAGGGGCAGCTGAAGTTCGCGGGCAGGATCGGGGTCAGCCTCAGCTCGGCCTGGTCGGTCTTCACCGTCTCCGCGTCGTCATCCTTCCGCGGGCCGCTCGCCTGGACGGGGCAGCCGAGGTGGACGCAGCGGTTGGAGATGATCGTGTAGCTCGGCTGGTCGTTGTCGCCTGTGCCGTTGTACCGGACGAACGCCGTGCGTCGGGAAACCTCGCCCTGCGCGGGGTCGAGCAGGAACGTCGCCTCGATCCACTCGTTCTCCGGGAAGTTGTCGGTCGGGCCCAGGTCGACGCCTTCGTGCTCCTGGTTCGTGAACGCGGGAAGGACGGCGAACCCGAGGATCGGAAGCGTCACGACTCCTGCGATCACCCCGCCGAGACCGAGCGTCGTCAGCTCGAGAAACTTGTTGCGCGGGAAGCGGTTGGCTGCGTCCTCCTCCTCGAGCTCCGCTTCGGGAGCCGAGACGTCGGGAAGCCGCTCGCGGCCGACCGCCGGCTCGACCGGCTGCCTGCCGGCGGCCATCGCGTCGCGGGCCCAGAGGAAGCCGAAGACGACGGCGATCACCGCGCCTGCGATCACCGCCGGCCGGCTGACGATCACGCCGACCAGCAGGCACGCGATGCCGACGGCGAAGCCAACCGGCCAGATGCTCGGCGACGGGTGGTGCGGCTTGTCGTCCCCGCGGTGGGGTTCCACGCTAGAGAACGGCTCCTTTGCTTGCCGTTACTGGATTCAAGCGACCGTAAACGGAGTCTGTCAACGACGTTGCAACTGCCGCATGGATCACGAACGACCGCGGCCCAGCCTGAGCGGTCAGTAGGCGCGCGGGCGCCGCTCCTGGCGCCGATGCGAAGCCCACTTCGAGAGCTGCCCGAGCGCGATCACGCCGATGAAGATCAGGCCGACGATCAGCATCCCCGTGAGCACCTTCTTGCCCTCCGCGGCCGGGTCGATCTGCACTTCCTGCTCCTGCGCGAGGAGGATCACTGCGGTGAGGAGCGCCATGCGGCGACTCTAGCTCAGCAAGCGGGTGTGAGCCTCGAGAGCCCGCTCGACGGCCTCGTCGCCGGCTGCCCGCCGGGCGAGCGCATCGAGCGGTGCGGCGTCACCGCTGAGGCTGAGCGCCGCGCGGGCCTCGCCTAGCGCACCTTGCCCGACGAGCGCCGCCGTCGCGGCCCACGCGGCGCCGTCTCCGGGCCGCCCGTCGCCGCGCGCCTGCGCGCAGAGCGAGATCAGCTCGGCGAGGTCGGAGACGGCGGCGACGTCGCCGAGAGACGCGATGCGCGCGAGACCGCGCGCGTAGAGGTAGTCCCCGAGCACGAGGGCCGCGTCGCCGTCCTCGGGCTCGAACACGCGCGGCCGTCCGTAGTGGACGAGGTAGCCCTCGTAGATCGTCTCGAGGCCGAGGGCGAAACGCGGTTCCGTCAGCGTCGAGAACACCGGCTCGAGCTCGCCCTCGGCAGGCTCGCGCAGCGCCTCGAAGAGCTCAGGCGCCGAAATCCGCAACGGCCTCGATCGTGCGGTCGATCTCCTCGTCCCCGTGGGCGAGCGAGAGGAACATCGCCTCGTACTGCGAGGGAGCGATGTAGATGCCGCGGTCGAGCAGATGGCGGAAGAGCGCGGCGTACTCGTCGACGTCGGCCGCATAGAGCGTCGCCATCGCCCCGACGCGCGCGACGCGGCCGTGGCGCGAGAGTCCCTCCTCGAGGCGCGCGCCGCGACGCTCCAGCTCCTCGTACAGCTCCGGCTCGCGGAGGCGGCGCAGCACGGAGAGGCCGGCCGCTGTCGCGAGCGGGTTGCCGGAGAGCGTCCCCGCCTGGTAGACGGGGCCGGAGGGCGCGAGCTGCTGCATCACGTCGCCGCGCCCGCCGAACGCGGCGAGCGGCAGTCCGCCGCCGACGATCTTCCCGAGGATGGTCAGGTCGGGCGTGACTCCGTAGCGCTCCTGGGCGCCGCCGCGCGCTATGCGGAAGCCGCTGATCACCTCGTCGAAGACGAGGAGCGCGCCGGATGCATCGCACAGCTGGCGCAACCCGTCGAGGAAGCCCGGCGCCGGCGGGACGACGCCCATGTTCCCGGCCACAGGCTCGACGATGATGCAGGCGAGCCCTTCGCCGTACTGGGCGACGGCTGCCGCGGCGGCGTCGACGTCGTTGAACGGGCAGACGATCGTGTCGGCCGTGACCTCGTTCGGGACGCCGGGCGTCGCCGGGATGCCAAGGGTCGCGACCCCGGAGCCGGCCTCGGCGAGCAGCGCGTCGACATGACCGTGGTAGCAGCCGGCGAACTTGAGAACACGGTCTCGGTGCGTCGCCGCGCGCGCGAGCCGGATCGCGCTCATCGCCGCCTCGGTGCCCGAGGAGACGAGCCGGACGAGCTCGATCGACGGCATCGCATCGACGATCTCCTCTGCGAGCAGGACCTCGCGCTCGGTGGGCGCGCCGTAGCTCGTCCCCCCGAGCGCTGCCTCGCGGACGGCCTCGACCGTCTGCGGATCCGCGTGTCCGAAGATCAACGCGCCCCACGAGCAGACCCAGTCGAGCAGGCGCTTGCCCTCCTCCGTCTCCACGTAGGCGCCCTGCGCGCGCCGGACGAAGAAAGGCTCGTCCAGACCGACGGCCTTCATCGAGCGGACGGGCGAGTTGACCCCACCCGGGATCAGCCGCTGCGCGCGCCCCCAGAGCTCCGAGCGCGTGCCTAGAGCCCCGGCCATGACGGGGGCTCGTCGCCGCGGTGCGTTGGGTGGATGCGAGGCCAGGACGCAGGGAGCGGGCATATCGAGGAGATATGCCCACGACCGAGGACGCCGCTTCGCGCCGCCCGGCGCGGCGCGGCGGCACAGCTTCTCGGCGTGGTCGGGGCTCTCAAAGCCAGTGCGCTAGCTCCTTCGCCCAGTAGGAGACGATGACGTCGGCGCCGGCGCGCTTGATCGCGGTCAGCGACTCGAGGGCGGCGGCACGCGCGTCCATCCACCCGGCGGCACCGGCGGCCTTGACCATCGCGTACTCGCCCGAGACGTTGTACGCGGCGACGGGAAGGTCGAAGCGCTCTCGCACGGCGCGGATCACGTCGAGGTTCGGGAGCGCCGGCTTCACCATCAGCACGTCTGCACCTTCGGCGACGTCGAGCTCGCACTCGCGCAGCGCCTCACGCACGTTCGCGGGATCCATCTGGTAGCCGCGCCGGTCGCCGAACGCGGGCGTGGAGTCGGCAGCCTCACGGAACGGGCCGTAGAACGCGGAGGCGTATTTCGCCGCGTAGGAGAGGATCGGCGTCTCCTCGAAAGCGGCGTCGTCGAGCGCAGCTCGGAGCGCAGCGACGCGCCCGTCCATCATGTCGCTCGGAGCGACGGCGTCGGCGCCCGCTTCGACGTGGCTCACGGCGGTTCGCGCCAGCAGCTCGAGCGTCTCGTCGTTCGCGACCTCCTCGCCCTCGAGGACGCCGCAGTGTCCGTGGGAGGTGTACTCGCAGAGGCACACGTCCGTGACCAGGACGAGCTGAGGAACCCGCTCGCGCAGCGCGCGGAGCGCCTGCTGCACGATCCCGTCGCCGTCCCACGCCCCCGATCCCCGATCGTCCTTCTCTTCCGGGATCCCGAAGAGAATGAGCGCGGAGATCCCGAGCGAGGCGCACTCCTCTGCCTCGGCGACGAGGTGCTCGACCGTCATGCGCGAGAGCGCCGGCAGCCCCTCGTTCGGCAGCGGCTCGGGCGCGACGAAGCAGGGGTAGACGAAGTCGGCGAGGTCGAGCCGCGTCTCCCGGACGAGCGAGCGCAGCGCACCCGTCCGCCGCAGACGCCGCAGACGCGTGACCGGAAACGTGCTCATCGCCGTCTCATCCTGAGCGGACGTTAGCCGCCGGCGGGGGAGGCGGCGCCTGCTCGATCTCCACCTCCACGGGCACATCGCCGCCTTCGCGCCAGCTCTCGAGCTCCACCCGCTCGCCGGCGAACTCCCAGAGCGCGCGGAGGCCGGCCAGCAGCGGCAGCGCGACGAAGATCCCCGGCAGGCCGTAGATCTCGCCCCCGGCGAGCAAGCCGAAGATCACGAGCAGTGGATGGAGGCGCAGCGCGCTGCCCATCACGTTCGGGACGACGACGTGCCCCTCGATCTGGTGGATCCCGAGGAAGAGCAACGTGACCCAGATGGCCGAGACGGGATCGACGACGAGCGCGTAGATCACCGGCGGGATCGCACCGAGCCAGGGGCCGAGGTACGGGATCAGCTCCATCACCGCGACCCACGCGCCGAAGAGAAGTGCGTAGCGCTCCATCCCCTCCGCCCAGCCGAGTATCCCGAGCAGCCAGAGGCCGACGCCCGCGCTGACGCCGATGATCAGCGACAGCAGCAGTTGCCCGCGGACGTAGCCGGCAAGGGCGCGCTCGATCCGCGGGATCAGCGAACCGGATCCCGGGTGCGGCGGGAAGCGGCGGTCGACGGCGGCCGACAGCCGGCCCATGTCGAGGAGCATGTAGACCGAGACCACGATGATCAGCACGAGGCTGAAGAGCAGCTCGAAGATCGAGAGCGCGGCTCCTTCGAGGAAGTCGATCACGCGGCTCGTGTACTCCTGCGGGTCGGCGTCGCGCAGCGAGTCGACGAAATCCTGACCCTGCTCCCTGACCTCTATGCGCTCGAGGCCGTGGTCGTCGAGCCATGCCTGAAGACGGTCGACGTCGAGCTCCGCTTCGGTCTGCGGGGGCTGTCCGCGCTCGACCGTAAGGTAGGTGTCGATCCGGTCCGCAGCCTCCCGCGACTGGTCTACGACGACCGCGCCGATCGCGATCACGGAGACCACGAGCGCGGCGGCGAAGCTCAGATAGACGACGGCGATCGAGAAACCACGGGGAATCCGAAGCCGACCGAGCGCCCGCACCAGCGGGTCGAGCAGCAGCGCGATCAGCGCGGCGACGAGGAAGAGGAAGACGACGTGAGAGACCGCCGCCGCCATCGTCCACAGGAAGAGCAGCACGAGCGGCAGTCCGACCAGCTGGATCCAGCGCGGAATCTCGATCTTCGCCGAGATCGGAGGCATCCCAAGGATCGTACTGCCGAGATCTGGCTCGACGAGATCGGGGACACGATCGGAGCCGAAGCAGTCTTCCGATTTCCCGAGACCCCTTCCACGACCGCGCGGTCGCGAGGCGGCGCGACGCGCTGGAACTTCCCGGAAGATGGGAACCTTGCGCTCAAGCCTCGCGAGGTTGTGCTCGATTTGGCTCTAGACTCCGCCTCCGCCGTGTCGAGCAGTGCCCAGTTGAAGCGGCGCCCCCGGCGGGGCGTTAGCGTCCGCACGATGCCTCCGCCGAAGGCGGTCGCGCAGGCACGGCGTGCCCGCAGGCGTCGCACTGCGGGTGAGCACCGCGCCCGCCGAATCGCGATGCTCGTCCTCGCCTCCGCGGCCATCGGCGTCACGCTCCTCCTCACAGCGTTCGGCTCGACGGACTCGCGTCCTGCGCCGAGCGGCCCCGCCCCTGCGCAGCGGCTGCTTCCCACCGGCCCGCCGCGACCGCAGATCGTCGCCTTGCGCGAGACGCTGCGGATCCAGCTGCCGGTGTCCCAGGCACGAGTGACGGCGATCGGCTACCACGGCGTCGACAACGGTGCCCTCCAGCTCGAGCCGATCGGCACCCAGGCGAACCAGGGCATCCTCGGCCGCCTCTTCCGCCGCATCGCGGGCGGCGGGACTAGCGGTCTCGCGTACTACCAGCTCGGCGGGCGCGGCCCGGCGACGGCCGTGCTCGATGTCGGCGCGGCCCCCGGCACAGACGTCTACGCACCCGTCGACGGAACAGTGGTTGGGGTCACGGACTTCGTCGTCGGCGGGCGCCGGTTGGGAAGCCGGATCGACATCCAGCCGGCAAGCGCGCCGTCTCTCGTGGTCTCACTGACGCACCTTCGCCCGGACCCGGCGCTGACGCTCGGCTCGGCCGTCACGTCGGCCACGTCGAAGATCGGCACGGTGCTCGACTTCTCCCGCGTCGAGCGGCAGGCACTCGCCCGTTACACGCAGGACGCGGGCAACCACGTGTCCATCGAGCTCCACCCCGCGGCGACGCTGGCGCTTCCATAAACCTGCTGTTCGTCGCCGACGTCAACGGCGCGCCGGGCGTCCGCGCGGTCGAACGCCTGCTCCCGGCGCTGCGCCAAGAGCTGCACGTCGACTTCTGCGCTGTCAACGGCGAGAACGCCGCGGACGGCCTGGGGCTGACGCCACAACTCGCGGAGAAGATGCTTGCGTCGGGCGCGAACGTGATCACCCTGGGGAACCACACCTGGCGGCGAAAAGAGATCGCGCCCTACCTCGCCGAGACGGACCGCGTCATCCGCCCGGGGAACCTCTCTCATCACACGCCCGGACGGGGGCTGACGGTCGTCGACGGCGTGGCGGTGATCAACGTCCTCGGCCAGCTCTTCCTGGCGCCGCCGCATGGGCCCTGGGAGGTGATCGACGAGCTCGTGGCCGAGGCCCGGCGCTCGACGCCCGTGATCCTCGTGGACTTCCACGGCGAAGCGACGAGCGAGAAGGTTGCGATGACGGCGTACCTCGACGGGAAGGTGACCGCCGTCCTCGGCACGCACACGCACATCCAGACCAACGACGCGCGGGTCACGACGGCGGGCACGGCGGCGATCACCGACGCCGGCATGACCGGCCCACACGACTCCGTGATCGGCGTGATCACGGAGCTCGCCGTCGAGCAGATGCGGACGGGGATGCCGATCCGCTTCCGCACGGCGGCGGGTGACGTCAGGCTCGAGGGTGTCCTCGTCACCTGCGGCGAAGATGGGCGCGCTACGTCGTGCGAGCTGGTTCGCGTGCCGCTCGAAGAACCAGCAAGAGGGTGAGCGCGACGAGGACCACGTCTCGCGCCAGGACGAGCCACGAGGCGGCGGGGTCGAACTCGAGCGCGAGGTCCCAGTAGCGGTAGGGAAACCACAGCTGCGTCAGCACCAGCGCCGCCGCGAGCGCCGCAGCTGCGAGCCGGCAGCGAACCAACACGACGAGCGGGATCAACCAGATCAGGAACTGTGGCGAGAACACCTTCCCGAACGCGACGAACGCACAGACCGCGGCGGCGCTCGCTGTGAGGAGGCGCTCGCGAGTCCCCGGCCCTCGAGCGTGCCAGATCCAGATCGCCACGAGCGCCCCGAGCTGCAGGAGCGTCGAGAGGACGGCGATCGTTGCGGGCAGTGATCCGGCGAGATTCTGTGAGCCGTGGCTCGACTCCATCCTCAGCCCCAGCCCGAACAGGTGGTGAGCGGCTAGCAGAACGCCCG